>Ga0335083_10000379_pt1 | contig 68815 bp, 70 predicted proteins | sample Lox_Sample_42_FD_206716 | JGI IMG/M metagenome (GOLD analysis project Ga0335083, IMG submission 206716) | Soil microbial communities from Loxahatchee National Wildlife Refuge, Florida, United States - Lox_Sample_4.2 | ecosystem: Environmental > Terrestrial > Soil > Wetlands | place: USA...
GTCGCTGGGAAAAATCGACACCCATGCGCGGATCAAGGTGAAACTGCCGCCGCACCGACGTTTGAAGACCGACGCGGATACGCAAGCCAAGGCCGGCGCGATTATCGATACCACCGTGGGCCGGGTGCGCTTCAACACTATTTTGCCGACCGGGATGCCGTTTTACAACCATCCGCTGCGTTCCAGCGATTTGGCGAAGGTGATTTCCGATTGCTACCAAATGTTGGGCCGGCGTGCCACGATTGATTTGCTGGACGACCTGAATATGCTGGGCTTCCGCGAAAGCACCCGCAGCGGTTTGTCATTCGGCACCGACGATTTGATTACGCCGGCGATGAAATCGCGGATTATCGGCGAGGCGGAACGTGAAGTGCAGAAGCGCAACAAACTGTATCAACGCGGCATCATTACTGAAGGGGAACGCTACAACCAGGTGCTGGACGTGTGGACTCATGCCCGGGAACGCATCACCACGGAAATGATGGAGGCCCTGGAAAGCGACTTCCGCCGGCCGGGTTACGTGAATCCCATTTACTTGATGGCGCACTCCGGCGCCCGCGGCGGCGTGGAGCAAATTCGCCAGTTGGCCGGCATGCGCGGTTTGATGGCCAAGCCTTCGGGCAAGATCATCGAAACGCCCATCAAAGCCAACTTCCGCGAAGGGCTAACCGTGTTGGAATACTTCAGCTCCACGCACGGGGCCCGCAAAGGCTTGGCCGATACGGCGTTGAAGACGGCGGATTCCGGCTATCTGACCCGAAAACTGGCCGACGTGGCGCAAAACGTGGTCATTACGACGCAAGATTGCGGCACCACGCAAGGCATTACCAAGGGGGTAATTTACCGCGGCGAGAAAGTGGAAGTGAGCCTGGCTGATTCCATTCGAGGCCGCGTAAGCCGCCAGAACATCGTCAATCCGATCACCGACGAAATTGTCGTGAAGGAAAACGAATTGATTACGCCGACCGTAGCGCGGCGGATCGAGCAGTTAGGACTGGAGCGCATTCAGGTGCGCAGCCCGCTCACCTGCGATGCCTCGCTGGGCGTGTGCCGGTTGTGCTACGGCATGGATTTATCCACCGGTTCGATGGTGGAAGAAGGCATGGCCGTGGGCATTATTGCCGCTCAGTCGATCGGAGAACCTGGCACGCAGTTAACCATGCGTACGTTCCACATTGGCGGCGTGGGTCAACGGGCCATCGAAGAGAAAGATTATAAAGCCAAGAAGGCGGGCACGGTGCAATTCGTGCGGCTGAAAGTGGTGCGCACCGAATCCGGCGAACAGGTGGTGCTGACCCGCAACGGCGAATTGGTCATTTTGGATCCTAAAGGCCGGGAATTAGAAAAGTACGAAATTCCCGCCGGCGCCAATTTGCGCGTCGAGGAAAATGCGGAAGTGAAGCCCGGCCAAGTACTGTGCGAATGGGACCCGCACAGCATTCCCATTTTGGCGGAAGTGACCGGCAAGGTGCGCTACGAAGATGTCATCGAAGGCGAAACCATGCGGATCGAAAAAGACCCCAGCGGCCACGTTCGCCGCATGGTGATGGAGCACAAGGGCGATTTGCACCCGCAGGTGGTGCTGGAAGACGAGGCAGGGAAGATCTTGGACTTCTACTACTTGCCCGAAAAGGCGTACATCGAAGTGAACGAAGGCCAAGCGGCATCGGCCGGCACGCTGCTGGCAAAAACGCCGCGAGAAGTATCGGGCACGCAAGACATCACCGGCGGTTTGCCCCGCGTGACGGAAATTTTTGAAGCCCGGAAACCGAAAGATCCGGCGGTGATTGCCGAGATCGACGGCACCGTGGAAATTTTAGGGGAAAAGCGCCGCGGCAAGAGGACGATTATTGTCCGCAGCGAAAGCGGCATCGAACGGGAGCATTTGGTCAGCCACGGAAAGCACTTGCGAGTCCACTCCAGCGACTTTGTGCGGGCCGGCGAGGCGCTGGTGGACGGTCCGCTGGTGCCGCACGACATTTTGCGCATCTCCGGTGAAGAAGCCGTACAGCAATACTTGACGCGCGAAATTCAGAACGTGTATCGCAGCCAGCGCGTCGATATTGACGACAAGCACATCGAAATTATCGTCTCACAAATGCTCCGCAAGGTGCGCATTGAAAGCGTGGGCGATACCGGGCTGCTGCCGGGCAGCGTAATGGACAAATTCGAGTTCCGCAAAGTGAACCAGAATTTGTCGGGCTGCTTGAAGATTACCGAAAAGGGAGACAGCGAGTTTGAAGCCGGCACGATTGTGCCCAAGGACGCGCTGGAAGCGGCCAATAGTCAGACCGAAGGCTTGGGCGGCGCGCCCGCCAAGGGCACCAAGCCCAAAAGTGCCACCGCCAGCACGCAACTGTTGGGCATTACCAAAGCGGCGGTGCAATCGAGCAGCTTTATTTCGGCGGCCAGCTTCCAGGAAACCACCAAGGTGCTGACCGAAGCGGCCTTGGCCGGCAAGATCGATCGACTGGTCGGACTGAAGGAGAATGTGATTCTTGGTCACTTAATTCCGGCGGGCACGGGATTCAAAACGTTCCAGGAATCGGACGTTCGCATCCGGCGCGAGGCGTTGGAAGCGTTGGCCGCGCAAAAGGAGCAAGTGCTCACGCGCGCCTTCCCGCTGCTGGAAACCGCCGAAGATACCAATGGTTCGGCCGCCCAAACCAGCGGCGGCGCCACGGCAACCGCCACCGCCGAAGCACCCTCCGAATCTGTTCCCAGTGGGCTCGATGCTTTGCTGGGCGACGGCGGCAATGGCGACAACGCCGAATCGTCGGAATAAACCTGGTCCGAAATAGCGCCTCACCGGCTCTGTTATCCGTGGTAGAATAGCACTAGCGGATGATTTCAGTCAGTCTGTTATGCAAAGGGTGCGGCCATGCGACAGGTCGTTATTTATCCCGGCGAAGATGGATATTGGGTGGCGGAGTGTCCGAGTTTGCCCGGTTGCGTTTCGCAAGGCAAAACTCGTGAGGAAACCATCGCTAATATCCGCGAAGCAATCGATGTCTACATCGAAGCTCTCAAAGATGATAGTCTTGCGGTTCCTGAAGACAAATTCGAGGCTTTGCTGGTGGCGGTATGACCAAGCTGCCACGGATTTCCGGCTCCGAGGCAATGGCAGCATTGAAGAAAGCCGGCTTCTACGTGAAGCGGCAAAAAGGCAGTCACATCGTCATGCGTCGCGATCAGCCGTTTGCGCAGACCGTCGTGCCAGACCATCGGGAATTGGATTCAGGCACCCTAAGAGCAATCATTCGTCAAATCGGAATGTCGGTCGATGAATTTCAAGCACTCCTGTAAGCCTCTTCTGAGTCAAACGGTATAGTATGATCAGGAGAAACGGAGAAACCTGATCATGCGTTATCTTGTCCGCGCTCGGCTCAAACCGGGCTGCCAGCAGGCGTTGTTGGACGCCGTCGAAAACGGAACTTTGGGAAAAGGTTCCGTTGCGGAAACGGAATATCTGCGCAACATGCACGAGGCGCGGCAATTTCCCGACGGCACTGCGCGTTGGGTCGAAGTATGCTACTGCCCTACCCCGCTGCAAGAAGAACGGCCGTACTGGGAGCAGTATTTCGATCTGGTGAAAGTGCAGGACGCCCATTTGCGGGCTAACTGTCGCGACGAAAACGGCACGGAGCCCTGGGCTTGCGAAAACTGCGATTGCACGCGGCGGCTGGAAGAACGGTTAGCATGCAGTGCCCGCCCGTTCTTGGCAGGCCTTGTCCAGTCTTCTAAGTCCACACAGTAACCCATGTTGTGCAGCGACAAAGGGAGACGGTACCGATCTCCCGAAAATAAGGTGCCGCGCTTCGGCCGTACCTTTTCTTAATGGGATATGTTAAGGGTATTGTAATTATGACGTGCTTCGAGGCAGTCGATGCCGCGCAGTCTCTAGTGCTTAACTACGGATCGCATTTCGGCGCGTTGTTGTTTTGCAATCCAAGATGGACCGATAAATCGAGTAAAATCTCTGACTTATGGATCGTTGGCCTTGAGGCGACAACCCTTCCCTGGGGATGGATTTGGCTTTGCGTTCTTTGCGATGATAGCCTTCCTGTAATTGCCGCCCAAAAGCAGAAAAACCGGAAATTCACAGGATTAGACTGATTCATAACTGTATTTCCCGCCTGCAATTGACACCCGGCCTGAATCGGGTATCCTGATGGATTCCAATTCACACGCCGTTCATCCACACCGTAGCCCTCTCCCTCGCGGGAAAGGGAACTTGTATGCCGACGATCAGTCAACTTGTAAAAAGCCGCCGCCGGCCGAAGCGGAAGTTCAGCAAGTCGCCCGTGTTGGATAAATGTCCGCAAAAGCGGGGCGTGTGCCTCATTGTGAAAACGATGACGCCCAAAAAGCCGAACTCGGCACTGCGGAAAATTGCCCGCGTGCGATTGAGCAACGGCAAAGAAGTGACCGTGTACATTCCGGGCGAAGGCCACACGCTGCAGGAGCACTCGATTGTGCTGATTCGCGGCGGCCGTGTGCGCGATCTGCCTGGCGTGCGCTATCACATCATCCGAGGCACGTTGGATTGCTTGGGCGTGGAAGGCCGCAAGGGAAGCCGCAGTTTGTACGGAGCGAAAAAGGGCTAAGCGAGTGGCCGGTGATCAGTGGTCAGTGGTCAGAACAGATCACGCCGCAAATTCATTGGCCGTAACTGACCACTGACCACTGACCACTGAAACATGGGAAGAATTACTGCCAGCGGCACGACACTCAAGCCCGATCCGCGCTTCGGCGACGTGATGGCCAGCAAGTTCATCAATTGCCTGATGCACGACGGCAAAAAAAGCACGGCCCAAGGGGTGTTCTATCGGGCGCTCGATATCGTCAAGGAAAAAATGCCCGACAAAGAGCCCATCGAAGTGTTCAAGCAGGCGTTGGAAAACGTGAAGCCCAGCATCGAAGTGCGCTCCAAGCGCGTCGGCGGGGCGGCCTATCAAGTGCCGATGCAAGTGAGCCGCAAGCGGCAGGAATCGCTGGGCATCCGCTGGATTTTGGAATCGGTCCGCGAGAAAAAAGGCCGGGCCACGCACGAAAAATTGGCCGATGAGCTGCTGGCCGCCTTCAACCGGGAAGGGGCCGCCATGACCAAGCGCGAAAACGTCCACCGTATGGCCGATGCCAACAAGGCCTTCGCCCACTTCGCCTGGTAAATGTCCAATCGTACAATGGCCGCCACTGCCTCCCCCGGCAGTGCGGCCTTTTTTATGCGCACAAACATCAACCGCAGAGACGCGGAGAGGAGAATCCATTCAGGATTTAGAACGCATGATGAGTTTGTCTGGCACAAGTGGTTACCTCCCAAATCCTAAGTTCCGTTACTGCATTGTTTCTTCTCTGTGCCTCTGTGTCTCTGCGGTTTTTTGAGTTTGAATTTCCATGCAACGTGATCTGCATAAACTTCGCAATATCGGCATTATTGCCCACATCGATGCCGGCAAGACCACCGTCACCGAGCGGATGCTGTTTCTGTCCGGCGCCAAGCACCGGGTGGGGGAAGTCGACAAAGGCACGACCGACACCGACAGCGACCCCGAGGAGCAAGAACGGGGCATCACCATTTACGCCGCCTGCGTCACGTTTCCGTGGAAGGATGTGACGGTCAATTTGCTGGACACGCCAGGGCACGTCGATTTCACCGCCGAGGTGGAGCGCTGCTTGCGGGTGCTGGACGGCGCAGTGGTGGTGTTCAGCGCCCGGGAAGGGGTCGAGGCCCAGAGCGAAACAGTGTGGCGGCAGGCCGACAAGTACAAAGTGCCGCGGGTGGCGTTCATCAATAAATTGGATCGCGAAGGGGCTGATTTTGAGGCGGTTTACACCGAGATTTCCAAGCGGTTGGCGGCCCATCCGGTGGCGATTCAAATTCCCGTTGGCCAAGGCCCGCCGCATGTGAAACACCCGTTTCGCGGCATTATCGACCTTATCGAAATGAAGTTGCTCACCTTCGGCGGCGACCGGCAAAGCCGAGAGCAAACCGCGGCAGAAATTCCCGACGATCTACGCCCTCGGGCTGAAGAGTGGCGCACCGCCATGTTGGAAAAGCTGTACGACTACAGCAACGAGTTGATGGAATTGGCCCTGCAAGAAGAGCCGATTCCGCCGGAGCTCATCCGCCAAGTGTTGCGCAAAGCTACGGTAAGTTTGCAAGTGCAGCCGGTGTTGTGTGGCTCGGCTTTGCACGGCATCGGCGTGCAGCCGGTACTTGATGCGGTGCAATATTATTTGCCCAGTCCGCTGGATGTGCCGCCGGTGGAAGGCCGGGCTGTGGAATCGGGTAAAGATGGGGGCGAAAAAATCGAGCGGCGGAAACCTTCGCCGGATGAGCCATTTTGCGGCCTGGTGTTCAAAGTGTTGCCGGCCAAAACGGGCGACATGTACTGGATTCGCGTTTATTCCGGGTCGCTCAAACAAAACAGCCGGGTACTGAATTCGGGAAAAAACTTCAAGGAAAACGTGTCGCAGTTGTGGATCATTCATGCTACGAAACGCGAAGAGCAAATTGACAGCGTGCAGGCCGGCGACATCGTGGGAGCGATCGGGCCGCGGCAGTCAATCACCGGCGATACGCTGTGCGATCCGAAAGCACCGCTGCTCCTGGAAACGATTCAATTTCCCGAGACCGTGATTTCAGCCGCCGTGGAACCGGAAAGCACGGCTGATCGCAAAAAACTGGGCGAAGTGCTGGAAATGCTCAAGCGGCAAGATCCCACCTTCCGCGCCCACGAAAACGAGGAAACCGGCCAAACACTGATCAGCGGCATGGGCGAATTGCACCTGGAAGTAATTCAACATCGGCTGCAGCGCGATTTCAATTTGAATGTGCGCGTACACAAGCCGCGGGTCAGTTACAAAGAAACCGTGAACGCGACGGCGGAAGCATTGGGCAAGTGCAATCGGCAAATTGGCGGACAAACGTTGTTCGCCGAAGTGAAGGTCCGCGTGACGCCGCTGCATAAGGATGAGCCGGCGCGCGTTTTTACAAATTGGTTCACCGAAGACAGCGCCAAGCAAAATCTTATCCAGTTAGTGCTGGCGGCGCTGAAAGAGGCGGCCGAGGGGGGCGGACTGAAAGGCTGTCCGCTGTGGAGTTGTTCGCTGGAGTTGCTACAAACGCCGTTGCCCGAGCCGTTGCCCGGTGAAGTGGCGCTGCGGATTGCGGCTGCCGACGCCTTTACCAAAGTGCTGCAAGCCGCGGGCGTAACCGTGCTGGAACCGATCATGCGGGTGGAAGTGACCACTCCAGAAGAACACTTGGGGGACGTCATCAACGATTTGCAGCAGCGGCGGGCAATTATTAGCAGCACGGAAAACCGCGGCGGGGCGACGGTACTGGAAGCCGAAGCGCCGCTGTCGGCCATGTTCGGTTATTCAGCGGCAGTTCGCAGCTTAAGCCAAGGCCGGGCGAGTTTTTCGATGGAACCGTTAAAATACGGCCCTGCCCCGCCGGAAGTGCAGGAAGGGTTTATTTAGGCACCCAGGGGTCTGGTAGTCTTGTGCATGGTGGACTGGTGGTCTGGTCATCTGGGGTCTATTCCCAAAAACCAGGCACCAACCCAAAGACACCCAGATCACCAGACACAAGGCACCAACACCAAAATCTCGCCTAACACCCCATTGACCCGTTTTTGCTGATGTTCTATGTTGGAGGGCTTGCCCCATGGACAGGGGTATGACGGGAAGTGTTGGAAGCAGAAGTTAGCTTGATACACCGGATGAAAAATCCGGCGGGAGCAGCAGCGTGGCCGGTCATTCGCACGAAATTATTCGCATCCGGATGGAGGCATACGACCATACGGTGTTGGATCAAAGCGCGGCGGAAATTGTCGATACCGCCAAGCGTACCAATTCCGAGGTGCATGGCCCCATTCCGTTGCCCACGCGAATTGAACGCTATACGGTGCTGTCTAGTCCGCATATCGACAAGAAGGCCCGGCAGCAATACGAAATTCGCACGCACAAGCGGGTGATCGACATTGTGCAGGCGACGGCAAAAACGATTGAAGCCTTGAACAAGTTAAGTTTGCCCGCTGGCGTGGATATTAAAATCAAAGCCAGCAGCAGCAGATAACGGTTAAAGATTGGCAGCGGCAGAATTGTCGTTGCGAAACATCACTTAGGTACTTGAGAAAAACCTGCATGCTACGGAAGTTCAGTGGGTAATGCGCAGCGAGGTCGGCGGCGATCTGGCTGCAACTCGGCGAAATGCCGGGTGCGGGTCGTACGCCTGACCGGTGAGTCCACACTTAGCGGACCGCTTGTCTACGGCAAACCCAATGAACAACGCACGGGGATATTACGATGGCCATCGGATTACTCGGCCGCAAGGTCGGGATGACACAAGTGTTTGACGAAGCTGGGACGGCAATCCCGGTAACGGTCATCGAGGCCGGCCCTTGCCCCGTGCTCCAATTACGCACTGCCGACCGCGATGGTTATGAGGCGGTGCAAATCGGCTTCTCTGATATGCCGCGGCGTTTGGCCATTCGCAGCCGACGCGGCCACGTGGCCAAGTTAGACAGCGCTCGTTCCAAGGCCAGAGCGAAAGCTGGCGTGGAACTGCCGCCCAAGGCCGATTGCGAACCGCAACGTTTTGTGCGGGAATTTCGCGGGACGTCGGACGAGTTGGCCGTAGGTCAAAAGCTGACGGTGGAGATTTTTGAGAAGGTGGCTGCCGTCGACGTCACCGCCACAAGCAAAGGCAAGGGCTTTCAAGGCGCGATGAAGCGGCACAACTTCAAAGGGCAACGTGCCACCCACGGCGTGAAAAAAGTGCATCGCCATATTGGGGGCACCAGCGGCAACACTTTTCCAGGCCGCACGTTCAAAGGCAAAAAGATGGCCGGCCAGATGGGAAACGTCCGCCAAACCAGCCGCAATTTGAAAGTGGTGCGCGTCGACAAAGAAAACAATTTGCTGCTGGTGCGCGGCGCCGTGCCGGGCCCGAATGGCGGTTTTGTCATGGTACGCCAAACGAACAAGCTGTGAAATTTTAACGGCGACATTATGCCAAAGCTAACCATCTACGATGCGAAGGGGGCCAGCGTGGGCTCGGTGGAAATCGAGCCGACCGATCTGGCTCCGCGCATCAACAAGCAATTGTTGCACGATGCCGTTGTGATGTACGAAGCCAACCTGCGGCAAGGCACATTCGCCACGAAAAGTCGGGCTTTGGTGGCGGGCTCGACGAAGAAAATGTATCGCCAAAAAGGGACCGGCAACGCCCGGGCCGGTTCGCGGCGGAGCGGTATTCGTCGTGGCGGCGGCCACATTTTTGCCAAAAAGCCGCGCGATTTCGGCTACCGCATGCCACGCAAGGCGTTGCAATTGGCCACGCGGATGGCCGTGGCGGCGAAAATTCGGGACGATCAAATCACCCTGATCGACGATTTGAAATTCAGCGCTCCCAAAACCCGCGACATGGCGGCCATTTTGAAAGCGTTGAAGTGCCACGAACATAAAAGCCTGCTGGTGGCCACCACCGCATATGACGCCAACTTGTACAAATCGGTTCGTAATATCGCCGGCGTCAGTTTGTCGCCGGTGGCGGAATTAAACGCCCTGACGGTGTTGCGGCCCCAGCGATTGCTGTTCACCAAAGCAGCGCTGGAATGGATTAAAGAGCAGGCCGGAAAATCGTCCGCCGAAAAATCGGCCGAAGCCAAGGGGAAGCCGTCCTCGGATAAGCCGGGCGCGGCCAAGCGACCCAGGAAGAAATCGCCATGACCGCTGAAGCCACATCACCGGAAGCAGCTTGGCTGCAAAATCGCGGGCTACTGGCGTCGCACCAAATTATTGTGCGCCCGCTGGTGACGGAAAAAGGGATGCACCGCTCCAGCCGTTATAACGCCTACGCTTTTGAAGTGAACAAGCTGGCCACCAAAGCCGAGGTGCGGAAGGCGGTGGAAGAATTATTCAACGTGAAAGTGTTGCGCGTGCACATTCAAAACCGTAAGGGAAAGCCACGGCGGGCGCGTTTTCGCAGCGGCCGCACCCAAGATTGGAAAAAGGCGATTGTGAAGTTGGACCCCGAACACCGAATTAATTTCTTTTAGTAAAATAACCGCGCTAGTTTGATAACGACTCCCGGCCAGAGGCCGGGGACTAACTGACCACTGACAACGATCACCGACCACTAGCACATGGGCATTCGCCGTTACAAACCGACTTCGCCTGGCCGCCGCGGCGCCACCGTCAGCGATTTTGCTGAACTCACGCCGGGCGCTATGCTGCCCCGCGCGCTCAGCATCCCGAAAAAGCAGCATGGCGGACGCAACAATCAGGGTTTGATTACCGCCCGGCATCGTGGCGGCGGCCACAAACGGCGCTACCGACTGATTGATTTCCGGCGCGAAAAAGACGGCGTGCCCGCCAAGGTGCATTCCATTCAATACGACCCCAATCGCAGCGCCCGCATTGCCCTGCTGCATTTTGTCGATGGCGAAAAACGATTCATCCTGGCGCCCGATGGTTTGCAAGTGGGCCAGGATATTATGAACGGGCCCGACGCTCCGCCCAAAGTCGGCAATTGCCTGCCGATGCGAAACATTCCGCTGGGGTTGTCGATTCACAACATTGAGCTGCAGCCGGGCCGCGGGGCGCGTTTGTGCCGCTCGGCCGGGTCCAGCGCCGTGCTGATGGCCCGCGAGGCGGATTGGGCGCAAATTACGCTGCCCAGCGGCGAAATTCGCCGGGTGCCGTCTGCGGGTCGGGCGACGATTGGCGCCATTGGCAACGCCGACCACATGAACATTCAAATTGGCAAGGCTGGACGTAACCGCTGGAAAGGCTGGCGGCCGTTTGTGCGCGGCACGGCCATGAACCCCATCGATCATCCCCACGGCGGTGGCGAAGGCCGCACCAAGGGAGGCCGGCATCCGGTTAGTCCCACGGGCAAAAGCGCCAAGGGGGGCGGCACTCGCAAGCGGCGTAAGCCTTCCAATTCCGCGCTCATTCGCCGGCGGCGTTCGCGGCGATACGGTCAAATCAAAATTCCATTGTAAGAAGTATTCGTAGGCAGTACGCGGTATGCGGTATGCGGTTTATGGAAGCAATCTATCCGCTGGCGGTTTAGCAACAAAATAAATTATGGGACGCTCCAAAAAGAAAGGGCCGTTTGTCGATCCCAACGTCTTCCGCAAGGTGGAGATGATGGACTCGGTGAACAAAAAGGAGCCCATCAAAACCTGGGCCCGGGCTTGCACCATTGTGCCAGAGTTCGTGGGCCACACGTTCATGGTTCACAACGGCAAGTTGCACGTGAAGGTGTTTATTACCGAAGACATGGTCGGGCATCGACTCGGAGAATTTTCTCCCACGCGGACGTTCCGCGGCCACGGCGGCCGGATCAAGAAGGAAGCCGAGGCCGCAGCAGCAGCCGGCGGAGCGCCTGCCGTCGCGCCGGTGGGGAAAGGCTAAAGCAGCATGGGATACAAAGCCACCTACCGATTTGCCCGCATCAGTGCCCGCAAGGTGCGCCCTTTGGCGAATTTGGTGCGGGGCAAGTTTGCCGACGATGCTTTGGACATTTTGAAGTACATGCCGCATCGCGGAGCCCGAATGTTGGAGAAGGTGATTAAAAGCGCACTGGGTAATGCGGAAGATCAGCGGGCCAGCAATGTCGGCAGTTTGGTCGTGAAAGATTGCCGCATCGATGGGGGGCCGATGTTCAAGCGCATTCGTCCCCGGGCGCGCGGCATGGCGTTTATGATTCGCAAGCGAATGGCGCACATTTCGGTGGAATTGGAATAACCAGCAACCAATAACTTCGTACCGTCTTCGGCCCGCTGCCTGCGGCCCGCTGCTAAAACATCATGGGTCAAAAAGTTAATCCTGTTGCGTTTCGCACCGGCATTATGGAAGGCTGGAAAAGCCGCTGGTACGCCTCCAAGCAGGAATTTCGCGACCTGCTGTTGGAAGATTTCAAAGTTCGTAAGTTTGTCAAGGAAAAATACAATTTCGCCGCCATACCGAAGGTGGAAATTGAACGGACCCGGGACGAAGTCAAAATTGTGTTGCACACGGCGCGGCCGGGTGTGATTATCGGCCGCAAAGGGCAGGAAGTGGAAAAGCTGCAGGAAGAATTACAAAACCTGATCGGCCGCCGCGTGAACATCAAAATCGAGGAAATTACCCGTCCGGAAATTTTCGCACAGTTGGTGGCCGAAGATATTTCCGAGCAATTAGCCAAGCGGGCCAGCTTCCGTCGCACGATGAAACGGGCGATTGACACTTCGATGGAAGCCGGCGCCAAGGGAATCAAAGTGCAGTTGGCCGGTCGGTTGGGCGGCGCTGAAATGGCCCGCCGCGAAAAGGCCATTGCCGGCAGCATGCCGCTGTCGACGTTGCGTGCGAAAATTGATTACGGCTTCACCGAAGCTAAAACGCCGCAAGGCCACATCGGTGTGCAAGTGTGGATTAACCAAGGAATGTACGAGGACCAAGTTCATGGCGATGATGCCCAAGAGGGTCAAGTTCCGAAAAAGCCAAAGAGGGCGTATAAAAGGTGAAGCCACGCGGGGCAACCGCGTGAGTTTCGGCGAATACGCTTTGCAAGCGGCCCAAGGGGGTTGGCTCAGTGCGCAAACCATCGAGGCCGGTCGTGTCGCTGCGCAGCAGTACATGCGCAACGAAGGACGGTTGTACGTACGCGTGTTTCCGCACAAATCGGTCACCAGCATTCCCTTGGAAACCCGCATGGGCAAAGGCAAGGGCGAACCGGAATTTTGGGCAGCGGTGGTGAAGCCGGGCACCATTTTGTACGAAGTGGGCGGATTGTCGGAGGAAGCAGCCCGGATGTGCTTTGCCCGGCTGGCCCACAAAATGCCGGTTAAGGTTCGATTTTTGAAGCGTCGGGCAATGTGAGGAATTAGTTGTCAGGTGTCTGGGTGTTTTGTACCCTGGGTATCTGAAAGATAACGACCAAAGTAAACACCCAAGGCGCCAGACACTTAGAAACCAGACTACCAGACACTACCCATGGCCAAAGCCAAAGAACTTCGCGACATGAGCGACGAACAGATTCACCTGACTTGGAAGGAAGCTTCCGAGAATTTGTTCCGGCTGCGCATTCAGGCCCAGACTGAAAAGTTGGATGCGCCCACCGAATTGAAAAAACACCGGCGGCTGATCGCCCGGTGCCAAACCATCCTCAACGAGCGGACTCGGGCCACCAAGCAAAAATCGTAGTTCAACGACACCGAACACGCGGGCCGGCTTCGGCCTGAAAATGAGATCCATAACAATTCAAGCTGGCGAAACAAGGTTTATGCCCAAGCGATTAGAAATTGGCGTCGTAGTAAAAGATAAAGCGGCGAAGACGCGGCGCGTGGAAATTCCTCGTCTGGTGCGTCACGCCAAGTACGGCAAAATTTTGCATCGCAAAACCGTGTGCCACGTGCATGACGAAAACAACGAATCGCACGAGGGCGACACGGTGGAAATTCGCGAGTGCCCGCCAAAATCGCGACTGAAGCGTTGGGAACTGGTGCGGGTGGTGGCCAAGAGCCAGGCGGTTGATTTGGCGGCCATGCGAGCAGCGGCCAAAATGGATGAAGAAGCAGGAATCAAGTGAAACATGCCCAGGGTTTGCCACTCTGGGGCTTATGGAAGATGCGATAGTAACCATGATCCAAATGCAAACCAGGCTGAACGTCGCCGATAACACCGGCGCCCGCGAAGTCATGTGCTTCAAGGTGCTTGGCGGCAGTCGACGGCGCTATGCCGGGCTGGGCGATGTAGTGGTCTGCAGCGTGAAAAGCGTGATCGCCGGCAGCGAAATCAAGAAAAAAGCGGTGGTGCAAGGCGTGGTGGTGCGTTGCAAAAGGCCGACTCGTCGCACCGACGGCAGTTACGTGAAGTTCGACAGCAACGCCGTGGTGCTGATCGATGCGGAAAAAAATCCCCGGGGCACGCGCATTTTCGGCGCCGTGGCCCGAGAGTTGCGCGATCGGAATTTCATGAAGATTGTAAGCTTAGCCAGCGAAGTGGTGTAAGGACTGAAAGGGTCTAAAAGTCGAAGAGTCAAAAAAGCAAAAAAGGGTGACCTATCGACTCTTGGATTTTTAGACTCTTGGACTTTTAGACCCAGTTGAACTGCCATGCACATCCGACAAGACGATATCGTACAAGTCATCGCCGGCGAAGAACGGGGCGTGCGCGGCAAAGTGCTGCTGGTCTCGCCCAAACTGGGCAAAATAACGATCGAAGGGGTGAATCGGGTTTACAAGCACATGAAGCGCAGCCAAAAGAATCCGCAAGGAGGCCGGCTGTCGAAGGAAATGCCGGTCGATATTTCCAACGTGATGCTCGTCGACCCGAATACCGACAAACCCACCCGCGTGGGCGTGCGTGTGGCGAAAGACGGTAGCCGCGAACGTTATTCCAAGCGGAGCGGGGCCTCGCTGGGAGCCATTAGCGCCATTCGGAAAGAAAGCGGAAAGAAACGGAAATAACCAAAAAACAAAAACAATTTCATCGCTGATTGCCCGACGATCGCGATCAATTCATATCGGAAATTTACAGGTTCATTCACGAGTTTTGTCGACCACTGCCATGGCCAAGAAAGATAAAAAAGCGGCCGCCGAGGAAACCGCTCCCAGTGGGCCGCCTCCCACGCCGCGCCTATTGGAAAAGTACGAAAAGGAAGTGCTGCCGGGGCTGGGTGGCAAATTGGGCCGCAAAAATCCCATGTCGCTGCCACGGTTGAAAAAAATTGTGGTGAACATGGGCGTGGGAAGCGCTGTCGCGGAAAAAAAGAACTTGGAAGACGCTGTGGCCGCCATGACGCAAATCACCGGTCAAAAGCCGTTGGTCACCAAGGCCCGCAAGGCAATTTCGGGTTTCAAACTGCGTGAAGGACTGCAAATTGGCTGCAAAGTAACGCTGCGGGGCGCGCGGATGTACGAATTTTTGGACCGGCTCGTGTCGCTGGCCTTGCCCCGGGTGCGCGACTTTCGCGGCCTGGATCCGAACTCGTTCGACGGCCAAGGCAATTACAGTTTGGGCTTGTCGGAACAGTTGGTGTTCCCCGAGCTCAATCCCGACAAATTTACGCGCGTGCAGGGCATGAACGTAACCATCGTGATTTCCGGCCACCGCAATGACGAATCTCGCGAGTTGTTGCGGGCGTTGGGCTTCCCGTTCAAAGTTGAAGAAAAGGCCACCAAGGACAAAAAAGGCGCGGCGTGAAGTACTCGCGGATTGCAAACAAGCGTCACTAAAAATAACTCACCACGGACCACTGACCAACGGCTACGCACATGGCAAGCACTTCCAAAATCGCAAAAGCGAAACAGAAGCCCAAGTTTTCCACCAAGCTACGGCGGCGCTGCCAGTTGTGCGGCCGTCCCCGGGCGGTGTATCGGAAGTTCGGCCTGTGCCGGATTTGTTTCCGGAAGCTGGCCGATCAAGGCATGATTCCCGGCGTGAGAAAGGCAAGCTGGTAACAGGACCCCCCACGTATGATGACCGACCCCATTGCCGATATGCTTACCCGCATCCGTAACGCCATCCGCGTGGAGCGCCTCACGGTCGATATGCCCACTTCCAAAGTGAAGCGGGGCGTGGCCGAGGTGCTGAAGCGCGAAGGTTACATTTGGGACTGGAAGGAAGTCGAGACGCAGCCGGCCAATCAGTTGCGCATTGAATTGAAATATGGACCCAACGGAGAGCGCGTGATCCGGCACATGAAGCGCGTCAGCAAACCCGGCCGGCGAATTTATTCCGGCGCCGCCAAGCTGAAACCGGTGCTCAGCGGACTGGGCATTTCGATCATTAGCACCAGCCGCGGCGTGGTCAGCGATCGAGAAGCCCGGCAACGGAAACTCGGCGGTGAAGTGTTATGCGAATTGTGGTAAATCAAGCGACTAGCAGCTAGCGATTAGCAATTAGCAAAACGAACGACAAACTATTAAAAAAACCGAATAAGAATTGCGATGTAGTGATAAACAATCGAGCGGGCGCCTCTCCGGCTAATCGCTAATTGCTAATTGCTAGTCGCTCCCTAAATCATGTCCCGTATTGGAAAAATTCCCGTGCCCGTGCCCGATAAGGTGAAAGTCGCCGTCAGCGCAGGCGAAGTCGCCGTGGAAGGGCCATTGGGCAAACTCAAGCAGTCGTTTTTGCCGCTGGTCGACGTCAAATTTGACGATGCGGCCAAGCGGCTGGTGGTGAGCCGCAAAAACGACGGCCATCAGGCCAAAGCCGTGCATGGCCTCACTCGGGCTTTGCTGCGGAACATGGTCGAGGGTGTCACCAAAGGCTACGAAAAAAAGCTGGAAATTGTCGGGGTGGGTTACTTGGCTACGGTGCAAAAAAATCAGTTGCAACTTCGCGTGGGATTTGCCAACGAAGTGAATTTGCCAATTCCCACCGGCTTAACCGTCACTTGCCCGGACCAAACGCACATCGTCATTAAAGGGGTCGACAAGCAGGCCTTGGGGCAATTTGCCGCCGAAGTGCGGGCGGTGCGCAAGCCGGAACCGTACAAGGGCAAGGGCATTCGTTATGACGGCGAACAAGTGCGGCGCAAGGCGGGCAAGGCGGTTACGAAATAGTAAACAGTAAGCGGTTTGCGGTGACAAAGCAATCAATCCGGTGATGTTATGAATCACGAAAAACAAATTGGCCTGCAGCGGAAGCGGCGCTTGTGGCGCGTGCGGAAACACATTCGCGGCACGAAAGATCGACCTCGCCTGTGCGTCGTTCGAAGTTTGAAGCACACCTACGCGCAAGTCATCGACGATACCAAGGGCAGCACGTTAGCCTCGGCGGCCACGACAGAAAAAGCCCTGCAAGGGCAAGTCAAATACGGCGGCAACAAGGCGGCCGCCGAAGCTATTGGCCGCGTGATTGCGGAACGGGCCATTGCGGCGGGAATTAAGCAAGTGTGCTTCGACCGGGGCGGCGCCAAGTATCATGGCCGCGTCGCCGCCTTGGCCGAATCGGCACGCAAAGCAGGATTGAGTTTTTGAATGCAAGTTTCTAGGTGCCTGGGTGTCCGGGTGCCTAGGGATTACGGGGACCAAACCAGACACCAGACCCTCAGACACCGAGAACACATGTCCAACGATACTTCCCGTTCCGGCGAATTGGTCGAAAAAGTGATTCGGATTCGGCGTTGTGCGGCCGTGGTCAAAGGCGGTCGCCGCTTTAGCTTCAACGGCATGGTTGTGGTGGGCAACGGCCGGGGCAAAGTTGGCTGCGGCTACGGCAAAGCCAACGAAGTTCCTCCCGCCGTTGAAAAAGCCATTAAAGACGGCTCGCGCGCCATGATGGAAGTGCCCTTGGAAGGCAGCACGATTGCACATCCGGTGCTGGGGCACTTCGGCGCTTCGGATGTCATTTTGCTGCCGGCCAGCCCCGGTACCGGCGTCATCGCCGGCGCGGCGGTGCGTGCGGTTTGCGAAGCGGCCGGTATTCACGACGTATTGACGAAAACCTACGGCTCGACCAATCCCATCAACGTGGTCAAAGCCACGCTGGATGCGTTAAGTAAATTACGCACTCCCGTGGAAGTGCAACGCTTGCGCGGAGTCACCCTGCCATGAACATTAGCGACGTACACCGCAGCATTCACAAACACACCAAGCGATTGCGCGTGGGGCGCGGCATCGGCTCCGGCCGGGGCAAAACCGCCGGCCGCGGCCACAAGGGACAAGGCCAGCTTGCCGGCTGGGCGGCGCCGGTTATTTTCGAAGGGGCGCGCATGCCGCTGATTCGTCGCATTCCCAAGCGCGGTTTTCACAACCAGTGGGGACCACGCGTGGGCATTGTAAACCTGGACGAATTGCAAGCAGCGTTCAAATCGGGCGATGAAGTCAATTTAGAAACTCTCCGGGCAGCCGGTTTGTGTAAGCGTCCCTGTGACGAATTGAAAGTACTCGGCCAGGGCGAAATTAAGAAAAAATTGAAAGTCACGGCCCACAAGTTCAGCGCATCGGCCCAGGAAAAAATTAAAGCGGCCGGCGGCGAAGCGATTGTGCTGACGAGGCCTAAGCCAGTGATTCGCAAAAAGACGAAGAAGTCCGCTTCGACGCAGTAAAAGCACCGTTTGACTTCCGCTGAGACATGGAGACGCAGAACCGAAGCGAACTTAGGTCGAAATCATCAGGAATCGGGGAAAACAGGAAAGATTTGGGCTTGCCTTGATCAACTTTCCTGCTTTGCCAATAAAATCTCCTCTCCGCGCCCCAGCGTATCAGCGGTTAAAATAATCTAGTCGCAAATCATTTCTGCCGACGGAGCAAGCCATGTGGGAAAAAATTCGGGTCATCTTCACCATTCCGGAGCTACGGCAGAAAATTCTGCTGACCATGCTGTTTTTGGCAATCTACCGAGTCGGGTTTCAAATACCGCTGCCCATTGCCGACGTGGCGGCAATGAAACATGCCTTTCAATCGCAACAAAGCTCCGGTTTGGGCACGTTCTTCTCGCAAGCAGCCATTTTTAGCGCCAGCCAACTGACGCAGGCCACGATCTTCGGCCTTGGCATTATGCCCTACATTTCGGCCTCGATCATTTTCCAACTATTGGGCAGCGTATGGTCACCGCTGGAACAATTGCAGAAGGAAGGGGAAAGCGGCCGCAAAAAAATCAACGAATACACCCGTTACGCCACGGTGGTGATTTGCATTGGCCAAAGCTGGGCTTATTTGGCTTGGGTGACCAGCCAGCACTTCATTTCCGCGGAGTTTTTGGTGAACGGCCACTTGCCGTTTTATTGGCAATTTGTGGCCGTCATGACGATGACCACGGGAACCGTGTTTTTGATGTGGCTGGGAGAACAAATTGATGAGTTTGGCATCGGCAATGGCATCAGCTTGTTAATTATGGCGGGGATTTTGGCGCGGATGCCCAACGCCTTCATGGATATGATTCAAAACAGTTCGCTGGAATTGGGCGGCAGCGTCGGCAAGTTCGGCCCGGAAAAATGGTTGGTGATGGGCATTTTATTTGTCAGCGTTGTGGCCGGCGTGGTGTACATGGATCAGGGGCAGCGGCGCATTCCGACGCAAAGCGCCAAGCACGTACGTGGCCGGCGCGTATTTGGCGGAACCCGCCAATACCTGCCGCTGAAGGTGAATCACTCGGGCGTAATGCCGATTATTTTCGCCAGCAGCCTATTGCTGTTCCCGAATTTGTTGTTCCGGCAAATGGCTGCCAGTTATGGCGGAATTTGGGACAATTTGAACGACGCTTTCACCCGCGGCACCTCGTACATTTACAACATCTCGTACGTCATTTTAATTTACTTTTTCTGCTACTTTTGGACGGCCATCATGTTCAATCCGAAAGACGTTTCGGATAATTTGAAGAACTTCGGCACGTTCATTCCAGGCTATCGGCCGGGCAAGCGAACAGAAGATTATCTGGAAAAGGTAATGGTACGAATTACGTATGTGGGCGCGGCGTTCCTATCGGTGGTGGCGATCGTGCCCACGCTCGTATCGGGATCGTTGGATATTAACTATGCCATTGCCCAGTTTTACGGCGGCACGACGCTGTTGATTGCCGTCAGCGTGGCCTTCGATTTAGTGCAAAAGATCGACAGTCACCTGGTGATGCGAAATTACAAGGGCTTGCTGACATGAAACGCGAAACACGAACAAGGAAGTTCGAATGGCACACCGTGACAAAGCAAAGTGCGAGGCCTAAAGCTCGAACTTCACAATCCGATTTCGAACTTGTTAAGTGACCGGTGTTTTCATGCGACTCGTTCTTATCGGGCCACCCGGCGCCGGCAAAGGGACCCAGGCACAGCGATTGGTTGAATTTCTGTGCGTGCCGCATTTATCCACGGGCGAAATGCTCCGTGAAGCCATCGACAAGGGCACGCCGGTCGGCACGCAGGCCAAACAATTCATCGATGCCGGAAAGCTGGTCCCCGACGAAACCGTGCTGGAACTTGTGCAACAGCGGATTGTCCAGCCAGATTGCGCAAGCGGATATTTGCTGGACGGCTTTCCGCGCAGTTTGCCGCAGGCCACGGCTCTAGACAAATTTCTGACTGGCCGCAGCCAACCGCTGGACGGCGTGTTTGAATTGGAAGTGGACAAGGATGCAGTCATCCAGCGAATGATTGCCCGCGGCCGGGGTGACGACAAACCGGAGGTCATTCGGCAACGGATGGCCACCTACGAGGAGCAGACGAAGCCGTTGTCGGAGTATTACGCCGGACGAAAGCTGCTGCACGCGATCGATGCAATGGGCACGGTGGATGAAGTGTTTTCACGCTTGCGCCAAGCGGTGGAACAAATGAAATCGCGCTAGCGGTAGCCGCCGCAGCCGCTTCGATGTAGGATAATTTGAAAGACAACCATGTTTTTTTCAGCCGTGCGGACCCGTGTCGGGCCGTCGCTGGATGGCCCTCGAATTTGACTCCGTCCGCCGAAAGCAGTTTCAGCCGTGGTAAATTCTCCCAAATGCATCAATTTGCGTTCGCCCCGCGAATTGGCGCTGATGCGAAAAGCGGGACTGGCGGTGTGGGCGGCACATCAGGCGGCGAAAGCAGCGGTCCGGCCAGGAATTACGACGGCCGAAATAGACGCTGTCATTGACGAGTATTTCACTCGTCTGCATGCGGTGCCGCTGTTTAAGGGCGTGCCGGGCAAGGTCCCCTTCCCTGCCGCTACGTGTATCAGCGTGAACGATGAAGTGGTGCATGGCATTCCGGGAGCGCGCAGATTGAAAGAAGGTGATGTTGTCAGCCTGGATACAGGCTGCAAGCTCAATGGCTGGTGCGGCGATTCGGCTTATACACATCCGGTGGGAATTATTTTGCCAGAGGTGCAGCGGCTATTGGATGTGACCCGGGGCGTGCTTGATCTGGCGATTGAACTGATGGCCGTGAAAACCCGCTGGAGCGACGTGGCCCGGGAAATGGGTTCTTTCGTGCGCGACCATGGTTTTTCCGTGGTGGAGAACTTTGTGGGGCACGGCATTGGCCGCGAGATGCACGAAGAGCCGCAGGTGCCCAATTTCGTCAGCCCGCAACTGCGGCGGAGCCACGATTTCAAGCTGGAACCGGGCTTGGTCATTGCCGTAGAGCCGATGGTGAACATGGGGACGAAAAAAACCAAAACACTGGCCGATCATTGGACGCAGGTAACCAGCGATGGTCGCTATAGCGCCCATTTTGAACATACTGTGGCGATGACCACCGAAGGTCCGTGGGTTCTAACGGCTCCGCCCCAACCTGGGGAAGAATTCGACGATGCGGTATTGCGCGATCTTTTAAGCCGGGTGTCGCCAGCAAGAGGCTCGGCTTTTTCCGCCGTAGGCAGCGAAAAATAGGCATTTTGAGGCCTTGAACAAATCGCGTGCCAAACCGTATATTGAAAGGCTTTCAGTCCGGGCCGAATTGCCATCAAAGTGCAGTCTCGCCGAGGGATTTTTGGATTATGAAAATCCGAGCTAGTGTCAAGCGCTTGTGCGATCATTGCAAAATTGTGCGCCGCCGAGGCGTGGTGTATGTGGTGTGCAGTAATCCGCGCCACAAACAGCGGCAAGGTTAAGAATAAGGCGTCTGCGTGCCTAGGTTTCTTTGTGTCTGAAACCTATATGTCGTGGCAGCTGACGTAGACCAGACAGATAGAAACCAGACATTTAGACACTCAAAAACAACATGCCACGTTTATTGGGCGTTGATATTCCGCCAGACAAGCCAACGTTTATCTCGTTGCAGTATTTGTACGGCGTGGGCCCGCGCATTGCGCTGGAGTTGTGCCACAAAGCGGGCGTCGATTCGCAGGCGCGAGCCCGTGATTTGCACGAAGACGAAGTGGCCCGCATGGCGGCACTGTTGGATAAAGATTACACGGTGGAAGGTCAGTTGCGCCGGCAACTGACGCAGAATGTAGCCCGGCTAAAAGATATTGGGTGCTATCGCGGCGTGCGGCATCGGCGCGGTCTGCCGGTTCGCGGACAAAGGACACGCACCAACGCCCGAACTCGCAAAGGCCCCAAGAAAACGGTGGCCGGCAAAAAAGGCGTGAAGGACATGAAGTAGATCATGACGAATGACGATCCCGGCGCGCCGGGACGAATGACGAATGAATTTTCAAATTGCATTAGTCATTTGACTTTTGTCATGCGGCTCAAGCGCCGATGGGGACAGAATTCGTGACAGTTCAATTCGGTCAATTTAATTCCGGAGCGGAAAGCACGTGGCTGTAGCCAAAACCAAACGCAAAGCGCGGCGGAACGTGACCGTGGGCATCGCCTACATTAAGGCCACGTTTAATAACACCACCGTTACCATTACTGATTCCAAAGGCGACGCGTTGTGTTGGGCCAGCGCCGGCACTACGGGTTTCAAAGGTTCTCGCAAAAGCACGCCGTTTGCCGGGCAAATGGCTGCACAGCAGGCCGCTGAAAAAGCCTCCAAGTTTGGCGTGAAAGAAGTGGAGGTGAAAGTAAAGGGGCCAGGTAGCGGACGAGAAAGCGCCATTACCGCCCTGCAGGCCGCGGGACTGACCATTAAATCGATCGAAGATATCACGCCATTGCCGCACAATGGCTGTCGCCCGCCGAAGCGTCGTCGAGTGTAAGAACGCATTTTTTTCCGGACCATCCTCCACAGACCATTTTCAATCGCCTTAGCTTTATTTTTTCGAAATTATGGCTCGCACCACAGGACCCGTTTGTCGTTTATGCCGCCGCGATGGATTAAAGCTCTTTTTGAAGGGCACCCGCTGCGACACGCCCAAGTGTGCCATTGAACGGCGCGAAACTCCGCCGGGGATGGCCGTTCGCCGCGGCAAACTTACTGATTACGGAATCCATCTGCGCGAAAAGCAAAAAGTGAAGCATTATTACGGCGTCCTGGAACGGCAATTCCGCGGATATTACAAACGGGCCGTCAAAGGCAAGGGAAACACTGGCGAAGCGCTGATGAGTTTGCTGGAGCGGCGCCTGGACAACATTGTATGCCGGCTGGGGTTTGGCTTGTCGCGGGCCCAGGCACGGCAACTCATCCGTCACGGACATATTACTGTAAATGGCCATCGTTGCGATATTCCCAGCTATTTAGTGCACGTGGGAGACGTAATTCGCGCCAAGAATCGCGGCAAAAGTTTGCAAGCCATCCAATCCTGCGTTGCGGAGTACCATCGCGATATTCCCGATTTCCTGTCGCGCATGGAAGGCGGCGTTCCCGAGGGCCGCGTCAACCGTTTGCCGACGGCGGAAGATTGCTCGCTGGGCGGAATTCAAGCGAATTTGATTGTGGAGTTGTGTTCGAAGTAACAGTGTCTATGTGCCTGAATGTCTGAGCGTCGGATGCCAAGCGGGCGAATTACTCTGCCCGTTGCCACCTCGACCGCGGACACCCAGACACCAGGCACATCCGGAGGTAACTATGCACATTCGCTGGCGTGGATTAGAGCTGCCTAGCCAAGTGGTTTGCGACGTAAAAACGTTGTCCGCCACGTACGGGAAATTTGTGGCCGAGCCGTTTGAACGCGGCTTTGGCGTCACCATCGGCAATTCATTGCGTCGCATTTTGCTTTCCAGCCTGGAAGGCAGCGCCGTCACCCAGATCAAAATTCACGGGGCCCAGCACGAGTTCACGACTTTGCCCGGCGTCGTGGAAGACATGACCGACGTGGTGTTGAATGTCAAATCGTTGGTCGTGAAAAACTATACCGACCAAACCAAAGTGCTGCGGATCGAAAAGAACTCGCGCGGCGTGGTGACCGGCGCCGATGTCCAAACTGATGACACGGTAGAAGTGATCAACAAGCACCATATTTTGGCCACCCTCACCGACGATGTGCCGTTTGTGATGGAAATGGTCATCGAAAACGGCCGCGGATACGTCCCTGCCAGCGAGCACAGCCCCAACGTGCAGGAAATTGGCATCATTCCCGTCGACGCGGTATTCAGCCCGATTTTGCGGGTTCGCTACGAAATTGAAGAAACTCGCGTGGGCCAGAAAACCAACTACGACAAACTGACGACTGAAATTTGGACGAACGGCTCCATCGGCCCGGAAATGGCGCTGGTGGAAGCGGCGAAGATTTTGCGCAAGCACCTTAACCCGTTTGTGCAATACACCGAGTTGGGTGCACGGGTCGGCGGCTCAGGCCGAAGCGCCGGCATCAGCGGACCCCTGGATGGCGCCGCAGAACAAAAGTTGGGTATGCCGCTGGCCGATTTGAAGCTTTCGGTGCGGGCCTCTAACTGTCTGGAAAGCGAAAACATTCAAACCGTGCGCGATTTGGTGCAACGCTCCGAAGATCAATTGCTGGAGGTCCGTAACTTCGGCGAAACCACGCTGCGCGAAGTCAAGGAAAAACTCGCGGAGTTGGGCCTGCGCTTGGGTATGCGTGTGCCGGCCGCCGTTAGTTAATGCATTAGAGCCTGTTTCAAATCCTGGGAGGGCGAGGCTTCTGCCGAGCCAAAACCTCAGTTTTGAAATAGCCTCTCAGGAATCGACAAAACAAGAAAGATGCCACCGTCATGCGACACCGTAAATTAGGCCGTGTTTTGGGCCGTTCGCCAACGCATCGCAAAGCGCTCATGCGGAATTTGGCCAGCGCGCTGTTTTTGACCGAGCTGGATAAGGACGAATTCCTAGACGAGAAGCAAGCCCCCAAAGTTAAAGGCCGCATCATTACCACCGTGCAAAAAGCCAAGGAAGTGCGTCCGCTGGTAGAGCGTTGCATTAGCATTGCCTGCCGTGCCCAAGCAGCCTTGGAAGAAGCCGACAAATTGGGCACTACCGCCGACCGCAACAGCGACGAATGGCGCAAATGGCGGAAAAGCAAGCAGTGGCAAAAATGGGCCGCCGCCATGGCTCCGGTCGTTTCGGCTCGGCGACGTTTGGTCACGCTGCTGGGACGGAAGCGCGCAGCCGCCGTCTGCTTTGAAGTGGTAGCCCCGCGGTTTGTTGATCGCTCCGGCGGATACACGCGAATTATGCGGCTGGCCAAGCCACGCTTGGGCGATGCCGGCACGCGGGCCATTTTGGAATTTGTCGGCGTGCGCGATCGAGGCTCCAAACCGGCGGTGGCGCCAAAGTTCGAAAGCGAGCCGACCGGAGCGAAGTCGTAATTGAAAGTGCTAGCACGGGCGATTCGCATTGACGCCGCTGGCGGGTCGGTCTAATCTACGCGGCCCTGCATGGGCTCTTTTCCGACCGTTCTTTTCGTTGATTCCCTTCCACCGATGTAGCCTTTTTCTAGCGATGCTGCGCGCGATTTCCCGTTTTGTGTGTTGGTGCCTGACGCTGACAGCCGCGGCCGGCATTTCCGGCTGCAGTTGGGCGCCCCCTGCCGCGCCGCACGGAGAAACGCTCTTGAAACCCGTGGAAATGGCCGACGACGGCGTGCAGTTGGAAATTGTTTCGGTTCGGTTTCCCCTGCACGACGACGAGTTGAATGGCTCCATGTGGGATCAAATCGACGAACAGCAAATCCCGCTGGCCGTCCGGCGGGCGCTGGGCGAAAACGGCTTCCGCGCCGGCATTGTCAGCGGAGAATTGCCGGCTCCGCTGGCCCACATTTTGGCGACAGCGGACAAAAAGCCCGCGAGCGTTACCGAAGCGGCGGCGCGGTTGGAAAAAGCCTCGCCGGTTAGTCGTCAACAAATGCAATTGCATTCCGGTTGGCGAGGAGAGATCATCGCCTCTAACATTTATCCTGAAGTGCCCCTGTTGATGAGCGAGGACGGTTGCGTTAGCGGTCACACGTACGAACAGGCTCAAGGCATTTTGGCCGCCAAAACCCAGGCGCTCGGCGATCGACGAATCAGGCTGCATTTGACGCCGGAATTACACTACGGCGAGCCCAAGCAGCAGTGGGTGTCCGAAGATGGCCGCATTCTGCCGCAATCGGGCAAGCCCAAGCGTGTATTCCAGCGGCTGGCATTTGAGGCGACCTTGGAAGCCAATCAAATGTTGCTGCTGACCACCCTGCCCGACCGTCCGGGCACGCTGGGTCATTACTTTTTTACCGAACCGCAAGCCGACGCCGACGAATTGCAGCAAAAAATGCTGATCATCCGTCTGGCGCAAAGCCGCTACGACGATTTATTCCCGCCGGCAACAGGGGCCAGCGTGAAAATCGGCACGCCCGAAGAACAAGTCAGCCAGGCAAAATGACGCTTGTTTGAGAGAACGTTCTTTTATCGGCGACAGGCCCCAGGCTCTCTATGGGCAATCTGTGATATATTGCAGCAATGACTGTAAAATCCAGAAAACGGGCCACGGTGGTGGTAAGGTGCATGCGGTTGCCGCATTTGCTCCAGGTCAGTGCGCCAATGATTGGGTTATTCATGCGGGCGGCGTTGATTCCGACACTGCTCGTTCTTGGCTGTTACAATGCGGCACCCGGTGACGAAACGCCGACCGCGCGCGAGCAATTTCTCGCCGAGTGGCCCAAAGCCTATGGCGAAGCGGAAAAAATCAATCGGGACGTCGATGTCGAAGTGAATTCCACGCATGAAAACTACACCGAAGACGGCAGCCGCTGGACTGAGAAGCAACAAATGATTGTCAAATCCCGTGGCGACATGCTGATGCAGCAAATTACTCGCTGGCCGCCCGAAGGTAATTTACCCCCGTCATTTGTGCGTCCCAAAGCCGTTGAAATCGGAATTGACGCCCTCAATGATCAATGCTCCTTTAGCTTGCGCCGCCAGGAAGACGCACCGTGGAAAATCATTTTTGTACGGTCGGCCAATGACGTGAGTACGCGCCGCGCCCTGGAAATGCAAGGGCGAGCCAATATTTTTTCTCCCTGGCATTCGCTGGCCACTTTGTATCCCAGGCTAGGCTTTCATTTGGATAGCGTCGAAGCGGCCGATGAGGGAGATACAAAATTAGTGAAAGTGTCATTTACGTTCAGCCCGCAAAAAGGAGACGAATTCATTGCCGTACGGCATGGTTGGATGTTGCTTGACCCCAAGCGACGTTGGGCCATACGTCGTTCGCAATTGCATCTGGAAAGCCCCAGCGGCGAGGCCGCCACCGCGGAAGATGTGATCGAATATCGTGGCGCCGACGATACCATCCCTGTACGGGAAACCTCCACACTGCAACACGAAGGAAAAAACAGGGGCGTAAAATCGACCATCGAATTTACAAAGTACGAACGTCGCGTGGTTCCTGTCGTGAATTCACTCTGGCAGCTTACGGGTTGGAAGTGCCAGCAGATAGCGCTGTCGACCGCTTTGGCTTTATCAAAAAATACTACAGCAAGGAACCGCCGCCGCTGCAAATTTCCGACGCCCGCGGCGTGTCCAAGGACATGAAACTGGCGGACTTTCGAGGCAAATGGGTGCTGCTAGAGTTTTGGGGGCCGAATTGCTTGCCGTGCCTCCAGCGAAGTTTGCCTGCACTCACCAAGTTTTACGAAGAACACGCCAACCAGCGCGATCAATATGAGATTTTGGCCGTGTGCGTGGTGACCGAAGAAGATGGTCCCAAAACCATGGAACAGTTGGACAGCGTAATGGCGCCGATTGTCGAAAAAACCTGGGCGGGCAAACCGCTGCCATTTCCCGTCGTCTTGGACGGCGAAGGTAAAACATTCGAGGCTTACAACATTCTCAGCGTGCCCTGTAGTGTGCTGATTGATCCCCACGGCCACGTCGTCAAAGATGGCGACGAAACTATGATGGCCGAACAGCTCAAAAAATAGCGGCTTGCAGGAGCAATCGTCTTACCAGCTGATATGACACCCGCCGTGCTAGCAGCCTGTTTTGCGTTGTGACAAACTGCTGAGGGCGGTACAATTTCCGGCCCGAGGCAAGCCAACGGATTGCGCCTGCTGAGGGGGCGTTAAAGGCCCTCTGATTGACTCCGCACTTTGTCATGGATGACGCTCGCCATGAGCACCAATTCACCTGCGGGTTTTGTGCCGCATTCTTTCCCGCCCGCACTATCCGACAAAGCGTCGCTTTCGAGTGCGGCTCAAACTGCCCGGCCGGCAAAAAATACAAACAACGCGAACGATCAGTTACAGTACGCCCGGCAAATTATCGAAATGGAAGCCCGGGCGTTGGAGGCGGTTTCGCGGCGGCTGGATGATTCGTTTACCCGCGCGGTCGATTTGATTTATCGATGCACCGGCAGCGTAATTGTCAGCGGCATCGGCAAGGCGGGGTTGATCGGCCAAAAAATCGCCGCCACGCTGGCATCGACGGGTTCGAGGAGCCATTTTTTGCATCCGACCGAGGCCATTCATGGCGATTTGGGTCGGATCCACCACGACGACGTGGTGCTCATGCTATCGCAAAGCGGCGACACGGAAGAAGTGGTGCGGCTGTTGCCGTCGATTCGGCAAATCGGCACGCCACTGGTGGCGATCACCGGACGTGTTGGAAGCAAATTAGGGCAATCGGCGCTGATCGTCATTGACATCGGCCCGCTGCAAGAAGCGTGCTCGCTGGGTCTGGCGCCCAGCACCAGCACGACGGCCATGCTGGCGGTGGGAGATGCGCTGGCGCTGGTGACCAGCCGCATGCGCGGCTTCAGCCGTGACGATTTTGCCCGCTTTCATCCCGGCGGCAGCCTGGGCCGACAATTGGCGCGCGTCGACGATTGCATGCGGCGTTTGTCGGATTGCCGCTTAGCGGTATGCACCCGAACTGTGCGCGAAGTACTGATCGAAGCACGTCTGCCGGCGCGCCGCACCGGAGCGATTATGATTGTCGACCATGCCGGCAAGCTGCGCGGCATTTTCACCGACAGCGACTTGGCGCGCCTGTTTGAAAGCCGCCGCGACGCACTGCTGGACGGACCCATTCGCAACGTGATGACTTCGCACCCCACCAGCGTGCCACAAGGTTCCATGATGAACGATGCGGTGGCCATCATGGCCGAGCGGCGAATCAGCGAATTACCGGTCGTCGACACTGAAGGCAAGCCCGTGGGTTTGCTCGATATCACCGACATCGTGGCGCTGTATCCCGAAGGCTTGGCGGTGGTGCTGGCTGCCCAATCGGAAAACTCCAGCGGCGTGCCGCGACCCAAGAATGCTGCGTTGTTAAAACCGCCGTCAAGCGGCGGCAAAGTTGGCCCATGATTTGCAAAAAATGGCGAAATGGGTGAAATGTCGTGCTAAACCGCTAGCGGACACGCAACCCTTCACTTCTCGAGCCTTTGTTCTGAACCCTGACCCCTGAACCCTTCCATGGATCTTGTCAGCCGCTGCCGCTCGATCGAATTGATTTTGTCCGATGTCGACGGCGTGCTGACCGATGGCGGCGTGATTTTCGATAACCAGGGGATCGAAATCAAACGCTTCCACATCCGCGACGGGCTGGGCATTAAACTGTGGCAACGCGCGGGGCATCATTTTGGCTTGGTGACCGGCCGCGCTTCGCACATTGTGCAATTGCGGGCCGTCGAATTGGGCGTCGACATTGTGCGGCAAGGCATTGACGATAAGTTACCCGCTGTAAAACAAATACTTTCACAACGGCAATTGCAGGCCGAAAAGGTGTGCTACGTCGGGGACGATTTGCCCGATCTTCCCGTACTGCGCCACGTAGGCTTTGCCGTGGTCGTGGGAGATGGCTGCCAAGAATTGCAAGCCGCAGCCCATTACGTAACACAGGCCCAGGGAGGCCGTGGCGCTGTCCGCGAAGTCATTGAGTTGATTTTGAAAGCCCAAGGCCGCTGGGACGACGTACTACAGAAATACGGCACAGGTTAAGCGAAAAATGCCGCGGCTAGGTGTTCGCGGAAAAATTCGCCCATTGAGGCCAAATTTCGCTCGAGCTTCGATTGATTCCATTTGATAAATCCAGATCAGAGCCTCATTTGCATTGAAAAATTTGTTGCCCTATGTTTGCCCGACTAAAACGCACCACCGTCAGCTTTTTGGTTGTGGTGGGGGCGTATTGCGTGTATCGGGTGGCAGCCGTGCCCTGGATGGAACCGCAGCGAGTGTCCAAGCGGGTGGCCGCGGTATCCTTAGAAAAACGCCAGGCGGCCCGAGAATCGCAAAACCGCCTGGGAGGCTATGCCCGGTTTTTTCCAGAAGGCTCCTGGGAGCTTGATAATCCCATTGTGCTCGATAGCGCCACGGCCAAATACTTGGTCAAAGAATACCAATCGACGCCGGATCACCGCGTGCTGCTGAACCCATGCACGGTAATTTATTTTCTCGACGGCGACGCGGAAGCCGTCGACAGCCACCGGCGCGTCATCATTTTGCAAGCACCACATGGGGCCGAGCTGCAATTCGACGACCAGGAAGATTTAGACAGCGGCAAGATGGGACAATTGTTGAGCGGCGTCATGCACGGACCGGTCACCATTCAAAGCGGGCCCACGCGACCGGAAGGAGGCGACGATTTTCTGGTCACCACCCACGACGTGCAAATGAAAGACAATTTGATTTTCACGCCGAATGAGGTCAATTTTCGCTTCGGCGCCAGCTTTGGGCATGGCCGAGATATGCGGATCGAATTGCTCCCGGGTCCGGGTGGAAACGGCAACCACGGCACCAATTTCAGCGGTGTGCAATCGTTTCAATTGCTGACCGACGTGCGCATGCACTTGCAGCCAAGCTCGGGCGGTTTTCTGCCCGGCGACCGCAACGCGGCGACTAGTCGCACGGTGGATTTGTCTGCACCCATGAGCCAGTCTACGGTCGATCTGTCTGCCCCCGCAGGCCACGCTGCGACGGGCCCAATCACACCCGGTCGTTCCACCGACGGTCAAGCCAACAATTCGCCAGTCGATATTCAGTGCCAAGGCCCATTTGAATTCGATTTGGTGGAGAATGTCGCCACCTTTCACGATCGTGTGGACGTGGTGCGCCCGCATCCCAACGGTCCCAGCGATCAAATGAACTGCGAGCTATTGAATTTATACTTCGCGCCGCGACAACCACAACCGGGGCAGGCTACTTCCATAGCGGCGGCTGCCGGTACTTCTTCTTCGCAGACGGCCACGCCGATATCCGCGCAAAGCGCCGGCGAGCAACAGCAAGCCCCCGCCGGTCACGCAATGCCGCAATTGGAACCAAAGCGATTGGTGGCGCGCGGCAACCCCGTGGTGGTCCGGGCGGAATCGATGGGGGGCGAAGTCCGCGGGGAACGCTTGGATTACGACATTGTCGATCGTCACTTGTTGATGGAAGCGTCCGGAAATATCGTGCGGATTGATTCGCCCCAACTCAGCGGCGAGGTGTCGCGGCTGGAAGCATGGATGCGCGACGAGGTGCCAGGTGACAATCTATCTTCGTCGACAGTCCAAAGCAGCCTCGCCAACCGCGGTTCCACCCCGCGGAACGGGTCAACCAATTCGTCGGGCAACCAAAATCCCAATTTGCCACGGCCACACTACGAAATTTACGGCGGCATTTTGAAAGTCTGGTCGGTCAATCACGCCTCGCAAAACGAGGTGGAACGCGTCAGCGTGGAGGGGAATGTGCAATTCGCACAATCTTCGACTCAAACAGACGAAAAGCCGCTGGAAACACGCGGCGATTATTTGGAAGTCTTGCGGGCCAACACCACCCAGGCGGAAGTCGCCGTCACCGGCCGGCCGGCCGAAATTAGCGCCCAGGGATTAACCATGTTTGGCCAAACGGTGCATTTGCATCGCGGGCAAAATCGCTTGTGGATTGATGGGCCAGGCCGCATGATCGTGACGAATGATCCGCCGCCGCTAAACAATCAGACGCTCGCGGCAACCGATCAGCAGGGTCTTCTTGCTGCCAATCATGGCACGACCACCATCGATTGGCAGAGAGGCATGGTCTTCGATGGACGCACGGTGAAATTCGATCGGGACGTGGTGGGACAGCGAATCGATCACGAAACGACACAAACCATTCGCGCTCCGCAACTGGAAGCCATCTTGCACGAACGGGTCGATTTCAACGCAGTCAGCCCGCAGCAACAGCAACGTTCGCAAGTGGAATGGGTTACCTGCCGAGGTAACGTGTGGTTGGAAAATCGTCAAACGCTGCAGGGAAAGATGGCCGTGTTGGATCAGTTGCAACATCTGTCGACGTTGACGGTCAACCAAATTACCGGCGATTTAACCGGGCAAGCAACGGACGATCAGCCCGGACGATTGTTCAGTTGGCGGTTGGGTTCGGCTGGATCGTTGGGGGGCGGATTGGGTGGATTGTTGGGGCCGTCTGCAAATGTAAATCCCGATGCAGGCTCCAACCCCGCGAGCAGTCCAAATACAAGCGCGAATTCCAATGCCGCGAGCAACCCGCTTTCAGGCATGGGCTCCAGCACAACAGGAAATCCAAGCGATGGCAACAGCCAGCAAATCAATTTTCTTGACGTGCAATTCGAGCGCGGCATTTCCGGGAATGTGCTACGCAGGGAACTTGTATTCCAGGACCACGTGCGAACCGTGTATGGGCCAGTGCCTGCGTGGGATGCTAAGCTGGATGCCGACAGTCCTGCTGGTCTACCGCCGCGCAGCTTGGTGTTGACCTGCGATCAATTGGCGACCAATCAAAGTCCTCCAGTTCAAGGGCGGAGCATGATGGAAATGCAAGCCACCGGCAACACACGAGTCGAGGGGCAGCAATTGGAAGGCGATACTTTCACTGCCCTGGCGCAACAGCTAACTTATTCCGAGGCGAAAGATATGCTCGTGCTGCTTGGCGATGGGCGCAGCGATGCTCAATTGCTCCGCCAGATGAAGCCCGGCGCACCACAAACCAAAACAGCCGCGGCCTCGATCTACTACTGGCCCTCAACACGCCAAGTGAAAATGGGAGGTCTGCAATATCTCGATTCCACTCAATTCAGCACCGATCCGCAGCCGCACACCGCGCATCCAATGACGCCATCGGCAGCGCAACAGCCCGTCTCGTCGCCACGGCGATAATTCTTGCTTCAGCGGCTTTCTTTGCGAGAATAGTGCCCGTAGAGCCGAGCGCGGGCACGGTATGATTCAGGGCACGACTTTTGTGTGCTTTTCCAAAGAATCGCCGACTGAGTCGACAATCATTTTTTTATTATGAGGTGATCTATGCCAGCACAAACCGCCGATCAACTCGTCACCAAGAAATGCGCTTCCTGCGAAGAAGGCAAGCCCAAGTACAATCGTGCAGACGCCGAAACGCAACTGAAAAACCTCTCTGGTTGGCGATTGACCCACGACGCCCAACGAATTCGCAAAAGCTGGATTGTCAAAGATTTTTTGGCCGGAATCGATTTCTTCCAGGCGGTGGCCCAACTGGCCGAAGCGGAAAATCACCATCCCGATTTGCACCTGGAAGGCTATCGTAACGTGTGGATCGAGATTTGGACCCACGCCATCGGCGGCCTGTCCGAGAACGATTTTATTCTGGCCGCCAAGATTGACCGCTTGCCGGTGAGGTTGAAGAAGAGTATGTAATGACTGCCCCCCCGAAATCGGCGGTCGACATTATTTCTTCTGTCTTTGGTATCGATCGGTATGAACGATGGCGCGTGTTTTGGTTACCGGAGCAAGCGGATTCATTGGGCAGCAATTGGTCGGCGCGCTGTTAGCCCGCGGCGATGGCGTGCGATGCCTGGTGCGCAGCACCTCTCCAGCCGGACCCTTGCAGCAGTTGGGCGCGGAATTGATTCCAGGCGACGTCACCCAACCCGACACGCTATCGGCGGCCATGAACGGCCTCGACGTGGTTTACCACTTGGCCGGACTGACCAAGGCCATCGGCTTAGCGGCATATTGTCGCGTCAATGAGTCGGGCGTTCGTCACGTGGTCGAAGCCTGTGCCCGCCGTACTACGCCGCCGGTGATCGTGCAGGTATCGTCGTTGGCGGCCGCGGGGCCGATGACCGATCGGGAGCGGTTGCGCACGGAAGACGATCTGCCGCGACCGGTTTCGCATTATGGGTTGAGCAAACGAGCCGGCGAATTGGCAGCGGAGAAATTAGCCAATAGGGCGCCCATCACCGTGGTCCGCCCACCCATTGTGCTTGGTCCCGGCGACCGGACAGGCCTGGCGCTGTTTCGCAGCATTCGGCGATTCCGCTCGTTTCTTGTTCTCGGAGTGGGACGGCGCGTGTCGGTTGTTCATGTGACCGATCTTGTCAACGGTTTGATTGCGGCGGCTGAACGTGGAGAACGATTGCGGGCGCCCAGCCCAACGAACGATGTCGAGGAGATTGCGCATCCCAGCGGCACGGCATTATCCAACAGCGGCCGAGGATATTATTTCCTGGCGGCCGACGAGCATCCCCTATTTGCGGAATTGGGCCGCATGATTGCCCGAACCGTGAATCGTCCCTACGCCTGGGCCATTCACTTACCGATGCCCAGCATTTGGCTGGTCGCCGGCGGCGGAGAGTTGCTTGGTCGTATCACTCGCCGACCCCGTTACTTGAATCTGGACCGGGGCCGAGAATTATCGGCGGGACATTGGATTTGTTCGCCCGAAAAAGCGCGCCGCGATTTGGGCTTTGTGCCCGGCGCTTCGCTCACTGCTCGAATTGAACAGACGACGCAATGGTACCGAGAGCACGGATGGCTATCGTAAGAAGATTACGCCGATTCAGCCTCGGCCGATGGGTTTTGCGGCAATCCGTCGGGCAGGTGATCGACAAAGCTCGCCAGGGCCCGGCTTTTGGAGGGCTGCTGCAGTTTGCGAACCGCTTTGGCTTCGATCTGCCGGACGCGCTCCCGGGTGACGGAGAAAATTTGGCCGACTTCCTCCAACGTGTAAGCGTAACCATCGACCAGTCCGTAGCGGAGCCTCAAAATTTCGCGCTCCCGATGGCTCAATTCTTCAAGCACTTGCTTGATGCGATCTTTGAGCGACTGCTGGTTGACATCATACAAGGGATCGTCTTCCCGATGGTCTTCGATAAACTCGCCAAAGAAACTGTCGTCGTGGTCTCCCATCGGCTGATCGAGCGACAATGGCTGCCGCGTGATTTTCATGATGCAGCGCGTGTCTTCGATGGAAAGGCCGGCGGCATCGGCCGCTTCTTCCACACTGGGTTCCCGGCCGGTTTGCTGCACCAGGTCCCGGGTGGCCGTGCGAATTTTGCCCATCGTGTCGATCATGTGCACGGGCAAACGAATGGTCCGGCTTTGATCGGCAATCGCCCGCGTGATGGCCTGACGGATCCACCACGTAGCGTAGGTGGAAAATTTATACCCGCGAGCATGCTCGAATTTATCGACGGCCCGCATCAGTCCGGTATTGCCCTCTTGAATTAAATCGAGAAAGCTCAAACCGCGATTGCGATATTTTTTGGCAATGGACACGACCAGCCGCAAATTGCCGGCGGAAAGCACTCGCTTGGCTTCGTCGTATTGATGCTGCAAGTTGATGGTGCGAATTCGGCGGCGGCTGAGCGAGCTGGGGCTTTCCAAGGTAATTCGCATCAGGTAATGCAATTCCCTACGCAGTTCTTCCTGCGAGCCAAGCTGCCCGCCTCCGTCGGAGGCCAATTGATCGCGGATGATGACCATTCGGCGGGAGATTTCCCCCAATTTATCGAGCAGCGGTTGCAAACGGCCGGTGCGTAAATTGAGTTCTTCGATTAGCCGCACGGCCTTGTGGCGGCGGATTACCAGTCGATGCCAGGCGGTGCGACGTTTGGAAAGCGGGGTGCTGCGACTGATGGCCACGCGAAAATCGGCGCGGTTGCGGCGAAGCAAATTCATCAACGTGTTCAGATTGGGGCCCAGGCGAGCCATAATCCTTTTTTTCCCGGCGGTATTGGTCACGGAAACTTCGATGGTGCGATCCAGCCGTAATTGTCCGTCGCGCACTTTTTCCAGCAGTGCCACGGCGCCTTGCAGCAGATAATCGCTGGCCAACATGCAGTGACGAAAACGGCGACGGGTGCCTTCGATCCGCTTGGCCGATTCGATTTCCTGATCGCGCGAAAGCAGCGGAATTTCGCCCATTTGCATCAGATAAATTCGCACCGGATCGTCGATTTGGCTGTCGGAGCCGCTCTCTTCGCCCGGTTCAGCCGAAGTCTCCACTTCTTGATCTTCGAGTTCGACAAAGTCGGCATCGAACATGGGGCCATCTTCGTAGCCGGAACCGGGACGATCGACGCTCTCATTGCTGTGCGCAGTGCGCGGGGAACCATTTTTGTTGGAGGCCAGCGCTTGGCCAGAGCGCGAAAAGCGCCCTCGGCCACGTGTCGGAGTAGGGGCTCGCAAAGCAGGCTTACGACCGGCGGTTTTGTGTGTTTTTGCCAAAAGCTGCTCCTGATCGGGAGGTGGTGAGCCAGCGGTTGGGTCCGCGGTAAACTGAACGCCCGCTTTGCCTTCCACCTGAAGCACGCCTAATGCCGCAACAGTTTTGGTCCCCGTCAACGGCGGCTTAACCTTCGACAAAGGAATGGCTTGCGGCGAAAAGCCGCCTCCCACAATTCGATTTACAGGCATGTTGAATGTTGTGTTTTCGCCGCAAGTTTTGTCCCCCGTGCTGTCTTGCGGCAACGTGAGTGGGGGTCTGGCCACCCCTGTAACCTCTAAATTCGTTACGGTATGTACATCTGCCTTGGTTCGACCCGCTTGTAAGTTTTTTCGAGGGAATTTTGTTGGAAAATGCTTTGTGCGGCGAGCATCGCTGGACGACGAGATGTTGCCGCCAAAGTCGGGCGACCGCCTAATATCTTCCATCACATGGGCGACTGCTGGTTCCATTTCTTGCCGGAGTTCGGGCCGATCCGGCGAATCGATGGGAAACTTTGGCTCCCGTATTTCTGGTTTCGATCTGGAGACATCATTGCTCTTGCTGTGTTGACGATCGGTTGGAGCGTTTGTTGGGGTGCCCGGAATTTGATTGATCATCGGTTTGACTCCCCTGTGCGATCATTTGTTCGCTGTGAATACGACACCTGACATCGACTTTCATGACCAAAACTTGGCCTTCATGACCAAAAAGAACGGGTGCGCAAAGAATGTATATTCGTAGACAGTCGTAGACAGAACGACGAGAAGAATGCGGCGTAAAAATATCGGGGGCGGTCCCGGCTGGCACCGAGGCCGCCCCCTGGAAAGCCAGGACGCGAAGGCTGTATCAGGAGCTGTACGTCACTGAGCTGCGAAAACCTTCCACGCCCGGGTCAAGCCTCTTCTCGTGTTCGCCTCATTCTGTTCCCGGTTACCACGTTTTTTCGCAGTCATCATTCCGTTAAAACAGTGGCCGTTTCGGCTCTGCAACCGTTCGCAAATCCGGCGGTTAATCGATTTGTATTTCGGCGACTTGCACGGTTGGTAGTCCTAATCCAATGCTCGCGAGAACACCTCCCATGGATATTTAGAAATTGCTGAGTTGTATCTCTATGAACGCAAGCGCTATACCAAATCAACAGCCCAAAACTCGAGAGGTGATGTAACCTTTGGCCATGATTGCAGATGCTGTATTTCTTCATGCTTGCGCTTCCGAATCACAAGCGGTGAAATGTTACCCAAATTGAAGCCGTCGTCTCGAAATGAGAGATTGCTGATTCGCTTTTGAGACGCGAAAACTCCAAAATCTTCTGAAAGCAAAACACTGGCCGCAAACTCACGACAATTGTTTCCACATGAACTTAAAACGGTGGAAATCTGCGGGATGCCCCATCGGAGGCACGAAAAATTATTGACACTTTGGACTCATTTTTGATACCAAGAACCGTGGCGTGCACGCCGTTTCCAAAATCGCCCATGGTTCAATCGTTGATTATCACTTGCACAGGAGGGCAATCATGACAGATCCACCGGGTCGACTAGCCTGAGAGGTTGCTGTGTGGGCAACTCCTCAGCAAAATTCCTCTAATTTCCTACTCCTCGTACTTGGCCGTGACAAATACGGCGGCCCGCCAAGCGCTTTGATCTTGGCGGGTTTTTTTGCGCCCGCCCAATGGAAGCCAGCCTACAAGAGGCATTTGCTTAATCCCATTGGTCAGGACTAGCCATATTGGTCGTTCATTTGTTCAGGTCATATAATGCGGATATGGCTCTTCCCACTTCCATCGACCCGCAATCACGGCCAAAGCTGCCGCAATTTACGTTGCGGTCCATGTTTTTGGCGACGGGCTGCTTGGCTATGGTCTTTGCTGTGTGCCAGGCAATTGGCCCGCTGGCATCATGCGGATTGATGGTGGGATTAGCCCTCGTCGGACTGCATGTGATCGGAAACGTGTTAGGCACCCGTTTACGAAACGAGGCTTACAGGACGCCAGCCAACGGCAGAAACGGCGAGGCTTCGCCCGGGCCCGGGCAATATCCAGCCATCGTTCCGGCGCGTTTCGACCAGCCACACTCGGTTTCACGCCTTTCCCAACGAACACCGCTGGGCTGGATGATTCTAGCCACGACTGTCATTGGCGGGGTAATGGGCAGCGTTGCCGGTCAGTGGGTGCTCGTGAATTCTGCCGAGGTTTCGCTGCGAGGGCTGCTGTTAGGATCGGCTTCCTCAGGAGTGCTGGGGGCATTCGTGGGATTTCTGTTTGGCTGCCTCGCGAAAACCTGGTTAAGCGCCTGGTGGCAGGCATCTTCGGAATCCGACCGCTTCGACAAGCGGCTGTCTGTACCGAGATTTTCTTCGACCTCGCCACCCTGTAACGTGCCTTCAGCATTGATTACAGACATTGATGCCGGTTGAGGGATGATGCCGGTCACGGAACGATCAACCATCCTTATTGCCGGTTGTTTGTCGCGCTCTTTTTCAGCTCGGCAAGTTAACCGATCTGCCGACTCCGCTTGACATTCGCCGCAAATAAACGCAAATAGACGCGAATTGCAATTCGGAGATACCTTCCAACTTACTTCTAACTTGCGCGGCCAGCGGGAGAGTTTGATGAAACATTTGCGACCGTTCGCATTCGTTGGCCGCCCGGTGTGGCTCGTTTTGATCGGCATCGTTTTGATTCTCAATACCCGCGCCTCCGCCGCCGATGCGCTGGAAAAAATTCACCAGCGCGGCACGCTGATTTGGGGCGCCGATCAGGAAGGGGGCGGACCGTACGTCTTTCCTGATCCGAAAAATCCGGAGCATTTGATCGGCTTCGAAGTCGAGCTGGCCGACATGCTGGCCGCCGAATTGGGTGTGAAAGCCAAGTTCTATCAAGGGCAATGGGAAGATTTGCCCCAAATGCTCGACAACCAAATCGACCTGGCGCTCAACGGCTTTGAGCGCACGCCTGCTCGTTTGGCCAATTATTTATGTACGCGCCCCTACTATGCTTTCGGCCTGCAACTCATGGCCAAAGGCGAGGGCCCGCTCAAATCGTGGAAGCAACTGAAGACCGCCAAACCCGACGGCGGCCCCTGGAAAATTGGCATCCTGGGCGGATCAGAAGCGGAGGAATACCTGACCGAGCTGCGCGATCACGAGGGCTATCAAATCGATGTGATTTCCTATTCCGGCAATACGGATCCCATGGAGCACGTGCAAACCGGCGTGCTGGATGCGACGGTGGCTGACGACTGCGTGGCCAATTTTTACATCGACCGTTTTCCCGAATTGAACTTGATCGAATGGCCGGCCCAAGGCGGATACTACGTGGGCTTGGTGGGCCGTGACGATCCCCAATTGCTGGCCGCCCTGGACGAAGCCTTGAAGAAAATCATCGCCGATGGCCGCCTAAAAGCCCTGTACGACCGCTGGGATTTGGACGGCCGCTACCAAATGCTCATGCTCCGTGGAGCAGGCGAAGGCGTGCCCGCCGAACCCATTTCCTTCTGGCAGGTGCTCGGCCGCAACTTGCCGATGCTGCTGGAAGCCGCCGGCATGACCGTGTTCCTGTCGGTCGTGTCGTTTCCACTGGCGATTGCCATTGGCATTGGCGTCGCCATCGGCCGGCTGTACGGGCCAAAAATCATTGCCAAGCCGCTGGGTCTGTACGTCGAAGTGCTGCGCGGCACGCCGCTGATGTTGCAGCTCTTCGTGATTTTCTTTTTGCTCCCTAAAATCGGCCTGGCATTGCCGGCGCTGGTGGCGGGCATCGCGGGCCTGGCCATCAATTATTCGGCCTACGAATCGGAAATCTACCGAGCGGGACTGCAAGCCATTCCGCGCGGACAAATGGAAGCCGCCTTGGCGCTAGGGTTGACGCAAGCACAAGCCATCAACCGCATCATCTTGCCGCAGGCGTTTCGAATTGTCATTCCGCCGGTGACGAACGATTTTATCGCCCTGTTCAAAGACACTTCGGTCTGCTCAGTCATCACCATTGTCGAATTGACCAAGCGTTACTCAATTCTAGCCCAAAGCACCGGCTCCATTGTCCAGCTGGCCGCAATTACCGCCGTGCTGTACATGCTGATGAGCTTCCCCCTTTCCGTCTTCGCCCGCTGGAGCGAACGCCGCCTGGCTGGGGAGGTGAAGTAATGATCGAAACCATTGATTTGCACAAATCGCACGGGTCGCTCCAGGTGCTGCGCGGTATATCCCTGGCCGTGGCCGAGGGAGAAGTGGCCGCCATTATCGGCCCCTCCGGCGGCGGAAAAAGCACGTTTTTGCGCTGCCTGAACGGTCTCGATTCGTTTGAAGCCGGCCAGGTGCTCGTCGGCGATCGCAATTTATCCTGTGGTCCGCAACAACGCTGCGATCGAGAAAACATCCGAGCTGTCCGCCGGCAGTTAGGCATGGTGTTTCAGCAGTTCAATCTGTTTCCGCATTTGACGGTGTTGGGAAACGTGATCGAAGCGCCGCTGCGAGTGCTGAACATGCCTCGTGACGAGGCTGTCGATCGCGCCAAAAAATTGCTCGCGCGCGTCGGCTTGGTCGAAAAAATCGACGTGCGGCCCGACAAGCTTTCCGGCGGCCAGCAGCAGCGCGTGGCCATTGCCCGTGCTTTGGCGATGCAGCCCAAGGCAATGCTGTTCGACGAGCCGACCAGTGCACTCGACCCGCGCATGACCGCCGAAGTGCTGGCCGTCATGGCCGATTTAGCCGCCAGCGGTCAAACCATGATCGTCGTCACGCACGCCATGAGCTTCGCCCGCCGGGCTGCCAAAACCGTGCATGTATTCCACGAAGGACGTGTGGCCGAAAGTGGTCCACCACAGCAAATTTTCGAGGCCCCGCAAAATCCCGTCACCCGCGAATTGTTGCACGAATGCGACATGTAAAGCGGCCGATGGCATCGGCGCGGACTCTCAAATCGCTTTCTGCCATTGCTCCGTTTTCATCCTTCTGCATTCTGCCTTCTGCGTTCTGCCTTTCTATTCATCGCCATTTCACTTCCAGCGGCAGCGATTTCAGCCCTCGCAAAATCAGCCCGCGATTCCAGCGTAATTTTTCTCGCGGCACAGCCAAGCGAATGTCGGCGGTGCGCTGCAAGAGCGCCCCAATCGCAATTTGCGCTTCCAATCGCGCCAACGGCGCTCCCAGGCAATAATGCGGCCCCAGGCCAAACGCCAAATGCTTGTTCGGCTCGCGGCCCAAATCCAACTCGTCGGGATTGGCAAAATGCTGTTCGTCCCGATTCGCCGACGCAATCGCCGCCAGCACTAAATTCCCACGCGGAATCGTCACGCCGGCAATCGTCACATTTTCCTTCGTATACCGTTCAGTTGCCGTTTCCACCGGACTGGTGAAACGCAGCAGTTCTTCCACGGCTGACTTCATCAACTCGGGTTCCCGCCGCAGCCGGAAAAGTTGATCCGGATGTTCCAACAGCGCCGCCACGCCGTTGCCGATCAAATTCACGGTCGTCTCATGCCCGGCAACCAGCAGCACAAATCCCATGGATACCAGTTCGTCTTCGGTCAGTTTTTGGCCATTCTCTTGGGCCGCGATCAGCGCGCTCAGCAAATCATCTTGCGGCGCGGCGCGCTTCATGGTCACCAGCCGACGCAAATAATTGCTAAACCGCCAAATGACCGGCAGGCTACGCAACATGCGGAAGCGCTTACCGCCGCTGGCGATCATCGATTCCGTCCAGCGATGAAATTTATGGCGGTCGCGCGGTGGCACTCCCAGCATTTCCGCAATCACAATGGCGGGAATCGGCAGCGCAAATTGGCTGACTAAATCGAACGAACGCTGTTTGCTCGCCGCCGTCAGCAATTCGCCGGCCAATTCCGCAATTCGCGGCCGCAGCCCTTCCACGAAGCTCGGTTTGAACGCTTGCTGCACCAACGCCCGCAACCGGGTGTGGTCGGGCGGGTCGGTATGCAACAAGTGCCGCACCAGCGGCAGCAAACTTTTTGGAATCCACGGCGGTTTTACATTCGGATTGTTTTCGAACAGCGTGCGAAATTCTTTCGAAAACCGCTCGTCCTTCAGCACCATGGCCACGTCGTCATAGCGCGAAACAATCCACGCCGGCATTTTGTCCGGCAGCACCGTCCGATACACCGGCGCTTCCCGCCGCAGCCGGGCGTAAAACTCAAACGCCTGCGCTTTGAACTCGGGCGTAGTGATGTTGACCGGCCGCTGTGCGGTCAACGGCGTGTCGGGCGCCGACAAAACAGACTGAACCATAACTTCCTTCGTGATTGCTCAACCGCGTCTATTAAAATACTCCCAACGTTAGGCAATGCTGGCAGACTTTCTTAGCGCTGTGCCCCGAAGGGGCAACCTAATATAGCCCAGGGCAAGTCCCGGCGCGCCGGGACGTCGCCCTGGGATACCGTTACTGGATAAACAAAAAGCCCCAACGGGGCGGTGTTAAACTCGCCGTGGCGAGGTGAGGGTAATCTTCTTTTTATCGCTGTTAACATAACTCGCGCACAGACAGGCACGGCGACATCACCGACAGATTATTTCGCCTGCTCTTTCGGCGGAGCGCCCGTCGACCACTTGATCACGTAGTAAGTAGCCGGGGCATCGCTGGTGTTGCGCACGCCGTACAGATCGTTGGCAGCCACAAAAATCGCGGAACCGGCTTCCACCTTTCGCGGCTGATCGTTGATGATTGCTTCGATCGTCCCTTCTTTCACAATCACCAGTTCCTCATCCGGCTGACGGCGCGGCGGATGCGTGCTTTGGCCCGGATTGATCGTGCTGGCGTGACATTCCAAATGATCCAGCGCCCCCGTCCGCCCATCAAAAATCTGCCGTCTTTCCCCATAGCTCTGAGGATCCACTTTGACCTGATTCCAATCGAACACCGTCGATTCCATCGCCGGCTTCACAGCGGCCGGCTTCCCTGGAGTTTGCGCACACGTGACGGCGGCAAAAACAGCTAAAATTGCGCTGCTTCCCAAAACAAAACGCCGTTGAATATTCATGGTCTTGTTTTCCTGTTTGCTTGGAACCGGGCGTTCAAATGCCCGCCTTGGTAAATTCCGGTCACACTGATTCTACGTGCCTGGCCTGCAGGACGCATTTTAGCAGCGAATTAAATGTCCCATCAATTGTTTTCCACGATTCGCACGGAATAACGATCCTCAAAATTGTCTTCCACACGCCTAATCACATCGACAAAGTCAAGGTCGTCATTGGCACACGCAATGTTATCCTCCGGGCGAAGTGCACCGAGATTAATCCCGAGCAAGTCCTCCAGGATCATTCGGAGCCGGATTGGCAATTGCTCGGGAATACCCGTATCAGCGAAGAAAGTTTGATAGAACTCTGCGTCGCTTAATTTTGGCCGCTCTCGAAGATTCCGATGAAAGCGACGTTGTTCTGGACTGGGAGCCAGCGGCGCAAATGACAATTCTGGCGGTTTACCAGTTCGCAACCACGGTATCAAAACGTAAATACAGGCAGGCAAATCGAACACCAAAATTGCACCTGCAATTCCGAATGGAATCGCATTGGAAAAACTTCGAGGTTCGTGTGGCCAAAAACAAAACACGACCGCCAATATTAAACATGGAATAGCGATGACGAACGGGACCAGCGCAATATAAAATCTGCGCTTCTCATCCGCCAAATCTTCAACTTCAGTCATTGCACGCCCCCTGTCGGGAGACAAATCGGCCGTAAATTATCCGGCCGCCGCGCCCGCTGGTTCCAGCACCCGGCTAAAATGCTTGGCAGGCCGGTTTTTCCAGCCGCCTTTGTGCCAGGCGTAGCCGGCGATGAGCGGCAGGGCCAGCGTGGCTTCGCTGAACACCATTTGCTCGTAGGCCGTGTCGACTTTCCCCCAACTGCTGGCTTCTTTCAGCGTGCTGCTGGACAGGGCGCCGTCGCGGACATCGGCCACAGTAATTTGCACGGCGTATTTGTGCATCGGCGGCTCCTCGCCCAAAATGTCGGCCGCCACCACAATGTCTTGCGTAAAGTTCTTAGGCACGCCACCGCCGAGCATGAAAATGCCGGTCGTCGGATTTTTGATTTTAAGCTGCGTCAACTCGTAAAAATCTTTCACGCTGTCGATGGAAACTTTCGGCTGATCGCCCCGCGCATGCTGATGGGCCACCAAGCCAAAGCCTGCCGAGCAATCGGAAAAGGCCGGGCAGAAAATCGGCAGATCGTTTTCGTAGGCCGTGCGGACAATCGAGCCTTCCCCCTTGCCTTCTTCCACCAGCCACGCCCCCATGGCCTGAATGAATTCCCGCGAACTGTGCGGCCGCGGCGGCAGTTGATCGGCAATGATGCGCGTGGTGTCATCGCACACCCGCAATTCGTCTTCGTCGATCAGCGTGTCGTAAATGCGGTCGATGTGAGCGTCGCGGAGCTTGTCATCATCCAGGCCCGCCTTCAGCCGATCTTCCGCCAGGTAGTGGCGATAGCCCAGGGCTTCGAAAAAATCTTGATCGACAATGTTGGCGCCGGTGCTGACAATGCAATCGATCATTCGGCTGCGGATCATTTCCACGAACACGCCCTTCAGCCCGGCGCTGATGAGCGAACCGGCCAGGCACAAAATAATGCCACACTCTTTGTCGCGGAGCATGCGGTCGTAAATATCGGCCGCCCGAGCCAAATCGCGGGCTGTAAACGCCATGTGCTGCATGGCCTCGACCAGGCTGACGACGTTGTGCTTGGTGATATCGACGTGCTCAATGGTTTGGGAAAGCAATTGCTTTTTGCTGGGCATGCTGACGCTCCTAAACGGAAACAAAAAATGACGAAGCTCCAAATTGTACCAAAAACACGACGGCGACACAGCCGCTTTGCACGGTTAGAAGTCGATGAGATCAACCACCTACCGCACGGTCATGTCGGAACTTAGATCGCCGGCGGCGCTTCGCTGGGAAAGGCTTCCCGCCAAATCTCGGCGAATTCGCCGTGCAAAGCCAGGCGGCGGATCCAGTGGGTCAAATAATTCAGATCGATTTCGGGGCGATTTTCCCGCAGCAGCATGGCGGCATCGGCCCGGTCGATCACGCGGCCGGCGATCAGCTTCAGCAGAATCAAATCTTCCGCCCGGAGCACATCGGCGGGATGGCCCAATCCTGGAATTGATTGTTTGGTTCGACGAGTCAGCGCCGTTTTTTGATATTCTGAACCGGCGAACAATAAATCCAATTGAAACGGATAAATTCCGTCGGGCGGTTTGTACTTTAATTGAATCAGCTGTTGGTCGTCGATTTGCAAAATCGGCGGCGAATGCCGGGGATAGAAACCCGCACCACAAATTGCTTGTAATACCTCATTCACCTTTGATTCATCCATGCCGATTAGAATGTCGGCATCGCGCGTGAACCGAGCATGATTCCAAGCCGAAAGTGCCAAACCGCCGATCACAGCCATTGGCAATTCTAAAGGTTCCAATGCCAACCACGCCTGCCGCAAGGTTGTCAACACGCCTTCACTGGCCATATTCGCGCTCCCGGCGGCGCAAATTGCTGATCATTTGGAAAACAGCGCGATCGTGTTCTTCGGTGCGGCGATCCAACCATTTCAGAAAGGCGACCTCATAATCTCCGTCGGGTCCTAGGCGCCGGCGGATGCCGGCCAAAACCAATTGATCTCCCTCGTCGACCATTTGCGCCCACAGCGCAATTTTTTGCGCTGCCGACAAATGACGAATGCTAGGCGGGGCGAGTTCCGGCGGGGGAATGAGTTGGTTTTTCATACTGAAATTCTACCACGCCACCGGCGCATGTCGCCAACAACGATAATATTCGATGCAAAATCGATCGTGCCGGTCAAACTCAACAGGGCCGAAAAGTCGATGTGGCGGCGGCGAAAACTTACCGCACGGTCATGTCGGAGCTTAAGCCGCCGGCGGCGGGCAGGTAGCAGTGGGTCACGTAATCAGCCACCATGCGGTGCGAGCTGAATCGCCACGCCAGCGAGCTAATACTGTTCATCATCCGTTGAATCCAATGATGTGGCAAACCGTCGGCATCGCGGTCGTAAAACAGCGGAATCACTTCCTGCTCTAGCACCCGCATCAGGTCTTGACCATCGCGGCGGTCGCCAATTTCATCGGAGACGTGCGTCGTGCCATGCCCAATGGCAAAGCCGTTTTTGCCGTCGTAAGCTTCCGCCCACCAACCGTCGAGAATCGACAAGTTGAGCGCCCCGTTCAACACCGCCTTTTGGCCGCTGGTGCCGGACGCTTCCAACGGGCGGCGCGGATTGTTTAGCCACACGTCGACCCCTTGCACCAGGTGCCGAGCCACGTTGATATCGTAATCTTCCACATACACTATCCGGCCGGCGAAGCGCGGATCGTGCCGAATGTTGGCGATGCTGCGAATCAGCCGCTTGCCGGGCTCATCGGCCGGATGAGCCTTGCCGGCGAAAATCAATTGGATCGGCCGGTGCGGATCGTTGATCAGCGCTGCCAGTCGATCCACATCTTGCATGATCAAATCGGCCCGCTTATACGTGGCGAAGCGGCGGGCAAACCCAATGGTGAGAATGTTGGGGTCCAACAAATTCCGAGCCTGCTCCACGGCCTCGTCACTTTCGCCCCGGCGACGGCACTGTCGGCTCACGCGGCGGCGGACAAATTGCAGCAACAAGTTTTTCAGGGCGTAATGGGTTTCCCACAGTTCGCCGGGATCACAACGGTAAATTTCTTGCCAGATTTCCGGCTTGCCCATGTGCCTCATCCAATCGGCCACGAACATCCGGTCGTAAAGCTGTTGCATTTGCCAGGCCAGCCAACTGGGAATATGCACGCCGTTGGTAATGTGACCGATAGGAATTTCTTCCTCCACTCGCCACGGCCACAGGTGCGCCCACATGCGGCGCGATACGTGCCCGTGCAAGGCGCTAACGGCGTTGGCCCGGCGCGACATTTTCAGCCCCAGCACCGTCATGCAAAAACTTTCCCCTTCGTTGTGCGGTTCCACGCGTCCCAGGCCCATCAATTGCTGCAAAGAAATTCCCAACATATCGCGCGTGGGACCCAAGTGTTCTTCCATCAAACCCCCATCGAAGCGGTCGTGCCCGGCCGGCACCGGCGTGTGCGTCGTGAATACAGTGTGCTGGGCGACTTCACGCAACGCATCGTCAAAGCTTTGGCCATCGTCGTGCATCCGCTCCCGAATGGCTTCCAACGTGGCGAACACGCTATGGCCTTCGTTCAAATGATACACGCCGGGATAAATGCCCAGGGCCCGCAACGCTTTCACACCGCCGACGCCCAAAATCAGTTCTTGGCGAATGCGCGTGCGATGATCGCCGCCATACAGCCGGCTGGTCAATTGCTGATCTTCCGGTTTGTTGCCATCTACGTCGCAATCGAGCAAATACAAATCGACCCGGCCCACGCGCATCAACCACAGCTTGGCAAATAACGGTCCGGTCCGCGTATCGACCCGCACGGTAATCGGCCGGCCATCGACACCCAGCGCGGGCTCCATGGGCACGTTTTCCACCTTGGTGTCGAGGTATTCTTCCTGCTGATACCCCTCGATATCCAAATGCTGTTTGAAATATCCCTGGTCGTAGAACAATCCGATCGCAATCAGCGGCACACCCAGCCCGCTGGCACTTTTGATATGGTCGCCCGAGAGCACCCCCAAGCCGCCGGAGTAAATCGGCACCGATTCGTGAATGCCGAACTCGGCGGAGAAATACGCCACCGGTTTGGATCCCAACACGCCGGCGTGTGTTGTTCCCCACATGGTGCGCGGGCCAATATATTCCTTCAACCGGCGATAAGATTGATTGATGCGGCTATACAATACCAACTCGGCCGCGCGCATTTCCAAGCGTTCGGGCGTGAACTCTGCCAGCAGTGCAATGGGGTTGTGATCTAGCTGCCGCCAACGAATCGGATCTAAATCGCGAAACAGATTGATGACATCCGGGTGCCAGGTCCACCACAAATTGCGCGCAATCGCCAGGCACTTATCGTAAATTGATTGCGGAGAGAATTCCGCCAGGCTGGGCTTTTTGGCAGGCACCGAAGCGGAGACCGATTCTACCTCAGTTTGACTCATGCGATTCCTTTTGCTTCCGCCACGAAAGCTAGGCCACGATGTTGATTTTTCACATTTGGGCAGAACCGGCAATTATATCGCTCTTCAGCCCGTATTGCGACCCCTGCTCGCACGCTGGGTAGTGTCCTAATTTGAAAAAGTTGCAATGAGCGAGCCGGATTATGCTCACCTCAAGGCCGCAGAACTGGACGCGCTCCTGCCGTGCGATGGCGGCTTATAAACAGCCTTTAATTTGTACCGATTATCGCTGTTATTTCCGATCAGAAATCATTCATCTAGTCGCAAATACGATATGTGAGATAATGCCAATATGAGGGATTTAGACATACGTCAAGCGCTAATCTCGGACTTGCGCAAGCGCCACAATGGTGAGGCCGAAACCCGCATTGTTGAGGAACTGGGGCTTGCCCAGGGTATTTCGCGAGTCGATGTTGCGGTTATCAATGGCGCTTTTAATGGCTTTGAGATCAAAAGCAACAGAGATCGACTTGACCGCCTCCCGCATCAACGGGATGTGTATTGCCGTTTTTTCGACACCATGACAATAGTGGTCGGCGACAAGCACATCCAGCGTGCTAGGATAGAAATTCCAAAATGGTGGGGGATTGTAGAGGCTCGCGACTTAAGTGGTCTCATCCATCTCCGGCCGGTGCGCAAAGCTAGGCTAAACAAACGAATTGATCCCCACGCTGTTGTCCAGCTCCTCTGGAAATCAGAAGCCATATCCATTTTGGCGGAGTTTGGCATCATGGAAAAACACTCTCGCGCCAGCGCCTGGATCGCGCTCACTAAAATCTTTGGGTGTGGCGAGCTATGTCAGCGTGTCAGATCGGCAATTAAGGCTAGGGGAGATTGGCGATCTGGTCCAACACCATTTCGATGTGGTGATTTGTCCCGATCCGCCGCCACCGTTCAGCGTTCCCAGGCGAACCTCCATTGGTTGCTTTCTCGTAAATTTCAGCATCTCCCGCGCTAAATTCAGCGCCGCTAAATTCCTCCATTTCTACCAAGCTTCGACATATACCAAGAAATTGGTCAAAGCCATCTTCGTGTGTAAAAACGTTGTGGCCCTTCCAAATCAGGAATTTATCCGGGCAAGTATATCTTAGTTGCGCTAAGATTGTCGCGCGGCCTGTTGGGGGCAGCTGCGGATGCGCAATTGCATAATCGCCATACGTCGGCAGCCATGTTAGTCTTCTTGGTGTCCTAATAACTGAGCGCCATCCCAGCCAATCGCTTCTGCTTCGCTCATTCCAGCCGCGTTCCAACGGGGCCAAGCTCAGTGGGAAAGCGCCCGCAATCACTGTCACAGTGCGCCAATCGTCAAGTGCGGGAACAACTTCAAGGCGCGCCCGATGCAATTGCGCAATCGTGGCGGCTGGATGGTCGGCAACTGTATCCGCATCTACGATTATGTCGATTTGATCCTTCTCCAAATCGACATAATCAAGCAATGCATCAAGCGCTTCGGCGAGCTGGTCTTCATCCTCAAAATCGCTTGACACCAAGCGAATTCACAACACGGGACGTACACAGCAAGGTGAAAGAATTGAAGCCGGATGAGCAGGTCCGCCGATCGGCTGTTTCTCATGCACTGCGCCGCATGGCTGAGGCCCCGGACGGCGACATTGAGTTGGTAGAACTCGGAAAAGGCAAACGCCCATCGCGATTCCGAAGGCGGAAACCGCTGCCGCGTTAAAATTAAAACTCAGGGACGAAAGAAGAGGTTTGGATGCCCGAAAAAGTCAACAAAAAGCCCGACAGGGGCGGTCCCTGCCGGGTCTTTTCGTTTTCATCCGCCCAACCAAAGGTCGCAGCCCAGCAGGATCAGCGTTGGCAAACGGTTCCTGACGGCACGACCAGCGGTGTAGCAGATTGGAGCTGTAAGATGTGGCGAACCTATAGGGTCTTAATACTCTAAATGCGGCCGGCGGGGTAACACCCAATGGTCACGCGCCCCTACAGGCCGAAGAAACTGTGGGGGTATTTTTTTGATTTCCAGTCCCCACCGTCAACCCCAAATTATAACGCGCCACTGACCCTATGACAGCCACCCCTTTGCTTTTCTGCTTTGCCGCTAGCTGCGGCGTTTCGCGGCCTTTAATAGCAGTTTTCTGGCCCAATTAGAGGCATTGCCATCGGCTGCTTTGTCGATGGCTTCTCGCTCCTCGACCGACAGGCGAATTCGGAGAGGCTTACTGCGGCGAACATCGGCGGGTAGCTTCTTGCGTCCCATAATCCGTAAGTGTAGCCACGAATTTATTTTCGTCAATCTGATAATAAATGTGGCTACAACTATTGACAGCCAATATAAACGTGGCTACATTTATATTAGATGAAAAACCCCGGTGCAGCCGGCAAGCCGCAACGGGGCAAACACAACCAGGCTTTCGCTAGGCTGCGTCCTCTAAGCCCATTCTAGCGAACGCCGCAACCAAAGTGGAGTTCGCAATGGCAAATGTTCTAAAGTCCGACAAAAGGCTGCAAATTATCCATCTTTTGTGCGAGGGCAATTCAATCCGTTCGACCGAGCGATTGACAGGTGTACACAGGGACACCATTATGCGAGTATTGGTGGACTTTGGGGAAAAGTGCCGAGTCATGCTGGACAACTGGATGCGCGACCTCAAGCTTCGTCATATCCAGGCCGATGAAATTTGGACCTTTGTTCAAAAAAAAGAAGGCCGGATTCACGTTGACGAAAAAGAAAGAAAGCCGTTTATTGGCGATCAATTCCTCTTCATCGCATTGGATCAAAAAACGAAGTTGATTCCAAGCTTCATCATTGGTAAGCGGACGGCTAATACGACCTATCGGTTTATCGAAGATTTGTCAAAACGAATTGTGCTGCCAGGGCCGCACGACAGCGACTCGCACGCCTTTCATCCAGAAGGCTTTCGGAACCCAGTGCAAATTTCAACCGATGGCTTCAAACACTACAAATACTCAATCGATAGGTTTATGGGTGCAAGAGTGTTGCACGGCGTACTTATAAAAAACTACCGCAATGCCGACATGCCTGGGAGGTATGCAGCCCCGGAAATGGTCAACACCCAAAGGATTGGGATTACTCAGGGAATAAATCTTCAGTCGATTTGCACGAGCCATGTTGAAAGGAAAAATTTGTCGATCCGCACTTTTATGAAACGGTTCGCGCGACTCAGCCTGGGCTTTAGCAAAAAGCTGGAAAACCTAGAGGCCGCAGTGGCCATCCACGTAGCCCACTACAATTTTTGCCGACGACACAGTACGCTACGGATGACACCGGCAATGGCAGCGGGAGTGACCGACACACTATGTCACTCGAAACGCTGATTGAAAGGAGTCAATCATGAGGAAAAGACGAGAAGTAGTGAACGGGTCTTCTACGACCAGCGCAGTTTTAAGCGCACACGTTGGGGGGAATGGTTATGCGTTCCCGCAAATAATCAGGTTGCATGTGCCAGAGGGGGGTGTAATTGCCGACGTTACTTATGGCAAGGGTGTTTTTTGGAAGCACGTAGACTTGTCAAAATACACGTTAAAAGCGACGGATATTCAAACAGGTGTCGATTGCCGAAAACTGCCTTATGATGCCAACAGTTTAGATTGCGTTGTGCTCGACCCTCCCTATATGGAAGGTCTGTTTCGGCGAAAAAAATCGCACATGGCTGGCGCTGGAACGCATGCAGCGTTCCGCGCTCATTATTCAAACGGTGAAGCGACTAACGATGGAGGCCCAAAATGGCACAAGGCTGTGGTTGATCTGTATTTTCGCGCCGGAAAAGAGGCTTTCCGCGTTTTGAAACCAAACGGCGTTTTGATTGTGAAATGTCAGGACGAAGTCAGTGCAAATCGTCAAAACTTAACCCATGTCGAAATTATCCAAGAATACGAACGGCTTGGTTTTTACACCAAGGACCTATTCGTTATTGTCCGAGAAAACAGGCCTGTCGTCAGTCGAATGGTCAAGCAGGCGCACGCCCGGAAGAATCACTCTTACTTTTTGGTTTTCGTGAAGATACCGGCTGGAAAGAAACGCTCTTCGATGCGTTTTTAGGCTTCTTCAGCATTTCTTCCATCAAGCTAAACGGTTCATTTCTGAATGGCGGTTGAGGTGGCCAGAATGTAGGGATTAAACTTGGCAATAGATATTTCTGTTGGGCGGCCGTGTATTTCCTATAAGTATTTTTAGGCAAGTCTTGATTCTTGCAGAATACGAATTTCCATTTATTTTGAAAGGCATAAATGTTGATCGCCAGAATATCGAACTCGCCTCGAAGTAGGCAGGTGGTTTCTAGCGTTGATCCATCTGGAAACTTTACCCGCCGCCTATCGCTTGCATCGCATTGTGCTTTGCCAAAATAAGTTCCAGCGGCTGTTTGGATTACCGAATTCGTTTGCAGCGATTTGCTTTCGATCCGAAATGGGCGACCTTTATAGGTAACAACTAGGTCGCCTTTATTCTCGCGGTCATGGTCGTCATCTTTGACTACTTCCCCGGTGACGCCTTTGCGTTTAGTGAACCACATTTCCCTAAGCTTGTATTCCGCAATATACCCGAAGAGCATTCCACGGCAGCTTGGGTTTTCATCCATTGCCTTTGTTAACTGTTCAGCGGTGATCTCCCAGCGATCTAAAATCGTGGGCGTGCTAACAGGCGGGGCAATTTCTGCGTTTGACATGTGGCCATCTTGCCAAACTCCCATGCCAAAGTCAAAAAAATCTTTTTCAAATTAGGACATTACCCGCACGCTGGATGGGAATAAAATTGCAGCTTCCAGGAGTCTTCTTTCACCATCCTTCGAACCCACTGGACGACCCAACTGGCTTGCCCAATTTGGCAATCCTGAATGCAAGTGCGAACCAATGTTGATTGCAGCGGGAGGGGGTCTGCCATCGGGCTTGGGCGAACCGTTACACTAGAATTGCCGCCGTGAAAATGCTTTTGTAATTTATTGGGTCTTGGTATTTTTCTGCCACTCACTTTTCGATTCGACGTCCAATGGCCACGCTCAAACACATCACTCGGCCTGAGGGTAGGGAAATCGAACTGCTTTGTCACGAGCTTGCTTCCCGAGCAGGCAACCTAGACACAACCGGCGATTGGCCGGAGGAACAGCTTAATCTGCTCGGCAAAACGGGCGTATATCGTTGGTTCCAGCCGCAATATTGGGGAGGAGTCGACTGGAGCGAAGCAGACCTTGCCCGGGGATATGTCACACTCGCGGCGGCCTGCCTGACCACCACGTTTATTCTCACGCAGCGTAGTGCCGCCGTAAAACGCATCATCGAAAGCGATAACGAAGCGGCCAAGCAACAATTATTGCCGCGGCTGGCCGAGGGAAGTATGTTCACCACCGTCGGCATTTCGCATCTCACCACTAGCCGGCGCCACTTGGCCAAGCCCGTTTTGCAGGCTCAGGAAACTGCCGATGGCTTCGTGCTCAACGGCTACAGTCCCTGGGTCACCGGGGCTGATCACGCTGACAGCGTGGTCTTGGGCGCTACCTTGAACGATGGGCGGCAAATTCTACTCGCCTTGCCCACTTCGCTTCCCGGAGTCGTCACGCCGCCGCATGCACAACTGTTGGGCCTAACCGCTAGCCATACCGGGCCGCTGGAATGTCACGACGTGCACGTCGGCCGCGAATGGTTGCTCGATGGTCCGCTGGAAAACGTCATGGCCGCCCACAGCGGCGCAAAAACCGGCGGCTTGCAAACTTCCGCCTTGGCCATCGGTTTGTCGACAGCGGCCATAGCATATCTCGCCCGTGAATCTCAACAACGCGCCGATCTCGCGGGCCCCACCGAAAATCTGCAGCGCGAACTTTCCACCTGGGAGAACAATCTATTGTCGTTGGCTTCTGGCACAGAAGCTTGTACGTCGGAATCGCTCCGCGCCCATGCCAACAGCCTGGCACTGCGGGCGACCCAAGCTGCCTTGGCCGCGGCCAAAGGCGCCGGTTACGTTTCCGGACACCCGGCCGGCCGCTGGTGCCGTGAGGCGTTGTTCTTCCTAGTGTGGAGTTGCCCGCAACCGGTGATGAACGCCAATTTATGTGAATTAGCCGGGCTGGGTTGAATTCACTCTCCCATTGTGGAAGAGGGTTGGAGTAAGGGGATAAAACAAGGATCATCTATGCCAACTGCTGTTAATTCCATTCGACATCGATTGGTTTATCTCTTCATCGCATTATTGCTTCTTATGCTGTCTGATCCACTAACCCGCGCCGATGATCCCACACCATCATCCGCAGCACCGCTGATCTATCCGCAAGCCCGTCGTGGCGATCAAGTCGACGATTACCACGGTGTCAAAATTGCCGATCCCTATCGCTGGCTGGAAGATGTCGACAGTGCCGAAACCCGCGCTTGGGTCACCGCCGAAAACCGCCTGACTTTCGGCTTTCTGGAAAAAATCCCCCAGCGCGAAGCCATTCGCAAGCGGCTGACCGCGCTGCAAAACTACACCCGCTACGGCGTGCCCATGCAGCATGCAGGGCGCTACTTTTTCATCAAAAACGACGGCTTGCAAAACCAAAGCGTGTTGTATTGGGCCAGCTCGCTCACGGCGGAACCCCAAGTTCTGCTCGATCCCAACACGCTCTCCGCGAATGGGACGATTGCGCTGGCCCGCTTCAATGTCAGCTTTGACGGCAAGCTGTTGGATTACGGTCTGTCGTCGGCCGGCTCCGATTGGCAAACGCTGCACGTCCGCGATGTCGCCTCCGGCAAAGACCTGCCCGACGATCTCCGCTGGATCAAATTTTCCGCCACGGCTTGGACCCCCGACAATAAGGGTTTTTTCTACAGCCGTTACGACGAACCGAACGAAGCCACCAAGTTGCTTGACACCAATTACTATCAAAAACTGTTCTATCACCGCATCGGTACGCCGCAATCCGACGACCGCCTGATTTACCAGCGGCAGGACCAAAAAGAATGGGAATTCTACGGCATTGCCAGCGAAGACGGCCGCTATTTAATCATTGATGTCGAACATGGCACCGGACCGCAAAACGCCGTGTTTTATAAACGACTGGATCAGCCCGATGCCAAAGTGATTGAGCTCTTGCCTAACTTCGATGCCGAGTATCGCTTCCTGGGCAACGACGGCAGCGTGTTCTACTTCCGCACCGATTTAAATGCCCCGCTGGGCCGCATCATTGCCATCGATGTCGATCATCCCGAAAAAACAAACTGGCGGCAACTCATTCCTGAATCGTCCGACGCCATCGATTTCGCCGCGCTCATTGGTAATTCCTTTCTCATCTCATATCTTCACGATGCCCATGCTGTGATGAAAGTGTTCGACCTGGCGGGTCATCCGCAGGGAACGGTCGAATTGCCCGGCCTCGGCTCCGTCAGCGCTTTCGAAGGCCTGCGCACCGACCGCGAAACGTTTTTCGGCTTTACCAGTTTTACCACGCCGCAAATCATTTACCGCTATACGCTCGATGACGGCAAACTATCACTGTTCCGCCGGCCGCAGGCCGATTTTAACCCCGACGATTATGAAACCCGGCAAGTGTTTTACACCAGCCGCGACGGCACCCACGTGCCAATGTTCATTAGCGCCAAGAAAGGGCTGGAGCTGAACGGCGGAAATCCCACGCTGCTGTACGGCTACGGCGGCTTCAACATTTCGCTGACGCCGGTGTTTTCCGTCGCCGATATTTTGTGGATGGAAATGGGAGGTGTGTGTGCCCAGCCGAATTTGCGCGGCGGCGGAGAGTACGGCCGCGTCTGGCACGAAGCCGGCATCAAATTGAAAAAGCAGAACGTGTTCGACGATTTTATTGCCGCCGCCCAGTGGCTCATCGATCAAAAATATACGTCCACGCCCAAACTGGCTATTTCCGGCCGCTCCAACGGCGGCCTGCTGGTCGGCGCCTGTCTGACGCAGCGGCCCGATTTGTTCGGCGCCGCCCTGCCCGGCGTCGGCGTCATGGACATGTTGCGGTTTCACAAATTCACCATCGGCTGGGGCTGGGTCAGCGATTATGGCTCCGCCGACAATGCCGAAGAATTCGCCGCCCTGTGGGCTTACTCGCCGCTGCACAACATCAAGCCCGGCACTTATTATCCGCCGACGCTAATCACCACTGCCGATCACGATGACCGCGTGGTGCCAGGTCACAGCTTCAAATTCGCCGCAGCGCTGCAAGCCGCCCAGGCGGGCCCCGCGCCGATCCTCATTCGCATCGAAACGGAAGCCGGCCACGGTGCCGGCAAGCCAACCGCAAAAATTATCGACGAACAATCCGATGAGTTCGCTTTCTTAATCGATGTGTTGAAGATGAAATCTCCGCCGACGCACTAATTGCAACGGTCGAAGAAAGCATCAACCATGTCGCGTTCTACGGATTCTCGGCACTTTGATTGCTGTGATGAGCTTACAGGAATAAGCTTAAGTGCCCCTAAATTCATCAGTTAGCAAAAGCCTTAACTAAATCCAAATGGTCGGCTAACCGAATGCGCACATTCAGTCCTTACATTCTCCATTTCACTGCTAATGGAAAGAAGTGCATTGAAATCGTTAGATTTTGTGTGCTTAAGGATGGGAGAATTGATGCATGCATTTTGGGCGGGGTCTCTGCTCAAAAGAAACACGTCGTTGGCTGCGTCCGTGTTCGCCGTGATCGCGGCGGGCGCCAGCCGCGCTTCGGCTGTTTCTTTCACACCGGGTGATTTGATCGTAAGCACCTACGGAGATACCGGGAATCTCGCGCAAGGGGCGCCGTCGCCGATCACGCTGATCGAGTTTTCGACCGTGGCCAATTCATCGCCGATCCTGACCGATACACTGCCGACGACCAACGGCGTGGGTGGAAGCAGCAATCTGGGCATTGTTGGCCAGTACGGTTCCAACTCGGAGGGAAACATCCAGCTTTCCGGAAACGACCGTTATTTGACCCTGGCTGGTTACAGTGCCACCGCCGCTGCGGCTGGAATTGACGCATCGACCAATACAGCCAACGGCACACATTATGCCATTGGGACGGCTTTCAATCACACCACCGTGTCATTGGCTCAGTCCACGGACACGAACGTGCCACGTTTGGCCGTGCTTGTCGACGGCAACGGCAATGTTAATTCCAGTACCGAGATGAACGACGTTTACAACACGAACAATCCCCGTGCAGTTTATTCGGCCAGCGGTTCGACGTTCTACATTTCAGGACAGGGCGATGGAAACAACAACAATCAGGGAATTTTTTATGGCGCCATCGGATTGAACACTGTATCGTCTCCCGGCTCTTCTCCCGCTGGCATCTATAATTCCATCCAAACCAGATATGTGACGTCCTTCAACGGCAACTTATACGATTCGATCGACACTTCGTCAGGTTCTTCGACAGGAATCTGGAAGTTCAATGGCACGCCCACCAGCTCTTCCAGTCCCACCCGAATTATTCCCGGCAACAACGGCAAGACAGGCGGGTCGGAAGTGTTTTACAGTCCCGAAGGATTCTTCTTCGCCAATGCCAGCACACTCTATGTCGCTGACACAGGATCTCCCAAAGCTGGTTCCACTGGGGACGGCGGGATTCAAAAATGGACCTTGAGCGGATCGACCTGGTCGCTCCAATACACGCTGACTGCAGCTTCATTATTTCAAATCAATCATAATACAAATGGTACAAATGAGACCGGGTTCGAAGCAATTGCCGGTACAGTCGTCGGATCAGGCGCCACCGCGACGGTAAATCTGTTCGCCGTTTCCTATACCGTGCAAGACGACCAGCCGGACGGTCTTTATTCGATTGTAGACACGCTTAATGCAACGTCGGGGGCGGGAGAGAACTTCACGGAGATTCAATCGTCGGCGGGAAATGGCGGTCCGAATTTCAAGGGCGTGTCGTTCGCTCCCTATCTGCCCGGCGATTTTGATCTCAATGGCCACGTGAATGCCGCCGACATCGTGGCGATGGAGCAGGCACTGGCCAATTTGCCGGCTTACGAATCGGCCCGTGGGCTGACCAACACTCAACTGCTGGCCATCGGAGACATCAACAACGACGGCAAAGTGAATAATGCCGATCTTCAGGCGCTCATCGCCTCATTAAAATCTGGGGGCGGCTCCTCCGATCCTGTGCCCGAGCCAAGCACATTCATCCTGGCTCTCGTGGCCTGCGGCATGTTGGTGCGGCAATTCAGGCATGGCTCTGTCGAATCGTAAAGAAGCTTGACTCCTAGTGCTGTGTCATGAACAGGCACCGTGGCGATGGCATAATCTTCCAACAGATACGATCCGGCTTTGCTTCCTGGCCGCGCCGCACAAGGAATTAGCGCCTCATCGGGTGAGATGAAAACGGTCTGTACGCTTTCCAGATGCGGCAGCAACGGTTCCCATACCAGGCGGCGTGATCATCTCGTGCTTAAACTCGACCGCGTCGTGCGTCGTCACAGCTTCAAAATTAGCCGCCCTGCTGCAGGCGGACCAGTCAGACCCCGCGCCTGCTGTATTCTTCGGGATTGAGTCATGCAGGGCGCTGATATTCAAAGACTTAATCCTCTTCATTTTCATTCAGCGCTCTTAGCATCGTGCAAGTTTGCATGAAACTATCTTGCAAAATGCGCGTTCTTCTCTTCCCCCTGTAACAACTGATTTTCGCATCTGGCAATGGCGTAGGCATTTAGACATATCATCGAACTCCGGCACGCCGGATGCAAAGACTCAAGATGCACTCTCGATGCCGTAACCCACAGCGACCGACGCCGTCTAACCGCAAAAAATGAAAGACGGCAAGCAATGAAGACGGTGCTGCCGCAATCGGCGAATGCAAGGAGTTGAAAATGACTATTCACAAAGAAAACAAGCTGCTGGTTGTGTGTGCGGCAATCGTCGCATCCACAGCACTCGTAAGCTTGACCGCGGTTTTAGACGCGCTTTCTCCAAAATCTTCGCTGGTTGGATTCATCATCCGAACCTTGCCGTTGGCCGCCGTGATACCCTTGGTGTTGATGGGATTCAACACCTTGTGCGATCGATTTGGATGCCGAAATGAGGCCAACCGGATAATCCCGGTAAATACGGCTCGCCCAATCTACAGCAGTGCTGGTTGTGACGCTCTCGGTGCCGATTGCAATGGGTCCGTGCTGAAGCAGCCGCAACCTCGAACGTTAAATGGCAATGGGTCGGCGCCGATCATCGTGCCAGTTTCGATCCACGAACGTTTTGTTCGCAGTGTCGTTCCTGGCAAGAAATGGTGGGTCGGCCAATAAAGACATCAGCATTGCCAACTGTGGTTATGAGCGCGGATTGCTGCCACGCGGGCAAAGGGGACTTTAACAAACCATAGTCCACGAAGCGAAAAAATGTAAAAGGACAATTCCAATGTCACTAGAGATTTGGTTGCCGGCAATGTTTGTGCTGGGCATCGTTTTAATGGGGCTGTGTCTATTGTTTTTAAAGGCCAGCGAACACATTTGAGGCGCTTATCCATGTTGATATATATCACGGCCGTAGTCGCGGCATTGATGTTCATTTATCTGTGGGTGGCGATGATTCGGCCGGAATGGTTCTAATTAACGGCCGTTTTATTCCACATTTCCACCGCAAATTCGTCAAGCATTCAGGAGCCTGTCGCAATGTGGTTTCTACCAATTTCGATTCTTGTTGCCACCACCATCCTCGCCGTTCCGCTGAGTCGATATTTGGCGTGGATCATGAACGGAAAATATCATGCTCCGGCGATTCTGCGCTGGTTTGAATCGAAAGTAAGCAGCGGACCACAAAATTGGAAGCAGTACACCGCTTCCATGCTCATCTTCAATACTGTCCTGTTTGTATTCGGCTTTACGGTGTTGGCCCTGCAACCCTGGATGCCGCTGAATTCGCTGGGCAGGGGAATGCTGGAACCAACCACGATTTTCCACAGCGTCATTTCGTTCATGACGAATACCGATCTGCAGCATTATTCAGGCGATCAGCATTTTTCCAACTTTAGTCAAATCTTTTTTGGTCTGGCGAATTTCTTCCTCTCGGCGTCGATCGGTTTTTGCGGACTGACGGTCATCATCCGTTGCTTTCGCGGCGATGCCAAAGTCGGCAATTTCTTTGTCGATATGTGGCGCGTCGTCATGTACATGTTTCTGCCCATTGCATTCCTGTTTGGATTGGTTTTCCTGCAACAAGGAAGCCCAATGACGTACAACTGTGCCCAACAGGTCGCCACGTTGGAACCAGGATCGCTCGGTTCCAACGATGATGGCACGCCGAAGCAACAAACGATTGTCGTCGGTCCCTTGGCATCCTTTGTCCCGATGAAGCAGTTGGGCACCAATGGCGGCGGGTTTTACGGCATGAACTCGGCCCATCCGTTCGAGAATCCCACGGCACTGACGAATTGGCTGTCTTGCATGGCCATGATGCTGTTCCCGTTCGCGCTGGTGTTGATGTATGGCCGCATGCTCAACCGCTTGAAGCACGCCTGGGTAATCTTTTCAGTCATGATGGTTCTCATGGTAGGTACAGTTTGGTGGTCCGTGTATTACGACACCTATCAGCCGAATCCTGGGTTTACCGCGCACCCTGTGGCCGAAACCTACACCGTGCCGGACCCCAAAGCACCAGATGGCAAACGAGACATCACCATTCCTTCGGTGGCCGGGCTACCTGTCGAGCAGCACTTGGGCAATCTGGAAGGCAAAGAGATGCGCTTCGGCACTTCAGCCGGGGCCACGTTCGCGGCGCTGACCGTGGACGTGACCGATGGCGCCGTGAATTGCGAGCACGACAGCTTGAATCCTGTCGCCGCGATGTCGCCCATGGTTGGCATGTGGCTCAACTGCATTTACGGCGGCAAAGGGGTCGGCATGATTAACATGTTGCTGTATGTGATTGTCGGAATTTTTGTGGCCGGCCAAATGGTAGGACGAACGCCCGAATACTTGGGCAAAAAAATCGGCCGCCGCGAAGTCGCTTTGGCGCTCATCGCGCTGTTGATTCATCCGATTATGATTTTGTGGCCCTCGGGCCTGTTTGCGGCCACCGATTGGGGAAACAAAGCGGTCAGCAATCCAGGCCCCCATGGTTTTTCGCAAATTATGTATCAGTTTTCGTCGGCATCGGCCAATAACGGCTCGGCATTCGACGGGCTGGGCGTATCGTACGGCTTGAACAACAATCCCACTCCCGCGCCGGAATCGATTCCGTTCGACATTGCCGCGGGCATTGTGATTGTGGTCAGTCGCTTCATCCCAATCATTGCCCCCATCGCCATGGCGGCGAGCCTGGGCGCCAAGAAATCGGCTCCGTTCGGGTTGGGAACCCTGCGCGATAACACGCCGACATTCGGCTTTTTGCTGTTTGCAACGATTTTAATCGTCGGGGCCTTGCTATTCCTGCCGATCGCGGCGCTGGGCCCGCTGGCAGAACACTTGGGTCCGATTCCATTCGGGGGCTAGGCGGCGGTTTACTGTTTCCATATCGATTCAACGAATGTACGTCATTAAGTCCTGAGGAATGTCTGAAATGAGCGATGCAATTCTCGACGTAACCGGAACCGCCACCACCTCGTCCGCCGATCAGCCTGGAGCGCCGCGCCGTTCGAGGCGGCAACCGCTCCTGACGACGGAAACCACGCTGCAGGCTTTGAAGCAAGCATTTGTCATGCTTCGTCCCGATGTGCAGTGGAAGAATCCCGTGATGTTTGTGGTCGAGGTGGGAGCGGTCCTCACGTTCCTGTTCATCTTCAACGCCAGTTCGGCTGCCGTAGCGCGGTATTTCATTGCGCTCGACGCCTGGCTGTGGGCCACCGTGTTGTTTGCGAATTTCGCCACCGCGCTGGCCGAGGCGCGTGGCAAAGCCCAGGCCGAATCGCTGCGGCGCACGCGCCGCGACACCATCGCGCACCGCCTAAAATCGGATGGCGACATTGAAGACGTATCTTCCACGGATCTCAAGCCCGGCGATCGCGTCCTCGTTGAAGCGGGGCAAATTATTCCTGGCGATGGCGAGATTATTGAAGGCATCGCCTCCATCGATGAATCGGCCATCACGGGCGAATCGGCGCCGGTCATCCGCGAATCGGGCGGCGACCGCTCGGGGGTCACTGGCGGCACGAAGGTTATTTCCGACGGAATTACCGTGCGCATTACTAGCGGCGCCGGCGAATCGTTCTTGGACCGCATGATCGCGCTGGTGGAAGGCGCTATCCGGCAGCGCAGCCCCAACGAAATTGCGCTGACCTTGGCTTTGTCGGCATTGACTTTGATTTTCCTGATCGTGGTCATTCCGCTCTGGCCAATGGCATGGCAGGCAGAGCAGTACATGATGGGTTATCTCGGGCTGACAGAACCACTGAAGAGCCTGGGAACCGATGTTCCGACACTTGTGGCGCTGTTGGTCTGCCTGATTCCAACGACGATTGGCGCCTTGTTGGCGGCGATTGGAATTGCCGGGATGGAGCGTGCCTTGCAGGCCAACATTATCGCCAAAAGCGGCAAAGCCGTGGAATTGGCGGGCGACGTGGACGTTGTGCTGCTGGACAAAACCGGAACTATCACGATGGGCAATCGGCATGCAACCAAATTTCTTCCGGTCGGAAAACACTCCGAAGCGGAATTGGCCGGCTTGGCCGCGCTGGCTTCCGGCGCCGACGAGACGCCCGAAGGTCGCAGCATCGTCAAGCTGTTTGAAGAACAAGCAAAAACACATATCTCCGTTCCACGAGATTCCATCTTCATTCCGTTTACTGCTCAAACACGCATGAGCGGCATCGATTTGCCCGATGGCCGACGCATCCGCAAAGGAGCGCCCGATTCCGTGTTGAAATTGGTTCGTAGTCAAAACGGCAAAGTGCCCACCGAAATGACCGAAATCGTCGATGCCGCCGCCTCTCAGGGGGCGACGCCGCTGGTCGTGGCCGATGGAAATGAACTCGTTGGAGTTGTCGTTTTGGAAGACATTTTGAAGCCTGCCATGCAACAACGCTTCGAGCGCCTGCGGAAAATGGGTTTGCGGACCGTAATGGTCACCGGCGACAATCCGCTGACGGCGGCCACCATTGCCAAACGGGCCGGCGTTGACGATTTTATCGCTCAAGCGACACCGGAAACCAAGCTCGATTATCTGCGCAATCAGCAGGTACAGGGAAAACTAGTCGCCATGATGGGGGACGGAACGAACGACGCCCCGGCGCTGGCTCAAGCAGATGTCGCCTTGGCCATGAATGCCGGCACCCAGGCCGCCAAAGAAGCGGCCAACATGGTCGACCTCGACAGCGATCCCACAAAACTCATTGAAGTAGTCGAAATTGGCAAGCAACTGTTGATGACCCGTGGCGCGCTAACGACCTTTTCGATTGCCAACGATGTGGCCAAGTATTTTGCCATCATCCCCGCGCTATTTGCCGGAACACTGCCATGGCTGAAGAAAATCGATATTATGCACTTACACTCGCCGACCTCGGCCATTCTTTCGGCAGTGATTTTTAATGCCTTAATTATACCAGCGTTAATTCCCGTCGCGCTCAAAGGCGTTACCTATAAGCCGCTGGGAGCTGATGCGCTATTGCGTAGAAACTTGCTCATTTGGGGACTAGGCGGCGTGATCTTGCCGTTTATCGGCATCAAACTTATCGACGTCATTATGGTCGCTCTGCATCTGGCAAGCTGATCGCGGTCATCCATCCTGAAAACATTTTATGGTGTCGTCCATGTTAAAAATCATTTCCAAGAGTTTGTGGTTATTGCTGCTTTCGGTGATTATTTGTTGTGTCATTTACCCGGCCATAATGTGGGCCATAGGCCAAGCGTTCTTTCCATTCCAGGCGAACGGCTCGCTTTTGAAGAGTGATGGCACGCCCACCACGAAGGCCAGCGAAGCCGTCGGTTCGCTGCTGATTGCCCAACCATTTACCAAGGATGAGTTCTTCCAGCCCCGACCGTCCGCTTGTTCCTACGATGCCTCGGCATCCAGTTCCTCCGCGCTGGCCGCCTCCAATTACACTCTGCGCAATCGGGTGGCCACGGCAATTGGCCCGCTGGCCACGTACAAAAGCGGCGCCAATACGGGCAAGCCCGTGGGGCCTGACATCGAAGCCTGGTTTAAGGACGATAAATTCCAAGGCAATCCGTCGATCGTGGCTCAATGGGCCGACACCCACAACGGCGTCGCTCAAGCCTGGGTGGGAACAACGTTTGACGAAAAGAATCCCACGCCTCAACAACAATATGTGCTCGACTGGGAAAAGACCCATGCCGACATTGTCACTAAATTTAAGGCCGATAACCCCGACAATCAAAGTCCATCTCCTTCGGACCTGGCGGTCGTTTTCTTCGACAACTTCAGCAAGGAAAATCCTGGCAAGTTTTTGTCGGCAGTCACTAAAACAGGCGCTGACGGCAATTCGACAACCAGTATGCAACTGGTGACCGACGGTTCCGACATCCAATCGACCTTCTTCGATCTATGGCGACAGGATCATGCCGACGCCGACCTGCAAGATGTTCCCGGCGATATGGTAACCACCTCCGGCTCCGGTCTGGACCCACATATTACGCTCGATAACGCCCTGTTCCAGCTCGATCGTGTGGCCGCCGCTTGGGCGAAGGATTCGGGCAATGACGAAGCCAAATTGCACAAAGAAATTGAATCGCTGCTAAAGAGCAAAAGTACCGCGCCGCTGGATGGAATGGCGGGCGAACCCATCGTCAATGTGTTGGAAATGAACCTTGCTCTTCAAGCGCGATACCAAAAACAAACGCCAGAAGGCAAGTAGCGCCTCATGCCACCGCCTGGCTGATCGCGCGAACACCTCTAGCCGGAGTCTCTTGCTCGGTCCCCACTAAAGTTCTTCAGGCTGCACACCTGGGTGGCAAGATCGAGCGAGAACTCCGGATTTTCACTCCGAATTAAGTTCTGTATATGCCACCGGCTGAACAAAACTCCGACGGAACAAGCTTTTTGATGTCGAGCCTGGAGCGTCGAATTGTCACGCTGCTGTTCAACGTCCATCACGTTTTCTGCTTGGCGTTGTTGATTTGCACGTTGAACACGAGGATTGGAATAGCATTAATTTGCTATGGTTTGACGGTTGAGCTTGTCATCCTAGCGCTGCGCATCACCGATGGCCGAAATGTACGCTACGAATCAGCTTCATGCTTTGCCCACGACCGACCATGAACCAACCCTGCAGTCGCCATCCTCCGACGCTGACGGACGCAGCGGTTCGACTGAACCATTGAGCGACTTCCCTTGAAAGACTGGAATGGACTTGCTAACTATTTACGGACTGGTGGCGGTCGGCCTCATGCTGGTCTTCTATGCGGCTGAAGCTCGATCGCACTGGTTTGTGTTGGCCTTTGCAATCGCCTGTTTGATGGCTTCCAGCTACGGCTTTCTGCAAGGCGCATGGCCATTCGGTTTGGTCGAAGCGGTGTGGTCGGTCCTCGCCGCACGCCGATGGTGGCTGCGTCTGAAAACCGCCGATCGACTCGCGGATTTTCACCGCATAGTTCAATCCGGCGCAACATCGTCTGGGAATTCAAGGCTGGAGTCAGAGATTCAAGACCGGACCCCCTGCAAGTTGCGACAATAGTTCATCCAGCAGCTCAAAATTCGAATTCGAGCCGTCCAGCAACAAACTTTTAGACGCTGAACTGCTGGAATTGAAGGTTTCCGGCGGCAAGTAAACAATACCCGTTGTGGCGCTGCTGCCGACCGATTGCGTCGTCGTCGAAGTTGCCGGTGAATTTGTTGGGGTACTATTCAGGCTACTCGCTAAGGGAACGGCGGCGACAACCAGTTGCGGACTGGCGCTCGAATCGGACCCAATATTGATGGCTCCATTGGCACTCGTGATTAAATCAGCCAGTATCAACGCTCCTGAAAGATCATCAGCGGAGTCTCCGCTGATGGTCAAATTTTTGTTCCCGGCAAAATACAACTTCGCTTTGGGAGCATACACAATGCCGGTCAAGTTGAACGTGCCACCGGAAATAACGATCGGCGCCGTCGATGTGCGATTCTGGAAGATGACGATGCCCTGATAAGTCCCATCCGTGGGCGCGCTTAAAGTTACCGTGGCATTAGGAGCGATGGCGATGCTGTCGGTCGATTTCTTCGGAGCGTTATAGATTGTCACTCCTTGGCCATTCAGCTTTGCCGAACCGCTGATCGACAAACCGCCCCCTTGCAAGTAATAAACCCCAGGCAGCAGGGTGACGACGGCGCTCCCGGAAATTTTAATTCCTCCGCTGTACGTCCCCGGCGACAGCGTGAGCTGGGTCTTGCCGGATACGTTCACCGCTTTGTGCACGGGCGTAGGCGGCGTGGGCGCGACGAGCGCAGCCAGCGGATCGACCAGCGGCGCAGGATGAGCAATCACGCCTTGATATTTCCCCCTGCCCGACTGGCTCAGTTTGCCCGTCACGTCGATTTCCGTCGCCGAAATATTCCCGTTTCCGGTTTCAATGCCGGCTTTGGAGCTTTTGGAATTGATCACAATGTCGCCGCCCGTCACATGGACGCCGCCGTTGCCGGAATTCGTGAGCGCGCCGCTTCCGGAAGAATCCAACAGCAACAGCCCCACGTCGCCCACGTCGTTCGGGTTGCCGACGTTGACATTGGCCTGAACTGTGACGCTGTCCGAGGGATTTGTCAGCGATGTAATTTTTACCTGCACCGTACCGTGACCCAGCGTTATCGAATCTGTCATCAATTCCAGAACGCCTTGACCCAAGCCCGGTAAAAAGAACGTGGGAATGGACTGCGTGGGCTGACCGTCCAAACCCATCAGCATGGCCGTGACTGGGCCGCTGGAGCCGACAATCGTTGCCGAGTACGAATCCAAAGTATTTCCTATGTTGTTGACATTGAGGAAAAAGTTGGCGGTTCCGGGGGTCAGCAGTGTTTGCGAAGCAGGCTGGAACGCGGCACTCAAACCTTGGCTGGCGGCAATCGTCAAATTGGAAGTTGCGCTCGACGTGACCGCCGCATTGGCCGCCGACGTCGCTTCGGCGGTTAACAATAAATTGCCGGCGTCGGCAAAATTCACCGCTGGCGTGGTAATGTTCACCGTGCGCGAGGCTCCAGCGGCCAGCGTGATTGAGGTGCTTGCCAACGCACTCACCAGAGCCGCCGGCCCGGCTAGCGAAAGATTGAACGTGTCGCTGGCCGTGCCCGTATTCGTGACGGTCATTTGGAACGTTGTCCCCGGAGCGCCCGCCCCAGGACTAAGCGTCACATGCACTCCGCGCGTGACAACCGTTAATGTTCCGCCGGCGGAAGATGTAATCGACGAATCCGTCGTCGACGTCCCTTTCACCTGGAAGGCGTACGCTTGGGCCGCCAAGTTTGTTGCGGCAGTCAAAGTGAGCGTTACGTCGCGGAAGTTGCCAGCGCCAGCAGGCACATCGACGCTGTTTTGCGCAAACGCGGCCGTCACGCCGATCGGCAGACCGGTGACTGACAAAGCAAAAGTATCGTCGGCGTTGCCAGTATTGGTTAACTGAACGGTATACGTGGCCGACGTTCCCCGTCCAACGGTCGCCTGAGCCGGCGTTAGCGCTACGACTAGACCATGAGAATTTGGGTCGGGCGGCTGCGGCGCTCCTTGAAGCATTAAATCACCTTGCACCGAGGACATCGCGCCGTTGTTGCCCGCGGCGGTCACGCTGAAGCCGTAATCTTCGGCAGCCGCGAACGAATCGGAAGTCAGCGTTAGCGCGACGTTGGTGGAGCTGTTGGCGGCCACCATCACCGTTGATGTCAAATTCACCCAACTGGTGGTCACGCCTTGAACCGATAGGGTATAGGTTACCGCTTGGCTCGTCGGATTGGCCAAATTCACTTCGTACGACGCCGCAGCTCCTGGCGCCACGGTTTGCGTAGTGGGAGTCAGACCGATAATTTGATCGGCGGTGACAAACTGGTCGGGCAGCGTCACTGTGCCCGCCGTGCCATCACTCGTGAATGAAACCATTCCATCCTGCGCCACGGCCAGCGCTTGGCCCGGCTGCAAGCCAGTCACAGTCGATTGCCACGTGATCGTCTCGCTAGATGACGACGGAGTCAAAGTCGTATCCCAGACGATTGTGGTGTATGTAGCGCCTGGCGTAATGCTGGTCGGAGTCACGCTGAACGAATTGGGCACAATCGACACACCGGCGTTGGGCACATTGACCGAAATGTGAACCGGAATGGCGCCCGTGCCCCCCAGCTTGTAAATCAAGAGGCCATCGTCGCCGGTGGCGTAAAGATACGTGCCGTCGGTGGCCAATCCGCGAATTTGCCCCGGCAAATCGAGCTTCTCCACAACTTTAATGTTCGTTGGGTCGCTGGCGTCGACGACAATCAATTGCGGCGTGTCGGTCGTTTCCCCCAAGCTGGCAAACGCAAACAGGCCATTGCCCAGCGAAACGGGCTGGGTCATGCCGCGCGCCGAGCGGCCGAGCGTTTGGGTATGCAGTACCGTCGGATCGCGTGGATTCGAAATGTCGACCGTGGCCATCACAATGTCGCCGGTGGGGCCGATGTCGCTCTCGCTGGTGAACGGAGTAAGCCAACCTCCTTGCGAGGCCAGCACAAAAGCGGTATCGCCGTTTGTGGCAATGCCCTGCACCAGTGTCGTGCCGGGAATGTCGAGCGTGTTGACGACTTTGCTGGTGTTTGGCGCATCGCTGTTGATG
>Ga0335083_10000380_pt1 | contig 68719 bp, 96 predicted proteins | sample Lox_Sample_42_FD_206716 | JGI IMG/M metagenome (GOLD analysis project Ga0335083, IMG submission 206716) | Soil microbial communities from Loxahatchee National Wildlife Refuge, Florida, United States - Lox_Sample_4.2 | ecosystem: Environmental > Terrestrial > Soil > Wetlands | place: USA...
AACGAAAACGGCCGGCTTCCAATCCCCAGGAACCGGCCGCTTTCGCTCTTGAGGCAGCTCGGGAAGGGCTGCGCGCTCGTGGCTCAATAGCCGTCTTTCTTGCCCTTGGACATGGCCTCGCTGCGGACGTTGCCGACGTGGCCGCTCTCCTTACCCTTGCCGGTGCCGGGCAGCACGGACTTCTGCGGGTCTTCGCAGCCGAAGCCACCCTTGGGGCAGAACTCGCTGCCGCCCTTGCTGCCGTTGTTCTTCGCGTTTCCCATGGTCGCACTCCTTGAAAAAAGTTCTGGCCAGAACTGAGGGGCAAACAGAGCATCAATACGGTTGCGCGGCAATAGCAGCTGCGCGCTTGGCCTTGGCCCGCTGCGTGGCGCGCTTGGCCAGCATCGCCTGCAGGGCGGCAAAGTTCCTGGCGGCCTGCTGCTGTTCGGGGCTCATCTGGTCGATCGAGCCCTTGGGAAAGTACGTCTCCTCGAAGGTCCGCGCGCCCATCTTCTTCATCTCGCCGGCCAGCAGCTCGCGCTCGATGGCCTCGCGGCGCTTCAGCGGCACGTCGGAAAACTTCACGCCGGAGAGCAAGTTGGTAGCCCTAGTCGCCGCGTTCTTGCGCGGGTCGGTCAACGTGCGGAGCGTGGTCATAATCCGCGACGTCGGCAGGTTGGCTGAAAGGTGCTCGATCAGCGCGGGGATCGGCACGGGCTCCTCTCGGCCAGTGACGTTGGCCAGGAAGCGGCCGATGGTGGGATCCTGCTCGGCAACGTCGACCGGCCCCGCGACGCCTTTTTGGAACAGGCTCTTTCCGGTGGCTTGCTCGATCGCGAACTTGGGGATCGGGCCAAGATGGCTCGCGGCCTCCAGCAGTCTGCCCCCCACGCCGCTGCCGGTCATCAGCCCAGGCAGCTCCTCGAACATCAGCCCCAAGCCGGTGAGATAGCGCGGGTCACCGCCGGCCTTGGGCCCGATCAGCGGTGTGCCTTCGGGGACCCGGATGCCGGCCGTGTCGTTCACGTAGTCGGGCACGATCTCGCCGCGCTCGCGCGACTGCGACAACAAGCGGATCGTCTGGGCCAGCTTACCGCCGGGGGCGTCGAACAGTTCCTGCAGCGCCGACGGCACAGCGCCCCGCGTGAAGCGGTAGAACGGCACCCAGCGGGTCAGCCCCTTTTCGGTTTTGGTCAACGCGCGCGTCGAGTAATCGACCTGGGCGTCCTTGACGATGCGTGCCGCCGTGTCGCTCTTGACCCCGTTGCGCATCTGCTCGATCCACGGGGTCAGTCGGTTCATGGCGTCGCTCAAGTAGCCGACGTCGTTGCTCCACGCGACAGGGCCGAAGCCGGAACTGGTACGGCCTCCGACCCCTTGGATGTCCAGCGGGTTGAGCGTGATCCCTTCGCCGCGGCCGATCAGCTTTCCCATGGTCTCCCGGTAGGGCGTGGGGTGCATCCCGGGCATTTGCCTCATCAGGTCCTCGATCCGCTTCACGCCCGCTGGACCGTTGGCCGTGCCGATCTGCGCCATGCGGCCGGCGCTGGGCCCGACCAGCTCGTTGGCGAACGCCAGCTCGCGCAGGACTTGCGTGCCGTTTTCTGCGGTGGGCTGAATCCCACGCTGGGCCAGAATCTTGGCCACCTCGGGAATCTGCTCGGCGCCGCTGACGACGCCCCCGCGCGCCAGGCGATAGCCGTTGGCCAGCGACGAGGCGATCTGTATGGGATTGTCGCCCAGCAGTCCGGCCGACCAGTTCTTGTGCAGGCCGGACACGAAATCGCGGATGTGCCGGGCTGGCCAGGAGAGCACGCCGGCCTTGAACAGCGAGTTGAACGTGTCCACGCCTCGCAGCAGCATGTTCACCGAGTCGGGAGATTTGAAGCCCTTGTTGAATCGCACCAGGTCATCGGCAAACTGCCGCGGCACCGCTTCGCCCAGCATCTCGGCGGAAGCCGGTGCGCCGCGCTTGCGGGCGATCTCGAACAGCGCCCCCTTGCCGTCTTTGGTCAGCGCATCGATTGCTTCCTCGGCCTGCTCGGGTGTCAGCTGCTTGCCGATCCCCTCGATCCCGCTCTTGAGGTTCATCTGCCGCAGCACGTCGCGCACCGGCACGAAGTCGCCGCTGGCGATCAGGGCCGGGTCGACGGTGCGCGCCTGGCTGGCCAAACCTTCCAGGCCGGCGTGCGTGGCCGCGAGCCAGTCCTTGCCGGCGTCGATGCGCGCCGACATATCGGCCACAACGTGGTTGCCGTAGAGACCGACCGCCCGGCTTTCTTCGGGCAGCTTTTGCATGATCTTGGCCAGGGCCAGGTGCCGGCTGCGCGCGTACTCTTTGCCGTTGCGGGTGACCTTGAACTCGTCGGGGATGATGCCGCCGAACTTCTGCTTCGACAGCGCAGCGATGTCCTTGGCCGGCGCGCCTTCGCGCACCATCTGGTTGAGCTCGGGGTCCATGAAGAATTGCCGCAGGTCCTCCGTGCCGCCAGGGATTCCCTTGAGCGCCAAAGCCCGCCGGCGCGCGGCTGGGTCTTTGGCCAGGAACGGCCCAATCTCACCACCGCCCGGACCAAACCCGCTGGCTCGGCGATGGGCGTAGTCCACCATGTCGTCGACCAGCTCGTTGACGTTGCCGCCGACCATCTGGTGTTCTTCCAGCAGGTGCTTCATCGCCGCGTCGACGTCGCTCTTGATGCTGGCCAAGCCTTCCGCCAACTCCGGTCTGCCAAGGTCATGCGCGATCTGTTCCGGCGTGTGCACACCTTCCAGCAGCCGTCGCAGTGCTGGCCCGTGCGCATTGGTGGCCAGCCCCATGTCGTCCAGCCGCGTGAGGATGTTGGCGGTAAACTCGCGCCCCGTGGCCCGCTTACCGGCTCGATCGGTGAACATCTTGGCGGCCAACTGCTGACCCTCTTTGGTTCCCGCTTCGCCGGCCTTGGCGGAGAACATCTGCGCCAGGTGCATCCCGGGCGAGTAGCTGGTGCCGGGGATCTTGCCGTACCGAGCCGCGCCGCCGAGCACGTCGAGCCCCTTGGCTAGCCCCGTGCTTCCGGGGATCGCACTGGTCGCCGTGTTGACCAGCCACGGCGCCCACACACCAACGGCACCGCCCAGCGGCTTGTCCAGGTGTTCGGCCAGGTTGATGCCCAGCTTGCCGGCTGCGGTGTGCGCCGCGGCTTGCGCTTCGGGAGCGGCCTGCCCCAACAACTCTCCCACGGTCGTGCCCATGCGCCCCAGCCGCGTGCCCAACTGCTTGCCGCCGACCTCTGCCGTCTTGGTCAGCAGACCGGCGTTCTTGAGCGCTTGGCCCCCTTTGGTCAGACCGCCGAGGGGATTGAGGAACGTCAGCGGATCAGTGAGCACGTCGGCCGCAAATCCGCCCACGTCGCCCCAGTCGAGACCGGGCCGGTTGCGCGACAGCAGCCCCCAATTTTCCAACATGCCCCGGCCGCCGATGCGCTTCTCGGGATCGAGGATGCCCGGCAATGGGTTCACGCCGCCGAGCGTGCTGCTGACGACGTGGCCCGGGGTGCCGAGGATGTGGCCCAGTGTGGCGATCGGGCCGAGCACGTGGCTGGCCAGCTGCTTGACCATCGACTGCTCTTGCTCGGGCGCGATGCGCATCAGATGCCGGCGACCGCCGCCGCTGCCGCGCCCGTAAAGCTGATCGATCGTGTCGTCGAGGAGCGCCACGGCTTACTATCCGTGAGGTTGCGTGGGCATCGGCTGCCCCATGAGCGCCTGATAGATCGGGTGCGTGTACAAGCCGCCCGCGTTCTGGTACGCCTGCTGAGCCGCGTTGTCGGCCAAGCCGCCGGCATTCTGGTACGCGGTCATCACCGGCTGCGCCGCGATGCCGCCGGCCTGTTGGTAGTTCTGTCCCATCTGCTGGACCTGCGGCTGCATCTGTTGCCACGCCGCGGCCAGCCCTGGGTAATACTGCGACAGGTACGACTGCACCTGCGGGCCGTACTGCTGCTGCGCGTTCTGGGCCATCTGCTGTAGCGCGGGCTGGTAGAACTGCAACGCATTCTGCACGCCCTGTTGCAGCGGATTTCCGAACTGCTGATGAAAGTCAGCCAAGGTTGCGCCGGGCTGTCCGGTGGGGGACATGGGCGCGGTGGTGGGAATGCTGCTCATGGCTAGGTCTCCTAGATACCGAACATCCTGACGAAGTCGTTGATCTTCGTGTTGACCCAATTCCTCTTTCGCCCGTCGGCCTGGTCACGAACGGCCTCGCGCAGCGTCTTCTCGCTGTGCTTCTTGTCGCCCAACAGCTCTCGCACCAGCCGTAGCTCGGCCGGTTCAGTCTGGGCATGCGCACTACCCTCCGGCCACATTCGGGAAAACGCCCAGGGATTGATCTGCTTCTGGGCCTGCAGGTAATTACGGGCCGCGGCGATCGTGTCCTTGTCGACGGCTCCAGGCGTTCCGAGCTGCTGTAGCAGTCCCGCTCCCACCTGCTCTGGAGAGGCGCCGGGCTGAATCCCGAGTTGCGTGGTCATGGTCTGTTGATTGGCGACCTCGTCGCCGCCTTCCGTCTCGGCCGTGTTCGCGAACGTGGTTGGCATTTCGCCGCGTGCCTGGGCGGCCATGCGCTCCAGCGTCGGCATCATCTTTTGCACGTGCGCCCAAGCCTGCGGGGCGGGCACGCTGCTCTGCACGAGATCGCCGTACATCCTCATTGCGGCGGGGAACGCGCTCATTTCAAACCGCTGCTTCTCTGCCAGTAGCGCATTCTTCTGGTTGTCCGATTGCACCCCGAGCGCGTCGATTAGGGCCTTGGCGTGCCCGAGTGTGAGCTTTCTGTTGCCCGTGATCTGCTCAATGCCTCCGGGCGTGAGGTTACGCGTGAACCCCATCTCGTCGGGAACTTGGCCCATCAGTCGGTCGACGAGCTGACTAGCAGCATCGCCACGCTGCGGAGCGCGTAGCCCCTGCGCGCCAGGCACACCTTGCGGCAGAGCCGGAGCTGCTGGTCCCTCGATCTGGCCGGTCCTCACTCCAGCGGGTTCGCCGTCCGATCCCAGCACCGCGACGCCCGTTCGCGGACCGCCGCGCTGCAACGGGGTTCCCAGCGTCATGTAGTCGTAGTCTTGCGACTTGATGCCGCCGTACACAGCGTCGAAATAGGGGTCGCCGCTGGACATCATGCCGGGTCCGAGGTTTGGCGCGTGCGTGCGCCCCATCGCGCGGCGGCGGATGAAGTCGACGATCGTTTCGCGGGGATCGGTGCCTGTCGCCATGTGTTACCCCCCGCCGCCTAGCGCGGCGACAAGATTTTCGATACCGCCGACCATTGGCGTCATGCCGATCGAGTTAAGGTAAGCCCCCTGGTCCTCTGCCGCGATGTCCTCCTTGCGCGGCACGCTCCCTTGGGGCATCAGCGCAGCCACAAGGTACGCGAGGGCGTCGTCGTTGTTGGCTTCCGGCGCGGCGTAGTTGTGGACGTTCCCGCTGAGGTAGTGCCCGATCGGGATGCCGGCGAAGTGCGTTAGCCCCGGGTTCTGGCTCCAAGCGTCGAGCGCATGGCCAACGAGCTGGTCGAGCGACAGGCCGTGATGGGCTGCAATTTGGGGCGCTAGTTGCACGGGCAAACCGAAAGACATGTCGCCCTCCTTAGACCATGCCCATCAGAGACGCCAACAAGCTGGTCAGATTCTGTTGCTCTCCCAGGCCGACCTGCGCGGCCGCGATCTGGCCGGCTTGCTGATAAGCCGCGTTCTGCTGGGCCGCCTGCTGTTGGATCCCGTAAGCCGCCTGGCTGTTGGCGGCGTTGTTCTGCCCAAGGTACTGCTGCGTCAGCGCGGCCAGCAGCGGCGAGTTGCCGCTGAATCCCTGCGCGCCCAACTGCTGCTGGGACTGGTTGATCTGCGATTGCGTGGTGGCATCGTTGAACGCCTGCTGATTGTTCACCTGCTGCTGGATCATCGCGGGCGAATAGATCGGCGCCGTGTTGATCCCGTAATTGCTGGAACCAGGCTGCCCTGTCGTGCCGAAGCTGCCGTACGCGCTTTCGACGAAGGGGAAGACCTGATTGAAGATCGCCATCTGGTTCTGGGCCGACATGATGCCCGGCTGGGCGGCGGCCTGAGCGGCGGCGATCTGACCGGCAGCCTGGTCGGCGGCGGCGACGTCGTAGGGGTTGTAGTAGTTGGGATTTTGATTGGCGTAGTACGCCTGGCCGCCGTAGTAGTCCATCGTCGAGTAGGGACCCTGAGTGGCCCCGTAGCTCATTGGGCTTGCATAGCTCATGGGACGCTCCTTGGCTCACTCGCCGCCGCTGTCATCGGGCAACCACACTGGCACCTGCATATAATACCCGCCTCCCGTAACCGCAGTCACGATCACTCCTGTCCCGGCGGGGATCGTTTCGTTCTCGTCGATCTGCAACTGCGTGACTTCGACCACCGGGCCATCGATCAATTCGACCAGGTAACTCGCGCCGGCGCCGCCCACCACAAAGCCGGCGAAGCTCTTGCCGGCGATACCGCTGCCGGAACTGCCGCCGCCTTCCGGGGGCGTCGGAGTCGTGCCGATTGGCGCCGTTGTGCCGTCTGGCTTTTTGTTGACGATCGTGGGGCCGTTGCCGCTGTTGAGTTCGAATACCGGGCCACCGGTCGGATTGTAGAGCTGAATCGGCCCGGCGACCTGGATGGGTCCCTGGCTGCCGAAGATGCCCATCAACTCCTCGGCCAGCTCCTGCACGGCGGTATCCTTGCTGCTGCCGTCCGGCTGCATGATGCGCGTGCCCCACTTGGTTTTCGCCAAGCGGGGAATGGCCTGAGCAAACAAGTTGTACCAACTCATCGTTGCCCCGGTGCGGAGGAAGGTGCGTTTGGCTCAACGCCGTCGATCGTGATCTGGTAAACCGTTAGCGGATCGCGCCCCTTCACGCCGCCAACCTCGACCTGCATGAAGCGATTGCCCTCCAGGTTTCCCTCGCGCAAGCTGTCAAAGCGGATCGAGAAGAAGCCGCGCGTCTTGGTCAGATCGCCCACCGCATCGAAGTCTCCCTTTGTCGTGGCCACGCCGCTGCCGGCGCTACTGGCTACGCTCAGGCCCCAGTTGGCCGGCGTCTCACTGCGATCGAAATAGATCCGCTGGTCCATCGTCAGGGGGTCGATCGTCGGCGAAAAGATGGTTTCGAACCGACGCTCGTTTTGCGTCGGGACCCGGGCCAGCCGGTACACGGCCGATAGCCAATTCCAAGAGATACCGCCGATCTGATACTGGCTTGTAGTGTCGGGCATCGTCAGCCACGGCTGATCGAGATTGAGCGTCTGGCTGTTGACCGACACGATGACACGGAACTGTCCCTTGCCGGTGCCGGCGTAAATCCACACCGGGCAATTAACAACGTCGCTACCGTAGCTCGAACTCGTGTCGGTGAGCGTCGTCTGTGTCGCGCTGGTCACGGTGCCCACCGTCGAGCCGTTGGCCGGATCGCAGCCGTCGAGGGCTTGCGTGCCGGCCGCCAGGATGCGCCCGCAGGTGCTCCCCAGGAAGACCTGGTAGCGATTGTTGATCGTGGCGAGGCATGAGCTCGTGATCGGGACGCAATACTCCTCCAGCCAGAAGGCTTTGGTGCGGATGCCGTAGGCGATGGCGAAGCGCGGGTAGAACTCACCATTGAGGGCCACGAACCAGCGGATCGCTTCGTCCCCAGGGTCGAGCACCGCGTGAAAGAACCGCGACTGATTCCAGTTGATCTTGAAGGGTAGCGACGTGTTGACGTCGAACAGGTCCTGGATCGGCGTGGCAATCGCGTCCGAGTCGTTGCCGTAGAAAACGTGAATGCCCTTCTGGTCGAGCATGTACATCGCCTGCTCGACGATCACCCAGCAGCGTTGGTTGATGCAGCCGCGGTCGGCGCGCTTGAACGTCAGCCCGTCCAGCCCCGGGTTGAGCTGGAAGCTGAAGTTGTAAATCTTCGTCTTCTCCAAGAAGTACAGGAACGGGCCCATCCGCAGCAGCCCCGTGATCACGTCGCCGTCCTCGGCCAGCGACAGGGCGTTCTCCGGGGAGACCGCTTGCGGCAGAAGTGATTCTGAAAAATAGATCAGCCGCTGCGCGCCGGGAACCGGCGTGATCGAGTAGACCGCGTAGGGATTGGTCGGGTCGGTGTACGCCGTGGCCAGGGTGAGCGTCTGGTTGACCACGTCGACCGAGTTGATGATGTAGAAGCTCGCGGCGCCGTTGACGTACAGCGCGCGGTTGGCCAGCGTCGCCGGCCATTCGGTGCCAATGCCTGTGACCGTCGTGCTGCCGAAAGTCACCGCCACGCCGCCCTGCTTGTAGTCCTCGACCGCGGCGTAGAACATACGGCCGTTGTGGTTCGAGATTGCCTTGCGGTCATTGGGCGGGGGCGTGTAGCGGGCGATGGCCAGGTCGGCGCCGGTGTTGGGATCGAACAGCGGCACGGCCACTACCAGCTGCGTGTCGATGTTCGTGCTCGACAGGCTGCTGCTGGTCAGGTCGGTCGTGTCGATGTCCACGAAGAAGGTCAACGCCTGCCCGGCCGTGTTGCGCAGAATCTGCCGCCGCGTGACCTTGGGCTCCGTAGGGGTCGGCAGGTTCGAGTACGTGATCGTGGCTGCCCCGGCGTACCACGTGCCGCCACCGGCGTACGTGCCGCCGTCGGTGACGCTGCCGTTAAGCGTGAAATTGTTGGCGTCCACGACTGTAATGGGCCAAGTTCCGTTGGGGCTGTTAGTGCCCAGCACGCCCGAAATGTATACCGTCTGGCCGGTGACCAGCCCGTGGCCGGTCGAATTGATCTGCACCGGGCCGCTGGTGTTGCTGGCGACGCTGACCCCTTGGACCGGCCCGCTCTGGCTGTTGATGTTGACCGGCGTGCCGATCGGCGAGAGGTTCGAGTAGTTGCCCAGTCGATCGACGAACCGCGCGTAGCCGTACAGTGAGCCGACGATCTGCCCCACGCCGCTGGCCGCGAGCGTGATGGCCTCGGTGGGCCCGATCACGCCGGCCGTCTCGGCGGTGGGATACAAGCCATCCCAGCGCAACACGCTGTCGATGCCGTCGACGATCAGCAGCAGGGAATCGGGAGTTTCGGAGTAGTCGTTAGGCATGGACGGCTCACTGCTGGCTGAGGCGTTGCAGAAAATCAGAGAGGATGCCGCTAATTGTTTCGGCCGCTGAGTCGGCCGTGATCGTGCCGTCGTAGGCCACCAGATCGGCACAGCCCGACAGGTCATCGACGCTATTCTCTAGGTCACTGCCAACCTTGCCTGGGTCGATTGCCTGATCGCTGTCATCGGAGCCCACATCGTCGGCGGCGGCGAACAGGTGTACTTCGCGGTAAGCGGTCGTGCCCTTCGGCACCGATGATCCGACTCCTGCTCCGGCCTTATTTCCGGCGATGATGTACACGTCGCAAATCGGACCGAACAGGGTGGCCTTGGCCTGACCCGCACCTGGCTGCGGCGGTGTATCGTCGACGTCGACAAGAAGAGGCTCGGGAGTCGGGGGTACCGAAAAATGGTCTCCGTATTCCTCAAGCTCGTCGGCGTCGGGACCTCGCTGGAGTTTCGAGGCACGGATGATCGTCGCCGAGGCGCTGACCGCCGACGTGAAGTAGGCCACCGACACGCTGCTATTTTGTCCATCGAGCATATCGCGCAGGTCAAACGCCGCCCCGCGGTAGGAGTCCTCAAAGGCCAGCCGTGCCTTGAACTCTTTGAGGAAATCGGTGGCCGTGGCGAACGGTCCGTTGCCGCCACTGAAAGTGGCCGTGAACTGGCACTCCACATGCCCGTAGTAGAAGATTTGCGATCCGCCGGGGCCGACATATCCGTCGGCCACGAGCTGACAGCTACCCGAGATCGATGCCACTCCACCGTCAACTCCGACGCCGGAACCGTTCAGGGCCTCGGCAAGGTTCTCCGCATCCTGTTCGCCTTCCGGGTACTCAGAAATATCTTCGTCGAGCGCGTTGTAGGGTCCGCTGCTGTAGCTCGCTGCGCCGGCCGGCGGCGATTCCTCGGGATCGGTCATCGCTAATCCGTTGATGAAGAAGATGCGAACGCACACCGGCACACGAAGCAGTTTCAGCGGCGAACCGAACTCAATCGGCGGCAGCACGTCTCCGGGCCGAGTGTAAGCATTTTCTGGGACCACGAATTGCCCGTCGGGCCAGGAATCACTCGACAGCCGCTCGCCCGCCCGAATGTCCTCGTTCTCCGGCAGCACGTAGTCGCTCAGCTCGTCGCTGCTAAGTTCGACGTCGTCCCAGTGCGGGAGGTACGCGACATAGGGGTAAGTGAGGATGAGTCCGTTGGAGATCGGGGTGTTGGCTGAACTTTCCACCGCTTCAAACCTTAACTCAGCGCTTAAGAGCCTGAAGGTCACGCTCGGCAAGCTCAGCGCGCCGTCGGCCCACAGCACCCAAATGTCACCGCCGACGTGCTGCACCTGGCGGCTCTTGATCGGCGCAGAACCAAGCGGGTTGGACGGATTGGGCACAATCTTCGGTGGTCCCAGCAAGCCATTGCTCACGACGTTCACCTCCGATAGCGGCCGGTGGCCAGATAACCGCCCTGCACCTGGAACGCGCTGACGATGTTCACGCCGCTGCCGAAGTTCTGGTAGGGCGTCGTCTGCACGAAACTGCTGGCGATCGCCACTCCGCTCAAGAACTGCGGCGGCAACTGCATCCCGTCGGGCAGCCCATTGTTGCCAGTGCCGGAGCTATCAACATTGATCCCGCTGGACCAGCTCACGTACACCGGCACGTTGTACGAGATCCCAAAGCCGCCCCCGATAGCCGGCCCTCCGTCGAGGGCGAACGTCCAGTCGCCGTAGTAGTTGGCCAGGCCGCCGATCGTTGGTCCACCGGCAAACGTGAACACGTTAGACGAGACATTGAAGCCGAGCGTGCTGATCGTCGGGCCGCCGCTGAAGGTGTAGGGCCACGCACCGCTGTACGGATAGCCGTCGGTGGTGAACACTGGTCCGCCCGCCATCGTTACCGACAGCGATGCCGCCAGTTGCCCGAGCACTTCGACAACGTGTTGTGTGACGCGGACTACCAAGGCCGTTCCCTTCCTAAGCGATCTGCAGTCCAAACTGGGCGGCATTTACGCCACTGGCAGTCCACGCTGCGCTGGTGGCTGGGTCCTGCTCCACGATCTGCGGGTTGTTGGCGTAGCTCGTACCTGAGAGCGCCCACGTGCTTTGGGTGTAATCGCTGCTGCTGGAGCGAACGACAGGGATCACACTGAAGCTGCTGGCGTCAGTCAGCCGGCCGACCGTGTTGATTTGCACTCCGTAAATCGCTCCGGCGATCCGCGAGAGGTCACTGTAGGCGTACTCGTCCAGGTGGCCGCTGGTGCTGTCGGTCACGTAGCTGGTGTCGCCGTCCTCGGGCGTCTCGTTGACGCGAGCGTAGTTGCTGCCGCTGTCGGGCGACCATTGGGTCGAGTTGCCAGCGCCGCTCGGCGTGATGGCCTCGACGATCGGCTGGTTGAGGAACGTGGTGTTGTTTGATCCAGAGCTGTCCAGCACGTAGATGTCGTCAAGGTAGGTGTAGTTGCTGCTGGTCCCGTGCTGCACTGCGAAAAAGGCGACCGAGTTGGCGCTGGCATTACCGCTTTGCTTTGTGTTCTGGCTCGTGAGGGCTAGCACCTGGCTGCCGTTGATCTTGATCGTGACCACGCCGGCCGAGCCATCGATGGTCGTCTGTACTTCGACGTACTGCCAGGCACTGGCAGCGAACACGCTGGCGGCGGTGCTCCCCAGTGAGGCCGCTTGGTTGCCCCGCCACGCTGTCAGCGACCCGTCAGCGTTCAGGTAGATTCCGACCTGGATCGTCGAGGCGTCGCGGATAAGGATCAGCGCCTTGCTCGATGAGGGCAAACCGTCCAGATACCAAGCGGCGCCGACCGTCCACGTGGCCTGTGACGTGAAGGTGCGGGTCTGGAGCTGAGCGCCCGCGATGTTCCCGGGCTGTTTCAGGCATAGGCCGCTGGAGCGCCCCGACTGAATTGTCAGCGTGGTCAAGCCGGTCGTATTGGCGCCTGACCATTTGAGATTCAGTTGACTCGTGCTGGTGCCGCTGACCGACGTGCCGGACGATCCATAGGTTTCAAAACCTTCGATCCACCGCAAGGCCATGTTGTCACCTCACGGCTTCCAAGTCATGTCCGTGAACACCAGCCGCGCCTCGGGGATGTCGCGCAGGTCGGTCATCCGGTGCAGGTTTTCCAGCGTGCGCGGATCGAGGATCAACTTGAAGATCGGGGTCTCCGGGTCCGAGATGTCCATTCCGTTCTCGTCGACCGGCACGACGTGCGTGGGGTATTGCTTGCCACTGGCGGCGTCGATACCGCTGTTGACCCAGATGCCAAGCGTGTAACCGTCGCGCGTGCGATGCGCACTGTCGACGTGATTGCTGAATTTGACCCACGTGCCGCTGGGGAACATGTCGCTCTCACATGGTGAATTGGGGAGTGATCGTCACGGTCGAGCCGTTGGTGAGATTCAGCACACCGCCGCTGAATGCTTCGGAGCAATAGCACTTGCCGCTCGACGCACCGACGACGAAGTAGCCGTAGACCGACTGCGAGCTCGACGAGCTGAACGTGGCGTTGGTTTGGTAGCTGCTCGTCACCGTGCCCACCGAATTGCTGGGGACCGTCCAGGTGCTGCCGGACTGGGAGCTGGTCACGGTCACCGCCGAGTAGCCGGTGAAGGTGGCTTCGGTGTACGTGCTGGCGGTGTCGGTCACCGCCGGAGTGACGTTGTTCTTGAACAACTTGAGGGTGAGGTTTTCGCTGCCCGCGTTGGCGTACAGCATCCGCTTCATCCACTCAACTTTGCCTTCGCCGGGTGTTACCATCGTCATGGCGCGGTCTCCTTGAGTTAGCTGCCGGTGCCACTGGCCTGATAGGTCACATTGAGCGTCTGGCCGTTCTGCACCGTTTGCGGGCTGGAGAACGTGCCGGTGGCCCACAGGATGCCCGACGTGCCGCTGATGGTGCTGCTGGAAACCAAGAAGGCCCCCCGCACCGTACCTGAACCGTTGATGTTGAAGACCGTGGCGCTGGGGTTGGTCACGGACTGGCCGCTAACGCTGCCCGGCGTCCAGGTGGGGCGCACCGAGTTGGAGTAAAACGTGGCTTCGGCCCAGCCAGAGTGGCCGTTGCTGGCGATCGTGTCGCTGGCCGCCAAGCCAGAGAATGTCGCGTTATCGATCAGCCCCATGTACCAGGTCGTCTTTTGCGTACCGCCAGCCAGGTACACGCTCAGCAGATCGTTGATGCCGGCCAGACAAGTCATGTTCTTGAACCGCTGGCGCCACACCGGGCGCCCGCGATGATCGAAGCACTCGAATAGCCACAGACCCCGGAACTTGACGGTCGATCGCATAGCTTCACCAGCTTGGGTTTTTGCCGACCCGCACCGCGCCGCTGTCCAGCTGCTGCACGATGAAGTTGGCTTGAGGGCGCGGGAAGAAATACATACCGATCACGGCGCCAGCGGGATCACCGCCGGGCAGAACTTCAAACGTGTCCAGGTCGCCGCCCGTGTGGCCGCCGCTGCCGGTCGTCCAGCCATAGACCACGCTGTACACGCCGGCCGAGAACAGTTGGCCCAGCCGGAGGAAGCCCTCGAAAAAGCCGCTGTCGTTGGCCGGGTCCTTCGGGGGCACGCTGCCGGTGGCCAGGGCCGCGCTGCCCGTGCCGTACACGCGATACGTCGGGGCCGCGTCGGGCGCAGCCGGGTTGCCGCTGCCGTCGGTGCATTGCACGCCGATCGGCACTTCGCTCCCTTGTTGTAGACGTCCGCGGTACATCGTTACTTCTTCTTGCGTGCCTTCCCCGCAGTCTTGAGCGCGATTGCAATGCTCTGTGCCCGTGGGCGGCCAGTAGCCCGCAATTCTCGGATGTTTGAGCTGATTGTTTTTCTGCTCGATCCTTTTTTGAGGGGCATCGTCGGATCTCCTAGGTGAGAAAGAACGTGTACGCATCGGCGCGCGCCGCTGAGCTGATGGCGTACTGGACGATCACGGTGTACGCGCCGCGGCCGAAGCCGTTGCCGGAGCTGACCACCTGGCTCAGCTGGTACAGGCCCGTGACGTTGCCGCTGTCGATGTGCGTCAGCGTGCCGGTGGCCACGGGCGTCGTGCTGGCGCCGGAGTAGATGCGAAAGGTCGGCGCGCTGTCGGCGGTGCTGGGCGTGCCCGAGCTGTTCTTGGTCAGCAGATCGCGAACCAGCGTGTCACCGACGTTGTTGAATCCAAGGAACATCGCTCAGCTCTCGAAGGAGACGACCTTGTAGCCTCGACGCACGTTGAGCTCCGTGGGCCGCGTGGCCACGGCGTTGATCTGGTAGTTGCTCGCGCCTTCGGGCAGATCCTGCGCGTCGGTCCAGGTGACCAGACCGGGGAAGTGAGAAATCACGACGGAAGTTTTGGGGGTATCTGCCATGTGGGGTTTTACCCGTTCGGGATCACGCGGCCAAGATCGCGCAGGTGGGTGATGCTGTCGCGGCGGGAAACGCCCTCCGCGCTGGTGGCGTCGTTGCGGGCGTCGGCGGCCATCGCCTCGCGAAACGCCTTGTCGGCCACTTGCTCCTTTTCGTCGCGGTCTTCCCGGTTGGTGATGCGGGCGAACTCCAGCTCGCACATCCGCAGGAAGTACGTGAACATCGCGCCGTCTTCGATGTCGACCGGATCGGAGATCGTGTACAGCACGTTACTGAGACTGACGTTCGCGTCCGCCGGCTGGTCGATCGTGACGTGCGTGGCGTCCGTCCAGGCGGTGATCACGCGCTGGGCGAAGTACGGATTGTCCTCGCCGGTGAGGCTGCCGAAAACACTGGTGGGCAGGTTCTGGCCGTCTGCTGAAAAGCGGATCAGTGAGCCGACGCAGTTGGGCGGGAAGACGGTATTGGCGCCGGTTACGGCGGTCGTGGCGTTGGTCACCGAGACGGTTCCGGTGTTGTAGTTATCGATCGCCATCGGCCGCGGCTTGCGCTGGTAGATGAAATCGTACGTGCGCGCCTGGCCGGGCGCCGGGGGCGGCGCGAAGTAAATCGCCAGGCTGCCGTAGAACTTGGGGTGACCGGCAAAGCTGTACAGCGTCGGCACGCTGGGAGTGATCCAGCCGCGGTTGCGCTGCAGGTATTCCTCCATCGTCACGTACTCGGGGTAGTACAGCCCCAGCACGTCGAGCACTTGCTTGACCCGCTGACAATCGACCGGCAGCAGGTAGGCGTCCTGGTAGGCGATGAAGCTGGTGGCCGTGCTGATGTCCGCGCCGGGATTCGAATTGACCGACAGCGTGATCACGGTGGAGCTGATCAACTGGTCGACTTCGTAGGTCACGCGGTTGATGAGCACGCGACCATACGTAATCCAGCTCGGCCACGTGCCGCCGCTCAGCGTCAGCTCGCGGTTGGATTGCGTGTACGTGACGGTGCCCGTCAGATCGGCCTCGACGGTGGTGATCTGGCCGCGGGTCCAATAGCTGGCCCAGTTGAACTTCATCGGGAAATCGCGGTAGGCCCGCTGCACCGCCCGCCGCGCCTGCCGTAGCCCACGGCTGGAGCGGTCGATGTCCATGCTGTCCAGCACGTGCTCCAAGGCGTCGTTGTAGGTGAACAGTTCCGTCTGCATGACGTTCCCTTCAGGCGACGGGATCGATCGGTTTGGTATCGAGCACGTCCGCCTGCGGACTGGCCTCATCGGCGCGGATGTCGGCGACTGGGCTGGCTTCGTCGGCCCGTACGTCGGCGACCGGGCTGGGTTTTCCCGGACGATACAGATCGGTGCTGGAAACTTGCGCCACGGCGAAGTCCTGTTAGTGGAGCTTGTTCTTGGCCTGGTACGTGATCGAGCCGGAGACCTGCACTCCGCTGCTGAGATTCAGCACCAGGGCGTTGCCATTCGAGGCCGAGAAGTGCCCCCACGGGCTGAACGGCACGGCGATCCCGCTGCTGGTCAGAAAAGCCATCGGCCCGGTCAAGGGCACGTTGTTGCTGCTGGCGCCGTCGTAAAACTGGACCGTCACGGCGCCGTTGCAGATCAGAAACAGCGACACGATGCGGTAGATGATGTTTGGCGTGGCCGCCAGGATCGTGTTGTCCCCCGAGCTGCTGCAGTTGATGGCGGCGTGCGCCGGGGCTTGCATGGAAATAAACTGGTCGAGTCCCATCGCGGTCTCCTTTATCCGGGTCCTGGTGCGCCGACGAGCATGGACATCCTCAGCGAGTTGCTCTGGCTGAGCTGCATGAGTGTGGTGGCGTCCGACTGCGCGGGCGTCCAACTACCCGTGGCAGGGTTGTAGATGGCGAAGTCTTTGGCTTTGCCGGTGAACGGCACGGAGTTGCTGTTGGCCCGCGCGCCGAGGCTGAGGTTGTACATGCTGTTGTAGGTGCCAGCGCCGCTGGAGGCCGCGGCGGTGGTCGTGCCCTTGGCATTGGCGCTGCCGGCACCGGCCATCGGCGTGAGGTAGGTGTCGACTACCAGGTTGCCGCCGGAGTAACCCTTGGCGTAGATCAGCACCGAGTACCACGTGCTGGCCGACAGCGTCGTGGGGCTCGTGGTCAGATCGGAGTCGAAGCCGCCGCCGCCGACCATCAGGTGCAGCTTGCCGCTCGTGTGGTTGAAGCGCAGGTTGATGCCGCCGTTACTGACGTTGGCGTCGATGTTGTCCAGCAGCGTCTGGTCTGCCGACGTCGAGACCAGTTCGAACGCACCTGAGATCACGAAAGCGCCGCTGTTCTGGCAGAACTCAAAGGGGCCGCTGCTGCCGCTGGAACTCTGCACATTCAGCTGCGCGCTGTTCGCGCCGGTCGCCGCGAACGACCAGGAGGGACCGACCGTGGCGTCGGAGCTGTAGTACAGCGGGCGCGTGTACCCATTGGGCTGCGAAGTGCTCAGCGAAAGCAGACGTCGCATGGCCGAATTGGAGGCGTCCAGGCAGGAGTTGGCCGCGATCAGGCCGGTGGTGGCCAGCGGCTGCGGGTACTGCCCGGTTCCGTCCCAGCGGGCGGCGAAGTAGCGCGGATCGTAGGTGGCCAGGGCCCACAGCACGCAACCGGAGTTGTTGCTGTTGAGGCTCATCGGCGAGTTGGCGGGCACCGCCACGTAGCCCGGCGACGGATTGGGCTCGACGTAGTTGGCCGGCAACATGCTGCCCGTGCCCAGCACGTCGCGGGTGAATCGCGCCCAGTCGATGGTGCAGGCCAGACCGTTAGAGCCGCCCGAGTCCATGCCCAGCCGCTTGGCCGTGGTGTAGTTCGAGATCGAGCTGGTCGCGGTCAAGGTCACGTCCGCCGTGTCCTCGGCACCGTCCACCCGCAGATGCAGTAGCGTGTCGTACTTGTCGTGGATCAGCGCGATCCGATGCCAGGCGTTGTCGTTGACGGTGGTGGTGCCGGTGATCGTGGTGGTATGCGTGCCGTCGTAGACCACGCCCACGGCGACGCCGCTGGCGATCTTCAGGGTCCAGCCGACGGTGCCGCTGGCAGGTCCGATGATCCAGCCGTTGGTGCCGTTGGCCTTGATCATCACTTCGAACGTGAAACTGCCGTCCGACAGGTTCGCGTCATTGAGCGTGTCGTAGTCGGGATCCAGCGCCGACGTGCTGGCCGGCGAGAGATTCACGTACTGCGTGCCGTCCAGCACGATCGCCAGGTTGCCGGTCACGGCGCCGGCCGCGTAAGTCGGATAGGTGGTCGACGTGAGGACGACCGTGCCGCGCTGGTTCCAGGGTCCGACGTCTCGAATGTCGGGGCCGAAGGCGTTGGCCACCGAACCGCTGGGCCACTCGTTGAACGGCCACAGGTAGTAATCGGCCACTGACGGGGCCGTGGTGGGCGCGTTGATCGCCGCGCCTTGAATCCGCGTGACGGCGATTTCCTGGTTCGGCGATTGGCTGTTGTAGCCGCGCTCGAAGACCACCACCAGCGCCGTGCTGCCGTCGGTGGGATCGACCATGGCAGCCGCATCGCTGTAGCCGCTGGGCCCGTAGGTCAGGAAGCGCTGATTGGGCCACGTCAACGGCGCGCTGGCGCCGCTGGAGGTACTCAACCGCACACTCTCGCGGGTGCGATAGTTCGCATCTTCGGCGTGCACCAGGGCCAGTGTCTGGCTGTCGAGCCGTACGGCGACACCCTGCACGCCGCTGTTCAGGTTAGGCTCGGCGATTTTTGTGGTGCCGCCGGTTCCGTCCTGGTTGGTCCAGACGCCCCAGGTCGATCCGCCGCCGTCGGTGCTGAGGTTGGCCGGGCGGATCGTGTTGGAGACGTTTTTGGCCGTGGCGTAGAGGTTGCCGGCCGTATTGGTTTCGACGTAGCTGGGCTCGATGTTGCCGGGATTGGAGCCGTTGCTCTCACTGAGGATCGTGCCCGCGGTCCACGTTCCGCCGGTGCTGGGATTCGAAGTGACGTTGTCGCTGTACAGGGAGCGCGAGAAGGCCAGCCCTGCGCCGGCGCTGTCGTAGCGGTAGTAGAGCGGCAGCACGATCCGGCCGGCGCTGCCGGCGCCGGAGCTGAGCGCCACGACGTGGCCGTTGCCGAGTTGCGCCCACTGGCTGTAGGCCACCCAGGTCGGCGAGGTCAGCGTTGTGCCGGCGTAGGACGATCCGGTGATGTCGCACGTGGTGGTCGAGATCACCGTGCACTGGTACTTGGTGTTGTCGGTCGTGCCCTGTACGCCGGTGAACGCGATCTGGAACACGCGACTGTTGCTGGCGTCGGTGGCCGTGAAGACCGCCGAGTTGAAGGTGACTCGCACCAGTCCGCTGCCGTTGTTGGCAATCGAAGCGATCGTCGAGATGCCGGTGTTGCTGTAGTACGTCGAAGGCAGCCCGACCGCGCTGGGGGAAATGTCGTAGGCGACCAAGGTGATCGTGCCGTCGGTGACGGAGCTGACGTACGAACTGCCCACCAGGGTCATCTTGTTGGCCGCTTCGACGGTGATGGCCCAGTTGCCGTTTGCGGAGCTGGTGGACGATCCGCTGATCGTCACGATCGAGCCGGCCGTCATGTTGTGGTTGGCGCTGGTCGTGATCTGGATGGCACCGCCGTTGCTTGCGGCGCTACTCGGCGATGCGGTGACGCCTGAGATCTTCCAGCCCCAGGTCAACCCGTCGTCGGTGCTGTTCATCAGCAGCACCTGGTTGCTCTTGCTGCCGCTGATCACCTGGCGCGTGAAGGCGATCCATGGGTTGTTGCTGCCGTCGAGGAAAGCGCTGGCTTCGGCCAGCGAGTTCGTTCCCGTGGCCGGCTCGGACAACACGGTGTACAGGTCGCTCCAGGTGATTCCGCCGTTGATCGAGCGCTTGGCGACGTAGGCCACCGTGGCGTAGTCGGAGTTACTGCTGTGTGCCTGGGCGAAGGCGATCAGCGTGGTCGTGCCGCCGCTTTGCGAATGGGCGGTGGGCAGCAGCCACGGCTGACCGAACCAGCCGTAGCCCCCTTCTCCGGGATAGAACAACGCGGCCTGCTGGTTGCCGTTGAATCCCGTGGCGGGCCCGATGGCCGTGACATTGGGCGCGGCGCCCGGTGTGTAACTGATCGAGACCTCTCCATCGGCTCCGGCCCCGGATGCGACACTGCCCGAGCTAGCGCCAGCGCCACCGCCGCCGCCGCCGGGAAACGTCCCGGCTGTTCCGGGCTGGCCGTTGGTGCCACCAGCGCCGCCGGCAGCGCCGTCAATCGCTCCGGCTGATCCACCGGCGCCGCCGCTGCTGTTGATTACGCCGGCGCCGCCGACGCCTCCAGATCCGCCAGAGCCGCCGCCACCCGCGCCGGTGGTGCTGCTACCCGCCAGACCGCCGGCGCCGCCGCTGTAGTACCCGCCGCCGTGACCTGAACCGCCGATGGCGCTGCCCGAGGTTGGCCCACCTTTTCCGCCGCTCGCCACGACCCAGGGATAGTCGACGGCGCTATAGCCGCCGGCATTCCCTACGGCGTTGGTGCTGACCGACGCGCCGCCCTGGCCGATCGTGATGACGTACACGCGCCCCGGTGTCACCGCGCGCGTGGCCACCACGGTCGATCCGCCGGCGCCGCCGGTGCCACCCTTGGAACTGGAGAACGGACCGTGACCGCTGCCGCCGGCGCTCTTGACGGTGAACGTGGCCGAGTAGACACCGGGCGGACAGGTCCAGGTCTGTCCGGTGTATCCGCCGGCCGGCAGGAAGGTGACGGTGACAGTGCTCATGGAATCAGCCGGTTCCGTTGGCCATCCAGTAGATGATGTCCGTCGAGCCGAGCGCGTAGGTCGAGCCGCCGTTGGCGACCGTGAAGCTGCCGCCCGAGATAGCAACGACGGCATCGGCCGTGACCACGGCGCCCGCGCGGCGGATCTGCACGATCAGGCTGGTAATCGTGGTCAGTCCGGTGGGGATCGAGGCGGTGATGTCGTTGGTGGCTTCGCCGGCCGACACGTGGTACGCGCCGTTGGCGGTCAACAGCTTCATCACTTCGCGGGCGGCGGTGGCATCGGCCAACGCGCTGTACAGACGTTGCCGAGATTCTGCGCTGAGTAGTCCCATGGTCAGTCTCCTTGTCCTTTGCCGGTGGGGCGATGGTTGCCGTGTTTGGCGATCACTTCCTGACGCAACTCGTTGATCTTGCTGGCGGCCTTGGCCGGCGCGCTTGTGAACTGCCGTTGCAGGTCGCTCTGCAGTTTCTTGTCGGCGCGCAGCTTGGCGCGCACCTCGCGGTCGACGATCGACTTGGCCAGCGGCACGTGCTTGGGCTCTCCCTCGACCGCCTTGACCTCGACGGCGCCGTGGCAGGCCCAGCCGCGCTTTTCGCAGACGCGCTTGATGTGGCTGCGTCCGCCAGTGGCCGGCACGAAAGCCTCGGGATCGCCGGGGAAGCGAGCCAGGCCGGGCTGGTAGACGTCGTTGGGATTCGGCCGGTAGCCGCGGCGCTTGGCGGCGCCCACCAGTGCGTCCAGGTGTTCTGGATCGCCGATCTGCTTGTCGAGCGTGCCCACCCCGGCGAACAGCTCGCGGTCGCTGTTGGCTCGCGGCGGCGAGCGCAGGGCCAGCATTTCGGCCAGCTTCGGGGCGGTCCCATCGAGGAGCATCCCGACGAAATGCGCCTGCACTCCTTCGGGGGCGCGGCGCATGTCGGGACACCGCTCATAGGCGTCGGCGATCAGCTCGCAGACTTCCCAGTCTGTCCGTTTGGTCGTGCTCATTTACTGGCTCCGTTGGTGGCCATGGCGCGCTGGGCCTGGATCTTGGCTTGGTTGAGCGCTTGCTGCATGGCCATCTGTTGCTGGTGTTTTTGGGCCTGTTGCACGAGGTCCATCTGGTGCTGCTGCTCAGCCTGTTGCAGCGTTTGCTGGTGCTCGACGGCGGCGTGCTGGAACTCCTGCTGCCGAGTGGCCGCGTCGTGCGTGATCTCTTGGCGGTTGGTGTGGGCCAGTATCGCGGCCTTGGCCAGCTCGGTTTGCGTCTTGGCCTCGGCGAGCTTGGCCTGGTCCTGAGTCTTCTGCCGCTGGGCCTCCATTTGCATCTTCTGCTCTTGCACCACCTGCGGGTCGGGCTGCTTCTGGAACGGACCCATCCGCATCGCGCTCAGATCCTGATCGATCGCACCGCCCCAGATTTGCATCAGCTGGTTGAGCGGGTTCGTGTCGGCGGTGGCTTCGGCGTACTGCATCAGGGCCGGGAACAGCACGGGGAGCACCTGGCTCATGTTCTGCGCGTCGCGGTTCTTGTCCGGGCGCCGCACGCTGCCGGCCTCGATCGTGACGTCCATTTCGCTGATCACGCGCCCCGGGTCTTCGTCGGTGATCAGCTTCTGCCACAGGTAGCTGCCCAGCGGGCCCAAGAGCGGCTGCACGTCGGAGGGCTCGACATACCAGCGGGTGACCAGCCGCTCTTTGTGCGAGACCTTGCGCTGCCACTCCTCGACCTTGTTTTGCATCCACTGCGGGCGGATGTTCACGTTTTGGTTCTTGGCCTGGGCGTCCTCGCTCGACCGGCTCTGCGTACTGGCCATGCCATAGAGCATGTCCGACAGGCCCACGCGACGATCAAACGACTCGCTGATCGCTTCCACGATTTTCCAGGCATCCAGATTGGTCGGCGGATGCTGGAGGAAGCTGACGACTTTGCTGATGTCCTGGTGCACCTCCTTCACCTTGAGGATGGTCAGGTCCTCGCCGGTTTTCAGTTTGGCTTCGACGTCGGCGTAGGCGCTTTCCAGCACGGCCACGAAGTCGCGCGAACTCGACCAGATACGGTTGGCCAGGTGCGCCATCATCACGTTGAGGAACATCAGCTCGCCCAGGCCCGGCGACATGGGAGCGATCGGCCACGGGCTGTTGGGCTGTGGGTAGAAGTCCAGCACCGTCAGCGGCCACTCGCCGTCGACCCAGAACGGGCTGGGCCACGCGAACATCTGCTTGATCTCGGCGTCCGTGGCGTTGGTCACCGTGTCGGTGTAGGCGTTCAGCGGGAACTCGACGTCGGGCGAGACCACGATGTAGGCATAGTCGCCGATCAGCTCGTCGAAGGATTCCTTCAGGTGACTCTCCATGCCGCTGAGGCGCATCCCCACGCCGGCCTTGCTGAAGACTTCGTAGTAGATGACCAGGTCGAAGGTCTTGCCTTCCTCGCGCCGCAGGAAGCGCAGGTCTTCGCCGGCCGTCTCGCCCTGCACGTACGCGCTTTGCAGGTGCCCCTTGCCCTTGAGGCTGTCCTTGGGCAGCTTGAAAATCCGCTCGACTTCCCAGTGCGGCTTGATGTGCCGGCGCGAGATCCACTTGGCGTCTTCCAGTGTGTGCGCGTCGGGATCGATCAGCAGGTTGTCGACCGAATCCCAGAAGGCTCCGGTGCACACGCCGCCGGTCGCCGGCAGGTGATAGGGTTGCGACCACAGACAGCCGCGCCCTTTGACCAGGGCCTCGGTGATTGCCAGCCAGGAATGCCCGGCCAGGCCGCCGCCCGGCTGCATGTCGGGCGTGTAGTTGAGCCACGTTTCCAGCATCTGCGCGCGCAGGGCGTCGGAGGTCTGTTCGCCGTTTTGCTGCTGCATCGTCTGCTGGAACAGTTGCATGGCGAACGGATCGTTCAGCGACTGCAGCACCTGCGGGGGCACCTGCATCAGCTTGCGCGGCCGGCACTGCCGCTGCGGGTTGTTCCAGTACAGCATCGGGCCGAAGATGGCCAGCAGTTCGAAGGCCTTGCTGATCGTGATGCGGAACTTGGGATTGTGCCGGCCACCGAGATACTTGGCCGAATACTCGGGCTGCCACATGAAGCCCACGGCGCCGGAGAAAAAAGCGTTGCACTGATCGGAGACCTGTTGAAACGGCTTGCGCGAACGAAGGCCCAGGGCCAGCTTGCCAAGCCAGCCGTTGACGATCGGGCGCAGGTAGTCAAAGGTCTGTGCGTCGCTCATTTGCTGTTGGCTGCGTTCTTAGCTGCCTTGCTCTCCTTCGCGGGGGCGGGGTCCGTCAGGCCGTTGATTTCCAGCCGCAGCTCGTTGACGCGCGTCTCCAGTTGCGTCAGCTCCTGCTGCGTGACCAGGTTCTTGACCCGGTCGGGGTTGAGCCTGCCGAACAGGTCCGTCAGATCGGCGATCTGGCTTTCGATGATTTGCAGCCGCCGCTCCCAGCCGACCATGTGGTTCGGCACGCGGGCGTCGGAAGGCGTCGAGGGGTGAATCTTGAGGAAGTCCCAGCCGCCGTAGCTGCGAGCGATGCTGGGGTCTTTCTTCAGATCCTCGCAGTCGACGTGGCGCACATTGCGCTTGCCGACCGCCGCGCCCCCCATCGTCGAAATCAGCAGCGACAGCACGCCGCGGCCGTTGGTCTTGATGACCTTCGCGCCCATCGGCTCGCTGCTCTTGTCGGCGTGCTCGTAGTACACGCAGTCCTGGCCGACGTAGAGGTCGGGACCTTCGTACTTCTTGGCTTCGGGGTTCCTTTCCATGCCGCGGGGCGGGCTGGTCAGTTGCGTGCTCATCACAGGGTCCTTTCGCTAAACGGTGGTCACGGGTCCCAGGTTGATCGATTCGTCGTCGTGCTGGTCTTCGGCCGCGCGCTCGGCCTGCCACTCTTGGAACTGACGGTAGGCGGCGCTGGGCTCCATCCGCTCGGCCGGTTGCATGTGCACGAACTTGGGGTCGTACACGGCGGCGTAGCGCAGGCAGTCCATCAGGTGGTCGCGCTGGCCGGATGCCGGCTCGTCGGCCACTTCGTTCTGCGTGCTCTTTTTGCGGTACAGCTGGAACTCGCGCACCAGGTTGGGGCAGGCCCCCAGCACGATCCGCAGCTTGGGGCGGCCGTTGCGGCGCAGGCTCAACAGGTCGCGCACGGCGACCAGGCCAGCGGGCACGTTGTCGCTGCCGAAGATGAAATTGCTGCCGGTCTGGCGGCATTCCAGGCCGTGTTCGGCGAAGGCCTCGCTGAACTGCTGGCGGATCGTCTTGCCGAAGCCCATCGGCGTCTGTCGGCCAGCGCGGAAGTCGATCAGGAAAGCCTCGAAGAACTGCCCGCTGACGGCGAAGGCCGTGCGCTTGGCGACTTCGTAGGCGTCGATCCGCTTGTAGTAAAACTCCTTGTAGCAGACCAGCGCGTCGCCAACGCTCTCGGGCGGAACGGCCACGCACAGCAGCGCGCAGACGGTGTGGCCCGGGTCGAGCACGATGTACCGGGTCCAGTCGTCGGGGGGCTGCCCGCGCCGTTCCCGCAGCGCACGGTCCACGTTGTCGTCGGCCGACTCCTCGAAGGATGGCGTGCCGTGCAGCTGCGGGCTGAAGCTGGGATAGACCAGCACTGTGTCGGTCTGAAATTCACCCTCGTCGCGGGCGGCGATTTCTTCGTCGCTCCAGCCTTCGCGGCGCTTGCGCTTCTCGTCGGGGTCGATGTGCGGGTTGTCGCTGAACCGTAGCCGCACTTCCTCGACGTCCGGCTTGTCCCGGTCGGCTTGCTCCCGCGCGCGCTCGCTCATCGACAGCAGCGCGAAGTTCTTGCTGTGGGGGAATGCACTCCAGATCAGCCGGCCCTTGCGATCGCTCAAGCGGGCCTGGAACTCGGCCACGTGCCGGGGAAACGCCAGGTCTTCGTCGATCCAGATCAGGTCGACCGGATCGCCCTGCTTCGGCTCGGCCTTGGAGCTGAAGGCGTAGATCTCGGTGCCGTTGAGAAGTCGGCAGCTCGTGAAGATGCGGCCCGCTTTGGTCTCCCACGCCCAGCCCTTGGGGTCAATGAACCGCGGCTCGATCAGCGCACGCGAGGGGCGCGTCTCGTTTTCGCGCTCCATGTCACTCTTGTCCCACGGACGGAACTGCCGCCACTGGCCGCTGGCCAGGTCGCGGATGATCTTGAACACGCCGCGGCGGAACAGCAGCCGGTAGATCGTCTGGCCAATGTGCTCCTGGTCATAACCGATGACCCACAGCGTGAGCGGCCGATCGGTGGGGTAGGGATGGCGGACCGCCTTGCCATCGGGCCCAAAGATCGGCTGGCCGGTGGCGGCGCGGGCGAACTCCACCGCCGCGCAGGTGCTCTTGCCCGAGCGATTGCCGCCACGCACGATCCGCTCCGTGGCCAGCGACGTGTGAAAGTCGTACTGCGCCGGCAGCGGCCGATACAGGCGCAGGCTCTCCATCGACCGGCGGGCACTTTCGGCCGCGATCGCCAGGGCTTGCTGCTGATCCGATAGCTGCTTGGCCACGTCGTTACTCCGCGGGAACTTGATCGAGCGATTCTTCCGGCGCCGGCAGATTCAGCTTCTGCGTGACGGCTGCCAGCTCGCGGGCCAGGTCCTCGTCGCTCAGGTCGGCCATGTCCATCGGGGCCGTATCCTGGTTCTCCGTGCTCCAGGTGGCGAGCTTGGCCAGGCCCATGAAGGCATCGAGCACGTTGCGCGAGCCGGGGGATTTTTCGATCGCCTTCTGGATCTGCTGATACCACTGCTCGGCCACGGCATCGACGCCGCCGAACCGCCGCACCAGCGCGCCGCACAGCTCGGAGACGTGCGGAAAACTGATCTCCTTGCGGTTGGCCGCCCTGTGCAGCATCTGGTACATGATCTGCGTCTTGGCGAGGCTCACCGCGCGGCGCTGCGTGGCATCGCGCTCGACCTTGCACTGACTGCACCGCGCTCCGCGGCCGTTGACCGACATGGCGAGTTCGCTGGGCGCGAACTCGCTGCGATCCTTCAGCTTGCGGCAGCTAAAGCAGAACTCTTGGCCGGTTTCTTCGGGGGGCAAATCGATCATCGACTTTCCGACGTGGCCTCCTGATAGGCTTCCCCGTTGGGACCGCTGGACGGCACGTTGTCCCAGGAGACGCCGCTGTTGGCCTCGAAGTTGGCCATCAGCACCCGGCGGTCACTGGGGATCCCGCAGCGCACGGCGCGCTGCAGCTTGGTTTTGACGTGATCGACCTTGAGGGGCTGCGGCTTGCGGACCTTCTTGGGCTTCCAGTGTGCCGCCCACGAGTCCCAGGCCACGTGCACCGGGTTGTAGCCGTGCTTGGACACGCACGCCAAGGCGATGTCGCGCGTGACCACCACGTCCTCGGTGCTGCACTTCTCGGCGGCGTACTTGTCGCGCCACTCGTAGTAGTGATGCGGCTCGTCCTTTTCGTCGACCGGGTCGGTCAGCTCGTACAGCCGCATGTCGGCCATGTACAACCCGGTGGGCAGAGCGCCGACGGCCTCGATGCCGGTGCGCTCAGCCGCTTCCTCGCGCTCGAACATCCGGTAGCTGGCGCCGAAGCCGTGGGCCACTTCGATCGGCTGCGTCTCGTTGTTCTTCCACAGGAAGATGTACACGATCTCGTTCGGCGGCGGCCCGCAATAGGGTGCCGCGATCATCGCGCCAGCAGGGCGCAGACCGTGCTGCTCGTACAGGAAGTTGAAAGCGGTCGGCAGGAAGGGGCGCGCAGTCGTGTCGCCGGCCAGCAGTTCGCAGTCTGGGCCCATGTCGCTGTCGATCATCAGGATCAGGTCGTATGGGCCGCTGCCGTTGGGGCGCGGGCTCTTGAGGCAGAAGTCCACTTCGCCCTTGCGGGCCCGTTGGATGGCCTCGTTGCGGGTCATGGTGATGGGCGTGTCGCTGAAGCGCTTCATCCCCACGGTGCCCACGCGGGCATCGCCCAGCAGGGCCGGCATCTGCAACAGCAGCCAGTCCATGATGTCGGGGTGGATCGTCGAGATACCGCCGTTGCCGCCGTAGCAGAAGTAGGCGATGTACAGGTCGAGTTTTTTGGGGGTCGCCATCGGGTCGTCCTTCTGGGTCTAGGAGTCGTCAAAAAAAAGGCCGCGCCGTGGGTCGCAAAGCCCAAAAGCGCGGCGCTGTGTCGAGTCGCCTTGAATCCGAATTGGGTTGTTGCTCTAGGGCCGGATGTTCAAATCCACCAGCAAGGAGCTGATGGCCGTGGCCGAGATCGTGGTCGCACTGGTGACCGCGTTGGCGCTGGTCACGGTGGTCATGGCCCGGCCGATCTGGTTCACCGCGGCCAGGTACATGTTGGTCGTGGCAGCCGTGGCAGCGGTCGAGGCAAAGGCCAAGCCGAGCGAGCCGATCGAGGTCATGGCGCCGGCGTTGGTCGTGCTATTGGTGCTGGCGCTGGCCGTGATCGCGTACACCGAATCGCCTTCGGTAATCGGCACCGCGGTCCAAGCCGAATAGACCGGCGTGAGGACCAAGCAGGGACCGGCCACGATCAGCCAGAACAGGTCGCCGTCGGGCACGCCGCTGGAGGGCAGCATGTCGTCGACCACGCCCGCCACTTCGGTCATGAGCGTGCTGGTGTAGCCCGAGACGCGCTTGCCGCGGCAGGGGGCCGTCCCCAGCGTCGCGCCGGTGGCCCACTGCACGAGCGCACCCGGCAACAGCGTGATGCCGGAACAGTTGCGCACGATCATGGCTCGCACGTCGCGCTGGTCGGAAACCGTCAACGCGCTGACCGGCGAACCGCTGACACCCTGCGCCGGCCGCGACAGGTGCTTGAACACGTGCTGCTGACCTTCCAGGTCCGGGCGCGCGACGCTCGGATAGTTGGTCACGCTCGGGCTGGTCGTGTTGCCCGTGGTAATCGTCGCCCCGTTGTACCAGGTACGGCCACGAGGAAACGGGAGTACTTGGGTATCGATGGGACACCTCCTGCTTGTCGAAAAGCTCGTAAAGTCCGTTGGCTCGATCGGGGCCGATTATTTGGGAACTTCAGGCGTAGTTTGAAAACTTTGCGAAGTACTTGGGGTTCCATCGCGCGTTGCCAAAGAAGCCGGCCTTGAACAGATACGCATCGGTCTTGATGTCGTACTGCGGGCCGCGGGTGCCGAACAATTGGCTGTCGAGGCTGGCCAGCTCCATCTGGTCGATGTTCAAGGCGTAGCCCGAGTTGACCGGCACGTCGAACTCGTTTTTGATCATCACGCCTTCCTGGTTGAGCACCATCGGGAAGCCCAGATCGTCGGCTTCCTTGTGCGGCACGATGATCCGCATCTTCGACTCTTGCTTGTTCATGTACGGGTAGAACAGGTTGCCGGCCAGCAGGTAGATGGTGGGCATCCCGTCTTCACCGCACGTCGTCTGCAGCCAGATATTGGCCTGCCGCAGAGCGCGCTCGCAGTTGTCTTCCCACAACGTCGAGTTGGTGCCCCAGTTGTTGCTCGACCAGTTGACGAGCTTCGGGGTCATGAAGTCGTACTCGACGTCGCCCGAGCCATCCGGCCAGTCGGTGGCCAGACCGGCGTTGGGGTAGGTCGACAGCAGCGCGCTCCAGGTGCCACCGTTGCCGACCGCCGTGGTCAGACCGCCGTAAGCCTGGCTGGCCTGCACGATGCGATCGGCGGCCGTGGGGCTGCCGGTGCTGGCCAGGAAGCTCTCGACGCCGTGCAGCCGGTTGTTGTTGCCGGCGGCGTAGCCGTTGGTGTAGAGCTCGCCCGAGAATCGGTGGGTGAGCGCCTTCTGCATGTTCGGCAGGATGCGATCGTAGCGGTTGATGATCGCCAGATCGCCGTCGTTCATCAGGCGCTCTTTTTCGGTCATCATGTCCGTCATCACGTAGCCGCGCCAGTCGGTGGTCAGCTGGCGGTACAGGTCTTCGCGCTGATAGACGATGCTGCCGGCGTCGCCGTACGGCTCCATCGGGTGTTCGCGATACTGGACGTCCCAGTAGTTGACGGTGCCGGTCTCGTTGAACTTGATCCGGCCGCGGCTCTCCAACAACTTCAGGAGAAGACGTTTGCGGATCGTGGAGTCGGCCGCGCCCGCAAAGTATTGCGGTGCGGTAACGGTTACGATTCCCTGCCACTCCATGTCTGGCTCTCCTTAGTTGAGGAGTCCGCGCTTGCGGATTTCCGGCAGCGCGTAATCCATGAACCTGACGTTGCCTTGCTGGCCGTTGACGCGGGCCGCGTCGGTAACGGTTTGTGGGTTGAAAGCCGCGCCGCCTTGATTGGGGACGCGCGCCGCGGCGCCGAGATTGCCGTGGCGCGAGAGGAAGTTCTGCTTGGCCGCGTTGTTCCTCTCGGCCGCGGTCATCACCGCCGGAGCACCCGGCGGCTGATTGGTAGGCGCCCCGGCGCCGGAGGCGGTGCCGGCGCCGGCGGCGCCAGCAGCATTCGGGCCGGCGGACCCAGCACCCGCACCCGCTTGCTGTAGCTGCATACGTTCTTGCAGCCGGGCGAACGCATACTGTTGGATTTTGAGCGGGTCGCTGATCCCGTATTGCTTGGCCTCGTTGGCGTAGCCGACCAGGGCTTGGCCCTGCGGGCTGAGCACTTCCTGGCCGAAGGCATCCCGCACCGGGTTGCCCAGCGCGTCGTGCAGGATCAGGTTCTTGCGGTTGGTCTGGACGTAGTGCGCGGCCTGGTCCTGGGCCAGCCGCTGCTGCAGCATGGTTTCGACCTGCTGCTTGACGATGTCGCTGATCGAGCCCTCGGCCGGCAGTCCCAGTGATTGGCGGGCCAGCTCGGGGAACTTGGTCAGCACTTGCCGCAGTTGGGTGACTTCCCAGTTGCGGTAGTTGTTCAAACCTTCCGCGGCGGCCGGCGAATCGTATTGCGTGGCTGGCACGTAGCGCCCCAGCTGCGGATCCCACTTGGAGCGGGTTTCCCAGGTGGGGTCATAGGTCGGGACTTCCCAGAACTTTTGCTGCTGGGGCTGGGCGGCTTGAGGAGCTGGCGCGGCTTGCGCACCAGGCTGGCCCTCTCTGGTTTGCAGGAAGCGTTCGAAGTCGGCCGCGTGCTGGATGTACCGCTGACCGTAAGCGGCCATTTCCCGCAGCTGCGGCATACTCTGTGCTTCGACAGCCGAGCGCTCCAGCGCGGCCAGCAGCTGATCGTCGTCGGCAAACGCGCTGGTGTCGTAGCCGCGGCGCTGCAACTCGCTGCGCAGTACCGACGGCTGCTGGGGCTGCGGCTGGTAGCCGGGCTGATACGCCGGCTGTTGAGGCTGAACCTGCGGGGACGCCTGTTGTCCGGCCGCGGCCAGTTGTTGCTGGCGGGCTTGCTCGCGCGCCGCCAATTCGGCGAACGTGGGCTGCGGCGCCGGCGGGGGTGGCTGCTGTTGTGGCGGCTGCTGAAGTTGAGGCTGCGGAGCCGGTGCGGCGGCTACTGGAGGCGCGGCGGGTGGCTGAGAGACGTTCGGTTGGGGAACGATCGGAGGGGCCGGGTTGTAGCCTGTCGCCATGTTTCGCCTCGCACACCTTGGGTCTTGCTCACGGGTGTCGCGCCGCCAAAGTCGCGCACTCGCGGCAAAGCTCCAATGCCATGCGCGCCGATTCCGAACGCCGGCACGTCCAGCGAATCGCTTGGAGAAGTAATGAGCGGAAAAAATATCGGCAGATGATCTTTCACACGACGACTGGACTGTTTACATTGCTCCGCGCGACACCCTTCCTCACGTTCATGCCGACGCCAAATGGGCATCGACATTCTCAAAGAACGGACGCTCACACTGAGCGAAGGCGAACTGCTGCCCGGTAAGCCGAGCCGCAAAACCCTGTGGGATTACAAGGAAAACGGCATCGAGCTGGACGACGGTACTGTGGTCAAACTCGAAGTCGTGTGGGTCGGCCGGCGCAAGCTGGTGACCAGCATGGAAGCCTTCGATCGCTTCATTCGACGAATCAACGGCAACCTGGCGCCCGAGAAGAACGATGCACGAAAACCCCGACGACCAAAGCGACGATGACGTCGACGCCGCGACCGACCGACTCCAGCGGGCGATCTGGTCACAGATCGAAGATCACTGCGATCAGTACCGGCTGACGGCGGCCACCGTCGTCGGCGTGCTGGTGATCAGCGCGGTCGGCAAGGCGATGGATGTCGTCCTGCGAGACAAGGATTTCGGCGAGGTGCCAGACGACGATAGCGACGTGCTGCCGGCCGACCTGGACCGCAACGGCGCCGGTGACGTCGTGGTCGAACCACCCGCAAACCCCTTGCTCTGGACGATCGCACAACCACCCGAGGAGCCCAAACCGATGATTGCCCCGCAACCCGCGACACCCGTGTTGCGTTCCGGCGTCGAGCCCTTGCTGGCCTGGGCCAGCGCACGCGCCTTCTCCGAAGCGGTCGAAATGCTGTCGATCGAGTGGGACGTGATGCCCAAAAACGCCGCCTGGGAAGCGCTCAACCCGCTGATGAAGCAGCTCTTGGGCAGGATCCGCTCGTTCGGCAACAACATGGCCCAGCAGCCGTTCAACATGAAGGCCGTGCCCCCGGAGCTGCTGACCGCCGCGGTCGCCCCGCAGCCGCAATCGCACCTGGAGCCGCCGGGCGCAGCCACCGCGCCGCCGCCGGGCGTGGGCTACAGCGCCGCCCAGGTCGAGGCCGCGTTGCGCGCGGAGGAGGCTCAGTTTGCCGCCGAGGGGCGCGAGCTCGACGGCTTCACGCACGACGCGGTGATGGCCCAGTTCGCGCACGCCGTGCGGCTCTACCAGAGCGTCAGTGGCGGGCTGCCGGTGCGCTGCTACCTGAACCCGGTGCTGCGCGCGGCGCTGATCAACATCCCGCCGGGGCGACAGCTCGATCCGGCCCTGGCGGCGATCACCATGGTCGCCGATCCGACGCAGGGCGAGTACGGCCCCGACGGCGGCTACGCCTTCGTGTTCGAGGACCGTGAAGGACACCGTTACTGAGCATGGACAGCATCACCCACATCGCTGGCCCGGCGATCACCGCCTGCGGTCGAACAATTCAGCGTTGTTCGCTGTGCGGCGAGAAAATGGTGGACAGCAAAGGCTGCATGGTCCCGGAGAATGAAGATGGTTCGTTTGATCCCATCGGAACCTGGGAAGTTGGCAGGCTGGTGCGAGTGACGCCGGGCAACCCCACGCACTGGGAAATGCTGCCTAACGAGGACGGGAAGCTGCCCGACGACAGTTGCCTTGACCTCATCGAATGAAAGGACCCACGATGACACCAGACCCCTTCGAAACCAATCTGAAGAAGCTGGCCCAGGAAATGGGCAAGGGTGCACGGGTCATCTCAGAGATCCGAGCCACGATCGCGGCCGGCGTGCTGGCCGAGCTGGCGGCGATGGAGTTCGGCTACTACTTCAAAAAGGCGGCCGACGCCTTCGACGAGACCAACCGCATACGCGTGGAGCAGGGCGAGGAGCCCCTGGTCTGCCCAGCGGTTCAGTTTCATCCCACGATGGTCGCCGACACGGCGGTCACGTACACCGACGTGCTGATGATGCGGTTGGGCATGATCAACCAGATGCCGCCCAATCCGTTCCAGCAGCCGCCGGCCGTCAAGCTCGCGGAGTAGCCCGATGGACAAACAAGAAGCGTTTCAGATCGTCGCCGACAGCCTTGAGGAGCTGGCGCAGTCCGTTCGCCGGCTGGCATCGCCGTTGATCACGTTGCAGCCCCAGCAGCCAACGGCAATTACGTCTGTTCCTCGTCGACCGAGGATCGCGCACCAGCCGACGCGGCAGAAAAAACAACCAGCGATCGCGTCCACGCGAGGCGACGGTAACGGCGAGCCGAAACGCCGAGGCCGCGCCCCGGGCCCAAGCACACCGGCAGTTTTACAGTACGTGCGAGAGAACGGGCCAGCCAACGCGACCGACTGCGGCCACGCTCTCGGTATTGACCCGAGCCGCGTATCGCAGATTCTCAGCAAACTCCTGGCGATGGGCGCTGTCGTCAGAATCGATCGCGGTCAGTACCAGGCCGATCCTGAGTTCACGGAGTAGCGGCGTACTAAGTCCGTACCAAGTCCGTTCTGTAAACCACACTTTTTCAGGGAGTTACGTCATGGCTAAAGCTCGCCTCGGAAGTGGCAGTCGTTTCAAGGCCGTCGAAGCGTCCGCGCGCAAGAGCGGCGCCAAAAATCCAGCCGCGGTCGCCGCCGCCGCTGGCCGTAAGGCCCACGGTGCCAAACAGATGGCCAAATGGGCAGCAGCGGGCCGCAAGAAGAAGCGATGACTTTCGTGCTCAAAACGCCGAATCTGTTTGCTCGCTTGGCCAGCGCTGCGTCGGAACCCGCGTCCTGGCGATCTCCGTTGCGCACACTGCGAGCGGCGATCGCTGGGCGCTCGTCGCGTTGGCCGGCGGTGGAAACGGCCCATCTGCGAGCAGAGCCCGTGTGCCGCGGCTGTGGAACGAAGAAACACCTGCAGGTGCACCACAAAAAGCCGTTTCACCTGCACCCGGAACTCGAACTCGATCCCAAAAATCTGATCACGCTGTGCATGGACGTCTGGCGGTGTCACATCGAGCTGGGCCATTCGGGAGACTGGAAGGCGTACAACCCACACGTCGAGGACGACGCCGATCTGCGGATCGAGAGGATCCAGACCCGGAAATACGCGGCCTGAGAAAAATTTCTCCAGATGCTCTTTCGCGTTTGTTGGTTTTTTGTTCCATTCCTCCCCCATGGAACGGCGAGTAGCTAAAATCCGACTGTGATCTGGCATCGGCCCGCCAGTTCTCATAGCCCGCTGATTCATCGCTTCTTCGCCGTTGCATGATGGACAGCGGGTTATATTTTGCGCTGAAAGGAGTCTCTGCATGGACAAGGCTCTCAACGCCACGGGCACCGACGCCACGGGCACCGACGCCACGGGCACCGACTCCCCGGGCACCGACTCCCCGGTGGCTCATCAGCAGCCGCTGACCGACTTCCAACACTCGATTCTCCGCGAGATCGAGTACCGACTGCGGCACGCCGTGGGCGGCCAGATCAAGCTGGTTTCCTTCTCGCTGGTCACCGAGCGCGACATCGCCTGGGGGGAAATGGGCCCTTGTGTCGTCCAGGAATCGAGCAACTTCGTCTGGCCACCCCAGCGTGACGACAGAGACGACGACGACGACGACGACCATGAATCCCAGGGCTGGCACGGAGAACCGTAGCATGAGCGATGACAGGACCGAATTCTGCCCAATCTGCGGCAAGCGATGCGTTTACTCGACCCACCGCTGCGATCCCAAGACGCTGGCCAGGATCGACAATGCCCACCGTCAATCGGATGAGGAATCGACCCATCCTCGCGGCCACATTCTCGCGGAGCGGCTGAAAGACGGATTCGCCATGATGGACATGGAGCGGTAGATGTTTAACCGGCTCGAACTGCTCAAAGAACGCGGCTTTAGGCCCAAACTGGCCATCGACGTCGGAGCCTGTGCCGGCGACTGGACCCGGCAGTTCAAGCAGGTTTTCCCCGACTGCCGCGTGCTGATGATCGAGGCCCGGTCAGAAATGGTCGACGAGCTGGCCGAAGTGCCCAAGGAGTTCCCAGGCGTCGGCTTCCGCATCGCCTGTCTCGGGGCCAGCAACCAATTCGTCGACTTCGCCGAAATGGGCACCGGCAGTTCGGTCTTCCATGAGCAAAGCAACGTCCCGCGGGCGATGGTCCACAAGAAGACCCAGCGCCTCGACGACCTGCTCCTCACGGCCGACGCCCGCAACAGGCCCGACGTCATCAAGCTGGACGTCCAAGGCTACGAGCTCGAAGTCCTCAAAGGCGCCCGGTGGTCACTGGGATACGCCCAACTCGTGATCACCGAGGCCAGTCTGATCCCGCTGAACTACGGCTGCCCCCTGATCCACGAAGTCATCGCCTTCATGGAGGACCACAACAAACGCCTGATCGACGTGCCCCAGGCCTTCTACCTCACCGAAGACAAGTCCCTCTGGCAGCTCGACCTGTTCTTCGCTGACAAGAAATCCCAGCTCATCCCCAAGCCACAGACCCACTTCGGCCCCGGCGGACCACTGGTGTCAGGAGGATTGCCGTGAGCTGGACCGGCAGCGAGAAACAACGCCGCGAACAAGGTATTTGCCGACCGCCGGTGAGCCCGGCAGATCGCACGCCCAAGTACCGCATTCCAGCGGGGACATCCGTGCACATTCGCCGCATCGGAGCCGTGGAGTGGCAGCCCTACGTGATGAAGCGAGAACAGGGCTTCGATCGCTTCGAGTCTCGCGTCATGCGCTCACTCGTCTTCAGGACTTTCGGCTGGCAAATTCGCGTCAGCCCAAGGAGGGTCATCAACCAGAAATCCAACTGACCAATCCGCCGGTGACCACGCCCACCGGGTACACGCCCTGACTGCGACCGAAGAAAACGGCCTGGGGATTCCGAACGCGAAAACTGGAAGTTCTCCACGTTTAATGCGATCCGAAACCGCGAGCCAGCTTTGCCTCTGGACGCGGACGGCGCCACGATGGAAAGAGGACAACCAGAGTAGCCAAAGGTTGCCAGTGGCGACGTGCTGATAGGCCCCGCTTCGAACAGTACAGCTCGTCATAATCGGCGACCAACCTCAATCACCTCCATTTCTCAAAAAATGGGGGAACCTACGGAGGGGGCCGTCTCAAACTCCACACAGGCCAAGTACCTGCGAGGGCGCACCGAGGGCTCGCTGAGGGCGCACTCGGACCCATTTCTGACCTACTCTCCACTCCAATCAGGTCAACTTACGCAGTTTTACAAGCGACTTTTCTGCGTGAAAAATCCCGCGGGGGGAAGCTATATAGAAGGCGGACGCAATGGGGGCCGCCCACCGGGCGCGCGTCGGGAACCCCTAACACGAGGCCTCGCATAGAGTTCCAGCATTACCGAACGATAGTTGCCCTAGTTTTCGACCACTCCAACCCACGATTTTGACGCATCTCCACCCCTCTCCATATGGGGTGTGCTGCATAGTGTGCGGGGTAGCGCATACTGCACTGAGCATAGCGTAACGTGGTGCGTGCGAGGGTCTTGCGTGCGTCTCTCCTGTGTGCGAGGGGTGTGGTTCTGTGTGCGAGGCTCCGCGTGCGAGGATAGGCGACCCACTCCCATGCTCCTCGCGCGTCCAATGGGTCGAAAATGGCTTTTTTTATCTCGTTTCGTGGCAACGACTTGCGACTTTCTTACGGAATTGCAAGAAAACTCGATTTCTTGCTGTAAGTCGTTTCGTTGAAACGATTTGAACGAGATCGGCCGATGGACCCCGGAACGGGGGGGCGTCTGAAATGGTGAGGGCGTTGGTTTTTCGGGCCGGACGGTTCGACCAGCGACCCGAGAATCCCCCCGAAGCCTGACAGGGTACGGGGGTACGGGCCAACGTGACGGCACTGGTGTTGACTGCTCAATGCTTTCAAGGCAGCAGAGACGACAGCCCATTCACCCGTTGGCGTTGGTCCACAGCACAGGAGATAGAACCATGACCAGCACCACAACCGATCGCGTTATCCTCACCCCGGACATGGACGTGAAAGTTGCTCTGGGCTACGTGGCGAGCAGCAAGGTCGATATGGCCGCGTATCTCGAATGGGATGCCGCAAGGATCAAGCGGGCTGCGGCTGGCGCCAAGCGCATCGGGCAACTGTCCGTGAAAGTCTCGGGCAAAGGCGGAATCTCAGTGTACGGGCTGCAGCGCATGCCCGTAACCCTCTACGCCGAGCAATGGGCAAAGCTGTTTGCGTTCCGCGAACAAGTCGAAGGCTTCATTGCGGAGCACAAGGGAGAGCTTAGCTTCAAGGCTACTCCGCAGAGCTAGAACCCCCTGCCTACCCTCGCAGCAATGCGGGGGCTGGTTGGTGGTTCTCGCTCTCACATAGGGGATTCGGCCATGTTCAAGGTAGGCGATCAAGTCATGCCATTTCGACGCGCTACTCTCTACCGGGGTACAACACCGTTCACGTGCTGGTGGACTGCCGACACCCGCTGGCTAGCGTACCTTGCCGATGAAAGCGGCCGGATTTTCCGGGTTAGGGATTATCCCAACGCGCTGACTGTGGAGCGCTTACAGGCAAGCGTGTGGCAGTTCACGCAACAAAGCAAGCAGGGCATTCCGTGCGCAGAACCGAGGGAAAACACCCTGCCAGCGCTCGCCGAATAGCGGGCGCCCGTTGGTTGCTTTCCGATTCGGCCAGTGTGACAGCGCTGGCCTAAACCCTCTGAACGGGAGAAAGATCATGCGTACCATCGCCACAGCCGAACTGCGCGCCGCCATTGCGGACCACGGGAGTTTCGCAGACTTCGCAGGATTCACGCTATGGGATCGTGAGCTATACCTTGCCCAATTGCGCCAGCAACGAGACAAAGCGCGCCGCTTGGCGCGTAAGGTCAACCGCGCCGAGCGGCATCGTGTGAGCTAGTTCGGAGTGTGATACCGCCCCCTGTGCTGTGCTGGCAGGGGGCGGTTTCATGCGCCGACGGCCGAAAATGGCTTGTATCGCGTTCGGTACGGGCCGGACGTGTCGGATGCCGCCGAGGGGCGTCGGCGCGATTCTGGGGGCATCCTGGTTGATTCCAGAGGTGGTCCAACATGCAAACGCGATGGCTTTTTCGGGTGTCTGGCAAACGCGCCGACGGCACACGGGATACGTGGGATGTCCTCGCAAGCCACAGGGGCGAGGCTTTCGCGTGGATCTTGACCACGTACCCGACCATCAAACCCGCCAGCGTGAAGGTAGCTTGCGTAGGTTATCCCAAGTGAGACGCTTGTAGAGTGTATCGAAGTGGATACACTACGCGAGGGTAAGGGCCTTTATAACCAGCGCTGGACGCCAGCCAGCAGAAAGGCGACACGATGGACCATGAACAGTACATCGCAAAGCGCCAGCTTTGCAACGAGTATCAGAGCCAGATCGACCGGCGCAACACGGCGCTAGCGGACGTGAAGATGCTAACGGCGTTGCAGTCGATTCCTACGGACAAGCCGTTGGCGATCAGCAGCCCGACAAACAGCACGTGGAGGCTCCAGCCAACGGGAGATTATCTGCAAGTAATCCTGCACGACTTGATCGAGGCTACGGAAGCGGAGGCAGCGCACGCTCAAGCCATCATCGACTCCCTATGATCTCAACCTTTCGCCACGAAGGAAATCAAAAGCGATGGGACAAGCTGCCGACGACCTGAGAAACGGGATGGTATGCCATTGGTGCGGAGAGTATTTCTCCGACGAGCATGGTGCCCCCACCTTATGCCGTGAATGTTATGACGGTGCCGATCCAAAGTTTCAATCGGAGTTTCTGCGGCAGACGTTGCGATTCCTCGGAGAAGGTGAAGAAGTCGTGACGTGCCCAGAATGTGAGAAAGCCATCTATCCCAAATGGCGGCAGGGCATCCTGGTGTGTCCAGAGTGTCATGCTGCTGTTCGCAACTACTGAGAATCGCGCCGGCTTTAACGCCCCTCTCAGCACGCATTACGGTGCGTGCCCATGATTGGCGTTACCCACTGTCACAGGAGAAAGAACGATGGAAACACACGAGATCAACATTGGTGGTGCGGTGGTCTATTGGACCGCCGGACCAACGCAGCGCGAGCTGCTGGAGCGCAGGCTGGAGTTGTGCGGGCTGAGCAAGTTCATGCCCAAGGAGCGCACCGTGACCGCGGTGCTCAAGAGTGCGCTGCTGGAATACTGCGACTCCCACAAGACCAAGCAAGTGGACCTGGGCGTGCAGAGCCACAAGCAACAAAGCTCCAACGGTTTTGAAGTGGTCGAGATCGAGCGCGGCGAGCGGAAGAATACCTACGCTCAACGGTTCAGCGTGCGGGCCACGGAAGGCGATTGCCTGAACTTCGACGGCGAGTATTGGGATCACACCCAGCAAGTGCGTGAGCTGTTCGACAAGCACAAGGGACAGCTCACGGGTGCCGCCATCGGCAAGATGCTGGTGGACATCCTGGCCAGCATGGATGGCTTGCCTCTGAGGCCCAGCGGTGGCGTGTACTGGATTCCTGAGTCTCAGGTGAGCCAGTTCGAGACCGTGGCAACCTACGTCGAGGAGACGGGCCAAGCCGAGAGCGCTAACCGTGTGTACCTGCTCAAGACCGCGATGGATGCGGGCACTGTGCGAGCGGTGAAGGATGCGATCACGGCCGAAGTCATGTCCGTGGCCACGCAGATCGTGCAGGACGTGCAGGAAAACCTTGTCACTGAGGATGCGATCAACCGCCGCGTGATGATGGCGGGAGAACTACGCCAGCGTGTGAGCCGGTACGAAAGCATCCTGGGTGAAGGGCTGACGGCGTTGCAACAGGTCGCTCAGGTGGCAGGGCAAGCTGCGGCTGCGGCCACGGCGATCAAGGAGAGCAACGAAGTCTTCGATGGTGTGTTCGCAGGGTAGCGCCAAGTTTGCGACGCACCGATCAACCGGCAGCGCCCGAGTGTACCAGGTCCATTAGCGTACCAGGTCCGAGCGGCGCTGCCGGCTATCGGTTTGTCCCAACGCTACCTGGGGAGGATTGCGCACATGCTGAAACAACTGAACTGGGCCCACTGGATAAGTGGGCAGGCGGGAGTAATCCCGCTGAGCCTGGGCATTCCAGGTGTGGCCAAGACTGCGATGCACTTGGCGCTGGCGCGAGCGCTGGGCAGGCCGTTTTTCTGCCTGATGCTCGACCAGTGCTTGCCCGAGGACCTGGGTGGGTTTCCGGTGGTGCGGCAGTACGATCACAACGGCAAGATGATCGACGTGATGGCCCGCGTTCACGATGAGCGCTTCATACTCGCCGAGCTGTTAGGCGGTGTGTTTCTGTACGATGAGCTGACCAACTGCCCACACGCTACACAGGCTGCATCGTTGCAGCGATTCACCAATGTCCTTGAGAACTGCCTGGTGTTCTCGGCGGGCAACCCGATCGACAAGGCTGCGGCTGGTGTGGATCTCACGCCACCGATGGTCAATCGGCTGTGCGTGCTCCAGTGGGAGACCGATCGAGAGGCTGTGCTGGACGGCTGGCGGCATGGGTTTAACTTCCCCGCGCCGAGCATTCCGATTCTGCCGGACTACTGGCGTGACTTTTGCCCGAAGTGGGGCAACCTGCTGGCCATGTTCATCGAGCGCAAGCCGGACCTGCTGGAAGCGTTCCCCAATGACCTGGCCCAAGCTAGCGCACCGTGGCCATCGCCGCGATCGTGGACCAACGTGGGCAAGCTGCGGGCTGCGGCTGAGAGCGTCGAGGCCAACAAAGAGACTCAGTTCAAGCTGACCGCGGGCTGCGTGGGGCAAGGTGCGGCGCTGGAGTTCGACAAGTGGCTCGATGAGCAGAACCTGCCCGACCCGGAGTGGCTGCTGAGCCATCCCGATCGGCTGGCGCTGCCGCGGCGCGGTGACATGGCCATCGCAATCTTGTCCAGCGTGTTCGGCCGCGTGCGGGCCAACAACACGCCGCAGCGCTGGGAAGCGCTGGGTGACCTGATCGAAGTGGGCTACGGCCAGAATCAGGAAGTGATCACGGCTGGCCTGGGTGACTACTGGAAGATTAAGCCGCAAGGGCATTTGCCCAAGCTGCGCAACGGGCGCTGGGCTGAAATGAACAAGACTCTGCTGGGGAACAAGTGAACATGGCTTTCAACAACGTAGCGCGAAAGGTGGCCGCGCAGGAGAAGCTAGCCGCCGAGTGGAACGCGCGCCACCCCGTGGGCACGCGGGTTTACTTCTGGCCATGGAGCCGTAAGGACGTGGCGGACATCAGCCGGACGCGCTCGGAAGCGTACCTGCTCGGTGGCCATACCGCGAGCGTGCAAGTTGAAGGATTTCGTGGGGCAATCGCGCTCTCGCATGTCGAAGCAGTCAAGGAGTAAGGCCCCGATCAACCCGCACTACTCGCGCCCTCGCGGTGGCGCAGGCTCAGCGGCCGAACGCTGGTAGTGCGGGCTATCGGTTTCTTACACAAGGAGCAACGCATGGACCTGTTTAGCGTCGAGGCCAAGATTTGCGCCGCGGCCAAGCACCGGAGCCTGCTGATGCGCCCCGAGGGCATCACAGAATCCCGCTGGCAGGCGATCTTGCGCTACCTACGGCGCGAAGGCTCTGGCAAAGTGCGGGCCGCACTGGAAAGGACAACGCATGGCAACACTCGCTGAAGCGCGTTTGAAAGCCTGCCGACTGTGGCCTTACGGCACCACGGCGATTCTCTCGCTCGTGCCTGTGGAGAGCGAGCAAGTCGACGTGATGGCCGTCGATGCACACTGGCGGATTTACTATCGGCCGAGCGAGCTGGCCAAGCTGAGCGTGCCAGAGGCCGCGACGATCGTGCTGCACGAAGTCTCGCACTTGCTGCTCAAGCACCACAGCCGCGCCAGGTACGTCGTGCCCATGGAGCACACGCAGCAGGATTGGAAGCGCTGGAATGAAGCGACTGACCTGGCCGTCAATTCCATGCTCATCGAGGAAGGCCAGCGTCTGCCGGCTGGTGTGCTGCTGCCGGGGCAGGGCAGCTTTGCCGAGTTTGAGCGCGGACTGTCGGCCGAAATGTACTATCGCAAGCTGCGTGAACGTGAAAAGGAGCAGCAGGAGCAGGGCGACCAGAGCAACGGAGACGACCAATGCGACTCGAATTCAGGCACGACGAATCAGGACCAAGACACTACCTCGACGGGCGACCAGTCCACTGCGGAACAGTCCTCGAATGCCGGCGCGGGCAGCGGTGGTTCGGAGGGCGATACGAGTGCACCGGCCGAATCAACGACTGGAACGCCTATATCATCGCCGACAACCTACTCTGCTTCGGGCTCGACGACATCGCCGAGTTCCGCTGGCCAGACGCCTCCTGAGAGCGTGACAGGCGGTTCCTGCGCCGACGGCATTCAGCGCCCGTGGGAGCTAGGCGAAATCAGCGACGAGGCGCCGGGGCTGGAACAACACGAGGCCGAGGCCGTGATCCGCGAAGTGGCCGAGAAGGTGCAGAAACAGCGTGGCACTGGCGCCGGCAGCATGAGTGGCTGGGCGCAGGAAATCTTGCAACCCAAGCTCGACCCGCGTGCTGCGCTGATGCGTGTCGTGCGCCGCGCCGTCGAGGTCACAGCCGGAACAGGGGATTACTCCTATCGCCGGCCAAACAGGCGGCAAGTGGGCGACGTGATTCGCCCGGCCAACGTGCAGCCGGTGCCCAAGATCACCGTGATCGTGGACACGTCCGGCAGCATGGACGAGCGCGACCTGGGGCTGTCGCTGGGGCTGATCGGCAAAGTGCTCAACGGCTTTCGGTTGCGAGACGGGATTCGCGTGATTTGCTGGGATGCCGGATTGCAAAGCGCGGGCAAGGTTTTCTCGCCCAAGCAGATCGAGCTGGCCGGTCGAGGCGGCACGGACATGGCCGAAGCGATCGAGCACGTGGCGCAAGAGCAGGGAAGGCTCAAGCCCGAGCTGATCGTGGTGGCCACGGATGGGCTGACCGGATGGCCCAGCGAGCCCGTGGGCGTGCCCGTGGTGGCGTGCATCACGAACGAATCAACGATCGAGAGCGTGCCGAAGTGGATCAACACCGTCTGTCTGAGCTAAGGGGGTGACCATGCCGCGAGGAATCAAGGGCCTTCGCTGGATTGAAACAGGGCAGAAGATCTGGCAATTGGAATCGGTCTACAGGCATTTTCATGGAACTGTCGGGCCTACGTGCGATCCGCGCTGCTGGTACTGGTACTGCTATGGTGGACACGGGGAGGCGGCTACATCACACGACGCCAAACGGATTGTCGAGTCCTTTGTTGTTCCGCTCTTTCGGTATATCCACCAAACAACCTTCGGGGAAAACACCCACGCTCTTTTTGAATTGGTTAAGGATGAGGCTGTGGTGCGCGCGGCCGGAAGCCTCAGTCACTGCAAAGGGTACTACGAGAGACTCCGAAAAGACGCTGCAAAGCTTTTGGTAATTCTTGACGTGCGTGTCTGAACTACTCTGACTGTTCCGGCGGATAGCGCCGCATCGTAGTCTTGTCCCGCCCGTGCCAGGTGATCCGCAAGCGGTGAAACGCCCAGTGAATTTCCTCCACGGTCTTGTCGCCGATGTTGGGGAGGCCCAGTAAGTCACTGGTGCTGCGCTCGGCCAGCGCCGCCATGGTGCGAATCCCCACGGACTCCAGCGCGTTGGCCGTGCGCATCGAGAGGACCGACGAAGGATGCAACTCGTAGCGCTCTTGCACAGAAAGCTCGCTGGCGCTGGCCAGCAAGTCGGGATCGGACTCGCGGCAACCCTGAACAACCTCAGCAGCGCCCTGGTAGTTACCGCTGCACAGTTGCAAAGTGACTAGAGCGCCAATGTGTTCGGCCCATTCTCGGCGCTCTTTGCTGCATTTGGGGCGAGCCGTCGTTTCACCGCCGAAGCCGTCGAGAGTGCGCACTGTGTGAGCGTCGAACGGCTGTTTGTTCATGCCGGTTGATTGTGTCGGATCAGGTACACGTTTTCAAGGAGCGTTGGGTATCATGCGCCTGAGTGACAAATACCGTCCGCAAACGCTGGCCGACGTCGTAGGCCAGCCGGCCGTGAACATGCTGCGCCGCTTCACCGCCGCGCCGTACAAGTGCTGCTGGCTGCTGGAGGGCCCGCCAGGCTGCGGCAAGACAACCGCGGCGTACGCGCTGGCTCACGAGCTGGGCTGCGTCGACGACTTCTCCGGCCTGATCGAAGTCACCAGCACGGAGCTGACGATCGATCGCTGCCGGCAACTGTTCACCGAGACGCTGCGCCTGCGGCCGATGGAGGGCAACGGTTTTCATGTGCTCCTTCTGGAAGAGTTCGAGGCCTGCGTGAGTGTGCCGGTGCAGCGCTATCTCAAGGTGGCGCTGGAGACGCGCTTGCCCGAGAAGTGCGTAGTCGTGGCCACCAGCAACGGTGCGGGTGCTGTGGAGAAGGCCCTGCTGCAGCGCTTCAAGATCCTGGTCTTCTCCGGCGGTCCGATGTTCGCCGAGACGGCGCACGAGCGGCTGGTGGACGTGTGGCTGAAAGAGAGCCCCGACCCCTGTTTGCCCGCGGGTTGGCAGCGCTGGGGCTTTTCGTCTGATGGGCAAAGTTTTTCCATGCGTCTGGCGCTCGACGAGCTGCAAGACGCGCTGGCTTTACAAGGAGCATTAGCATGAGCAAGCACACATCGGGACCGTGGGAAGCGTATCACAGCGTTGGGGCCGGCTGGAACGTCCGCAAGCAACACGAGCGCGAAGGGTACAACGGATTGGCTCCAATTTGTTCGATGGCGTGGTTCCAGTTCACCATCCCGGAAATCATCGACGACCAAATATCGGAAGCCAACGCCCGCCTGATCGCCGCCGCGCCGGAGCTGCTGGAGGCGTGTCGAGAGGCCCTTACATTTGTTGGTCCAATGGACAGTTTTGTGGGCTGTGATTCCACGACTAGTCGAATCCTCCGCGCCGCCATCGCCAAGGCCACGGGGCAAGCATGACCGACGAACCATTCACGCTGCGCAACGACCCGCCGCGCCGCCGGCCTGATGCGCCGAACGATCCCGAGCGGCAACGGCTACTTTTCGCCGGCCTGGACTGTTTGCCGGGCCAACAAGACCTGTTTGAAACGGAGGGCGACGATGGCCAAACCCAAGACTGACCTGAAACAGTACGGTATCACGCTGAGCAAGGACGACTTCTGGCGCTACCTGTGGCGGGCGTTCGAGGAGTTCTATCGGCACCCAGCTTACCCCAGCGAGATTGAATCGATCGACGAGCTGGTGCTGCGACCGGACGAAGCCCAAAAATTTTGTCACGTGATCCGCGTTCGGCTGAACAGCGGCGCTCCCGACGACGTGATCCTCCGCGCCCTGCTGGCCCACCGAAAAAAGGGCGGCACGAAGCGAGGCCAGGATTGAGAGTTTGTATCGCATCGGATACACTACGCCGTCCGCTGTTTTCGCAAGGGAGAAAGCACATTGGCCAGACTCGCATCTGACGCTCGCGGCGGCTTTTTTGCCTGTCCCGACGAAGCGGTCGACATGGTCCTCAGTTGGCTCGTTCCCAACGCTGAGGCTGTGGTTGCCGATCCGTGCGGGGGCGAGGGGTTTGCGATCAAGCGGCTCGCCGAAGGCTTGCAGGTCAAGCCAGAGAACATCTACGCGATCGAGTTGGAAGATGACCGATCGCTGACGATCAAGGAGACGTTGGCCGGATCGAACGTTTTGGCGCCGGCGAGTTTCTTCGGCACCGACATCCGGCCTGGGTCATTCAGCCTCGTGTGGTGCAATCCACCGTTCACTGACGCTCTCGGGGGCGGTCGCCGAGTCGAGCTGGATTTTCTTAGTCGGTCGCTGGACCTGCTTGTTGCCGGTGGTGTGATCGTGCTGGTCTGCCCCGAGCGCGTGGCCGGCGACGCCAAAATTCAAGCGGTGATGCTGGCCTGGTGCGACAAGGTCAAACAGTTCGCCTTCCCCGAGCCGGTGCGGGAGTACGGCGAGGTCGTGCTGCTGGGACGCAAGCGCGACCGCCTCATCGCCAAGCTGGGCAAAGCGACGTGGTCACCGGGCAACGTGGGCAATCCCTACGAGCTGCCGCCCGCGCCGGGCCCCGGAACACGCTGGGCAAAAACTTCGCTGACTGACACCGAGCTGATCCGTGCTCTGGACAACAGCCCGCTACGCAAGCGCCTGGAGCCGCCAGCCGACAAGCCACTGCCTCGACCGCCGCTGGCCTTGGGTGCTGGGCACTTGGCTCTGCTGCTCGCCAGCGGGCACCTGGACGGCCTGGTGAAGCCCGAGAACGAGCCCGGCCACGTCGTCCGCGGAATTGCCATGAAGGTGCCAGAAATCACCGACGAGGAGACCGTGGAGGATAAGAACACGGTCACCACTAAGACAGTCATCAGCGAGAAGATTCTGCTGACAGTGCGCGTGGCTGACCATACCGGAACGATACACACGCTCGTCCAAACCTAAAGAGGACCGCATGAGCAAGAAACGTCTGCCGCTGATGGAGCCGAGCACGGGCCCACTGATGGGGCGCAACGTGGAGTACGTGACGGTCGGCAGTTGGGTGCCGTCGCTCGATGGCACTGGCATCCCGCAGTGCGTCGCGTTGTCGATTCACCTGGCCACGGGCGAGGACCTGGTGTGTCGGCTCAAATCGCCTCGCGTGGTCGATGAGATTATCCAGTCGCTACTGCGCCACAAGCGCGACGTGTGGCCCGACGCCCCGTAAACAGGAGAACACTTTGATCGCAATGGCCCCTGAACAACTCGGCCGCTGCGGCTTCGTGCGTGAGAAATGGCACTGGTCGCTGACCCTCGACGCCCTGGCGCTAGAGCGGTACGGCGCTGATACCGAGAACCCCTATGCCTGGCAGCAGATTCGCATCCTCTCGGCGGTGGGACCGGCCACGGCGGTCAAGGCGGTCAGCGCGCTGGTGCAGTCCAAGATTCCGGTGAGCGTGTACGTCGAAGTGCCGCCGCAGTTCGAGCGGCGCAACTTCACCTTTGCCATGCCGGTGAACGTGTGGCGGCAGCGGCTAGCTTTCGACCACTGGCAGATTCTGGTGATGAGCGCCGATGCCGACCTGATCCCAGCGTACAGCCAGCGCGGCCTGTGGCAGCGGCTCAACAGCAGCGCGTTCACCACGCCGCTGCTGCGTGACTGGATGCCCTGGCTGGGCAAGCGGCTGCTGGAGCAGGGGAAGCTCAAGCGGTTGAGCTGCTTTCGCTGCGACGCGGCCGTACTGCGGGCCGACACCGGCGACATCGACAAGGCGGTCTCTTACGGCATTCGGACGGGAGCACTGAAACTCGAATGATCGACGAAAAAGTAACACGCGACGGGCCATGGCCACTCCGCAGCGTCGTGCTGGGTGCATGGCAACTTGGAGAATTCCACACCCGCAGCATCGGACCGATGAAGCGACTGACTGGCTTAGGCGTTCTGTTGCGCTACGGGATGATGGTCCGCAGGATGACCCACAAGAAGGTGAAACCGATGGACGTTGACAAACTCGTAAAAGGCTGGGTTGAAGCCACCGTAGGTATGTGCACGGCTCACGAAAAGGACGATTACGACGCGCACGACGCGCGGGCCGACGAGCTGATGGGGCCAATTCTGACGGCTCCGATCAAACAGGTCCGCGAGTTTTACCAAAAGCTCCGCGACGCGCTGCGCAACGACCCCAAGGTGCCGATGCTGGTGTGGATGGGGTTCGAGGCCTGGGGTGAGCTTATGGTCGGCCCGGCCGTCGATGACAAAAAGATTCTGCGGCTCAAGAACAAGCTGGCACGAGAGATCGCCGAGCTGGTGGAAATGGACGTGCAGCACCAGATTCCCACCGCGATCGCCCGAGCGCTGCGTTGGCGCGACGAGGAAACGCTACAAGAGGTCAAGCAGGTGCTCGAAAGCGGTGCCAAGCCTAAGCTCGTCGGCCGACAGAGCTGTCTGTTTCTCGAAGTCGGCCGCGGCAAGAAGAAACGGCAGGTGATGCTGTGATGGACGGTCGGGGATTCGTGGATCTGGTCAAACGGATGCGTGATGCGCAGCGGGCTTACTTTCGCACGCGATCGAAGCAATCGCTGCAGGATTCGAAGGCCCTGGAGCGGCAGGTCGACGAGGAAATCGAGTGGCTGACTGTTGGCACGGGAGAGGATTGGGAACCTGGAGACAACGAGTGATGGCCAAGAACTACCCCGTTAGTCTGTTCCGACCGTTGGCCGAGGTGCAGCGCGTCCACGACATGCTTGAGTTCGTGGCCAGCGGCGAGCCGTTCAAAATGACGCGTGAACAAGACATCCAACTTGCCGGCTGCCTGTCCGCGCTCTGCTGGGTGCTGAACCACGATGGTCGTTTCGCCGCGGGGTTCGCCGAGCGTATCGCGAGGATGGAGGAGCAACTACTGGAATCAGGCTGGCGACCAAAACTTCTCGGCGAGGACAACTGAATGCACGACGAACATCGGCCCAAACTGTTTCGCGAGATGGTCGGTCGCAAGGTGCGCATGCGAGACGACCTGTTAACACGCCGGGGCAAGCTGATCCCAAAAGGAACGGTCTGTACGGTCTACGGCACGTGGCGCGGCCTGATTCACGTGGAGAACAAGGAGATCGGCGCGCACTGCCGGAGGCTTCCCCCTTTCCACGTCGAGTTTTTACCAAAGGACAACTGAATGCAGTGCAAGACGCTCGACACCTATTTGGAAACCTACGGCCGGCTGCTGGGTCTGCAGGCCGGCGCCGCGGTCGATTCGCTGCACGTGCCAGGCCGCGATGCGCCGCTTGACCTGGCGCTGTTGCGGCCGGCGTATCCGGCCCAGGCCCACGTGATCACGGCCTGCGTCAAAGCCTGGCACCGGCAGAAGGCGCTGATCCTGGTGGGCGATTGCGGCACGGGCAAATCGCTTTGTGCAGCGGCGATCGCGCACGCCCACGCTGAGGGCCGACCGTATCGCGGGCTAGTATTCGCGCCGCCGCACCTGCTGGGCAAATGGCAGCGCGAAATCGAGGAAACGATTCCCGGCGCTTGGGTTCACACGCTCTCGACCTACCGCGACGTCTGCTCGCTGTACCGCATTCGAAACTTCCCGCGGGATGGAGTGCAATGGTTCCTGATCTCGCAGAGCGCCGCCAAGCTGGGCACCGGCTGGACCAGCGTGTGGCGCGAGAGCACGCACGAGCGGGGCATCGCCCGCTGCGTGCACTGCTCCTGGCCGGTGGAGCGCAAGGACACCGAGACCGGCGTGATGGTCCCGCTGGAGCTGGAAGTGCTGGCCAAGAAGCAACTGTTCTGCGTCAACTGTGGCGAGCCGCTGTGGACCTACAACAAGCAGTTCAACCGCTGGCCGGTGGCCCGCTTCATCCACAAGCGGCTCAAGGGGTTCTTCGACTACCTCGTGATCGACGAAGCCCACCAGGAGAAAGGCGAGGACACCGCACAGGCCAACGCTGCTGGCGCCCTGGTGGCGGCCGTGCCCAAGGTCATCGCCATGACCGGCACGTTGATCGGCGGCTACGCGGATCACCTGCGCACGCTGTTGTTCCGACTGGCCCCCCAGTCGCTGGTGGCCGATGGCCTGGGCTGGAGCGACAAGATGCCGTTCAACGAGCGCTACGGCCGCATCGAGAAGAAGATCATCGAGAAGCACGCTGCCGGAAAGCGCAACAGCTACAGCCGCGGCTCGAGTACGCGAACCCAGAAGTTCGTGCGGCCCGGCGTGATGCCCACGCTGTTCGGCGAACACTTGCTCGCTCTGTGCGTGTTCCTGAGCCTCGACGAAATGGCCGATCAGCTTCCGCCGCTGGAGGAGAGCGTGATCGAGACCCCGCTGGACGACGAATTGAATCGAAACTACGCCATGGTCGAGGATGCGTTGACGTCGCACATCAAGGGCATGATCGCCAAGGGCAACAAGAAGCTGTTGGGGGCGATGCTCTCGACGCTGTTGGGTTATCCCGATCGCCCGTACGGCTGGGGAGAGATCGGCTACTACGAAGTCGACAAGGAGACCGGCGCGCAACTGTGGGTGCCTGTCGTCAAACCCCCGGACCTATCGCCCTTCACCGTGAGGCCCAAGGAGCGGGCGCTCGTGGAGGCTGTGCTGCGCGAGCACGGTGAAGGGCGACAGTGCTGGGTGTTCTCGCCGATGAGCGATACCCGCGACGTGCTGGCGCGGCTGGGGATGCTCTTGGAGGCTGAAGGCCTGCGCGTCAAGATTCTGCGGTCGCACGAAGTGCCCACCAAAGAGCGCGAAGCCTGGATCTTCAAGCACGGGAGGGACCACGACGTGATACTCTCTCACCCGCAGTTGGTCGAGACTGGTCTAGACCTGTTCGACAAGGGAGGCTCCCACAACTTCTGCACGCTGATTTTCTATCAGAGCGGCTACAACCTGTTCACGCTGATTCAGGCGAGCCTACGGCATTACCGGCTGGCTCAAACGCAACTCTGCCGCACGCTGTTCCTATACTACGGCGGCACGATGCAGGCCCGGGCGATGACGCTCATGGGCAAGAAGATGGCCGCGTCGCGGGCCCTGCAAGGCAAGTTCTCGGCCGATGGTCTGGTGGCGTTGGCCGACGACGGCGAGACGCTGGCTATGGAGCTGGCCAAGAGCCTCGTCCACAAGCTCGACGACCTGGACGCTGGCCGGCAGTGGCAGAAAATCGTGCAGCAGCCGCACGCGATCGCTCCCGAGCCGACCGCCAAGCCGATCGTGCTCAACCCACGGCCCACGTTGCCGGAGCCAATGCAACCGATCAAGCAACTGGCACTGTTCGAGGAGGTCGCCTGAACCACTTGCCCAGGAAGGAGCCTGCCGTGTCCGATAGCTTTTGCGCGTTCACCGGCAAGATCAAGTACGCTTCGCGGGGTGACGCCCAAAAGGCCCTGAGCCGGGCCATCTCGCGCGGCTTTCATAACCGCCGGCTTGAGGTTTATCGTTGCTCGCGTTGTCAGCAGTTTCACATGGGGACGCGAAAAAATGTACAGCCCAAAACTTAACGGCCGGCGTTATCTGACGCGTGCGGGCCACGAGCTGCTGGCGGCCAAGGTTCCCCAGCTCTCGCACGAGCTGGTGGAGCGGCTCACTTGGCAGGAGCATTTGCCTGCCGATCTGGAGGCGCGCGCCAACCGGGAGATTGCCGCCATCTGCCTGCGGATCCGCGAGCTGCGGCCCCGCAAGCCGGAGTTTCGCGGACGCGAGGGGCGCATACCCTGGCGGCTCCCCGAGCCGGGGCGCCCCGAGCTGGCCAACGCTGCCGAGGACGAAGTCGATCTGTTAGATTCACTGCTGCCGAGGGCCGGCTAGGGCTGTCACCTGAACGACGTGGCCTGGCACTTTCTCCCTGGGTCGCGTCTGCCGGCGCTCGGCGTTTTTATTTGCCCAGAGGGGAAACAACATGGATGACGTCGACAGACTCAAGCAGGCTTACATCTTCGTTCTGGGGACGCTGGATGAACTTAGGTCCATGGGGTTAGTTCAGAGCACTGATAATGCCTACGAGTTGACTGAAGCAGGTCGGCGAGAGTTCGAGAAGGTAAGGGAGCTGAAATTCTCTGAATCGGAACTCCACTCGGCAACCACCGTCTTCGCTCAGTGGAAAGCTGATGAAGCGGAATTGGAGCCTCTGCGGCAGCAACTCGCCGCTGCTGACCGACTGGCGGAAGCGTGGCGGCAAAAGGCCATCGCATCAAGGGAAGAAGCTGGCCGGATACGTCGCACGATTAAGGACCCAACGGATGCCGAGGAGCGAGCCTATGTGCGAGCAGAAGTTTGGGAAAACTGTGCTGATGAACTTTGCGATGCCCTAGCCGCCTACCGGGAGAAACGAACGTGTTGACGCCGGCGCAGAAGGCAGCCATTACGCGGGACGAACTGCGGCGCGGTGCTAAGGCCAAGCGGCGCGCACCGGCCAAGCCGAGAAAGCAACACTGGATAAAACTCGCGAAGCTTCGAGCGGAACTTGAACGTGCAATACGATGGCGCGAAGAAATGGCCGATAACTTGAAGTGGTGCCAGGAGCAATTGGCTGAATCGGACGCGATCATCGCTCAGTGTAATGCGCAAATCGCGGAACTGTCTGCTGGGGAGTCAAAAACACAAAAACATGACTGAATTAAAGCTGTTGACGCCTGGACGGCTTGAGGTCTTACGCGACCAAAGCACGCTGTTGGAACATGAACAGGAGGAACTGTTCGGCCACATTGATGCCCAGCAGCAGCAACAGTTGGACGGCGAGTTGATGTCGGCGATTGATCGTGTTCGTTCAGCGTGCGGCACCGGGAGCGAGAAGCTCCGCAACCCTTACCCCGACACCGAAGCAGAGGCGTGAGTTGAAAGCCTACGGTTACCTACGGTGCTCGCACGCTGACAGCGAACAGTCGGGCCTTGGCCTGGCAGCCCAGCAGGACCGCGTGCGGGCCTACTACGACCTGCTCAAGATGCGGCTGGCCCAGCAGGGCGTCGAACTGGAGTGGGGCGGTCTGTTGATCGACAAGGTGGTCTCGGCCTGGAACAAGCCGCTGCTCAAGCGGCCCCAAGGCATTGAGCTGCACAGGCTGCTGGAGGCCGGCGATCACGTGCTGTTCGCCCGGCTCGATCGCGGCTTCCGCAACGTCAAGGACTTCTGCACGGTCGTTCCCTTCTGGGCCGAGCGCGGCGTGGTCTGCCACTTCGTCGACCAGATGCTGGATATGTCCACGGCCAACGGGCGTTTCATGGCCCAAGTGCTGGCCGCGATCGCGGAGTGGGAGAGCTCGATCAAGAGCGAGCGAATCCGCGAAGCGCTCAAGGCTGCCTCGGTCAGGGGCCGCTTTCTGCGTAACCGCAAGCCGCCGCGCGGCTGGAAGTTGATCGGCCGCGGGCGCTACGCCAAGCTGGTGCCCGATAAGATTCTGGCCGTGCTGTCGCGCTTCGTCAAATACTGCCACAACCACAAGAAGATGAGCTTCTGGCAGATCGCCGACGCGGCCGAGATCCTGATGGCCAAGCGCGAGAAGCGCGAGCCGACCAACCGCTTTCACCGCAAGGTGTACACCAGCCGCTGGTCCTTCGACGTGTACCACGGCAAGCGCAAGGGCTAACTGTTGAGATCAGCCTGGAGCTTGACGATCGCCCGGTCGTGGTCTTGCAGCCATTCCTCGTGCTTGTTGAGTCGCTGCCAAAGCGGCCCGTGATCGAGCGCGTCGATCTTCTCGGACAACGCCTTGAGGGTTGCCGTGATAGCTCCCAGGCTGCGATTCACGGCGCTCATCCACTTGATGAAGCCGGCGCCGATGGCCACGCCGATCACGACCATGGCGCTGACGCCGATCTGCAACCATGCTTCCACGCGATCCCCCACGGTAAAAGTTAATGCGGCCGGCGTGCCCCCTTCCGTGGGCGCCGGCCGCGCTGTGCGCCCTCGGGGCGCCTCGATTAACGCGCTAGGGCAGATTCTGCGGCGTGCCGAGGGGGCTGTCGTTGAAGCCCACCACGGGTCCGCCGTCGACCTCGACTTGGAACACGCCATTGTTCGTGCCGTCGGTGACGTTGATGTTCACCGTGCCCAGCTTCGGGGGCTGCGCGGCCGCGACACGCACGGAGTTGGGGATGGCCGTGCCGCTGGCGTCCAGCGCCGGCCCTTGCACCACCGCGATCGTCGTGTCACTGGAAGTGAACTGCAGCGGGTTGGGGTCGGTTGTGGGCAGTCCGGCCGCGTCGACCGGCGCCACCGCCACGTCCTGGTATTGGTTGTCGCCGATTTTGTAGAGACCCATGGTGATCCTCGACAGGGGTAAAAAGTGGAACCGGGCCACGCGGCCCGGAGTGATCTTGGCCAGATTGCGCAGCAGCTGGATCAGCACGTAGATCTGGTCGTACGGTGGCTGCGACTGGTTGTAGTCCAGCTTGAGATCGGGATCGAGCACGAAGCCCGGGATGCCTGAGTTGGCCGTCTTGATGGCCTGAGCGATGATCGCTTGCGTCTGGGGACGCGGCTTCGAGAAGGCCATCCACGCGCTGCGTAAGCGATGAAACAGGCTGGCGTCGTGAGGGCTGGCGTGGCCGTAGAACTTCATGGCAGCTCACACATGAAGGAAGTGAACCCTGCGGGGAGTTGGGCCGCTCTCCCCGCAGGGGTTTTGTTTGCACAGCTACTTCACGCTGGTCGACACACCGCCAGGACTTGCGGCCGCTGCCGCCCCGCCACCACCGGCGCCGCTAGCGCCAGCCGCCGTTGATCCGCCAGTCGCGGCCGGAATCGGAGCATCGGAAGGTGCGGGCGGGTAGAAGCCGGTGTTGGGGGCCGCGGTCACGGCACCGCCGCCGCCAGCCGAAGCCGCTGCGGAGCCACCTGCCGAGACGACGCCGCCGGTAGCGGCTGCCAGTGAGGCGCTGCCGCCTCCGCGCCGAACGAATTTGTTGACGTGCCGCTCGGCCCGCCGAAATTCGCGCTCGGCTCGGCGATTGGCCACTCCGCTCTTGGCGATCGACGCGCCGCCAGTCGACGAGGCGCTGGCCGTGGCGTTTTGGACGACGACAGGGGCGGCGGCCGAAGCACTGGCCGAAGCAGCGCCCGCGGAAGCGGCCCGGCCGCAGTTGGGGCAGGCATAGCTGGTGTTGGTGTACAGCACAACGGCTGCGGCAACCAGCAACGCAAGTAAAGTCTTCATGGGTCTCTCCTTCAGTTCTTGGTGCTTGGAAACGATAGGGCTTCTTTTTAAGTGGTGCACTTTCAAAAAACGCCCCGCCGGGCATGATCCGGCCGGGTTCTTCACCGGGGCGTTGAGCCTGAGCTACTTGCTGGCGATCAGATCGCGCGGCGGCTGTCCGCGATGGCCGGCGGCTTCGAGGGCCACCCAGTCGATGCTGACGCGCGAGGGCGTGGCGTTGACCAGATTGTCGATGACGGCCTCGGGGGCGACCAGCGTGATGCGTTCGCACACGTTGCCGTTGCAGCTGGTTTTGACGTCTTCGGCGCGAGCGGCCTGCGTGGTCGGGGCCCGGTTGCAATCCATCATGCCGCCACGGCGACCGAAGATGCCCGCAGAGGCGTCGGTGCTCGACAACGCGACGATGGCCACGGCGAACAATACCACCAGCAGATTTCGTACAAGGTTCATCGAAGCCTCCTTTGTGTGAAACAGTTCGAGTGCGAGAGACGGGTTCAAGGCGAGTGTCCTACAACTTTTCGAGAATCCCTGCAACCGCATCCAGCAACTCGCTGGCGGCCATCTTGTGCTTGTCGGCGTTGTCGGCGAACAGATCACGCATGTTCTCGAAGAAACTCTTGCCGCCGGCCAGCTTGTTCCAGGGGGCGTAAGCAGTGAGCAGCCGGGCGTAGCAAAGGTTCGACCAGTCATCGAAGGCCCGGGCTTCCTTGTCCGGCTTGCCACGGGCTGCCTGGGCGATTTCGCGCGCCGCCTGGGCGATCACCTTACCCTCGGCGCCGCGGTTGGCGGTCACCGGCGCCCAGCTCTTGAACAGCTCATCGGGCTTGGCGCCATCCGCCTTGACGCTGGCCGCAGCCGGTGGCGGCGCTGGCGGCGTTGGCAGCTCGCGGACGATCACCGCCGCCGGCTTGCGATCCAATCCCTTGTCTCGGCCCGTCCAGATCACGTGTACGGTCCACACGCCCGGCTTGGCCGCAAACACAAAGTGCTGGTCGTCGACCGGCTGAATGTTCGTCTTGGGAAGCTCTTTGCCGTCCTGATCGAAGATCTCGATCACGCGCTCGCGCACAGGGCCGCCCCCTTCCTCGAACTCCACGTGGATCAACTCGCCCACGTCGACCGCTTCCTCCATGACGATCTTACAGTCGGGTGCGGCCAACACGGGCGGCACATCGACCGTCTTGGGGGCGGGGGCAGGATCACCATCGGACGCTGGGGCTGCGTCCGCTGGCGCTGGCGCAGGGGGAGTGGAAGCCAACAGTGGGGAATCGACCAGCTCAGCCAGCGTGACGCGCGGACGGATCTCAATCTCGTCGGCGGTGCCCCCTGGAACAGCGGCCGTGAGCAACACGAAAGCGCAGACGCGCAGTGCGATCTTCATCGGCGGACACCTGTTTAGCGTTGGTGTGGGTCTTTCCGCTCGGGATACTTCGTCGGGTCTTGCATGGCCAGTTTCAGCCACGCCACGACGTCGTCCGCCTCTTGCCGGTTCAGGCTGATCCGCTTGATTCGCGGATCGATCAGCCGGTCGCGCTTGTGGCTGCCGTCGCGGGCCATGTACACGCCGCCAGAGGCCTTGTAGTACACGACCTGCTCAAGCGTCTCCAGTGAGCCGTCGTGCATGTAGGGCGGGTTGTGCGGGCAGCCTGCCAGCGTCGGCGTGATGAAAGCGTAATCGTCGGCCGGGTTGCCCGTGATCAGCCCGCGCCCGCGATCGTTGCTGCCGCTGCGCAGCGAGATACCGATGTTGTGAAACTCGTCGTCGGTCCAGTCGTTGCCGGGAATGTGGCAACTGACGCACCATTTCTGCGCCAGGGCCCAGCCGCGGCGCACGCTGTCGGGAACCTCGATCGGCAAGCCAGCCGCCAGTCGGTCGGCCGGCAGGTCTTCGTAGTTCAGGCCCTTGATGAAGGCCACCAGCGCCGCGCGCACGATCGACTCGTCCAGCGGCTTCGCGTACGCGGCTTGCGACAGCCGCTGGTAGCGCTGGTTCTTGGCGGCCTGGGCGACCAGGCTCTGCACGTTGGGCTGGCCCATCACGCGCGGGTCGGTGCTGGCGGCCAGGCACTGCCGGTAAAGGCCATCGACGCGGCCGTCGCGAAACGCCAGCTTGTTTTCCTTGTGCGCGACCCGCAGCAGACCCATCGTGTTGCGCAGGCCCACGATCCCCAGCGGGGCTCCGGCCACGCCGGGCAGTCCGACGGCCACCCGCAGCCGATCGCTGTAGCCGTAGCGGATGTCGGGATTGTGGCAACTGGCGCACGAGATGTTGCCCAACGCGCTCAGGCTCTTGTCGAAAAACAGCTCGTGCCCCAACTGTTGCAGGGCGATCTGCGGGGGGAGCTGCTGGGCCTGCGCCGTGCCTCCCAGCAACGCGCACGCCAACAGCACCCAGCGCCAGCGGTCTTCGATCAGCCGGCCGATGGCGGTGCCCACGATGAGCAGGATAAACCCGATCATGGCGATGGCGAAGGCGACGGTGAGCGGATTGGTGCGCGTCATGGCTTGTTGGCAAGAAAGCAGATCAGCTCGACCAGCGACAGGGCGATGGCGATAACCGCGTAGAACCAACGCCGTTGGCCGATTGCGACGCCGAACAGGCCACCAACGAACAGGTGTGCAAACGCCTCGTAGCTACCGTTGGCGCTCAGGGGATGGGAGGGCATGAGCGGCCGCACCGCGCCGAAGGCCGCGGCGGTTATCAGGACCATGCTTTCCCAGTGAAATTTCATTTCTTGCGGTCGAGCTCTTGCTGGACGAGAAGGTTCACCTTCACCGCTATCAGAGCCACGGCATCCACGAGACGAACCAGGGCTTCTACGAGACGAATATCCATGACCGTGAAACGCTCATTTTGACGGGGGGCGCTTGTCGAGGCCTTTTTCCTTGAGGATGGCGAGCAGGTCATCGAGGTGCAGGCAGTCGCAGATGCAGGCACCGGCGAGCGACGTACAGGTGGGCGCGATATTGCCGTTGCAGTAATCGTTCCCAGCCTTGGCATCGTGCAAGATTCCGACCGCGGCGATCCCGCGGTAGTCATCGAGCTGAACAACCTTGTCGCCGTTCTTGGCTTCGCGTCCGTTGCGGTAGTGCATGGCTCGTCTCCTGCAAGGAACCGCGGGCAAAAGAGGCTGCTGGCCGCCCTCCGACGGGGTTGCGACACCAACACCGGGGCGGCTCAGCAGCCACCACAAACACTAGCCTCCGTGCCGGGCCAGCCAGCGACCGCGCCGACTGTACGGACAAATCTCGTCGGGTTTCATCAGCGAGCCGTCGGCCTTCATCACGTGCGGCGCGATCGGCGGCAACGCTTTTTCGATGGCCATGATCGACGGCGAATGCGCGGCGTTGACGCTGAACCAGTCCTTGGCCACGCGCGACAGGAACAGCGAAATGTAACCACCCGGATTGATCCCGATCGGCGCGCCGCGATTGCTCAAGCCGAACGCAGCTTGTACGTTTCCCACGAAGTCCAGCGGACCACCGCCCTTGTAGCCATTCGGCGGCGTCCATGGCAGGGAGAACCAACTGGGCGTGACGAAGTTGGACACCGCCACGCCGTTTTTCTTGTAGCCGAACTGATCGGCTTCGGGGCCGTCGCAGACCTCCAGCATGACGCCCGCGCGATAGCCGCCGCGGAAGCCACCGATCTGCAGGTCCAGCGCGACCACGTAGCTGATGAACGGGTCGACGGCTGTTTCCTGCCACTCGTGCGAACGCACGCCGGAGACCGTGCCGCCGTCGCTCAGCGTGGGCTTGGCGAACACGTAGATCGTGGGCACCTTCTCCTGCGAGCCGTCGCTGTGGTAGCCCAGCGCGCCGGCCTGCGTCGGATCGTCCAGGATGTACTCGATCCGATCCGCCTCCGGTGGAATCGTCCCGCCGCGCGGCACGATCACGCTTTGCACCGGGCACACCTGCCACACCGGCAGCAGGTCCTCGTTGATCTGCGCCACCAGGGCCGGCGTCTCGGCGGCGCAGTCGGCGTCGCTATAGACGGTGCTCTGGTTGACCGTGGCCACCAGCAGCGGATTCATGGGAGTCCTTTCGCGTTTGAGTTGCCGGGGCGCCGCCATTGCTGACGGCCCCCGGCGCTCTCAAAAAGGTTTGCGGTTTACCCGACGTGGTGATCCAAGTGCTCTTTCGCCGCGTGGGCCAGCGAGTGCGGATCGTGCTCGTGGCGCGGGTGCTTGGCCGCTTCGTGGTGCTCGACCAGCTTGTCGACCAGCGTGTCGATCGCGTGATGCCGCGCCGAGTAGGCCAGCATCTTGGCCACGTCGACCTCGATCGGCTCGTCGAGTAGCTCCTGGGGCAAGTGCTCGCCAGCCATGGCGGTCGTCGGCAGGGTGATCGGCGGGATCGTCACGCCGCCGGGCCCCTTGATGATCCCCGCCGAGATCAGCGAGTTGAGATACTGCAGCGCGATCTTTATCGCGATCGGGCCGTAGGTTTTGATCAGGTTGCCGATCGTGGTCCCGATTGGCTTGGTCGGGGTGGTCGGTGTCGTCGGCGTGCTCATGCTGGGTCTCCTTTTCGGTTTCGCGGTCCAAAACAAAAAGGGCCGGATCGCTGACGAAACACGAGGCGAAAAGACTTCCGCCCGGTGGCTCCTCTGCGACCCGGCCCTGTGCAATGCAGGCGCCGTGGGCCAATCCACTGGCCGAGGGTTAGTCTACCGTAGGTTCGCCTTCGGTCAATTGGTTTCGTTGGATTCGCTGGAACACTTCCTCGCGGTGCACGGGCACATTCTCGTCGGCCTGGATCCCCAGCCGCACTTTGTCGCCGCGCAGCTCGACGACGGTGATCGTCACTTCGCCGTTGTGGCCCACGCGAATCTGTTCTCCTTTTTTTCGGCTAAGCACTAGCATAAAACCTCCGTGTTACGGTTCGTTGTCGATCCGTCGTGTTGGGTGTTACTCGTTGTCCTCGTCCTCGACCTCCAGCTCGGCGACGTTGTCGACCATCAAGCGCCCCGAGCGCTTGGCGAAGAACGCCAGCTGCTCGAAGGGGATGCTCTTGAGCGAGAACGTCAACCCGGCGCTGATCCGCTTGGGCGAGACGCTGATCGCCTTCACGTCGAAGGTGCCTTTGATCTCGTGCTGATCGTCCTCCATGCCACTGATCGGCTTCTGGGCCGGGTCCTCGTTGGTGCGCACCAGCTTGATGCTGCCGGTGATCCGCCGACCGCACAGCGTGTCCTCGGCTTCCGAGAGCTCCATGTCGTTGCGATCGATCTTGATCCCGATGCGGGCGGTGCCGTCGCCGATCGACACGTTGCCGAAGTCAACGGCGATCTGCTGGCGTTTTCTGGGGGCGGTTACCATGGGTCTTGGTACTCCTTTGGGTTCGGGTCTAACACACGTCGTCGCGGTACACCACGACGGTAAAAATCTGCCGCACGCTGCTGCCGTCGGAGAGTCTGCGAACGGCAAAATCCCCCACGGGCGGCAAGTACGAGAAGCTGGTGACGTACATCGTGCCCGGCACGACGGTCCAGCCCTCCATCAGCAACGCGTTCAGCTCGGTGAAGAACGCCCGCTGGTGGTTGTGACTCAAGACTTGCTGCATGGCGCGAGTTACCTCCTGAAGCGAAAGCCGCGGCCGGAATTTTCCGCGCGCCGTTGATCGTTGAATGCCAGCGCCTGCTGGATTTCTTCCTCGCGCTGCAACCGCCGGCTGGGATCACGATCGTCGTGCGTGCCCCCTTCGTTGGGGTTCTCGTCGGTCACGTGCCCCAGCGTGCAAATCGCGGTCTTGTTACCGCCCGGCCGCGTCGGCTTGCCGCAGATCGGGCATTTGGGTTTCTTGCTCATTGCACGAACCTCCGGCTGACGTAGCACGCCACCAACAGCGCATCCGCCCGGGCGTGATCTTTCTTGCGGGCCAGCTCGGGGTGCAGGTGTGGGAACAACCGCAGCGCCACCAGACGGCTGACGTCCTTGCCCTTGGGCATGTCGCGGCACATGGTGGCCTTCCAGCTCACCGGCGCCACAGTCTCGTACGGCAGGCCCAGGCCGACCGTGACGCCGATCAGGATGCCAAAGCCCAGGCCGGTCTGGAAATGGCCGAATGAGCCCTTGCTGGCTTCTTCGCCATCCTCGCGCCGGGCCGGCATCACCTGCTGCTTTTCGATCGCCACGTGGATCCGGCCGTCGTCGACCAGCTCGACCCACGCTGCCAGCTGCTGGGCGATGGCCGCCACGTCGTACTCGCGGCGGTTCTTCTTGCCGCCGCTGACGACCAGGGTGGGCATGTCCACGAACTTGATCGAGCCGCTGTTGGGGTCCATGAAGCACAGGGCTCCGTCCAATCCCGGGTCTACCCCGACGAATGCCATTCCCATCACACGCCCTCCGGTCCCTTGAGTTTCAACTGGCCCACGCCCAGCGGTGCGTATTCTCGATGCTGCGTGATCCGCACCTTCGACGGCGGCAGGCCGGTCACGATCTGCTTCGCGCCGTTGGCCACGTGCAGCGCGTGACCGTGCGTGCCGTTGTGGTTATCAAACTCGCCGATCAGCGGCGCCGCTTGCGCGGCCGAAATGCCGTTGCGGTAGTGCGACACGTAGATCCGTTCGAAATCTTTCCGCAGGAAAACCTCGAACTCCTTGCGGTCTTCGATCGTGCTCACGTACCTCCAGCCTCCCAGCGACCGCACCGTGGCGTTGATCGTCGGGTCGTCGAAGTTCACGGTGTCGTAGAACCCAAACTTCGCGTTGGCTACGGCGAAAGCATCCCAGGCTCGCATCGCGCGGTCTTCCGGCGAGAGCACGCCGGCCAGCTCCCGCAGCTCGAAGGCTTTTGGAAACCACTTCGACTCGACCATGGCGCGCTTGCAGGCCCGCAGCACGTCGGCCAGCCGAATGTCCTCCAGCGCGGTCGCGTAGGCCCGCACCGTGACGTCTGTGACTCCGCGGCCAAACGCCTCGCCCAGTGCAAACATCGCGTCGATGAACGCCCTATTCTTCGAGTGATCCACCGGATTCCCTTTCGCTGTCTTCGAGTTGCTTGAGCATCCGCTCACGAGTCGCCAGGTTGCCGCGCGGGTCGCTGCGAGCTGGGCTGCCGCGCGCCGAATCGTCGGGATCGAAAACGCCCTGCCACTGACCGGCGATCGAGTTTTCCAAAGCGATCACGGCTTTGGCTGGCCCAAACTTTTCGAGGCGCTTCACGAGCCCCTTGAGGCTGGTCGGCTTCACGGGCTTTTTGATTTCCTGACGCATCGCCAGGAAGTCAGTGATCGACTGCCGGACGTCTGGCCGGTCGAGGGCCGGTGGCAAAACCAAAACAGGGGTTTGGGGCGAAGCCCCAATTTTTCCCCTCCCCGGTCCCCTCCGTTCTTTTCCTCTCCTCTCCTCTCCTATCCCTTCCTCTCCACTCCACTCCGCGGGTAGATCGTCTCCGACCATTCGCCGACCATTCGACGAACACTTGTCGAACGATAGCTGATCCGGTGGCTCGGGAAACTTCCTGGCCGGTTTGTCTATCTTCTGATGCCGCCAGCCAGTTACGACTAAATATCGCTCGCCTTCATGGTCGAAGCGGCCAAGCAATTTGACGGCCACCAGCTCGTCGACGAGCGCCGAAATCTCAGAAAGAGACAGATTATCGGCCGGGAAGATCTGCATCTTGATCCGCTTGGCGGAATCGGGGTGGACGCCGTAGTCGTCGCAGAAATTCCACAGGCCCACGAACAGTAGCCGAGCGGTCGTCGAACAGTCGGCGACTTGTTCGCTAGTCCAAAACTCAGGCTTGATCGTTCGGATTCTGGCCATGGCTCAGCTGGTTGTCTCCTGCTCGAGGATGGTGCTCGCTGGGTCCTCGGCTGCTAGTGAAACTCCTGCACGTAGAACTTCCTGCCGCCGAACTGGTAGCAGGCCACGCCGACGACCGTGTGCCGCGGGTTGAAGATCTGCACGGCGTGCGGCGGGCTGTTGACCCACACCTGCACCGCTTCGGCGTTGTTGGCCTGTCCGACCGCCACGTTCTCCCCGCCCCTGCCACTGTGAAACATGCCTCGCGCCTTGGCCATGCGCAAGCAGTGGGCCCGCACGCGATCCTGCAGGGCCGGGTCGATCTTGACCGGCGGCAAACCGGCGCTGGCACGCCACCAATTGACCACGTCCAACTGCCACTTTTCGCCGCGCCACAATTGCACCGGCTGGCCATTGGCGCTGGTCTCGGTGTACACCCACAGGTCGGGATTCGCCGTCGCAGATTCATCGCCGTGGGATTCTTGGAGTACACAAAACACCAGCATCAGCAGGATCAAGACACGTTTCATCAGGGACTCCTTTCAAGGGTTCAGGATGGCTCTGCCATCGGTTCAAAACACGGCCGGGAGAGAACCCCAGCGACGAGCCAGGAGCGAAGGGAGGGCTGTAGCCTTCGAGTGACACCCTCCCGGCCGCGTGCGTTTCTCGTCTTACACTCCGCTGCCGGCTACGTAGGTATCCGTGCCTGGCGGTCCCATCTCCTCCGGTTCGGGATCACTGGCTGATGGTTGGTACTGCTCGCAGCGCAGTTCCCCAGCGGTCGCCAGTGCGGTCAGCACGTGCACCTTGCGCTGGCGGGCGTGATGGTGAATCAGGTCGCGGGTCGGCGGCGAGAGCTCACCAAACGCTTCCTGGGGCACCACGATCAGGCCGTACTCGCCGACCGTGTCCAGGGCCAGGTCGATGGCCAGCTTCCAACGCTCACCGTCCGACAGCTCCGAGAAGTATTCTTCGCCCCGCTCGGGATCGTCGATCACCAGCCGGCCAGCGACAACACGCAGCGGTGCACATTGCACCAGATTGGCCAGGGTCTCATCGGTCCGCTTGCCGGCCTCACGGAGTCGCTTGGCCTGGGCCTCGTGGCGTGCCGCCAGGGCCGACTGTTCTTCGGCCTCAGTCAGAGCCTGCTTGGCACGCCGCACCACGACGCCGGTTTCGATCGCTTCGCCGGCCGCTTTGACGTCCCGTTCGGCCTGCTCCAGATCTTCCGGCGACGGGCCCACGACCTTGCCGGCCTCGATCTCCTCACGCAGCGCGGCCAGCATCCGGTGGTAGGACTCGACCCCGTCGAGCCGCAGCTGGGCCAGACCCAGGCTGGTCTCGTGCTGGCGCTGCTTCTCTTTGGCTGCGGCCAGTTCTTCCTCCAGCTTGGCCACGACCTCCTTCATGCTGTTCAGCAGGATCTCGGCGTTCTTGACGGCCTGCTGGGCATCCTCGACGCTGGGCGCCTCCGTGCGCCCTGCCAGCTCCTTGTCGAGCTTGGCCTGTGCCGCCGCCGCCCGCTCGTTTGCGGCCTTGGCGTCGGTGTCGGCCTGGGTAAGTGCGGCGCGGCGTGCGATCGCTTGCTCGTACGCTGTTTGGAGAGCCACCGCCTCATGCGGTGCCGCCAGGTCCACGCCGGCCGCTTCATCGTTCTTGGCTTTGGCATGGCCCTTGGCGTGCTCGGCCGCGTCTTCTTCCTTGCGCGCCGCGCCGTCTAAATCACGCTTGATCTTGGCAGCCGCCTCGACGATTTCGCTGACTTTCAGCGTGTCGGGGCTGACGTACTTCTCTAGTTCCTCGGGCGTTCCCAGCAGATCGGCGAAGGTGCTGGCGCCGGCCGGGATGCCGCGCATCTGCAACAGGCCCTTGATCCGTACCGCGTCGGCCCGCTCGGGGTTGGCCAGGTGGCCGCCGGTGACGAAGTCGGCGATGTCGTAGCGGCCTTCGAGCGAGATGATGTCGCATTCGCCGCTGGCTGTGCACCGGCTGGCGACGCTGATGCGGGCGGTGCCGCTGGAAACAACGCCTCTCTTTTTGCCGTCAGCCACGGTCAACTTGATGTCTTCGTTGCCGGCCAAGCGCTGCACGGCCTGCAAACTTTTCGATTTTCCGCAGCCCTGGTCTCCGACTAGTACCGTGATGCCGCCGCCGTCTTGGAGCTTGATCAACACGGAGTGGGGAGTATTTTCAACCACGATTTCGCGTTCCACGTTTTCACCTTCCTTTAGAAAAGTTCTTGCCTTGCATCGCCTTACCCCGCCATGCCGAGCGTAGCCCCGCATCGCCATGCCATACCTTGCCGTGCGCCGCGTCGCTTCGCCAAACCAAGCCCGGCCCGGCCACACGCTGCCTTGACGAGCCAAGCCTCGCCGCGCGCCGCCGCGTTTTCAATGCCCCGCCCCCGATGCTGATTCCCGCTTTCGGAACAGTTCGCCCGACAGCTCAGCCTTGCGCACTTCGGCCGTCTCGCGGGAGCGCGTGCGGTCGGCTTCGGTCATCAGCCAGCCGTCCGGTCCGGCCTGCTTGTCGTACACGGCGCTGACTTCGCTCGGCGTCTTGGCTGCCGCGTACTCGGCGCGCATGCGCTCGGTCTCGCCTTGCAGCTTGGTCTTTTCTTCCAATTGGCCGGTGATTTTCTCGGCGCCACTGGGCTCGTCTTCGACCGTCTCGATCGATAGCTGCTCCATGCCCAGGGCCGCCAGGTCGATGTTCTCGGGCAACTGCCGGTGGCCCAGCTCGGCCTCTTGATCGAGCGCCGCGACCCGCTGCATTTCAGGCGATGAGGGAATCCACTTGTACAGCTCGCGTGCCACGGTTTTGCGGCACATGGCGGCTTCGTGTGTGGACCACACGCTTTCAGGGTCGAGCTTGTTGTTCTTGTCGAACGCGCCGCGGCTGTGCGCCCGGTGCTCGCGGTAGATTTCGTTGATGCTCATCACCACGAACCGCCGGCCGCCGCCCGGCATGATGGCCACGGCGTAGGCGTGCGTGATCGGTCCGGGGTCCGGTTCTTCGCTCGGAATGTGTTCGATCTTGGGATCGGTGCCGTACTGATAGGCGAACCGATCTTTGGCGTAGACCACCCGCGCATCGAAGGTCTGCACGATGCCGCTGCGGTAGGCCAGTTGCACCAGCCCTTTGTAGTCCGCCTGGAACTGGGCCTCGTACACTTTCCTGCCCAGCGCCTTGTTGAAGTTGTAGTAGGGGATCAGGTGCGCGTGCTGACCGTTGGGCTCTAGCCCCGTTTCGCTGGCGTTGATCAGCGACAGCACGATACTCTCAGGCGTGCACATGAGCAGCTTGGGATTGCGCGAGCAGGCGCTGACCGCGATCCGCACCATCCGCTCGGCGGTCATGTGCTTGGGGAGTGCCAGCCCGATCTGCGACTTGGCCGCGGTGAGCCAGGCCTTGATGCTGGTGAGTTTCTTTTCGCCTTCGGTGGGCTCACGCTTTTTGGCGGGAAGCTGGGTATCGCTGCTCATTTGCTCTCCTTGGCTTGCTGGCGTAACTTCTTGGCCTCCGCTCTTTGGGCGGCCTTTTCTGCGAACTCTCGTTGCCTCTCGCGCCGTGCCAGCAGTGCGCGCCACATCGTCAACTGTGCTTCGAGGTTGTTCATGCGGTCGAAAATGTCGGCGTTGCTGGCTTTCACGAGATCCTCCAGTGTCGACAGCGCGTAGATGTTCGGCATCGCTACAAAACCTTTCGTTCGATAAGTTTGCTGTACGCCTTCCTCTTGACTTTCCCGATCTTCTGCTGGATCACCAGCGCGTCGGTCTCGGTGTACCGGCTCTCGGGCACCACCGTACGCACGATTTCCTTCTGGCCCAGCGGCAGCTTGCCGACCGCCGCGTCGCCGATGGCGTGGAGCACTTCGTTCTTGAGTGCGTCCATCTCGTCCTCCATGTCGTGGTGCCGCTGGCGGAGGGCCACGAGCTTGGCCCACTTGCTGGCGATGGTCTGCGAGAGTTGCACCGAGCCGATGCCTTCGACCGGATACAGCTGCTTGAGCAGGTCGCCGGTGCTGAAGTGCGGGAAGTCCGGCGGCGGCGGGTCGCGGCGCTGAATGCGATCCCACAGGGCCGCAGCGCCGTCGATGATCTGCTCCTGCAACGCCTCGTTGCGTTCGACCGTGAACAGCTTGAACGTGTGCAGGTCGAGCATCGTGAAGACGTCACAGCAATGCGCGCCGTGGACGAGCATTTGCGTCTGCGCTTGGACCTGCCAGTCGGCAAAGATTTGATCACTGTGTTCCTCACCGAGCTGCTTGGCGCGGCGATAATGACAAGACTTGAACTCAACGAGATAGAGCCGGTCGCTGACGCAGCGGGCATCGATCGTGGCTCCAATGAAGCGGTGCGTCGCGTGGTAATAGGTCGGGATGCCGGTCTCGACCTTCCGGCCAGTGGCCAGCTCGTACTCCTCGGGCATAAACGCCTCGATGCGCCGGCCGCGGGACGTGTACTGGTTGCCCGAGAACGGCTCGACCAGTCCGAGCTTTTCCATGTAGATTTCGAGCGGCGTACGGGCTGCGTCGGGCACGCCAAGCGCGGAGGCCATCTCCGACGCAAAAAGGTGGTGCGGACGATCGGCGTACCACTCAGGCGAGTATGCGTCCGGACCGATCAGCGGACAAAGCATCACTACACTCCAAAAAATTTCCTTGCTGTGCCGCGCGATGCGCCGCTCTGCCCCGCCTTTCCCAGCCGGGCCTCGCAATCCCATGCCGCACCGAGCCACGCATCGGGCAGCCCTGCCGAACGGTTCCGCGCCCAGCCTCGCGCTACAGGGCCTCGCCATGCCTCGCCGCTACGCAACGGCCTCCTGAAATCTGCGTTTTCCGTTGCTCTCTTGCTCCAGAACCCACGAGGTCACCACGAACTTGCCGAACGGCCCTTTGGTCGCCGGCCGAAAATCCCCCAGGCCGATGCGCTTGCCGCCGGCGTCGATCAGCTCTCGGAACAACTTCGCGCCCATCATGGTGATGTCCAGCTCGACCTCGAAGCTCAAGGCCCAGTCGTGAAACATCGGGCGATGACAAAGAATCCGGCCGCCGGTGCTGGGAATGCGCACCGCGCGGGTGTCGACTGTCCAGGGCTCTTTGTGCTCGATGGGGATCTCGGTTCCCCGCAGATCGACGCACGCCGGGATCATGCTGGTCTTTTGCGTGGTGATCTTGGACTTGCCCGCTTTGAAGAACGTGCCGGCGTCGATCATCATGCGAAACAGGTTTGGCTGCGGAATCATCAGCGTCTTGCCGTCGATGCCGACGTACAGCTTTTCGGTGGCTTGCTCCAAGGGCGTGCCTTTGTCGCCCGTGATGGACGAGCGGGTCTGAGACGTGGCACTCATGGCCGCGGCGTCGCTGAATCTGTTGCAGAGCAAGGGGCTCGTGCCTTCGATGCGGATTTGAATCACCTGGGTTTGCATAGGGTCCTCGTGGGTCGTGTGAAAGAAAAACTGTCAGATCAGCTCCCCATTCCGTTGGCTTTTTTGAAGGCCGCGGCTAGTCGCTCGCGGGCCTGGGAGTAATCGACCGAGTCGATCAGGCCGTTGGCCAGCAAGAAGTACAGCCAGCGGCAGTCGTGCTTGGTGCGCTCGGCACGGTAGGAAGGATCGCTGAGAAATCGCTTGGGGTCCCAGGGAACCAGCACCCCAAACGTGCGCCTGCCGATGTCGTCGTGCATCCGATGCACCGCCTCCATGCTGGGTCGGGGCGCGCCCGCGCGTCGCGGCAGGCTGCGCCCCAGGTTGGCCGAATGTAGCAGGGTTAGTACACGACCGCAAGAGCGAGGGGAAACTTTTTTGCGGCGTGCCCAGGAAGGGCTACAGCGGCTTCCGTAGCGAGTCGGTTGGGACCTTGAGGGCGTCCGCGATAGCGACCGCAGAATCGAATCCTGGCATGTGCCTGGCGTTCTCAATGCGGTTGAGCGTGATGCGGCTCATACCAGACGCTTCGGCGAGGTCCAGTTGTGAGAGTTTGCGTTGGCGGCGTAAGCAGCGCACGTTGGCCGCGAACGATTTGAGCAGAGTCTTGGGGTCGGCTGCGGTTTCCATGGGCCTGAGTGTAGCACGCCGGACACAGCCCAGTCAAAACAAAAACCGCCGAAGGTCTTCCCCCGGCGGTCGTTGTGGTCAGACCGGATGACCCGGTTTTGACAGCTAGCGCCAACTGCGTCCGTAGTAGCTCGGCCGGCGGTAGTACGGCGAGACTGGCGCTGGGGCCGACGGGAACACCTGGACGAAGCCGGGCGAGCTGAGGATCATGCCCGAGCCGTTGCCACCGGAGTAGAAAGTCTGGTGCCCGTTGCCGAAGTAGAACCCCGAGTAACCGGGCCCGAAGTAGACGCACGAGTTTGACTGCGGGACCATGGGCTGGCTGTAGTTGCCCAGGTGATGATGGTGCTGGGCCGAAGCACGCTGGGCACAGCACAGGACGATGACGACTGCGAGAATGTGCGGCCTCATGGAAGGGACCTCCCTCAAGAGTGGCTGGGTCGGTCAGACCGCGAGTGCCGAATATAACGGGCCCAGTGGGGTCGGTCAAGGAAGCGTATCGAGGGTCCGCTCCAGGTCCGCCAACATGGTGTTGATCTCCAATACGTCCTTCTTTAGCTCGCGCCACCCCTGCCGCACGATTGCCTCCGCTTGTCGCTCGTCTGGGATTTTTCCAGCTGCCACCGCCTTTATGAGAATGCGCGTTTCTCGGTCCATGCGGGGCATCATAAAACGATA
>Ga0335083_10000381_pt1 | contig 68611 bp, 61 predicted proteins | sample Lox_Sample_42_FD_206716 | JGI IMG/M metagenome (GOLD analysis project Ga0335083, IMG submission 206716) | Soil microbial communities from Loxahatchee National Wildlife Refuge, Florida, United States - Lox_Sample_4.2 | ecosystem: Environmental > Terrestrial > Soil > Wetlands | place: USA...
GTTGAAGTACGACTACAACTACGTCGGCATGGAGGACCAGTACGTAGAATCCACCAAGCCGATCCCGACTGGTGATGTCCGCCTCTCGGCCTCGTTCGAGAAGGACGAGGGCGACCACATGCCCACCACCGGCACGCTCAGTCTCTACTTCAACAAAGAGAAGGTCGGCGAAGCGAAGATCAAGACCCAGCCCGGCAAGTTCTCGCTCGCCGGCGAGGGCCTGAACATCGGCCGCGACGGCGGGGAGCCTGTAACGGACGACTACCCCGGCGATGCGCCGTGGGCATTCACAGGCGGGACCATCAACAAGGTGATCGTCAACGTCTCGGGCGAGCCGTTCCGCGACCGCGAGAAGGAGGTCGCCGCGGCCTTCGCCCGCGACTGACAGGTATCCGGCGGGCTGCGCGGAGAATCGCATCGCGCAGCCCGTCCCAATCGTTATGGAGGCTGACCATGAATGACACCGCAACCGAGCAACTCGAGGCCGAGGAGGCAATGTTCGTGCAGACCGCACAGGGCATCGAAAGCGCCGACGGCACCCTCACGCTACGAGGGGTCACCCCTTCCACGCTGTACTTCTCCGACCGCCCCGAGCGGGTCGTGGGACATATGACCACAAGCGATTTCGTCGATCTATGGGGAGCCGGAGAGAACAGCTTCGAGACCGACCCACCGAACGCCGTGCTCTCGTTCCTCGAACCCGGCGACGACGTGCCCGAGGATGCCGTGGTCGTCATCACCGAACCCCAGCTCAGCGACGGCGAGCTGTCCTACTCGATCGACGTGCTAGAGGGCACGGTGCCTACGCGCACGGGGCCGGTCACGCTTTTCATCGACCCCTTCGGGCGGCCGCTGTCGCCCGTCTCGGTGTGCGGAGTCCGCCGTCGTGGGCGCCGGCGCATGCGCCGCCGGATGTAGTCGGCGGAGGCGCATCCGAACCCCTCCTCTCTCAGCGGCGTGATCACCGGCCGCTGACGGCTTGAGGGCCGAGGCGCGGACACGGCATGAGTCACCAGGATTCCCTTCCCAGCTGGAACGAGGGCGCCTCAAAGGCAGCGATCGTCGCGTTCGTGGAGCAGACCGTGGCGAGCGCCGTGCCGGTCGCAGAGCGCATCGCAGTCTTCGATGCCGACGGGACGCTCTGGTGCGAGAAGCCGGTGCCCGTCGAGGCCGACTTCATCCTGCGGCGACTGGCCGAGATGGCGAAGGCCGATCCCAAGCTTCAGGATCGCCAACCCTGGAAGGCCGCCTACGAGCACGACAACGACTGGTTCGACGAGGTCATCAAAGAGCACTACGCCGGCAAGGACGCGAAAGCGCAGACGCTGCTCGGCGCCGTGTCCGGCGCCTACGCGGGGATCGGCGTGGAGGCCTTCGAGTCGAAGGCGGACGCATTCCTGCGCAGCGCCAGTCATCCGACCCTCGGGCGCGGGTATCTCGCGACCGCGTATGCGCCGATGGTCGAGCTGCTCGGGTACCTGGCGGCGAACGGGTTCTCCAACTACATGGTGTCCGGGAGCGGCGCCGACTTCATGCGTCCGATCAGCGAGGAGATGTTCGGCATCACGCCCCGGCGTGTGATCGGCAGCAACACCGCGCTCGAGTACACGAGCGACGAGAACGGCGGCATGATCACTCGGGGGCCAAAGCTCGGCTTCCTGGACGACGGACCGCAGAAGCCGATCCACATCTGGACCCGGCTCGGCCGCCGACCGCTGCTCGCCGGCGGGAACTCGAACGGCGACATCCCGATGCTCGAGTTCGCGCAGCAGAAGGACAAACCATCCCTTCGCCTGCTCGTCCATCACGACGACGCCGAGCGCGAGTTCGCCTACGACAGTGGCGCCGAGAAGGCGCTCGCCGAAGCCAAGGCCCGCGACTGGACGGTCGTGAGCATGAGAAACGACTTCACGACCGTGTTCAAATGAGCCGGGTCTCCCCGTCGCTGCGGGACCATCAGCGACCGTGGCTGCGGGGAAACCGATGATCCACCGCGTGATGGGAGGGGCCGGACGGGAGGTCTACCACGTCGCCAGAGCCAGCACCACCACCCACCGCCGCCTGCGCGACCGGGTCACGGCGATCGCCGTGGCCACCATCGGCGTGGATCTCGTCTGCTCTGTGCTGGTGTTCTTCCTCGAGCGGGACGCGCGGGTGACACAGATCAAGACATTCGGCAATGCCCTGTTCTGGACCAGCGCCCAGCTCCTGACGGTCTCGTCGAACTTCACCAACCCCGTCTCGACTGGAGGCCGTGCCCTCGACCTCTTCCTCGAGCTCTGGGCGATCACCGTGATCGCGACCCTGACGGGAGCGGTTGGCTCGTTTCTGAACAAGCGTGCGGAGGAGATGGACAGCGGACAGTAGCCCGAGCCCTTCGCATCGCGCGCCGCACGGGGCCCCGGGGGAATCGTGTTTCGGCGCCAGGCGAGCGCGAGCAACGGGAATCAGCCACATTGGCCGATGCTTACCGGCATCGCCTGCACTACCGTGATGCCGGTAAGTGGCAAGCCCCCATGATTGGGTGCTCGCCGCGAGACCAGGTGGCTGGCGGCCCGCGACCCCGCCCTCTGGTTTGACGCCGCGGCGCCCAATCGACATCGGAGCTGGAGACGCAGGCCATGGACACACAGCAGCTGGGCACGCTTCACGTTTGGACATCGGTCTCCGCGCGCGCGGGAGACGTCCTTCGTCGCGGCGGCTCGTGAGCAGTCCTTCGCACCCGCTGAGCGGCGCGGGCTCCGGCGCGCCCGCGTCCTTCCATCTGCTGGCAAAGCCGACTGGCGCGCAGTGCAACCTCGACTGCGATTACTGCTTCTTCCTGTCGAAGGAGATGCTCTATCCCGATAGCCGTTTCCGGATGGCCGACGAGACGCTCGAGCTCTACCTGCGCCAGCTGATCGAGGCGCATTCGCGTGTGCCCGAGGTGACGATCGCCTGGCAGGGTGGAGAGCCCACCCTCATGGGCCTGGACTTCTTCCGGCGCTCGGTCGAGATCACCAAGAAGTACCTTCGACCCGGCCAGCGCGCGCTGCACACGATCCAGACGAACGGGACCCAACTCGATTCCGAGTGGGCGGCTTTCTTCAAGGAGCACGGGTTCCTCGTCGGGATCTCGATCGACGGGCCGCGCGACATCCACGACACCTACCGCGTCACACGCGGCGGGCGGGGCAGCTTCGATCAGGTGATGCGGGGGCTCGACGCGCTGCGCGCGGCCGACGTCGACTGGAACGCCCTGACGACCATCCACGCCGCCAACGCCGAGCGCGGGCGCGAGGTCTATTGCTTCCTGCGCGATGACTGCGGCGCGAGGTTCGTGCAGTTCATCCCGATCATCGAGCGCGTCCCTGAGGCGGCCGCGGACGGGACCGTCCCGTGGTCCTCCTGGCGGGATCGCCCGCTGTACGTCCAGGAGGGCAAGGCCGTCACCGCGCGCTCGGTCACCGGGACGGGCTACGGGCGGTTCCTGATCGACGTCTTCGAGGAGTGGGTCCGGCGCGACGTCGGCGAGGTGTACGTGCAGATGTTCGACGTGGCGCTGGCGAACTGGTACGGCGAGCCGCCCGGCCTGTGCATCCACAGCGAGACGTGCGGGAACGCCCTCGCCCTCGAGCACAACGGTGACCTGTACTCGTGTGACCACTTCGTCGAGCCCGGCTACCTGCTCGGCAACATCGCCGAGCACGACATGATCGACATGATCGCCTCTCCGCGACAGCGCCAGTTCGGCCTGGACAAGCGTGAGACCCTCCCGCAGTACTGCCTGGACTGCGACGTGCGCTTCGCCTGCCACGGAGGCTGCCCGAAGGACCGCTTCATCGCCACGCCGGACGGCGAGGACGGTCTCAACTACCTGTGCCCCGGCTACAAGCTGTTCTTCGGTCACCTCGAGCAGCCGATGCGGATCATGTGCGAGCTGCTGCGAGCGGGCCGGGCGCCGTCGGAGATCGGCGGCTGGTACGCCGCCGGCGATGCCGAGCGAGGGCGCAACGACCCGTGCAGCTGTGGTGGCGGGCGCAAGTGGAAGCACTGTCACGGCGCGCCCGTGGCTGCGACCGCCAAGGACGCATTCGTGCCACCTCCTCAAGGAGACGAGTCACGCCGCACGCCGGCGCCCGCCGGCAGCGGTTAGCGCGGTAAGCCCCGCGCCGCGATGAGATCGAAGGACAGCGACTCCGGGGCGTCGGGGGACGCGCATCAGGAGTCCTTCTTCCGGCCCGCCCGGCGCGAGCCGTTGCTGACGCGGGTCGTCCCCCTCACGGGAGCGCTGCGCAGCTATCGCCTGCCGAGCGCCAAGCGCGACGTCGTCGCCGGTCTGACCGTCGCGGCGCTCGCGATCCCCTCGGCGATGGCATACGCCGAGGTCGCGGGCGTGTCGCCCGTGGACGGCCTCTACGCGCTGCTGCTTCCCGCCGTCGCCTACGCGCTCCTCGGGTCCTCGCGACAGCTCGTAATCGGCCCCGAGGGCTCACTCGCGACGCTCGTGGCAGCCGCCGTCCTGCCCCTCGTGGCCGCCGCCTCAGCCGACGCGGCCCAGCTGGCGGCGATGCTGGCACTGCTCGTGGCGCTCTGCTTCGCGGCGGCGTGGCTGCTGCGGCTGGGCTGGATCGCCGACTACTTCTCGCGCCCGGTCCTCGTGGGGTACATCCACGGTGTCGCGGTCGTGCTCATCATCGGCCAGCTGGGGAAGCTCCTCGGACTGTCGATCGAGGCGACCGAGCCGCTGCCCCAGCTGTGGGCCGTCATCACCGACCTCGGGAACGTCAGCGGTCCCACCGTGGCTGTCAGCGTGGCGTCCCTTGCCGCGCTGCTCGGGCTGCGGAGGTTCGCGCCGAAGCTGCCCGGGGCATTGCTCGTGGTGGTCGCAGCCATCGTCCTGTCATGGGCGTTGGGGTTCGCCGAGCACGGCATCGCCGAGGTCGGGCCGATCCCGGCGGGATTGCCCGGCTTCAGCATCCCGAGCCCTTCGTTCTCCGACACCGTCGGGCTCGTGCCCGCGGCGCTGGGCATCTTCCTGGTGTGCTTCGCCGACGAGATCCTCACGGCGCGGTCGTTCGCCGGCAAACACAACCAGAGCGTGCGCGGCTCGCAGGAGCTGCTGGCCCTGGGCGCCGCCAGCGCCGCAGCCGGGGTCACCCGCGGCTTCCCGGTCGGTGCCAGCGGCTCGCGCACCGCCGTCAACGACGACATGGGAGCCCGCACGCAGGTCGCGGGCCTGTTCTCCGCCGCGGCCGTGGCCGTCATTCTGCTGCTGTTCACCGAGCCCGTGCAGTACCTGCCGAAGGCCGTGCTCGGCGCGGTGATCGTCGTTGCCGCCATCGGCCTCGTCGAGCCGCAGGCGTGGCGCTCGCTCGCAGCGATCGACCCGGTGGAGGTCGCGATCGCCGCCGTCACCACGGGCTGCGTGATCGTGTTCGGGGTGCTCGCGGCGCTCGTCGTCGCCGTCGGGCTGTCGATCATCGACACGGTGCGTCGCAGCGCGCGCCCACACGACGCCGTGCTCGGCTGGGACGCGCGGCTCGGACGCTATGCCGATGTCTCGCTGCACCCCTCCGCCCACATCACCCCCGGCGTCGTCGTCTACCGACTCGACGACCGGCTCTTCTTCGCCAATGCCCGCTATTTCAAGGGGCGCGTACGCGAGGCGGTGCGTGCCGCTCCCGGGCACGTCCGCTGGCTCGTCCTGGACGCCGACGCGATAACCCATGTCGACGCGACCGGCCTGGACGCCCTCCTTGACGTGACGAAGGACCTGCGGCGCGATCAGATCACGCTCGTCATCGCCCGCCTGCGGACACGCATGGAGGAGCAATTCGAGGCCGCCGGCGTGGTGGAGCTCGTCGGCCCCGGGCATCTGTATCCCACCGTACGGGTGGCCGTCGAGGCATGCGAGAGCCAGGGCGTCAAGCTGCAGGCGGGGTCGAACTGACGGGCTGGCCCGCAGTGACTGCGGCGGACTTCTCCAGGCTCGCAACCGCCTCCTCGACCGTGTCGAATATCCGGTCCTCGCCGACCAGCGCGAGCAGTCGCGATCGGTGCGCGGTGCTGGTGACGGGGCGGCGCACCTCGGCGAGGGCGAAGTCGATCTCGGCCGCGCGGACCTGCGTGACGAGTCCCTCGAGCATGCGCGCGCTCGTGATGTCCAGCGAGTCGTTGACGCCCGCGTCGAGGATCACGGCGTGCGGGAGCGGTTCGGCGGCGCCTACGAGCTTCTTGATGCGGTCGCGTATGCCCGTCGCGTTGGCGTAGAAGAGCGGTGCGTCCAGTCGCAATACGAGCAGATCGGGCACAGACTCGTATCCCGGATGGTGGCTGACGTTGCCGTAGGCGCCGGGCACGCCCGGGATTCGCCCGAGGGTAGCCACATGCGGGGTGCTCGCCTGGTAGACGAAATAAATCAGCATCGCGACGACGCCGATCAACAGCCCCGGGAGCACATCGAGCGTCAGGACGCCGACCATGGTCGCCAGGCCGAGCCAGAACTCGACGCGGCTCACCTTGTAGTAGCCCCTGAAAGCGGTGATCTTCCACAGGTGCGACACGGCGAAGATGATGAGCGCCGCGAGCACCGCCTCGGGCAGGTTCTTGAACAGCGGCGTGAGGAACAGGACCGTCACCAGGATCAGGGCCGTAGCGATCAGCGAGGACACCTCAGAGCGCGCACCGGCGCCCTCGTTGACGGCCGACTGCGAGAGGCTGCCCCCGCCGGCGAGTCCGCCGATGACACCCGAGCCGATGTTTGCGACGCCGAGTGCGATCAGCTCCTGGTTGGGATCGATCTCATAGCCGTGCTTTTCCGCGAAGGTCTCGGCGGCACCGAGCGACTCGCTGAAGATCACGAGCAGCATCCCCGCGGCCGCCGCCATCAGCGTCAGGACATCCCCACTGTGGATGTCCGGGAGGCCGAGCGAAGGTAGCCCGCTGGGGACTTCTCCGACGATCTTGACGCCGTGATGTGAGAGGTCGAGCGCCCCGCTGATCACGATCCCGAGCACCAGCGCGATCAACCCGCCCGGCACCTTGGGCTCAAACCGCTCGAGCGCGAACAGGAGCACGAGCGCGCCCCCGCCGACCGCGAGGGTCGCCCCGTTCGTTTCGCCGAGATGCGCGAGCACGTGCACGAACTGGCGGATCGTGTCACCGGTTCCGGCCTCGATCCCGAACAGCTTCGGCAACTGCTTGACGGTCACGAAGATCGCCAGCCCGAACACGAACCCGGCCATCACCGGCACCGACAGGAACTGCGCTACGAAACCCAGCCGCAGGAACCCCGCGAGCAAGAACAGCCCACCGCAGAAGATCACGACCGCCGCGGCGTCCGCCGCGTACTCCGCCGCGCCCGACGGCGCGACGGCCGCCACCCCCGACGCGATCAGCACCGCCGCCGCCGAGGTCGCGGCTGCGACCAGGTGCCGGCTGGTGCCAAAGATCGCATACGCGGCGAGTGTCGCCAGCAGCGTGTAGAGCCCCGCCTGCGGCGGCAGGCCTGCCAGCCCCGCATACGCGATCGACTCCGGCACCAGCAAGCCCCACACGGTCGCGCCCGCGATCGCGTCGAAACGCAGGAAGCTCCGGTCATACGTCGGCAGCCAGGTGAGGATCGGCACGTAGCGCCGGATGCCGGACGGTCCGGGCGCGGCCCACGCGTGAGGATCTACGGCTGCCACGGGCGGCCTCCCAACGGCGGGTCGGGGATGGCCGGGAGCACGCTCATCGCGACCGCTCGAGATATCGGGGTGTGAGGGACAACATTCCGGGTGCGTCGGCCGGTTGCGCTGACCGGCGGCGCCCGCTGGGACGCTACCCCTGCACGATCCACGTCTCATCGGCCACATAGGCCGAGATTGCGATCGCGGCGTCGCCGGCGGAGAAGGCACGGTCGATATCGGCCGTTTTGGCCGATGACGCGCCGCTCGCCGCTGCCTTAACCTCGCGCCGTGGCGAGCGTGAACAGCTGATGTGGGCATCGTTCGGTTGGGGGACGCTGGCGGCCTCCACGCTCGTTATCGGCGCTGTCCTCGCGCTGCTCTTTCACATCAGTCTGCGCACGATCGGCCTGATCATGGGTTTCGGCGCAGGGGTGATGATCAGCGCGGTCGCCTTCGATCTCGTCCAGGAAGCTGCTGACAAAGCAACGGCGAACTGGCCGCTCGTGGTCGGCATGTTCGCCGGGTGCGCCGTGTTCGCCGGCGGCGACTGGCTGATCGACCGCGCCGGTGGGGGCAAGCGCAAGGATCCGACAGGCGCCCAGGAAAGCGGCTCCGCGCTTGCGATCGTGCTCGGCAGCGTGCTCGACGGGATCCCCGAGTCGATGGTGATCGGCCTGACGATCTTCGAAGGCGGCAAGGTCGGGGCCGCCTATCTGATCGCCGTCTTCATCTCCAACCTACCCGAGTCGATCTCCTCGACAGCCGGCCTTGCCACCAGCGGCTGGAAGTCATCCCGCATCCTTTGGATGTGGATCGCGATCGCCCTGATATCAGGCCTCGCCTCGCTCGTCGGCTACAGCCTGTTCCAACACGCCTCCCCGAACACCGTCGCCTTCGTCCTCACCTTCGCGGCGGGTGCGATCCTTACGATGCTCGCCGACACGATGATCCCAGAGGGCTACGAGCACGGCGGCAAGTGGGTCGGGGTCGTGACGACGCTCGGATTCGTTGTCGCGTTCGTGATCCACACGCTCGACTGAGCCAGATTCCTGAGACTCGTGGGACCCTCACCGACAAGCTCAGGACCGCAGTCCATATGAGCGGGACACGGGCTCGTGGCTCGGCTGCGCCAGGCTCGGTGTCCCCGGCGCCGCTTCGAGCAGAGGGTCGAGCACGTGCCTGAGGGGCTCTCCGCGACCGAGGTGGGCAAGGAGATCGGCGAGCACAAGGCGCACTCTGCTCATACGAATGCCCAGGACCGCCGGGATCGCACGCTGTCGGTGATCGAGGCGCTGCTGCTGTCGCTGGTCGCGGTGCTCGCGGCATATTCGGGCTATGCGGCCGCCAAGTGGAGCACCGAGTCCTCGGTCTCCCTCGCGAAGGCGTCCGCGGCACGAACGAAGGCCAACCGCGCCGACCTCGAAGCGCTCCAGATCCGCACCCTCGACTCGGTCTCGTTCAACGCCTGGTTCACGGCCTTCACGGCGGGCAACCCCAAGGCCCAACGCCTCGCCGAGAAACGCCTGCGGCCCGGCTACCGCGCCGCCTTCCTCGCGTGGCTCGCCACCGATCCGGCGCACAATCCGAACGCCCCACCGGGCCCCTCGTACATGCCGCAGTACGTGATCCCCCAACAGGTCGCGGCCACGGCGCGTGATGCGCAGGCCGACGCGAACTTCAAGAGAGGATCCGAAGCGGGAGCGACGAGCGACAAGTACGTGCGCGACACCGTGTTCCTGGCGACCGTCCTGTTCCTGGTCGGGATCAGCAGCCACTTCCCGCTGCGCCAGGCGCGCTACGCGCTGATCGTCGTCGGCACGCTGATCCTCGGCTTCGCTGTCGTCCAACTGCTCGGCCTTCCTGGCCCACCTCCGACGTAGCCTCAGATCTGCCTCTCACGGAAGAGCGAGCGTCTTTGTGCTCGCTCTTCCGTGACGATTTGGGTGCGCGCGGGACCTTGCCTGCCCAATTGTCCGCGACCGTCGTCAGTTGGCAAACGCGGACATCTCGTATGGGAGCTCAGCGCCGGTCGCGACGGTCCTGCCGGTCATCACGTCGGTCATCGCGGCGATCGTGGCGGCGCTCGACGCCTTTACCCACGACCGCTGCCGTGCCGACCACCGCCGCGGTGCGCGCGACCGGTGCTCCGATCACGCCTCGGCGACCCACACGTCTTCTCGCTAGAGGCATCTCATGCTCCTTGGGTTGCGGTTAGCTCTTCGGCTTCGACTGCGGCAAGGATCGCCTGCGTCGGGATGCGCCCGTTTGCCACGAGCTGGCCACCGGCTCGGCGAACCGCCGAGCCGAACGGGGCCGCCCAGCTGTTCTCCCAAACGAGCACCGCTGCCGTGCTGCCGGGCTCGAGGGCCGTGCCGATCGACTCCACGTCTTCCTCGGCCAGCAGCATCGCCGCCTCGCGCTCCAGCTCTCGGAGCTCGCCGAGGACACCTTCCTCGTCGTCCTCGAGCTCGAGCGCCTCGACCGACCCGTCCTCGTCCTTGTGCATCAGAAGTAGGTCGAGCAGGCGAATGGTGCCGCTTTCGATCAGTGCCTTCAGCTCGGAGGCGATCTCGCCCTGGAAGTTGGCTTTGTCCGCTGGGAACTCGACTACCAGATAGTCGACTGGCCCTAGCACGTCCGCATCATTCATGGTCTGCTCCTCGTCTGTTGGGGTTTGGCGACCGGCTGATCAAGCATCCGTTCAGACCTTTTCCGAATCGAACACGAAGAGGCCATAGATCACCCACAAGCACATCGCAAAGACGCCCAGGGACCACCACGGGTGCGGTCCGCCGACGTTCGCGAGCGACTCGGCCGCGCCTATAGTCGCGGCGATGATCCCGATCACACGCCCGTACATGTTGCCCGCGAACAGCGAAAACGCCGCCGTGAACTGGATGATCGCCAGAACTATGGTGATCCATCCCCAAGTGTGAAGGTTGCCGACGACGAAGTGTTCCCCAGCGACATAGAAGCTGGAGTTGGCGACGGCGGCGATGCCGTAGAAGAGGTTCAGGAAGCCGACGATCATCAGAAGAACCCCGACGAACCACGCGCGCCCCACCCCCCTGAACGACTGTTCTTCGGGAATGCTTCTAGATTGCGCTGCGCGGGTACTCCTTGGATCTTCTGCTGAAGCGCTCATTTGGCTCTCCTTCGGTCGTGAACGTCGTGTGATTCGTGTGATGTCACTAACGGGGCGACCAGCCCATTGAGTTGTTGACGAGCGCCGGCGTTGCGACCGAAATGAATGCCGGCCACGCCCCAGCTACCCGACCCGGAGACCCGAGCGGTGGGTTTACGCACGACTTTGTCTTGTACACGACCGTATCTCGTTAGTGAGCGCCCGCAAGAAACGATCCGTGTGGATCACCCGGGTGATTCGTGGACTTCAATCACGAGGTCAGAAGTCGCGCGGATAAGGTCGTCCCGACCGAGAGTGCGGACCTGCGGTTCTCGGGGGTATCGGCAATTCGGTGCGCCGCGCCGGACAAAATCGACGACGGAGGAGTCTGAATGGCGCTACATGCCCAAACATCGAGCAATGACGCGCTCCCGGTCAGCGTCCATCCGCAGTTCTGCCGACCAGGCGAGACCGGCGAGGTCCCGCGCCTCGACATCCCCGACCGCGAGATGGACCCCGACACGGCGTTTCAGGTTGTGCACGACGAGCTAATGCTGGACGGCAATGCGCGCCTCAACCTTGCCACCTTCGTCTCCACCTGGATGGAGCCTCAGGGCACCCTCCTGATGGCCGAGGCCGCGGACAAGAACATGATCGACAAGGACGAGTATCCCCGCACGGCTGAGATTGAGATGCGTTGCGTCAACATGCTCTCCCGCCTGTGGAACTCGCCCTCTCACGAGACCGCGACCGGCTGCTCGACGACCGGATCGAGCGAGGCGTGCATGCTCGCCGGCCTAGCTCTGAAGTGGCGCTGGCGGACACGTCAAGGTGCGGCGGGCAAGCCGATCGACAGACCCAACATCGTGATGGGTTCGAACGTTCAGATCTGCTGGGAGAAGTTCGCTCGCTACTGGGATGTGGAGATGCGCCTCGTGCCGGTGAGTGCGGAGGCGACGTATCTGACCCCTGAGGGGGCGGCCGCAGCCTGCGACGAGAACACTATCGGCGTGGTAGCGATCATGGGTTCGACCTACGACGGCGTGTATGAGCCGGTGGCCGACATAGCTGACGCGTTGGACGTTCTACAGAGCGAAAAGGGCATCGACATCCCGTTGCACGTCGATGGCGCCTCGGGCGGATTCATCGCCCCCTTCGTCGACCCGGAGCTGGTGTGGGACTTCCGCGTGCCGCGCGTGCAGTCGATCAACACGTCCGGGCACAAGTACGGGCTTGTGTATCCCGGGGTGGGGTGGATCGTGTGGCGTAACCCAGATGCGCTGCCCGGGGACCTGGTCTTCCACGTTGACTACCTGGGCGGCGACATGCCCACCTTTGCGCTGAACTTTTCGCGCCCGGGCGCACAGGTCGTTGCCCAGTACTACAACTTCCTGCGACTCGGCCGCGAGGGCTACCGGCGCGTACAGCAGACCGGGCGCGATATTGCCAGAGCCCTAGCAGCAGACGTTGCCAAGCGCGGCCCATTCGAGCTCGTGTCACGTGGCGACGGTCTGCCGCTGTTTGCTTTCAAGCTGCGCGATGAGATTGATTCCTACACCGTTTACGATGTCTCCGAGATGCTGCGAGGTGGCGGTTGGCTTGTGCCCGCATACCGCATGCCCCCGAACATCCATGATATGGCCGTGTTACGCGTCGTGATCCGAAACGGCTTCAGCTATGACCTTGGTCGACTCCTCCTAGACGACCTCGACCGTGTGGTCGAACGGCTCGAAAAGCACGGCGGCACACCAGTCGAGGAGGAGAAGCGCACGGGCTTTCACCACTGAGCCGTTTACTCGAGCGATGCAACTGGCGAGGTACGCGGGGCGCCGCCAGGCACGCTGTAGTGCGCCCATAGAGCTGGCTCGCGCCCAACAACCGTGCGGCCAACGCAGCTGTCACCGGAGGCAGCCGGGGATCTACGGGCGCGTGGATCCGGTCCGTGTCGCCTGCAGGCTACTCACTCCCACGCGTCAGGATCTCGGACGTGCGGCCTCCGCCCTGCCGGCGTGGGAGGCACGCGATCGCGAATCTGGTCGAGCAGCGCCTGGGCGAACTCTGCGCTTGTCTCACTCGACGCTCCCGGGCGCGCGCGAGGTGCAAACAACTCCACCTTGAGCATCGGGCGGCGCGGGAACCGGATCAAATCGGTGCCGCCGCTCACGGCGGCCAGCACGACCGTCGTCGGCGGGCACGCCTGGATGAGCCGGGCGACCCCGCTTCGGGCGCGCACATGAGCGCCGCGCGAGAGGCGCCCCTCGGGAAAGATACAGACAGCCTCTGCAGCAACGAGGGCGTCGATCGCAGCCTGGAGGCCGGCGGCGTCTGCCGCCCCACGTCGGATCGGTATCTGTCCGGTGCCGTTCATCACCCACGCGACCGGGCGATGGCGCCAGAGTCGCGCCATGGCGAGGAAGCGAACCGGCCGGCCGGCGCGCACCATGGTGTCTGCGATCGCCAGCGGGTCGAGCATGCTGTCATGGTTGGACACGACCAGAAGAGGCGCATCCAGAGGCGGAAGAACCGCGTGCCCATTCACCTGCAACCGGCACCACCGGCGCAGCGGAACTCCGATTACGACCAAGAGCCGGTAGAGACACATCCCGCGCCGGCCCGCGGCAGGTGACCGGCGTATCTCTCCGCGTGCACAAGCAGCGGCGGCAGCCGTTTTCCGAAGGCCTCGGCTTGACCAACCCGCGAAGCCAGGTTGGTCAAGCACGGGGTGCTCGGTGCGGTCGCAGTGCCGTTGTCAGCATTTGCGGGCCCGAGCTATGAGCATTTGAGCGCTTCGAATGCTTTCTTGTAGTCACTGGAGAGTTTGGTAAGCGCGGCCTTGATTTCCGGTTCGGCGCTCTTGAGGGCGGCTTGCGGGCTCGAGGATTTACTCGCCGTCACGACGCTCTTCGTGATCGCGGCGATTTCTGACTCGAAGGCCTTGTCGGCGGCGTCGAGTTCTTCCTGGCGCGCTGGCGGAAGGCTGGACTCGGCTTCTTTGATTTCGTTGATGCTCTTGTCGATTGCTTCGATGCTCGTCTTGGCTTCGGTGGGGAAGCTCGAGTTGATCGGCAGCGTTTCGAGTTTCTTCAGTTGGTTTGAAATTTCGCTGCTCGCTGCACAGACCTTCTTCGTCGCCTTTTCCGACGAGGATTCACCGCAACCCGCCAATCCCAGTGCGCTCAGGACCAGCAGGATCAACACCGCAGCGGGCTTGCCAAGGGGCCTAAACATTGTGCGTCTCCTTATGGATAATTGGATGCGGCACATGACCCAGCGCTGCTGCGGCTGAGGGTGGCCTGGCGTTGACCGCGAGTGCCTTCCGCGTCGTTGAACCGATCACGAGCTAGTCTTGATCCTCCAAGGCGTCGTTTGCTATGCGCCGTTTACGACGCTCAGCCTCGCAGCGATCATCACGATGAGCGGCCTGTGTGTCACCGGTGGCCGGCAATGTTCACCCGGGTGATTGAAGCGACGCGGCGACGGCCACGCGGGGGTGCCGATCGCGCCCAAACACCCTGGAAATCAAGACCTTGCACGCGTGATGCGCCCGAGCGCCGCGGCGACACGGGCGCGTACGCACACTAGCTCGCGGAGGATTGCCATCACGGCGCACTCAGCGTCGTCTACAGTGCGCCGGGGCGATCGCAGCTACGACTAGAGCCGTGTTACCGACCACCTTCAGTAAGCGGAATCGGTTCGCGGGCCACAAGTCGGCTCACAAGGTCGGTCCTTCGAATCCCCTAGAAGGGCAGGTACTCCGTGCTCTCTCAATCTCCGGATGTCGCATGGTTTGCGGGCCGGTATCGCAAGTGACGGTGCGCTCGCCAAACGCGCTCTTGCTGACGTCGGGGTGTCCGCGGAAAGGGCGCAGGTGGCGTCGGTACGACAACCCGAGCTAAGGCCGAGTTCGTCGGATCCGCCCAGGGTTGGGCCACACCGTCCTTCCGCCAAGAGGGCGGTCCGTCCGCGTCCGTGGCCCGCGTGGGCACGCTGGAACGACACACGTGGTGAGCGCTACACGCTGGGCGTCGAGGAGGAGGTGATCCTCGTAGATCCGGCCACGTGGTCGCTGGCCCAATCGAGCGACGGCGTGCTCTCGCAGCTCTCGGACGCGCTTATGTTGCACGCGTCCGCCGAGACGCACGCGGGCGTCATCGAGCTCAAAACCGACGTGCACGGGGATGTCAGCGGGGTGATCGCAGAGTTGGCTTCGTTGCGAACCCGGCTCGGGCTCGAGCTGAGCACACATGCGCTGGCCGCAGCCGCCACGGGCACGCACCCGCTGACACTCCGCGAGGAGACCGAGCTCTCCTCCTCCCCACGCTACCTGCTGCTTGGCGACTCGCTGCGTGCACTCGTCCGACGAGAGCCGACGATGGCTCTCCACGTGCACGTGGGAGTACCGACAGCAGAAGATGCGGTGCGGCTCCTTAACGGGCTGCGCCGGAGTTTGCCCGTTCTCATTGCGCTGTCGGCGAACTCACCGTTCTGGCGGGGAACCGATAGCGGCTTTGCTTCCGTGCGCACAGTGATATTCCAGTCGTTCCCTCGGACAGGATTGCCGCGAGTGTTTGCTCGCTACCAGGACTACGTCGAGGCAATCGGAGCGGTCATCGATGCCGGAGCGGTCACTGATCCGAGCTTCTTCTGGTGGGACGTCCGGCTACAGCCGGAGCTCGGCACGGTCGAGGTGCGTGTGATGGATGCTCAGTCAAGCCTTCGCGACGTCGCTCCTCTCGTCGCGCTGATCCAATCGCTGGCCCGCCTCGAGCTCGAGAGCGATTTCTCGCCGGTCACGCCGAGCCCCGAGACTCTCGCCGAGAACCGCTTCCTGGCGTCACGGGACGGGATGGGTGCCGAACTGATCGACACGACGACTCGACGTCTTGTTCCCATACGAGAGATGCTCGCGGTGCTGCTCGCCCAGTGTCGGCCACACGCACGCGCTCTCGGATGCGCCGATGCACTCGATCGAGCTGCAGACCTCGGCGCGGCAAATGGCGCCGATCGTCAGCGTGCCATCGCTGCCCGCAACGGGAGCTTGGACGATCTCGTCGCGAGCCTCACCAGCCAATTTCTCGCGCCCGCTGACATCTTCGCAACAGGAGACTTCGCGCTCAACACGCTTGATAACAACTCAGAAAGGAGCGGCTGATGTGCCGCTGGCTCGCATACTCCGGCTCACCCATCCTTCTCAGCGACCTTCTATACGGACCCGCCAATTCTCTGATCGACCAAAGCCTGCACTCGCGGCTCGGCGCCGAGACGACGAACGGTGACGGCTTCGGTATCGGCTGGTATGGCGCGTCCCCCACGCCCGGCGTGTTTCACAGCACGGAGCCGGCCTGGAACGACCACAACCTGCACGAGCTCGCCGGCCACGTGAGCGCCTCGCACTTCTTCGCTCACATCCGGGCGGCGATCGGCAGTTCGGTCCAGCAGACGAACTGTCACCCGTTTCGCCACGGGCGCTGGCTCTTCATGCACAACGGATACATCAACGAGCTTGCCACGGTCAAGCGCGATCTGATGCTCGCCGTCGACCCAGCGCTGTACCCAAAGATCCAGGGTCAGACCGACTCCGAGCTGCTGTTCTTCCTGGCTCTGACCTTCGGACTGGAAGACGATCCGCCGACGGCGCTCGAGCATGCGATCGGCCTAGTCGAGGCGGTCGGAGCTCGGCTGAACGTCCCGCATCCCTTCCAGGGCACGATCGCGACCAGCGATGGCCAAAGCATCTGGGCCTTCCGCTATTCGAGCGAGGGCAAATCCCGCTCGCTGTTCTTCACAACCGATGTGCCGACGTTGCGAAACCTCTATCCCGAGCGCCAGCTGTTCCAGGAAGAGGCTGAGGACGCACGCGTGATCGCGTCCGAGCCACTCACGGACGTAGCCGGTGTCTGGAACGAGGTGCCGGAGGCATCCTATGGCGTCGTCGGGCACGGCCATGAGGAGTTGCGACCCTTCAGGCCACGCGCCCCGTCGATATCCGTCCCGGTGGGCGCTTAGACGCTGGATCGGGCGTGTCTGATGTACAAGTGTCGCGGTACGGGAGCCGACCGGACCACGGGAGCCGACCAGACCCGATCTACGATCGATCGGCGCTCAGAGTCGATGCGACGCTAGTGGTTGCGGCATGACTCGTTTGACCTGGACCCGCAAGACAGAGCACCCGCTCGCGTGCGACGGCGACGTGCTTATCGAGCCCCGAGACTGCTACACGCTGGAGTCAGTGCTCTGGCCGGCGAGCACGTTCGAGCGCCTGAGGCTACGAAATGTGGTCCCCGAGCCCGAAATCTGAGGGGCGGCCTTTCGCTCGCTCCGCCCGTCCAATACAGATCTCCCAGGTCGCCCCCGATGGTCGTCCGGTGCCGCACCCATGACCATCGCCGGCCCAATCCAGCGAACGAGGTCGGGAAACGGCCCGTGCTTCGATGCGCAATCTTGCGAAGACAGGTTGCGGCTTTCCACGGTCCCGGTCGGGGCTTGGCGGCCCGTACGATGCTCGGCGAGGCGGCCGTTCGCGCTTGACCGAGGTCTGCACGTGGGGTCGCTCGCCGAAGGTCGGAACCGACGCGAGGCCACACCGTGGCTTGCAGTTGGGTCTGCCCTGTCAAAACCGGTCAGAGGGATCCGAGATTACTGCCACGACGAGGTTCCAAACGGAAACGGCGAGCGGTCGCCGGCGCGGGATGAAGACGGACACCCCGGCGGGAGATGTAGCAGAGGCTCCGCATCTAGGGGTTATCGAGTCGAAGCTGATGCTGCCCCGAATTCAGCCCGGAGCGCTCAAGAGAGCACGCCTACTCGAGATGCTCGGCACTAACGGCGGCCCCGCCCTCACCGTGATCGACGCCCCCGTCGGCTACGGCAAGACCACGCTGCTGCGCTCCTGGTGCGTAGAACGCAACGAATCCGTTATCTGGCTTACGCTGGACTCGGCGGACAACGATCCAGTCCGCATATGGACGCACCTCGCAACGGGCTTGGGAAGGATCGGTGATGGTCTTGGCGATCGCACGCTGGGCGCGCTCCGCGTACCGGCTGGGCCGATGGAGACCGCCGTTGACGAGTTGATGAACAGCATCGCCGCTTACGGTCGGCCGCTCGCGATCGTCCTCGACGACCTCCACGCGGTCAGGGACGAGGCTTCGCTTGGCTCGATCCGCTACGGGATCGCACGACTCCCGGCCAACGTGCGCGTGTTGGTCTCCACGCGTTCGGACTCGGCGATCGGGCTCCCGCGCCAACGGGCGCGGGGAGCGCTCGCCGAGATTCGTGCACGCGATCTGGCGTTCACGGTCCAGGAGACGCATGAGCTGATGGAGCGCGAGCACATCGTCCTGACTCGCAAGAGCACCGAGTTGCTAACTGAGCGAACGGAGGGTTGGCCTGCGGCGTGTTATCTCGCGGCGCTGTGGCTACGAGACGTCGAGAACAGTGACGAGGGAGTTCGGGCGTTCGCCGGAAGCACTCGCCAGGTCGGCGACTACCTATCAGAAGAGGTCCTCGACGGCCTATCAGCCGAGACCAGGGAATTTCTCGTACAGACCTCGGCTTTCCAACCCTTCACGCCTGCAATGTGCGATGTGATCCTAGATCGGACGGACTCGAGCGAGCTCCTTGACGATCTTGCGCGCTCGAACATGTTCGTCGTCCCCTTGGGCGCTCGCGAGGAGTGGTACCGCTACCACCACCTCTTCGCCGAGCTGCTTCAGCTGGAGCTCGAGCCCGAGGATGCCCGCGTACTACACACGCGCGCAGCCGCTTGGTGTCGCAGCCAGGGCCTCATCGGCGACACGATCGAGCACGCTATCGCGGCAGAGGACCACAACATGGTGGCCGAAATGCTCGCCGAGCACCATCTCAAGATGATCTGGGGCGGTCGCCCGGCCCAATTCCTAACGTGGGTTAGGTGGCTGCCCTCTGACGTGCTCCTGCAGCATCCCCTCCTTGCGGCGGCCGGCGCATTCGCTGCTGCATTGCTTGCGCACCCAGAGGTGGAAGTCCAGCGGATGCTCGCGATCGCCGAGCGCTCGCGCGACGAGCATCCTGAGCTTTGGTCGCCATATACCGAGGCAGTCGTCGAGGTGACACGTGCCGCGCAGATCGAGCGCGGCCAGGTTGGTAGCGCGGTCGAACACGCTCGGCGTGCGGTCGCGGCTGCCACCGAGGGCGCTGATGTCCTAGGAGTCGGAGTGCTCGCGAGCCTCGCGCAAGCGTTGTTCTATGCGGGCGATCTGACCGGGGTCCGCCGCGTGGCCTTGAAGGCGGTCCAGCGCGCCGACGCGCCCAGTGTTCCCGACGGATACGTGGCGTGCCTCGGACTCCTTGGCCTGGTTGACGCCGAGGAAGGGCGAATCGAGAGTGCGCTGGCGTGGGCCCGGCAGGGGATAAGGCACGCCGAGGCGCAGTTCCAGGGAGGACTTTGGACCGCGTCAATGGCCCATCTCGCGCTCGCGCTCGCTCTCAGCGCGTCCGGTTCTCTGGGTGAGGCCGAACGCGAGGCGCTACGCGGCGAGCGTCTGAGACGCGTGCCACAGCCCGGCGTCGGCCACGCTCACACCCTACTCGTGCTCGCGCAAGTGCGTATCGCACGCTCACGACTCGCGGCGGCGCGCGAAGATCTGGAGCGTGCGCACAGGATAATCGCGGATTTTCCCGATCCAGGACGTCTCCCGGCGATCGCCGCCACCGTCGAGCAGGAACTGGCTGCGGCCCACGCGCACGCCGGCGATATCCACCTGGTCGAGCAACCCAGCGCCGCCGAGCTGGCGGTCTTGCGCTGCCTCGCAAGGGGTCTCTCGCGACGGGAGATCGGCGCGGAGCTCTACATCTCGCTGAATACGGTCAAGACACATATTCGCGACCTGTATCGCAAGCTAGGAGCAACCTCGCGCGAGAATGCCATCGCACGTGCAGAGGCGCTCGACCTTCTCGAGCCTAGCCAATCACCCGGGTGATCCACCGAGGATCACGCGTGCGGCCCACCGGATGTGCGCGATGCTGCATCCAGAGTGTCAATCGGCCACTACCGCATCGTGATCGTCGGAGAACTGGGGCCACGCTATCGCTCAGCCTTTGACGGTATGGATATTCACGTCGCGGGCGGCAACACTGAGATCACCGGGGCGATCACCGACCGCTCACATCTGCAAGGGATCCTCGACCGCATCGCGGCCCTCGGACTCACACTAAAGAGCGTGAACGCCCTCGACGACGCCCAGCCCGCGCGCTGAAGACCTCGCACGCCTGATCACCTCGGCCGGCCGCGGCCGGCCGAAGTACCCGGCTCCTATCCAACGCGCGAGCATGAGCAGCACGACCGCCCGCTCCGGCGGCCTCAGGCGGAGAGGGCCTGGATTGCCCGGCCGATCAACACGATGCCGAACACCAGGAACAGCACGGTCATCACTACGATGACTCGCGCGGGCACACCACGCGTTGCAGACCTCGGCCAATCACCCGGGTGATCGTCAACTCGCCGAGACCCGATCGCACGCGACGTGCGCGATGCTGCTCGTCGTGTGCTGCACCTTCAGTGCGCCGGCCATCCTCGATGAGCTCGCCAGGCAGCCCAGGGTCTTGCCCCGTCGACGGCCGCTTGGCGAGGCGCGGGGCTGCCGCGCGTTGCCGAGCCCACGCGAGACAGCTTCGTCACCTTCGCTCGGGTCCACCTCAACTGCCGCGCCGACGATGGCGTGCGCGATTGACGATCGCGTTCCCGCATAAGCCATGGCGACGGTCGTAAAGAAGAAGAGGGAGCGATCGGTGCCCCACCTCACCCCGTCAGAGCGAGCAGCGCGGGGCAAGGCGGCGCGAGCAGAGGTTCCGCGCTCGAGCCACGCCATCTTTGAGCCGCCGTCGCGGCGCGTTGACCCGATCAAGCTGCTCGAGGGTCAGGCCAAAGCGCGCGTGCCGGAGCTCGTGCCGATCCGCTATGGGCGGATGCTGGTCTCGCCGTTCACGTTCTACCGCGGCGCCGCGCTGATCATGGCCAGCGACCTGGCTACGACGCCGCGGTCGGGGCTGACGGTGCAGTGCTGCGGTGACGCGCACCTATCGAACTTCGGCGCCTTTGCCTCGCCCGAGCGGCGGCTGGTTTTCGACATAAACGACTTCGACGAGACGCTCCCGGGGCCGTGGGAGTGGGACGTGAAGCGACTAGCCGTGAGCATGCTGATCGCGGCGCGCGACTGCGGCTTCCCGGTCAAGGACCAGGAGCGCATCGTCCTCGACACCGTCAAGGCCTATCGCACCACGATGGCAGCGTTCGCGACAATGACAAACCTGGCGGTCTGGTACGCGCACCTTGACATCGAGTCCACGATTCAGGAGCTCGCCGCGCAGTTCAAGCCCAGGACCGTCAAGCAAGCCGAGAAGCAGCTCGCGAAGGCTCGTACGAAGGACAGCATGTCGGCCTTCTCCAAACTGACGCATACCGTCGACGGCGAGGCGCGAATCGTCGCCGAGCCGCCCTTGATCGTGCCGATCGCTGACCTCGGCCGAGCAGAGGGCATCGCGCGCGAGGAGCTGTTCGACCATCTGCACGAACTGCTTCGCGAATATCGCGAAACGCTCGAGCACGACCGCCGAATATTGCTCGAGGAGTTCCGCCTGACCGACTTCGCGCGCAAGGTCGTGGGAGTGGGAAGCGTCGGCACGCGCGCCTGGATCGCGCTGATGCTCGGCCGCGACGGCCGAGACCCGCTGTTCCTGCAGATGAAGGAGGCCGAGTCCTCCGTGCTCGAGCAGTTCCTCCCTGCGAGCGAGTTCGACAATCACGGCGAGCGCGTCGTCCGTGGACAGCGCCTGATGCAGGCGACCAGCGACATCTTCCTCGGCTGGCTGCATAACGAGCAGGGAGAAGGCGGCGTGCCCCGCGACTTCTATGGTCGCCAGCTGAAGGATTGGAAGGGCTCCGCGGAAATCGAACGGATGGTTCCCAAGGGCATGTCGGAGTACGGCAAGCTATGCGGGTGGACGCTCGCCCGAGCACACGCCCGTAGCGGCGACCGGATCGCGATCGCGGCCTATCTCGGCAATGGGCCGAGCTTCGACCGTGCGATCGTCGATTTCAGCCATGCCTACGCCGAGCAGAACGAGCGCGACTACGCGGCGCTTGCCAACGCAGTCGACTCGGGGCGTATCGCCGCCGAGAAGGGTCTCTGAGGATAGGGCTCCCGGACTGCGCAGATAGGCCTCACAGTCACTTCGTGTTGACGGGATTCGACATTGCCCTGCACAAGCGGTGGCGCGATGGCAGCTAGCTCACAGGCCGGTGGCTTCGTGCTCATCACCGGGCGGCGCGCGCGTCACGTCGACGAGCGGGTGACTTCGGGTTGAGCGTGACGCTCATCTTGATCGCCCTGACGGCTCCCGTCGCTCCTGCCTGCAACGTCACGCCAACGGCGATCAGGATGATCCCGGGAATGAACAGCACGCTCGATCCCAGCATCAGCAGGCCGGCGCGTCCGAGCATGTAGGGCGGCGCGCAAACGATCACGCCAAGGATCCCTCCGATCGCGGTCGTCCACGCCTTATCGCGTTTCGAGTAGCTCGGCGTGACGCCTATCAGGCGGGATGGAACCGCCACGTAACACACCATCATCACGCCGACCGTAATCCCGAGCAGGAGCGTGAACCACGGACTACCCCAGCGCGTAGCGATCGTGGTGGAGAACGCCAGCATCAGCCCGACGATGACGCCAGATCCAAGAATCGGCTTGAGGCGCCCCCGCGCGGCCGTGATGGCACCGCGGATCTCGATTGGGCGCCCCGACTGGGCGATCGCGAACGCGAACACCGCGTTCAGGAAGAAGGCGGCCGCGGTGATGGCGGCGATCGCCAGGATGATCGGGACCAAGACGGGTCCCCGCAGTACGTGAAAGGAGGCTCCGTGCAAAACGTGGGCTTTGAGATCGAACATCGCCAACCAGATCCACATCGCCGGGAGGATCTCGACCAGCGTCAGACGCCAGTTCGAGACGAGCAGCTTGAGCGCGTCGAACAGCATCACGAAGGCCCCGACAGCGAGCGCAAGCGGAGCGAACACGCGCCGCGAGCGGCTCAGGCGAAGGATCGCGTCTTCGACCTTCGCCTCGTCGTTCACCTCGATCGCGCGCACCAGGGACCTGACGCGGACCGACAGCGAAGCCGAAGCCGCCTCGGGTGCCCTATCGGTCGGCAAGCGGAATCCTAGGCTCCGGGCCACGGCGCAGGTCTCCCCGCCAGCGCACCGATGTAGCCGCGATCAGCCGGTCGAGCCGCCCGCTCGTCGGCGCGAGTCCGATCGTCACGGGGACGAATGGGGTGTGATACCTGCTCGTTTTCGCGAACTGCTGGCGTGTTAGTCGGTTCGTCATGACGCAAGGGCTCCGAGCGTGACGCCGCTGACGCGGTGCGCGCTCGCGCGCCTGCCTGGCTGTGCCTCACCTGGACATCCAGCGATGCTCTCTGCCCGGTGGTCGAATCTCGCCAACAACAAGCGCTGCCGGCCCCCGACGGCTGCCAAACTCCGAGCCAACGAGTCGTCGGTCCGAACCTACTCCCATAGTCGGCATCAAACGCGGGCGAACTCAGGGATCACCCGGGTGATCGGCCCGCAACGGTCACCATCGCCCTGCGTGGCACATTATGTTCAGATGCGTGTTGTCCAGCCGTTCCAGGTCGGCGCCGGTGGTTTCTTGAGGAATGGGGATGACCCCATTGCGGATAAGGGACCGAGCCAAAGGATGGCTGAGATCGTCGCCCGGTCAAGAGCCGGGCCCGGGACACAACTCGTGAGCCCTACGAGGGTCGGGCAGACGATGGGTGGCGGCGGATCTCGACAATGATGCCGCGGGAGCTGTCTCGGAGCGGGACATGACAGGGCCGGCATCGGAGTCGCGCTACGCGGAGCCGGTGCAGTGGAGACCGCAGGCACCGCGCTTCCGGCTGGTTCGGGTGCTCGTGTCGTGGCTCGTTGCGACCATAGCGTTGCTGGTCGCGGCCGCAATCGTTCCCGGGGTGAGCGTTCACGGCTTCGGTGGCGCCGTGCTCGCGGCTGCGCTGGTCGGAATCCTCAACTCGGTGCTGCCACCGGCCGTCGCGGCACTACGCCTGCCGTTCACCCTCGCGCTCGGGTTCGTGCTGGTGCTGTTCGTCGACGCGCTCATGTTGCTGATCGTCTCCGACATCGCGTCCGACGCGATCACTGTCAACACATTCGGGGACGCACTGCTGGCCTCGCTGGTGATGGCTGCTGCGAGCGTGGTGCTCGAGGTGATCTTCGGCGCCGACGATGACGACACCTACACGCTGCGCGTGATCCGGCGGATCGCGCGGCGACAGGGCACGCCGAGCTCGACGGACGTCCCCGGGATCGTGTACCTCGAGATCGACGGACTGGCGCTGCCGGTGCTGCAGCGCGCGATGCGCGACGGGCACGCGCCCAACCTTGCCCGCTGGCTCGAGGAAGGCAGCCATCGCCTGGTCGAGTGGGAGACCGACCTCTCCTCACAGACGGGGGCCAGTCAGGCGGGGATCCTGCTCGGCTCCAACGAGGACATCCCCGCATTTCGTTGGGTCGAGAAGGACACGGGCCGACTGATGACCTGTTCTGCGCCCGCCGACTGCGCGGAGATCGAGGCTCGCCACACGGACGGCCGCGGTCTCCTCATGAAAGGGGGTGCGAGCCGTGGAAATTTGCTCTCCGGGGAGGCGGACGAGCTCATCCTCACCGTCAGCCGAATGGAGGCCGAGAAGCAGGCGAACCCGGGCTACCGCCCGTTCCTGGCCAACGGCTTCAATGTGACTCGCGCGCTCGTTCTGTTCGGCTGGGAGATCGTCCTCGAGCTCCTCGCGGCCGCACGCCAGCGTCGGCGCGACATTCAACCCCGCGGCCACCGCGGCGGCTATTACCCGTTCCTTCGCGCGGCGCTGTGCGTGGTCGTGCGCGATCTGATCGTCTTCGGCGTGCTCACTGACATGATGAGCGGCCGGCCCGCCGTCTACGCAACGTTCTCGAGCTACGACGAGGTCGCCCATCACTCCGGGCTCGAGCGCAGCGACACGCTGGAGGCGCTCTATGCACTCGACGAGCACTTCGGGCGCATCGCCCGCGCGTGCCGCTACGCACCCAGGCCCTACAAGCTCGTCGTTCTCTCCGACCACGGCCAGACCCAGGGCGCCACCTTCAAGCAGCGCAACGGCTACGGGCTCGACGAGCTCGTCGAGCGCTCGCTCGACACCGGCACCGTGTCGCGGCTCGCCGGCGGCGATGAGAACGACGCCGCCGTCGGTCACGCCCTCAACGAGGCCACCGGTCGCACCGCGTCCGCAGACGAGAACTCCAAGGACGGCGTCAGCGACCGCGAGGTAATCGTCCTCGGGTCCGGGAACCTCGGCCTGATCTAGCTGATGGAAGAGCCGCGGCGCTTGATGCTCGAGGAGATCGAACAGCGCCACCCCCGCCTGCTCGGCGGACTGCGCGAGCACCCCCACATCGGCTTTCTGCTCGTCCACTCCGCCGAGCACGGGCCGGTCGTGCTCGGCGCCAACGGCACCAGCTACCTCGCCAGCGGCCGCGTCGACGGCGAGGACCCGCTCGCCGGCTTCTCGAGCACCGCATCCGCGCACCTGCAACGTACCGACGCCTTCGAGCACGTCGCCGACATCATGGTCAACAGCTTCTATGACCCCCAGCTCGAGGAGGGCTGCGCCTTCGAGGAGCTGATCTCGTTTCACGGCGGCATGGGCGGCCCCCAGACCCGTCCGTTCCTCGCCTATCCCAAAGATCTCCCGGCGCCGCCCGAGCCGATCATCGGCGCGGCGTCGATGCATCAGATCCTCGCCGGCTGGCGCAAGTCTCTCCAGGACGAACACATCTCAGCGCCCGAGGTTCGCATGGGCGGCGTCGCCCAGGTGCCGTCCCCTATCGGGCAGACTCCTTGAGAACTGGAGTTCCATCGGGAGAGAGCTCGGGACATGGTCGCGCTCCCGACGGGCTCATTTCGGATGCGCTCGGCCGATTTCTACCCTGAAGAGGCACCGCAACGGCAGCTGAGCAACCCGCCGCGCGTGCGATGAGCTGTGCGACCGAACCGACACGCACGGGCTCTCAGCAGGTCTGGAACGAAAGCGGCCGACTGCCGGCGCCGGGATCTGCCGATCCCGCGGGGGCTGCGACCAGAGTGGAAAGCCACTGGGCATCGACCGGGGTCGCGAGGATCTCGCGGGCCATCGCCGCGGCACCGATGCGGAGAGCGTCCCCGACCAGATCGGCGCGCGCGTGCAGAGGTGCGACCAGCCTCGCCTGATTCTCGACGACCACCTGGTGGACGTGGATCCCCGGCGGATGCCGATTCTGCTCTAGCCGGGCGGCCTGACGGTTATACGCAGCGTGACGCCCACGCAATATACGCGCGATCTCGGGCTGCCCCCAGAGAGCCAGGAGCTCGGCGAGCTCGCTGATGGCGCGTTGCCGATAAGCGGCGGGCCGAGACCGCAGCACCAATACGTGCGTGGCGCCTTCTTCCAGCACCGAGTCCAGGGGAATCGGCTCCAGCAGGCTGCCGTCGGCCATGTACTCGCCGCGGAAGAGAGGGGCCGCGCCCGAGAAGCGGGGCAGGAAGCTGCTGGCTCGAACCGCGTCGAGCACCTCCCGGGCGTCCTCGAACCCCTTGAGCACACGCAGAGTCATCGTTTCCAAGGACGTGGCCAGCACGCGGAGGTCCGGGCCCGACGCGAGGCCCTCGAATGAGAGCGGCCGGCGAGCGGCGATCAGGTCGTCGAACAAGAGCTCGAAGTCGACGAGTGGTCGGCCCCGAAGCGGCCCGATGACGTCGATTACGCCTTCGGCGACCGCATCCTGGTAGTGCATCGCGCCTACGGCCGCCTGCCCGGCGCACAATGCCCAGCCATTGAGGGCTCCGGCCGAGACGCCGTAGACGCGGTCGAAGGCCTGCGTCAGGCCCGCCGCCTCCAGTACCACGCACATCCCGGCGGTCGCGGCTCCCCGCATGCCACCTCCCTCGATGGCCAGGCAGACGACCTCATCGTCCAAGCGCTTTCCCGGCACACTTTCGTCGGAGCTGCGCTGCATGAGGGTCCGCACGACCCCGCTCATCGAGGCGGCCGGTTCGCGCAGAAACGGCACGGCGTCGCCGATCGGAGAATTGGCCTCAGGGCCGCTGGCCCGGCGCTTGGCGTCGCTCATGGCGAAAGCGCCGCCAGTCGTACGGGTCTCCGCGTCGGCGCCGTGCTCACTGCGCGTCCCTCAGACGGAGCCGCGCGTGTCAGGTCTTCACCGCGAGTGTCATCGTGGCGGTTGCGAAGACTTGTCCCGATTTGAAGGCGGTTACGCCCAAGGCGCTATTGAGTGCGTCGGCTGCTGGTTCGGTCAGCGTCAGCTGGAGGCCCTGGTCCACGATCACGCCACCGGCTTCCGTTTCATGTTTTTCGGCGCTGGGGTTGATCGCAAAGACCGGCACCCTCTGACCCCCGATGAGCGCAGTGACCTGCTCGGTGGAGGTGTCTACGATGAAGCTCGTCACGGTGATGCTCTTTTCGCCGTGACTCAGCTTGACGCCACCGGTGTGATTGATCGTTCCCTTGACGGTCGCAACGGCGACCTGCCCGCCATCGACCGGGAGCACAAGCGTCTTGCTGTAGGTTGCCGGGGCAACCGCCGTTACGGTGATCCCATTTTCAGCCAGCAGCTTGGAATTTGCAGGATTGAGCGCGAGGCTGGTGTGCTTGCCGATCAGTGCGCTCTGCGTGGTCGAGGTAGAGGTGGTTGTCGGTTCCGCGCTCGCGGTTGTCGAACTGGTGGTGTTCGTACTGCTGCCGCAGGCGGCCAGGCCGAGCACACCGAGCGCCAGCGGGACAGCGACAAGACGCGGTGAGACTCGAGCTTTCATCCATCTGATCATGTTCATCGGGTCATCCTCTCTGGTTTGGGACAGTTCACGGCGCGCTCAGCGGACCCAGCGGACCTCACTAAATGCCTCGGCCTTCCGCGCCTTCATCCGCGGCCGCTTCCGGACTCTTCGCGAGCTCATAGATAACGATCACTGACAGCGCAAAAACGCAGATCGACCAGAACGGCAGCACTCGAACATCCAACAGCGACCCGATCGCCACGAGCGTCGCGGCGAAGATTCCGAACCACCGCCCGAACGAGCCGCCGCTGAACAGCGAAAAGGCGGCGAGCAGCTCCAGCGTTCCCAGGATCAGGGTGATCCAGCCCCAGGTTTTCAGGCTGCTGAAGACGTAGTGAGCACCGGTCGCTGTGAAGAACTGCGATTCTCCGATCCCGACAATCCCCCAGATGATGTTGAGCGTGCCCGAGATCGCCAGCAGGATGGCCGCGAACACCCACCAGCCCGTCACTCGATCTATGTTCACAACTGCCTCCTGTCATTCGATTCATGCCGTTTCCCGGCCTCGGACATACCTTGACGGCCGCCGACAGCGTGCGGGGCGAAGCGAGACACAATCACCCGGGTGGTTTGCCGGCTAAGTTGGGCCACGCCTCTGCACGGGCGCGCGTGTCCGGGCTTAAATGTTGTGCCGGTGCTGCGGTCGAGCTCCTACGTGGTACGTCTTGGGAGCTCCCCCTCGATGCCGTGTTGCTTCGCGAGCCCGGCGGATCACCCGGGTGATCGTGTCCCGATCCAGGCAAACACACGCCGCCACAGAGCATGCTTGGCACTCGAATGCCATCACGGCTCTATCGGCTGGTAGTCGACAGAACTCGGGCCCCCTACGAGTCCGCGTGCGCCGGCGTGATTCTGGCCGCTCACGGTGGCACGAACGAGATGAGCGCCGGTGTCATCGAGTCCGCCGGCTGGGTAGATCTACCCAGCTCACGGTCGACTTCGCGATTCGAGCGGGCGACTCGCCTACTCGAGGTAGCAGCAGGTCGTCAGAGATGATCGTTTTCGAGTTGTTCGGGGAGACGGTGCCGACGACTTCGACGGCCGAACGGCTTGCAGAGATAGACGGGGTGAGCCGCGTGCGGGTCGTTCCGGGCATGCCGGCCGGCCACTCGCTTGTCTCGGGCGAGGTCTCCCACAACGCGACCGACGCACTGCTGGCGGCGCTCAACTCGATGGGTGTAGCGCGTGAGGATATCCGGTTGACGCGCGGCGAAGAGCTCGGGGGCGGCGTCCCCGGAGCTGAAGACACGAGTCTCATCTGGGCTGACGTAGTCGGCCTAGCCGGGTCGAATGCGCGCATCTTCGGCCGTTATCTCGCGTTCATGGCGGTGGCAGGTGTGATCGCCTGTTACGGCGTGGTCGGCGCGAGCCCGATTCTGATCGTCGGAGCGATGGCAGTCAGCCCCGACCTGCTGCCTATCATCGCTACCGCGGTTGGGGTGATCGGGCGGTCACTGCGGCTCTCGGCGCGGGCACTGCTCACATTGACCGCGGGGTTGGGAACGGCGGCCCTCTTTGCCGCGATTTTCGCGTTCATTCAGAACGAGCTGGCGCTGTTGCCCTCGAGGTTCAACCTGGACGACACGGTGCTGCACGGCCTTGACCATGTCAACGACGAGACGATCGCTGTTGCTCTCGCGGCTGGCGTAGCAGGCATGCTCGCTTTCGAGACGCGCGCCAGCTCGGGTGTTGGGGTGGCGATCTCTGTGACGACGATTCCGGCGGCCGCCTATTTGGGCGTCGCCGCAGGGCTCGGTGAAGCGGACAAGGCGCTTGGGGCGCTGGGGGTCCTCGCGGTGAACGTCGCAATGATCGTGCTCGGAGCCTGCATCACCCTCATCAGTCAGCGGGCAGTCGCGCAGCGGCGTGAGGCACGTGGATAGATGCGGCCGAGAGGCTGGACAGCGCCGAGGGCCTCGTGCACAACCCGCTGGGACCACCAGCAGGGCGCAAGACCTGCCGCGCACACCGACGCGGAGTCACTTCAATCACCCGGGTGATCATTGCTCACGCCCGGCGAAAAGAGGCGACGCACCGTTAGGAATATGAGGGTGCGAAAGCATCGGGAGACACGTGATGGTTGATCCAGGGTCCTATGCCCCGGTGGCGTCGGCGATCACCGTCGGCGGCTTTAAATGGACGGGGAACTTCACGACGGTCGACCTCATCGCTGCGGCCACGAACTCGCTCAACGGCGCGCTGCTCGTGCGCCGCCCCGACCATTTCAAGAACTGGACGATCACCGGCGTCCTGCTGATGGCGCTACTGATGGGTCTCGGCGGCGGCATGACGCGCGACGTGCTCGCCAACCAGGTGCCCAGCGCGCTGACGAACCCCGCGTACATCACCGTGGCCCTCGCCTTCGGCGTGCTCGGCTACCACCTCGCCTACCAGAGCGGTCAGCTCTTTCGTGAGGGCCTATTCCAGTTCGCGACCTCGTTCTCGCTGCCCTGGTACGCAATTGCGGGAGCCCAGAAGGGCGTCGCGATAGGCCTGCCGATAGCCGGCACGCTCGCACTGGCAGTGATCGGGCCGACGGCCGGGCGTTGGTACGTCGACGTGAGCTCGGGCGTCCCGCCCAAGCATTTCGTCCGCGGCGAGTGGTTCGTCGCCACCGCGGCACTGACCGGGCTGATCTGGCTGGTCGCTGACGCGCTGGGGGCCGAAACCTGGCTGTCGGTGGGCATCGCGTTCCTCATCGGCTACGCCTTCCGCGTCGTCGCGCTCTACCGCGCCTGGGAGGAGCCGCTCGCCAAGGAGCCTCAAGGCGTCTACATCCACGACGAGGGGCGCCCGGCCCTCGGACGCAAGCTCAAGGGCAAGTCTCAGCGCGAGCTGAACTCGCTCGGCCTGGTCGTCGCCGACGACGGTGATCTCCATGTCGACCCCAAGCTCGAGGTGTCACACAATGTCGCCTAGTGCCGCAAGCGCGACGCGTCTCGTAACTGCGCTGCGAGGACCGGACCCGAGATGACGACGTCCCCCGGCGCGAGGGCACAGGGCAACGCTGCGGCGTCGGAAGCGTCGAGCGCTCCAGCTAAACCCGGCTGGGTGCTGGCCGCGCTGATCGCGGTCGCCGCGGTCGCGAACCTGGGGCTCGCGGTGGCCAACGTCGCGCTGCCATCGATCGGCAAGCATTTCGATTGCTCGCAGGTGTGGTTGAACCTCGTGGCGGTCGGGTACTCGTTGGGTCTCGCAGCGTCGGTGTTGTACTTCGGTGCGATCGGTGACCGGTACGGGCGCAAGCTGCTGCTGATTCTCGGCATGTGCCTGACGGTGCCCGCCGACTGCATGGCTGCATGGGCGCCATCGATCGAATTCCTGTTCGTCGCACGCGTCATCGGCGGGCTGGCGGCGGGCATGGCCTATCCGACCACGCTCGCGCTCATCACGGCACTCTGGTCGGGGCCCGCACGGACGCGCTCGATCGCGCTGTGGGCCGCGACGGGGGGCGCGATCTCCGCGCTCGGCCCGTTGTGCTCCGGAATCCTGCTGGAACATTTCTGGTGGGGGTCGGTGTTCCTGCTCACGCTGCCGCTGGCGTTCGTCGGGCTCGCGATGGCGATCAAGCTGGTGCCGGCGCATGTCAACGAGGCGACCGAGCCGGTCGACAACCCCGGCGGCATGTTGTCGATCGTCATGGTCGGCGCGCTGATCCTGGGTATCAACTTCGCACCTGTGCCAGAAGAGGGCATGCTGGTGCTGGGACTGTTCCTGATCGCCGCCGCTGCCCTCATCGCCTTCTACCTGCGCCAGCGGCGGGCGCGGAACCCGTTGTATGACCTGCATGCCGCGGCGCGTCCGACCTTCTGGGTGGCGGCGATCGCCGGGGTGATCGTGTTCGGATCGCTGATGGGCGCGATGTACATCGGCCAGCAGTTCCTGCAGAACGTACTGGAATACTCGACCGTAGACGCGGGCCTTGCAATCCTGCCCGCGGCGGCGTGCATGATTCTCGCGGCGCCCCGCTCCGCGAAGCTCGTAGAGGCGAAAGGGGCCCGCTTCACGCTCCTGCTGGGCTACGTCTTTGTCCTGCTCGGTTTCCTGACGATGCTGCTCCTGTGGAAGGAGAACATCGAATACTGGAAGGTCGGGCTGGGCTACGCGTTCGTCGGGATCGGCGTCGGCCTCGCGGGCACGCCGGCGTCGCACTCGCTGACTGCCTCGGTGCCTGTCAAGCGAGTAGGCATGGCCTCCGGTACCGCCGATTTGCAGCGCGACCTCGGCGGCGCGATCATGCAGTCGATCTTCGGCGCGCTCCTGACCGCCGGCTACGCGGCCGCGGCCGGCGCCGCGATCGCAGCGTCGGGCAACAAGGCGGTCACGAGCAGCGTCGAAAGTGAACTGACGAAGTCGTTCTCCAGCGCCGCCGACGCCGCTTCACGCTACCCCGCCGCGATCCAGCAGAACATCATCGAAGGCGCCAAGGCGTCGTTTCTGAAAGGCGACCAGTGGGCTTACCTAGCCGGGATCATCGCCGTGCTCCTGGGCGCCACGCTGGTGGCGCTCAAGTTCCCGCGGGCAGACGAGGAGAAGAAGCTGCTCGCCCAGTACCACGGCGAAGACACCAGCGCCGTCTCGCGCCCCTCCGCCGGTCGGGCGGTTCGGCCCGCCGCAAGTCCGAGCAGCCACCCGGCCAGCCCATGACGCCGGGCGAGATTTTTGCACTTGTGGGCCCCAACACACGCGCCGTGTGCCGGACGCGGGTGGCGCCGCTGCCGCGCCCCACAAGCGTGCCCCTGTACCGGGGGCACGCCAGCCGAACAAGCGGTCAGACCAATCTGGCGACGCTCCATCCACGTGCAACGACTCCGGAGGTCACATCATGAGCCAACCCGATCGAAGCAAGCTCCCAATTCGCAGACAGCCGTTCCGCGGGGTAGCGAACAGGACTCTCGACGGTTCGCGTCCGGACTGGGACGCGCTCGGACATACCGATGCACCCGATGGGGCCCCAAATGTCCTGGTCGTGCTGATCGACGATGCCGGCTTCGGCAATGCCGGCACGTTCGGCGGCCCGATCGAGACCCCCAACTACACGAAGATCGCCGAGGGTGGGGTGCGCTACAACCGCTTTCACGTCACGGCTCTGTGTTCGCCCACGCGCGCGGCACTGCTGACCGGGCGCAACAGCCACGCTGTCGGCTTCGGATCAGTCGGCGAGTTCTCGACCGGATTCGCGGGCTACACGGCCTTCGTTCCAGATGACTGCGTCCCGGTTCCCAGGATCCTGCGGGACAACGGCTACAGCACCGCTGCCTTTGGGAAGTGGCATTTGACGCCGGACGGCCAGCAGGGTCCGGCTGGGCCGTTTGACCGGTGGCCTGTGGGCTGGGGATTCGAGTACTTCTACGGGTTCTTGGGCGGAGGAGCCTCGCAGTGGGATCCCTGCCTCGCAGAAAACCAGAAGATCATCGGCACCCCCGAGGCTTTCTATGACCGGGAGGATCCCTACTACCTTCCCGATGCGATGGCGGATAAGACCATCGAGTGGCTCCACGCGTTGCGCGCCGCGGACGCCAAGAAGCCGTTCTTCGCGTATTTCTCGACCGGCTGCAGTCACGCCCCCCATCACGTCTCAGCGGAGTGGGCCGCCAAGTACAAGGGGAAGTTCGATCAGGGCTGGGACAAGCTGCGGGAGGAAACCTTCGCAAGACAGCAGGCGCTCGGTGTTATCCCCGCCGACGCGGAGCTCACGCCGCGTGACGACGCGTTCGCCGCGTGGGATGACGTCCCCGAGAAGCTCAAAACGTATTACGCGCGCCAAATGGAGGTGTATGCGGGCTTCTCCGAGAACGCCGACCACAACGTGGGACGCGTGATCGACGCGATCGACGAGCTGGGCGAGCTCGACAACACGCTGGTCCTATGGATCTGGGGCGATAACGGAGCCAGCATGGAGGGAACGATCACCGGGTCCTTCAACGAGCTGACCATGCAGAACGGAATTCCGCTCACAGATGAGATGCAGCTGCAGCTCGCCGAGCGCTACGGCGGCATCGAGGCGTGGGGCAACGAGATGATGGACCCCCACTACTCGGCGGCGTGGGCGTGGGCGGGAAACACGCCGTTCAAGTGGGGCAAGCAGGTGGGCTCACACCTGGGCGGGACCCGAAACCCGCTGGTGGTGCACTGGCCCGAGAGAATCACCGAAAACGGCGCCCTGAGGACGCATTTCACCCACGTAATCGACGTCGCGCCCACGATCCTCGACGTTGCCGGCATCCCGATGCCCACGCACATCGATGGCATCGAGCAGCAGCCGATGCACGGTGTGACGTTCGCCGACTCGCTCACCGATGCCGACGCACCTGAGCGCCACACGCAGCAGTACTTCGAGACGATCGGCAACCGCTCGATGTACAAGGACGGCTGGTGGCTGTCGATGAAGACCGCCCGTATTCCGTGGGTGTTGACCCCCGAGGCAATCAAGCCGTATGCCCCGGGGGTGTGGGATCCGGACGACGACCCGACCGAGCTCTACTACCTCCCGGACGACTTCACCCAAGCGAAAGATCTCGCCGCAGCGCACCCCGAGAAGGTGAAGGAGCTCAAGGAGCTCTTCTGGGCGGAGGCGGAGAAGTACAACGTGCTTCCCCTGCTGGCGCCCTTGGCGGCGTTCTTCGGAATGGTGCCGCCCCTCCCCGATGTCGCCAAGTACGAGTTCCGCGGTGACGTCGAGAACGTCCTGTCGGGGATGATCCCACGGATCTACAACCACTCCTACACGATCAGCGCTGAGCTCGTGATCCCGCCGGGGGGAGCCGAAGGCGTGATCGTCGCCGAGGCCGACCATCTCGGTGGTTTCTCGCTGTTCGTCGACAACGGCAAGCTGACACATACCTACTCGATGATGGGGGTGTTCGTCTTCCGGCAGCAGGCAGAGGAGCCGCTGCCCGAGGGCGAGGTGACCGTGCGGATGGAGTTCGCGGCCGACGCGGCGAAACCCGCCACTGGAGGCGAGGTGACGCTGTTCGTCAACGACCGCCCGGTCGCCGACGGCCGCATGGACCACACGGTGCCGATCCGATTCTCCGGCTACGCCGGGATGGACATCGGCCGTGACAACGGCGGCGTCGTCGATCTCAGCTATGCAGACAGGAAGCCGTTCACCTTCACGGGCACGATCAAGAAGGTCATCTTCGACGTCAACCCGCACGCGTCCGCCGACGAGGAGCACGAGCTCCACACGGCAGCCCACCACGGCCACGCCGCCCACGCGCTGAGCGCGTGAGACCGCGCCCGCTACAAGGAGGATCCCGATGAAGCTCCACGACACAATCGACGTACTGATCGGAGGCTATCTCTCGAAGGAGGCCGCCGAAGAGGATTACAACGCGGTGCTCGACTGCGGCGCCCACCTGTACGGAGCGGTCGTCGTGAGCAAGGCCCTCGACGGGGAACTGTCTGTCGAGCAGACCGACCACATGGTCCGCGAGGGCGCCGAGGGCCTCGGCGCGATCGGGTTCGCGGTCGGGCTATTCGCGCCGCCGCTGCTGGCTGCCACCGCGGTCGGAGCGGCGATGGGTGCCGGCGCCGGAAAGCTCCTGCACCACAAGGCCTCCCAGAAGCTCGGAGAACAGGCCGGCGCGACGATCCCACTCGGCGGCGCCGGGCTGATCGTCGCATATTCACACGCGGATGCCCCGACCGTGGAACCCGTGGTCACACGCGCCGTACAGCGGAGCGTCGGTGAGGCCGAGGGTAGCCATGTCCAGGCCCTCAAGGGCGCTATCGCCGACGCGCAGCAGAAGATGGCCGAAACGGCGAGCGCGGGGTGAGCGAATGCGAGTCCGATTCCTAAAACAATCCGTCGTGCTGCTGACCGCGCTCCTCGCCGGAGTCGCTCTCGCCGTCGCGGTCAGCGCTTACGCGGCCAACAGCTCGACTACCACAGCGAGCACGGCGACGCAGGGCACCACCGCAACGCAGACTGTCACGCAACCTGCTCAAACCCAGACCCAGACGGTTACACAGCCAGCTAAGACGGTCACGCAGTCGCAGACCGTCACACAGCCCGCCCAGACCACGACTACCAGCACACAGGCATCGACGGGAGCAGCCGTTGCCGCAGGCGCGGCGGGTGCGAAGGCCAGCGAAAAAGGCCAGTCCGAAGAAGAAACGCTGCCCACTTGGGCGTGGGTACTGATCGGCGCCGGGGTGATCTGCGCAATCGTCGCGGCATTCGCGTTGGGCCGGCGTCGGAGTAGGACGCACGACGAACCTACCTCTCAATCCGTCTCCTCGGACGCCTCCGGTGCCATGTCGTCCGACCCACCGCCGAGCGACCTAAGTGCGTGAGGAGGACCTTGGCAGACCCGCACCGGCGGCGTACCTATGCCCGTCAGCCGACAACAAACGAACCCCGGCAGCGCCACCGGAGCGACAACAGACGCCTCGGACTCACCGGCTCGGCCGGCTTTCCACCTGCTCGCCAAGCCGACGGGTGCACAGTGCAACCTGGACCGCGATTATTGCTTCTTCTCTCCAAGGCGCGTGCGACCACTTTGTCGAGCCCAACTAACAGACTGGGCAATATCTCAGAGGCTTCGATGGCCGAGCGGGTCGCCTCGCCGCGCCAGCATCGCCAGCATTTCGCTCGGGAGCGGACTACCGCCAAAAGCAGTTCTCGGTGGCCCTCGGCCTCCTCCCTGCTTTGTGGCTGCCTTCTCGTCGGAGCGGCGCCCAGCCAGTGTGTGATGCGTTTGAGCCTGGCCGAGCTCAGCTCGACCTGAGCGGGGGTCTCGTGTGCGCTGGCCCAGCACAGGGGCCGCGCGGTTGCCCTACAGGGCCGGTTGACCTAGAGGGCCGGTTGACCTAGAGCGCCTTGCGATACAGGCGAGCTGCACTACCACGAGGACAGTCCGCCACCACGGCCACGGTCTCGTAGCCGAGCTGGTCATAGAGGCCGCCCGCGAGGATGTCGTAGGCCAGGAACAACATCAGGGAGCACCCGCGGAGGCGCGCCTCTTCGTCTGCTCGTCCCATCAGCGACCGCGCCACGCCGCGTCGACGCAGCGGCTTGTCGACCCACATAGCCTGGAGTTCGCAGTAGCCGCCCCACACGATCGCGGAAAGGCCGGCTCGCATGCGGCCGCTCCGGTCACGAAGAAACACCCCGAACTCGCGCTCGTCCCCGGCGCCCGTCGCGGCGATGGCGGCCGCCGCGACATGGTTCTCCAGCAACGCGAGCTCTCCCGGATCCGGGCCGTCCTCGACGACCAGGCGACAGGCGTCCATGATCTGACGGGCTCGCGACGCGGGTCCTTCAGGCTTGCATCATCTGGTCGATCAGAGCGGCGTCGTCGAAGTAATTTCGGAACCCTGAGATCCGGTCACCGGAGAACTCCGCCACGAGCGCGCCGCCGAGCAGGATCCGCCGGCCGTTGGGGGGAATCACGGCGTCCTCAGATATGACGAATGGGCCCGAAAACGTCGCGTTCACGCGGTACTCGACTACGCCCTTGTTTCCGAACACGTCGAGTGCGTTCACGTCGACCGACACGTCCGAAAGCGAGTCGTCATGGTCAGCGACGACCTGCTTTAGCTCATCGAGCGAACTCACGAGCATGTTTGGGGACCAGCCGCTGACATCGTCGGTAAAGAGTTCCGGCAGGGCGTCGACGGCGCCCGTGATACATGCCTCCAAGCCGTGGCGCAGAACGCCGCGTCGGTCGTTGCTCATCATTACTCCTTGCTCGTGGAAGGTCTAGCTACCGAGAATCTTGGCCTTCGCCTCGGCAAACTCCTCGTCCGTAAGCGCACCGGAGGCATTGAGGTCCGCAAGCCGCTGGATCTCATCGATGCCTTCTGAGCTCAAGCTGGGTTCGGCGCTCACGCTGGATTCGGCGGGAGGCGGTGGTGCAGGCGGGACTTCTTCCTGCGCCGGCTGATTCTGCTGCCCCCGTCGAGCCGCGCCTGCTGCATACGCAGCGCCGCCGACAACGAGCGCCGTTCGGCGTCGCGCCCGCCGACGTACAAATCCCATTTCGGCCTCCTATCTTCTTGGTTGCTCTTGACTGTCGCGCCAGCTGCGAGTAGTAATCGTTTGGCTACTTGTAGTTGACGGTGGACTCTCAGCTAGCGCTCGCCTCGTCTCAGCGACGCGCCCACCTCTCGTCCCGCGTCTCGCCGCCCGCTGGCGACCTCGTATTCACAATGCCTGTTCTGCGCCGAGAGTGGGCTGCGTGGGGGCAGGATCACCCGGGTGATTCGCCTTGGATAGACGGAAGCGGCGACATTCGGGCGCACGGTGGCAACACCGCATTAACTCACCCGGGTGATCGTGGGCGCCTGCGGGTCAACCGCGCGTGCCGAGCATGCATGCTGAGGACTGCATGAGTGGAGTCGAATCTGCCAACGCCGGTGTTGAGCACGGGTCCGACCCAGGCCACACCAAGACGGCGCTGTCGCTCGCTCCGCTGCCCCTCACGCCAAAGACGGAGCTCCGGCTCGCGCCAGAGGTCCGCACGCGCTTCGATGACGGAGGTCACGTTCTGATCGACGCCCCGAACGGGACGGTCGTCGATATCGGGCCGCGCGGTTTCGCGACGCTGGCGCTCTTCGTACGGCCGCTGCCACTCGGACGGGCGATCGAGCGTCTCGAAGCCGAGTGCCCGGGTACGGATTTCGCCCCCACGATGAGCGTCATCGACATGCTCATCGATGAGGGCGCGCTGATTACCGGCGACAGCGCGGCCGCGACGCCTCGCGGTTGGGCCAACCCGGTCGAACACGCTCGGATGCTCGATGACCACCGACGCACCAACGACTACCTCACTGCCATCGCTGAGGCGGTCAGACCCGACGACGTCGTGCTCGACATCGGCACGGGAAGCGGCGTACTCGCTGTCGCGGCAGCCAGGGCGGGGGCCCGCCGCGTTTTCGCTGTCGAGGCCAGCGACATCGCGGGGGTGGCCGAGCGGGTGTTCGAGGTAAACGGGGTAGCCGACCGGGTCACCCTCGTACCCGGCTGGTCGCGACATGTTGCGCTGGAGGAACGGGCCGACCTTCTGGTGGCGGAGATCATTGGCAGCGAACCTCTCGAGGAGGAGATCCTGGAGACGACGCTCGATGCGCGGCGGCGCCTGCTAAAGCCTGGCGCACGGCTGATCCCGAGCCGCCTGACGCTCTTCATACGGCCGCTCATCATTCCGGAGGCCGAGGCGAGGCAGCGAGCCATCGGCGCCGGCGCAATCGAGCGCTGGAGAGCGCGCTACGGCATCGACTTCCAGCCCCTGCTCGACGCCGCCACTGCCGGGCCCTACTACGCGCCCACCGAGGGCGAGGTCGCTGCGCGGTGGACACCCGCGGGGAAGCCCACTCTCCTGGCCGCACTCGATCTCACCGCGTTCGAGGACACGACCGTCGACGCGATGGCCGACGTGAACGTGGAGCCACCACGGACTGTGAACGCGCTCGCGCTCACCTTCAGTGCCGACCTGCATGGGCAGGTCACGCACACGCTCGACCCCTGGTCGTTCCCCACGTCGAGCTGGGCAACGTCGATCTGGGTCCTCCCCGATGCGCTGCGGGTACGCCCCCACGAGGCGCTGCGCGTGCGTTACACGCGGCGCGTGCCAGGAGCGCCGGATGGTCTCACGTGCTGGCTTGCCCCGCGCGAGGAAACCTGAACGACGCCCCCGAAACCATACGCGGACCGGCTTGAAGGCTCGCGTCCGCGCTCCTACTCGGGACATATTTCGGCCCGCCTACAGAGCCCAATTGCAGCCCCAGCGAGCAACTTCCCGGGCGCTAATTCGCATTAGCGGAAGACCCCGCCCGGCGGTAAGGGCGCCACGGAAAAACCGTGTCCCGCGAGCCAGCAAGCCTGCCCGAGTCAGTGCTGTCGAGTCGAGAGCCGACCTCGGGACACAGCCTCCCAGCGTTCCGGCACGAGCACCACACGGAAGCCATCGGGATCTTCCAGCGTGATTCCGTGCTCAGCCCAGTACGGGTTGGCTGCCGTGACGGGCACCGTTCCAAGGCGTGTTGCGATCGCGTCCACCGATTCCTGGTTGCCCCTCGACTGCGGGCTCGAGCCGAGGTGCGGCCCCGAGATATCGGCCACTTCGGCCGATGCGGTCCGATGAGCCCGGCGCCTACCGTCGACTGACTGAATGACCTGGGCGACCCGCTTCCGGATCCGTGAATACCTCCGCGAGAGCCTCTGGGTCGTGCCATCTCTTGGGGCGGTCGCCGGCCTGCTGGGAGCGCTGATCGTCGTATTGATCGATGAACACGTCAAGGTGCCACCCGAATGGGCGTACTCATCATCTACTGCGAGCACGGTCCTGTCGGCGATCGCCGGGGCGGGGGCCGCCCTGACGGGCTTCGTGGTGACCGTCACGGTGCTGGTGGTCCAGATGGCGACTGGCACTTTCTCAGCGCGTTACATGCGCCTCTGGTACCGCGACCCCGTGCTGAAGGGTGTGTTGGCGCTGCTGATCGGCACGCTCGCGTTCGCGTTCTCCTTGATGCGTCGGATCGAGACCAATTTCGTCCCGGATCTCGGCGTCACCGTGGCGGAGGTGCTGCTTCTCGTGGGACTGGTGATCTTCGTGCTATTCCTCAACCGCTTCATACATCGGCTTAGGCCGGTGGCCGTTGCCGCGCTGCTGGCCAAGGGGGTACAGAAGAGCCTGGACGACGACCTCGCGCGTACCCGAGATATTCGGGACGTGTTCGTGGGACCACTCGAAGGCATGGACGAAGAACCGTCGCTCACGGTTCGGTGCGAACGCTCGGGAGCGATCCAGGCCGTGAACCTTTCCGCGATCGCGACGTGGGCGCATCAGCACGAGTGCCTGGTGCTGATGCGGCACTCCGTCGGCGAGTTCATGGAGGAAGGCGACCCGCTGTTCGAGGTGTACGGCACGCCCGGCCAGACCGACGCCGCCGACCGTGACCTGCGCGGACTCGTGGCGCTGGGATTGGAGCGGACGATCGAGCAGGATCCCGCGTTCGCGCTTCGCGTCATGGTGGACATGGCCGGCAAGGCGCTCTCCCCTGCGATCAACGACCCCACGACCGGGGTACAGGCGCTCGATTACCTAGGCGAGAGCCTGAAGCGATTGGGCGCAGTCGACCGATCGTCGCCCCGCTGGCACGCCGGCGCGGCCAAGCAGGGGGTCGTCGTCCCGGTCCGCCGCTGGGAGGACTACCTGGCCCTGGGCATTACCGAGATCCGCGAGTTCGGCGCCACCTCGATCCAGGTGATGCGAAGGCTGCGTGCCGTCCTCGAGGACCTCATGCGAGAGGTACGGCCGGAGAACCGCGCTGCAGTGGCGGCCGAGATCGCGCGACTGGACGCCACCGTCGAAGCGGGTTTCTCGGGTTCGATCGATCTCGACCGGGCCGGCATCGCCGACCGTCAAGGGCTGGGAGGCCCGGAGCGTCTCGGAAATGTCGAGCCGGCGCCCGAGCGAGCGCTCGCACCAGCCGATCGGTCTTGATCGACAAGTACGCCGCCGCGGCGCGGAGGATCTGGAGAGTCTGACCCGGGGTCGCGCGCTGCCGGTTAGCGGCTCGACCATGCTTCTCTCAGTACGCCCTCGATAAACGCGGCCTTGCCCTCGGTGTAAGCGTCTCGGTCGTTGGTAAAGCGGGCGGCGAGTGTGTGCTTCAGTGCGGCGTATTCTGCCCCGACGACGTGGTGGGTTTGCAGCCAGTCGCGGAAGAGCAGCTCGTCCTGGTAGCGCTGGGAGTCGATCGGGATGAGGTGGAGGTGGTGGGTGCGGCGGCTCGGGTGCGGCTTGCAGAACCAGTGCATTTCCTGCGGCCGGTAAGGCGCGTACTGGTACTGGAGGCCGGCCAGCGGTGCAAAGCACGCACGGGACGCCTCGAGGTCGGAGACGCCCACGAGGATGTCAATGATGGGCTTCGCGTCAAGCCCGGGCACGCTCGTGCTTCCAACGTGATGGACCCCACCAACGACCCACTGCCCGATCGCCCTTTCCAAGAGCGCGCGCTCCTGCTCGAAGCGCCACGGCCACACCGGATCGGCCGCAACTACCTGAACGGGTTCATCAGTTAGCCGGCCCACGGGGTCATCGTAAGCGTCGACCATCAGGCCAAGGCAAGGCACCTCGACGTCCGTGGTTCGTTGGCAGCACGAACTCGCCTAACGCTGGCGCTGGGTCGTGGCGGCCCGCCTCTGGTGGGCCGCGACGGACTCTGGGGCGTTCGTCGCTTGAGCCTGCGCCCTCGTCAACGGGGCCGGACTATGCTGGGTCGCGCTCTGGCGTTAAGTCTTGGTGCGAGCTTTGGACGGCTTTCCAGAGTTGCTACCGAGTTTGCGTGCGACCTGCTCGAGGTGCCGCGCCTCGCTGCGAAGCGCTTTCACGCGTGCCTCGAGCGCTTTACGAATCTTCTTCTCGCTCATAGTGTCCTTTCCGCGGGGGATGAGGACGCGATCCTAGTCGAGGGTGCTTAGCCTGCGGCGTGCTCGCGGTCAAGGTGGGGCCGTTGGCCCGCCCGTTCGGGCGCCCCTGACGGGCCATCCCTTGACAGCGCAAGCCTGCCGTGCGGCTGGTTTGGCGGTCAGGTGGGCAGGCCCGGACCTGAGCTTAAGTTCAGGGGCGAGTACTAGTCCTCGAGGCGCCGGAAGCATGATCTCGTCGAACCGGCGCATTGCCTCTTACCGAGCCGGCTGTGCTGAGATCAGGCTTTCGTCTTTGAGGCATTGGTGCGAGCGTTGGAGGGCCTTCCCAAGTTGCCACCGAGATTTTCTCGCTCATTGTTCCCGAGACAGCGCGCCCGTGCGTAGCTCACGTGGGAGCCAGACTTCGATCCTCTCGGTCGTGATCCGCTCGAGTGGGAGGTCACCGAAGGCGGGGTTGAGGTGTGCTTTGAGGGCGGAGCGGTAGTCGGCGATCGTGGATGGCTTGCGACCACGCTCGTGCTCGACGTATCTGAGCCACTCCTCCCCCGCACGCCGAAACGTCACCCCCGGTCCGGACCATCCCCCGCAGCGTCCCCACGCGTGCTTCGTCGAGCGTGCAGCGAGCGCGACGCGCGGCGACCCGGTTGTGCGCTTGCGAAGCCGGCTCGCGGCGAACTCGGTGAACCCACCGCCCCCCAGCCCGAACGGGGGTCACACCGGCGGATAGTCCTCGCAGGCAGACCAAATGATCGCCCGCCGAACACGGGTCTAGGAGATCCTGCGACGGTAGATCACCATCGCAAAGTTGTACGCGACGACGACGATGCCGACCATCCATGCGAGGGCAATCCAGATCCCGGAGCCGACCGGCTGCTGGGTGAACAGGTCACGGATCGCATTGACGATGGACGTCACCGGCTGGTGCTCGGCGAATGCGCGCACCGGGCTGGGCATGGTGTGGGTGGGCACGAACGCCGAGCTGATGAACGGCAGGAAGATCAGCGGGTAGGAGAAGGCACCGACACCGTCGGCGGACTTCGCGGACAAGCCGGGGATGATGGCGATCCACGTCAACGCCAGGGTGAACAGGATCAGGATGCCGGCGATCGCGAGCCAGGCCAGCACTCCAGCCCCCGAGCGGAAGCCCATGATCAGGGCGACTCCCACGACGACTACGAGGGAGATCAGGTTGGCGACCAGCGAGGTCAGCACGTGCGACCACAACACGGACGACCGGGCGATCGGCATGGACTGGAATCGCTCGAAGATGCCGCCCTTCATATCGAGGAAGAGCCGATACGCGGTGTAGGAGATACCCGAGGCGATCGTGATGAGCAGAATGCCGGGAAGCAGGTAGGTCACATAGCTGCCCGACCCGTGCTTGACCGCGCCGCCGAACACGTAGACGAACAGCAGCATGAACGCGACCGGCATGATCGCGGTCGTGATGATGGTGTCCAGACTGCGCGTGATGTGCTTCAGGGAGCGTCCCAGCAGAACGGCGGTGTCGCCGAAGAAGTGCGTGTCCATCGTTGTTCCCTACTTTCCGTTCGAGTTGCTGTCCGCGCTGGCGCGGTCCTTGCCGACGACGGCGAAGAAGACGTCCTCGAGGGTTGGCTGCTTCTCTACGTACTCGACCTTCGCCGGCGGGAGCAGCTGCTTGAGCTCGGTCAAGGTCCCGTTCACGATGATCCGACCCTCATGGAGAATCGCGATCCGGTCGGCGAGCTGCTCGGCCTCGTCCAGATACTGCGTGGTCAAGAGCACCGTCGTGCCGTGCTCGGCAAGATCCTTGATCGCGCCCCACACCTCGACACGTGCCCGCGGGTCCAGGCCGGTCGTGGGCTCGTCGAGGAAGATGATCGGCGGATTCCCGATCAGGCTCATCGCGATGTCCAGACGGCGGCGCATGCCGCCGGAATATGTCGACGCCTTCCGCGCGGCGGCATCGGTCAGCGAGAAGCGCTCGAGCAGCTCATCGGCGATCGCGCCCGGGTTCTCTTGATGGCGCAGCTTGGCGACGAGCACGAGGTTCTCGTGCCCAGTGAGGATCTCGTCGACAGCCGCGAACTGACCGGTGAGACTGATGGACTCCCGCACCTGCGCGGCATGCGTGGCGACGTCGAAGCCGTTGACGCTGGCAGCTCCCGCGTCGAGTTTGAGCAGCGTGGAGAGGATTCTCACGACCGTGGTCTTGCCAGCTCCGTTTGAGCCGAGCAGGGCGAAGATGCGGCCGGGCGCCACGTCGAAATCCACGCCGCGCAGCACTTCCAGCTCGTTGTAGGACTTCTCCAGGCCCCGCACCCGGATGGCAGGCTTGCCGGTCTGATCGGCGGCCGCCCGAACCGTGCTCGCGTTTGTCATGACGCATCCCCGGCGGCGCGATTGATGGCGTCGGTCAGCCGTTCGCGCTCCTTGGTGATCCATCCGCCCTCCGGGTAGTTCCGAAGGAACGCCTCGGCGAACTCCACCGGGTCCTGTCCGACAACCGCGCGGACCGGGGTGCCGCTCGCGGCGCTCTGCTCGAAGAGATCGGCGAGATCGTCCAGCATCGACTGGATGCTCTCCGCCTTTCCTGGCCCGAACAACATCAGGTAACGCTCCACGGCGTCGGCAGCCGCGCGATAGCTCGCCGGCAACCGTGCCGTGCGCGCCTTGTACTCCCGGTAGCGGCGCTTGTCGCCGACCACCTTCGTGGTGAGCTTTGAGATGGACACTGTCATCTGCCTCCTTCATGGAGCTGTTCGAGGCGTTCTGTGAGGAAGCTCCAGGTCCCCCAGAACTCTTCGAGGTACTCCCGGCCCTGGGTGTTAAGGGAGTACACCTTGCGCGGCGGCCCCTTCGAGGACGGAACCTTCTCGACGTCGACGAGGCCACGCTGCTCGACTCTGACCAGCAGCGCGTAGACGGTGCCCTCGGCAATGTCCGAGAACCCCTGGTCACGCAGCCACGCCGTGATCTCGTAGCCGTACGCCGATCGGCCGGACAGGATTGCCAGAACGATGCCCTCCAGCACACCCTTCAGCATCTCGGTCATCTGCTTACCCACCTCGGAAACACCTCCTCGCGCTACTCGGCGTTACTGACTACTGGTACATAGTAGCGCTGACTAGCGGGCGGCACAAGCTCCCACAACCGCGGGGGCTGTCGGCTCGCATCGTCCAAGCCTCAAACAGCGGGAACCGGGTGGTCGCGGCTCACGGGCGCAAGCTCGGTGCCTCTTGCGGACTCCGCGGGCGGCGATCGCGCCAGAACGAGCGGGCATCGTGCTGCGGGGGTATGCGCAAGACTGCTCCTTGATCGCTGCCGTCCAACCCCGCGGTTGCCGAGACGAATCAGCCTCGTCGATCCAGCCGCCGATTCGGGGCGCAGCCCAGGACAATCGTTCCAGCCCGGCCCCACGGCGTCACGCTCGAACGTCCCCGACGGAGTAGCGAGTGCCCCCGGCTGGACTCGAACCGGCAACCTCGGATTAGACATGCCCCCGGCTGGATTCGAACCAGCGACCCTCGGATTAGAAGTCCGACGCTCTATCCAGCTGAGCTACGGGGGCCCGTGGGCCGATCGGCTGCCGTCCGGCTCCGCGGCACGGCCCTGCCGGCTCGGTGACGGCCCTGCCGGCCCGCACAATCGTGGCAGCTCCACCGGCCCGCACGAACCACCGCGGCCGTTGGGAGCGCGCGCCCAACTTAAGCGAGATTGATCCGGAGCGTGTAAAAGTTGTCCCGTGAGCTCGACCGAGAACGAGGAGGATCTGACCCGCAAGCAGCGCCGCGAGCAGGCGCGGGCCGATCGCAAAGCAGCGGAGGAGGCTTCGGTAGCCGACGCCGCCCGCCGCAAACGCCTCACCCGCCTCGGGGTCGTAGTGGCCGTCGTGGTGGCGGCCGTGGTCGTGATCCTGATCGCCACCTCCGGCGGCAGCTCCAACCCTCCCACGTCGACATCGACGACGGCGATCAAGACCAAGAGCGAAGTCACCAGCCTGCTCGCCGGCATCCCCCAGAGCGGAAACTCGCTGGGCTCCCCCACCGCGCCCGTCACGCTCCAGTACTACGGCGACCTGGAGTGCCCGATCTGCCGGAAATTCACCGAAGGGGCACTGGCGCCGCTGATCCGCAAGTGGGTCCGCGAAGGGAAGCTGAGGATCGAGTACCGCAACCTCGAGACGGCCACCCGCGAACCCGAAACCTTCAAGACCCAGCAGGTGGCCGCGCTCGCCGCGGGCGCCCAGAACAAGATGTGGAACTACCTCGAGACCTTCTACCGCGAGCAGGGCGCTGAGGACAGCGGCTACGTCACCGAACAGTACCTCCGCGGCATCGCCGACCAGATCCCCGGGCTGAACCTCTCCAAGTGGACCAAGGAGCGGACGAAGGCCGAATACGCGAACCAGATCGAATCCGACGCCCAGGCGGCCAACTCCGCCGGCTTCACGGGCACGCCGGCGTTCCTGATCGGGCACACGGGCGGGGCCGCGAAAAACCTCGAATATTCCTCGCTCGAAGACCCGAGCTCCTTCAACGAAGCGATCGAACAGCAGCTGAAGGCCTGATCCGGGCATGCGGGCACGGAGGCTCAGGATCGTCCTCGTCGTCCTCGCGAGCATCGGCATCGCGCTCGCGGGCTACCTCACGTACCTCCACTACTCGGGCGGCGAAGTGCCCTGCTCGATCAAGGGCAACCCGTGCAGCCAGGTCCAGAAATCGAAGTACTCGGAGCTGGCCGGCATCCCGGTGGCCCTGATCGGCCTGCTCGGCTACATCGCCATCCTCGGGTCCCTGCTGGTGCGCGAAAACGAGACCTCCCGCTTCGTCACCGCGGGGCTCACCGTCGGGGGCTTCGGCTTCAGCGCCTACCTCACGTTCCGCGAGGTCTTCACGCTCGAAAAAATCTGCGAGTGGTGCGTCGGCAGCGCGATCCTCATGACGATCATGATGCTGCTCTCGCTGTGGCGATTCCTGCTGCCCGGGAGCCCGGTCACGACCGGGTCCGGCCCGCCCGGTGAGGTGCCCGCCGACGACCAGCCGGTGGGCGCCGAACCCGAGTCCTCCGCCGTCCTGCCCACCAGCTCCTAGAACGCGACTGCCGGACCCCCGGGGCGCTCCTCCCGGACCGCCGGGGCGCGCGATCTCCGCTTCTCGACTGGGCGCGGCCCCGCGTCTAGATCATTCGTCCAGTCACGGCTCAAACCGCCCGAAAGCTGGGCTTCGACGCCGACCTGTTCGAGAGATGTCCTACCCAGACTCGAGCAGCTCCCACGGGACCCTGCCGCCCGACGGCTCGTTGGGCCCAGACCACGGGCACACGCAGCCCAACGGCCACGCCCCTCCGGCCGGCGCCGGCGCCAGCGATGCCAGCATCGCCCGCCTGTTCGAGATGACCAGCGACCTGCTCGCCACGATCTCCCACGATGGACGCTTCACGTTGCTGAACCCCGCCTGGGAGAACGTCCTCGGCTGGTCCCGGGACGAGCTCCGGGCGGCCCCCATCCAGGAGTTCATGCACCCCGACGACCACGAGCAGACCTTCCAGATCATGCAGGCCCACGAGAGCGCCGGCGAGCAGACCTTCACCAACCGCTACCGCCACCGCGACGGCGAGTGGCGCTGGCTGCTGTGGAGCGCGAGCCGCGACGGCGACACCTGGTATGCGGCCGCCAAGGACGTGACCGACCGCATGCAGCTGGAAAGCCAGGCCGTCCACGATCCCCTCACGAAGCTCCCCAACCGGCTGCTGCTGCTGGACCGCGCCAAGCAGGCGATTGCCCGCCTCGACCGTTCCGACGGGGTGGTGGCGATGCTGTTCATCGACCTCGACAAATTCAAGGCCGTCAACGACAACCTCGGTCACGAGGTCGGCGACCAGCTGCTGGTGGCGATCTCCGGCCGCCTGGCCGAGCTGATGCGAGACAGCGACACGGTCGCGCGGCTCGGCGGCGACGAGTTCGTGATCCTCGCCGTCGACCTCGAGTCCGAAGCCGAGGCCGTCGCCCTCGGAGAGCGCGTCGTGGAAGCCATCGAGCAGCCCGTGGCGGTCGCCTCCACGGAAGTGCCGATGGGCGGCAGCGTGGGCATCTCCGTCGCCACCGATCCCGCCACCGATCCCGAAACGATGCTCCGCGAGGCCGACGTCGCGATGTACAGGGCCAAGGCCGCCGGCGGCAGCCGCCCGAAGGTGTTCGACGAACGTATGCGCACCGAGCTGAACGCCAACCTCCAGATCGAGGTCCGGCTGCGCAACGCCCTTCCCCAGGACGAGTTCGCTCTGGTGTACCAGCCGATCCTTCCCCTGGCCGGCGGCCAGGCGGTGGGGTGCGAGGCCCTGATCCGCTGGCGGACCCGTGAAGTCGAGCACCTCGACTCCGAGGAGCTGCTTCCCTCGACCTTCCTGCCCCCCGCCGAGGAGAGCGAGCTGATCGTGCAGATCGGCAGCTGGGTGCTGCACCGCGCCTGCACCCAGGCGGACCTGTGGCGGCGCAACGGCATCGCGCTCCCGGTCCACATCAACCTCTCCGCCCGCGAGCTCACCGACGTCGACCTCGCCGGCAGGATCGGCGAGCAGCTCGCCCGCTTCCGCCTCCCCGCGCAGGCCCTGTGCGTGGAGGTCAGCGAGGACAGCATCCAGCGCGACCCCGACCGGGTGCGCGCATCGTTGCGCGAGGTCAGGCGCCTCGGGGTGCTGATCGCACTCGACCGCTTCGGTTCGGGCAAGTACTCCCTCGGGCTCCCCAGCAACCTCCCCCTTGACGTCGTCAAGCTCGACCCGGGCCTTGTGGCCAGCTTCCACACGAACAAGGAGAAGCGCGCGATGTTCGCCGCGACCATCGCCCTCGCCAAGGAGGCCCACCTGAGGGCGATTGCGGTCGGCATCGAAACCCCCCGCCAGCTCGCCCTCGCACGGGAGCTCGACTGCGCCGTCGGACAGGGCTTCCTGCTGCACAAGCCGGATGCTCCGGAGCGCCTGCGCCTCAAGCGCACCGGGCGGAAGGTAACGTCCGCCGCGCCATGGCGGACCACGGTGCGGCTGGGCGGCTAAGCGCGCCGCCGGACGAGGACCCGATCGTCCTCGAGCAGAAGCGGGCGGCCGCACGGGCGGCCGTCGAGATGATCCGTGCGGGCATGCGCGTCGGACTGGGCACCGGGTCCACGTTCGCCCACCTGCTGCCGCTGATCGCGGAGCTCGACTTCCACCGGGGGCTGCGCTGCGCGGCCACCTCTCCCGCCACCGAAGCGGCGGCGATCTCCCTCGGGCTGCGCGTGGAGCCCCTCGACTCGCTGGGCGAGCTCGACATCGCCGTCGACGGCGCCGACCAGGTCGACCCCCGCACCTGGGTGGTCAAGGGCGGCGGCGGCGCCCACACGCGCGAGAAGATCGTGGCGGCCGCCGCGACGCGCTTCGTGGTGATCGTCTCGGCGGACAAGGTGGTTGAGCACATCGAACCGCCGGTGCCCGTCGAGCTGGTCCCGTTCGGGGTCGAGCACACCCTGGCCACGCTGTCCCCGGCCCAGCTCCGCGAGGGCTGCGTGAGCCCGGACGGCGGCCTGCTGGGTGACTACCTCGGCCCCGTCGGGGATCCGCGGACGCTGGCCGGGAGGCTGAGCGCCACCGCGGGGTTGGTCGAGCACGGCCTGTTCCCTCCGGAGATGGTGAGCGAGGTGCTGATCGGCGAACAGGGCGGCGTCCGCCGCCAAGAAGGTGCGAAGGCCTAGCCGCCGAGCTGGTTGATCGTTTCGATCGCCTGCGGCTCCAGCGGCATTGCCGCCAGCGCCGCCGCCACGTCCACCGCCGCGTCGATGCTCGCCTCGGGCGCCTCGGTGAGCCACCTCACCAGCCACCGGGAGGCCCACCCGTCGTAGTCGTCGGGCCGCTGGGCCGCCACCAGCGGCAGGAACCGCAGCGCCACGCCCAGCTCGAGCGGGCGCTGACGCTCTTCCGCCACTTCCCGGGCCAGCGCCACCGACAGCTCGAGGTCCCCCCTCTGGAGCGCCGCCTCGAGCTCGGCGGCCGGCCGGTACGGTCTCGGGTTCATGCGAACATATGTTCGCATACGTCCGTCGCGCCCGCCAGCCGCCCGACCAGGGCCCGCGTAGCCGCCTACCTGTGCCTCGGACACGGCGACCTGTAGGTCGCGGTGACCACCTCCGGCACCACCGGCACGGCCCCACCCTGGTCGAAGATCAGTTCGGTCTTGACGCGGAAGCCTCCCTTCGGGCACTTCTTGGGCATGCGCCCGTAATAGACCGGCTTGCCGTGGACTCTGCGGGCCGACCCGGCTCTCACGCTGATCATCTGGACCGACGCGAAGGGCGCCCCCGACACGGTCGCCACGAGCGGCACCCCGGCGATCAGCTCCGGGCCGAACCCACCGGCGCCGCCGAGGTGGGCGTAGTGTGCCCTGGAGAGGATTTCCAACGCCACGGGTGAGTGTCCGTCGGTGAAGAACTGGATTCCGCCGCCGGGTGCGTAGAAGGATTCGAGCGTCGCCCGCTCGGCCACCCGTTCCGTCCCGAACGACACCACCCCGAGCACGCTGCCAACCGGCCCGGCCGCGGACGCGTGGGGACACGCCGCCGGACCCACCTGTTCCAGCTTGGCGGTCGAGCACGTGGGGAATCCGGCGGTGTGCAGCACCGTGCCCTTGGGCAGGTAGAAGCGCACACCGATCAGCGGGGGCGCGAACCCGGCGTATTCGCTCCCGGAGATCCTGTATTCGGCCTGTACGGCGGCACCGGCTCCGAGGATGTTCCCCGTGTGGGGGAACCCCTTGATTGCCACGGGTACGGCCTTGAACCGGACGGTCGGCGCGGCCTCGGCAAGGCTCGCGGTCGCGAGCACCGCCAGCAGGCACCCGGCGAGGACGGTGGATACTCGGCGCATCTGTTCCCTCCTTCATGGACAGGTCCGCCTCGATCCGGGTAGCCCCGGAGCACTACGCTCCGGCGACATCGAGATCCCCACATCGGGGATGCTGCATCTGTTCAAACCCGCTTCACCCCTGAAGGTCTCGCCCCGACGCCCGGATCGACCCGTTCCCCGCGGCCGGCGATCCGACGCGCCGAGGCTCGCGTCCGCGAGCGCAACTCGGGCGCGCGCGGCGCGTTGCTAGGTACCAGGTGCCGCACCACACGCGGGTAACTCGTCCACGCTCTCGAAGCCGCCGCGCCGCTGCCGGCGGCGTGCCCGCGCCTCGCGCCGGGCGCACGCGCAACGGAATGATCCTCGCCGGGGCGGCGATCGCGCTTGCGCTGCTGGGGTCGATCGCGCCGGCGTCGCTCGCCGCACCCCCGCTGAGCTGGTCGGGTCCCCGGAGCTTCGACGAAGGCGGAACGCCCACGGGTGTCTCCTGCGCCTCCGAAGCACTGTGCGTCGCCGTCGACTCCGCCGGCAGCGCCTTCGTCGACACCAACCCCGCATCGCCGTCGTCGGGCTGGAGCCGGCAGCACATCGACCCCGAACACTCGCTCAGCTCTGTCTCGTGCACGGGAGTTTCCCTGTGCGTGGCGGCCGACCGCTCGGGGCGGGTGCTCGCCAGCGCGAATCCCGGTGCCGGGGCCGGGTCGTGGAGTCCGCCCGCAACGGTGGCGAGAAGCGCGATCACGGGCATCTCCTGCGGCCTGTCCTCGCTGTGCGTGGCAACCGACACGGCGGGCGAGGTGCTCGTGAGCACGAACCCCGACGCCACCGCTCCCGAATGGCGCGTCACGCCGCTGGAAGTCCACGGCGCGTTGACCGGGGTCTCGTGCGCAGCCGCGCTGTGCGCGGCCGTCAGCAGCGGCGGCGACGTGGCGGTCAGCACGCAGCCGGCGGGCGGCGGCTGGCGGGTCCGACCGATCGACCCCTCCCCTCCGACCACGGCCGTGACGTGCGTGGCCACGGGCGGATGCCTGGCCGTCGACGAAGGCGGCGAGGCCCTCGCCAGCGCCAACGCCGCCGAAGCCACCGCGACCTGGAGCGCCACGCCGGTGTCGTTCGCCGGGGCGCTCACGGCCGCGTCGTGCACGCCCGGCTCCCTGTGCGTGGCGGTGAGCGCCCGCGGTGAAGCCCTCTCCTCCGACCAGCTCGGCTCGCCGTCCCCGGGATGGGGCTCCTCGCTGGCCGCGTCGGGGATCGCCCTCGCCGGCGTGTCGTGCCTGCCGGGCGGGTCGTGCGTCGCCGTCGACACCGCCGGGCGGGCGCTGCTCGCGCTCGCCCCCGCACCGACCGCGTCCGGTGCGAGCGCCTCCCAGATCGGCTCGGGCGGTGTAACCCTCACCGGCACCGTCGCCGCCAACGACTCCTCCCCCCTCACCTGCGTGTTCGAATACGGGCCCACATCGGCCTACGGGCAGTCGGCGCCGTGCTCGAACCCTCCCTTGCCGAACGGCGGGGCCCAGCCCGTGAGCTCCCAGCTGACCGGGCTGTCACCGAACGCCACTTACCACTTCCGGCTGCTGGCCTCCACCCCGCGCGGCTCCCAGGCGACCGCCGACGGGTTCTTCACCACGAGCGTGTCGAGCGCGATCGCCGTCGTCCACCCCCACCCGTCGATCAGCGGCACTCCCGCGGTCGGGCAGAAGCTCACGTGCCAGACGGGGCTGTCCTCGACCACCGGGGTGCGCCTGGTGTACGCGTGGCTGCGCGACCTCGTGCCGCTCGCCGAAGCAACCTCCTCCACCTACACCGCCCGAGGGCAGGACAGCGGCAGTCACCTGCAGTGCCGCATCACCGCCACCAACGGCGGGGGCAGCGCCGCCGCGACCAGCTCCTTCGTCACGATCCCGCCGTCCAAACCGCTCGTCTCCAGCGGCGAGACCGCCGTCGGCCGGGCGAGCTGGCGAAGCGGGCGGCTGCACGTGCCCGTCCTGTGCTCGCCCAAAGCCGAAGGGTCCTGCGCGCTCGCGATGCGCGCCACCGCCCACGCGGCGCGGGGCGGCTCGGCGACGCTCGCCCACACCTCCGTCCGCCTGTCACCCGGCCAGCACCAGACGCTGTCGCTCGCGCTCGCGAGCGGCGGCAGGCGACTGCTCGCCAGGCAGAGGCGGGTCGCCGCCACGCTGACCGTCACCGGGACCGTGATCGGCGTGCTCCGGGCGGCGCTCTCGAGCCAGACCGTGGTGCTCGTGTCCGCCGGGCGCGCCAAGCGGGCGTCCTCCGCCGCCACGGTGCCCGGCCCGCCGCGGTCGCCGTCCCCGTCCCCGTCGCCGTCGCCGTCGCCGTCGCCGGACGCGAGCGTCGCGACCGCGGCGACGCGACCGGCCACGCCCGGCGCGAGTGGACCACGCGCAGGGACGAGCATTCTGGCCGGCACCCCGTACATGGGCTGGGACAGCTACTTCGCCCTCGGCGGCCGTTACAACGAGTCGACGATCCTGATGCAGGCCAGCCGGCTGCTGTCGCTCGGGCTCGCCCGCAGGGGCTACCGGTACGTGTGGCTCGACGTCGGCTGGTGGCAGGGATCCCGGAGCCCGTCCGGGACGATCACGGTCAGCCCGGCCCAGTGGCCCCGCGGGCTGCGCTGGCTGACGAGCACGCTCCACGCCGCCGGGCTGCTCGTGGGGCTCTACACCGACGCCGGGCGCAACGGCTGCGGCGGCTCCGGGGAGGGCGCGTACGGCCACTATCAGCAGGATGCGAACACATTCGCCTCGTGGGGCTTCGACGCCGTCAAGGTCGACTTCTGCGGCGGCGCGGAACTTCACCTCAACCCGGCGACTGCCTACTCCGAAATCCATGCCGCGATCGCCGCGGCGCACCGCCCGATGCTGCTGAACATCTGCAACTTCCTGCAGCCCAACCAGTACGCCGCCGGTCAGCCCAGCGTGGCGGAATCGGTCTTCAACTCCTACTCGTTCGGTCCCGGGGTGGCGAACAGCTGGCGCACCGACACCGACGTCGGGCGCCCCGGCAAAGTTCACTTCGAAGAAGTGCTGCGCAACGTCGACGCCGATGCCGCCCAGCCGGACGCCGCCGGTCCCGGCCACTGGAACGACCCCGACTACCTCGGACCAGACCAGGGGATGTCGGCGAGGCAGTTCCGCGCGCAGTTCTCGATGTGGTCGATCCTCGCGGCGCCGCTGATGATCAGCGACAACCTCACCACCATCTCCAGGGCGAGCCTCGCGACGGTTTCCAACTCCTCCGTCGTGGCGATCGACCAGGACCACGCCGCCGTCCAGGGCAGGCTGATCTCCACGGAAGGGTCGGCACAGGTGTGGGCCAAGCACCTCGCCGACGGCTCCGTCGCGGTCGTCCTGCTGAACCGGGGCCACAAGACCCTGAAGGTCTCCACCAACACTCACGCCGTGGGGCTGCCCGCAGTCCCCCGCTACTCGATCCAGAACCTGTGGACGGGCGCGACCCGCTCCAGCGCGGGCGCGCTGTCCGCCTACGTCCCCGCCCAGGCCACCGTGCTGCTGCGGGCCGGCATCGACTAGCCGACGACCTCCGGCACGTCTGAGAACGGGCGATCCGGGTAACAGGATCTTCACCGGCACACGCCGGCGCCCGGGAACCGCCTTTGCGAGTGTCGCTGTGGTGGGGGCTGCGGCGATCGCCAGTACCGCCCATTGCGAGCAAAGGAGTGAATCACGTTGCCCGACCCGGATCAGCGGCCCGATCACCTGCGTTTCACCCGACGCTCTCTGCTGCGGTACGGAGGATCGCTCGGCGCGGCCGCGGCCGCGGCCTCGGGCGGAGGCACGATCTGGCGCACGGTGGGCGCCCTGGCGGCGAAGGAGCGGGGTCCCGACAGCCTTCCCAACCCACGGATTCAGGCCGGGACGGTGGACGAAGACCTCCCGTTCGACCACATCGTCGTCGTGATGATGGAGAACCACTCATTCGACAACCTGCTGGGCGCGCTCTCGCGCTCGGGACTCAAGCGCGCCGACGGGCTGCGCTTCAACCATCGCGGTGAAGCCCTGAACACCAACCCCGGGCCCACGGGGAACGGCGTGGTGCGTTCCTTCGAGTTGCCGACCACCGCCCAGGCACCGTCGGTGAACCAGTCGTGGAACGCCACCCGCATCCAGATCGACGGTGGCAGGATGGACGGGTTCCCGCGCTCGGTGGGCTGCAACGAGCCGATGGGTTACTGGACCGAGGACGTGCTCCCGTTTGCGTACTCGTTCGCGCGTACGTTCACGGTGGCCAACCGCTGGTTCTGCTCGGCGCCGTGTCAGACCTACCCCAACCGCCGCTTCCTGATGGCGGGCACCGCCTACGGCAACATCTCCACGGACAACGAAAGCCTGCAGGACCCGCCGCCTCCGAACGGGACGATCTTCGACCGTCTCGAGGCCTACGACATCAGCTGGCGCAACTACTTCACCGACCTTCCCCAGACAGGGATCATCCCGTCGGTGATCGAGAAATACCCGACCAACATCACCCCGATCGCGCAGTTCTTCACCGACTGCGCGGCGGGGACGCTCCCGTCGGTCAGCTACGTCGACCCCGAGTTCGGCGTACTGACAGACGTCGGGGCACCGCTCGCGGCACTGCCGCAACTCGAACCGATCACCAGGAAACTCGCCACGACGGGCGGCGACGAGGAGTCCGAACAGGACATGTCCTACGGGGAGTACTGGGCCTTCCAGATCGTGTCCGCCGTGCTGAAGTCGCCCGCGTGGCCGCGCACGCTGCTGATCTACACATACGACGAGCACGGCGGCTACTACGACCATGTGCCACCGCCGGCCGCGATCGCGCCCGACTCGATTCCCCCCGAACTTGGCCCCGGAGACGTGCCGGGTGGGTATGACATCTACGGCCCCCGGGTGCCGGGGATCGTCGCCTCGCCGTACTGCAAGCCGAACTCCGTGACCAACGTGGTGCACGACCACACCTCGGTGCTCGCCACGATCGAGGCGAAGTGGAATCTGCCGGCGCTCACCTATCGGGACGCGAACGCGAAGACCGTCAAGGACTTCCTCGACCTCAAGCACCCACCACGGATGCTCGAACCGCCCCTCCCCACCGAACCACCGGTGCCGGTGGGCACCGCCACGGGCACCTGACATGCGCCGGCTCGAACGGTTGCTCGTAGAACCGCCCGGCCGTCTGAGGGTGGCCATCCCGGCGCTCGCGCTCGCGCTGGTGCTCGTTGCACTGGCGGGTGCCTACGCCGCCCTCGGCGCGCCCTCGCGCCATGGGCGGGCGGCGATAAGGGGACGTGCCGGCGCTCACGCCGCGGGCACCCGCCGGCCCCCCACCGACGCACGGATGGCCAAGCGCGGGGTCTTCAAGCTGCCTCGGATCCGCCACGTGTTCGTGATCGTGCTCGAGAACGAGAACTACGCGAGCACCTTCGGCGAACCGTCCGACGATCCCTACCTCGCAACCACGCTGCCCTCAGAGGGGGCCCTCCTCGAGGACTACTACGGGGTGGGCCACGAGAGCAACGACAACTACATCGCGCTCGTCTCCGGCCAGCCCCCCAACCCCGAGACCCAGGGCGACTGTCAGGACTTCGATGAATTCCCCGTTTCCCAGGTCGGTTCCGAAGGGGTCGAGCAGGGGGTCGGCTGCGTCTACCCCGAAGCGGTCCAGACGATCGGCACCCAGCTGAGCTCGCGCAGGCTCACATGGAAGGGATACATGCAGGACATGGGCAATGACCCCAACCGCGAGACCGCCGCCTGCGGTCACCCGGGCATAGGTGAACAGGACGAAACCCAGACCGCCGAGGAAGGCGACGGCTACGCGACCCGCCACGACCCGTTCGTGTACTTCAAGTCTGTGATCTCGAACCAGTCCTACTGCGACGCCCACGTGGCCGCGCTGGGCTCCCCCACCGGCCAGATGCCGGCTGCCGCGCTGAAGGGCGAGACGGGACTCGCGAAGGATCTGAAGAAGGCCTCCACGACGCCCGACCTCTCCTTCATCACACCGAACCTGTGTGAAGACGGACACGACTACCCCTGCAAGAGCCAGGCGAGCGGTGCGTCCGCGCTCGCCGACATCGACGCGTTCCTGGAAACGTGGGTGCCGATGATCACAGGCTCCCCCGCGTTCAAGCGCAACGGCCTGCTTGAGATCACCTTCGACGAGTCCGACGGGCCGCAGTCGGATGCCTCCTCCTGCTGTGAAGAGAAGGCCGGGCCGGCCTCGCCCCTCCCGGGCATCACCGGCCCCGGCGGTGGCAAGGTCGGCGCCGTCATGCTCTCACGGTTCATCAAGCCCGGCACGGTCACGACCACGCCGTACAACCACTACTCCACACTGGCTAGCTGGGAGGAGCTGTTCGGGCTTCCGCGGCTCGCCGACGCGGCGGGCGTCCCGAGCACGTTCGGCGCGGACGTGTTCACTCAGGCCAAGCGCACCGGCTGACAGTGGCCCGCCGCGAGCCCGACGGCCCGCCGCGAGCCCGACGGCCCGTCGCGTTGGTGGACCGGGGTCTGCCGCCGCCGAAATCAGCGGCAGCAGTCCCCAGTCGGCCGGTTCCACACTAGAGAGCGCCAGGCGTCACTTGCACAGCGGGTTCTTCGGCACTCCCTGGCACGGCTTTGGCATCGTGGGCTGCGGCGGCGGCGCCGGTCCCGCTGCGGGCCGGGTCTCGGCTGCGAGCCCGAGGCGTCGCGACGACGGGGGACCGAGGAGTCGAACCTCGCGTTGCGGTTTTGGAGACCACCGTGAAAGGGCAGTTTCGCCCCGAGTTTCGGGGCTGGGGGTGCTGTAGGGATAGCCGTAGGGATAGAAAGCTCAACGCGCCGTCCTCCGGCGAGTAGTCTGCCCAAGCCAACGCTCGAACAACTCGCACGCCTGCTCCAACTCGCCCGGCAGCGCGTGCGTGTAGCGCTCCTGGGTGATCTGCGCCGCGCCGGGCTGGCGCAAAGGCGTCGCATGCCCCATCAGCTGCGAAACGACAACCGGACGCACGCCGGCGGCATCAAGCCAAGAGGCGCACGTGTGACGGCACTCGTGCGGAGTGATCCTCTCCCCCAGCTTCACCCCTGTCGGCTTGCCGTCCTTGTCTTTTGGCTGCCAAGCATCATCCGCGCGCGTCTGAAGCGCCTCGAAGGACAAAAGGCCGCTGTTGCGCCCGCCCGGCTTGTGACCGGGGCACAACAGCTCCCCGGCGGCCGGGCGCCCACGCCGAAACAGCTCGCGCCTGATCAGCGAACTCAGCGGCTTGACGACAGGCACCGCGCGCTGGGCGGCGCGCGACTTGCGGCCCCGCTCATCGGCGCCCAAATAGATCACGCCGAGCGCGAGGTCGACATCGCCGACGCAGGCGTGACGGATCTCGCCACGGCGCGCGGTCGCGTACACCGCCAAAGCGAACGGGAGCGCATCGGCATCCTCGAGCGCGGCAAGCAGCGCACCCATCTCGGTGACCGTCGCGACCCGGTCGCGCGGCGTCGCGCTCATCGCCGGCAGGCGCAACCGCGTGGCGGGACTGTGCTCGACCAGTTCACGGTCCTGCGCCCACGCGTACAGACTTCGAATCGCGTTGACGACGCTACGGACACGGCTGCCGGAACGCCCAGGGGTCATCGAGTCGATCAGGCGCTGCACGTCCCCCCGGCGAACATCCGCGAGGCGCCGTCCCCCCAGCGCGGGCTCGACGTGCCCCTCCAGCGCACCCCTGAGGTCGCGAATCGCCGAGGGCTTGTACGGGCGACCATGCTTGTTCAGCGCCGAGCCCGCCTCGATCGCGGCGAGGAACGCCTCGATCGCGTGGGCGAAGCGCATCGTGCTCGACGCCGGCAAGCTGCCCGCACGCAGCGTGCTCTCTAGATCAGCGCGCGCGTTACGCGCCCCGGCAATCGTGGGGTGAGCGCGCGTCTTTCGTGCCCTGCCCGCCGCGCGGTCCCACACCTGTCCCCAGTAGGAGGGCGAGCAATCGCACCTGCCGACGGCCTCGATCGCACAATCCTTGCGGTGGCGGGCGTAGACGCCCTGGTAGCGGGTGCGCGTGTCCCTCGGCACGAACCTCAAGCTACACGCCTACCACCGACGGCATGCTGCTCAAGCCAGCGCTCAAGGGCCGATCTCGGATACAGACGCAACGCGCCCGAGTACACAACGGGCAGATCCGCCTTCACGTGACGCTCAAAGTGATCGACGGAGATCCCGAGCGCCTCCGCGGCCTCCTGCTGGTTGAAGGCCAGCCGCGGAACCCGGCGGCGGACGCGTTTCGAGGCGACGGCCCTCCGGTCCGCGGCGTTGGAGGAACTCATGGTCTCTCTGACCGCGGAGAGCAGACAGCGGCGTACGGATCCTCAACAGTTCAATGGGACGCCCGGCTACGTACCGAGCCACTCGGCTGGCGGGGCGCCGGGCTTCCAGACCTGCGTGACGCTGCCGCCGAGCTGACGCAGGGCCTCGGTGTAGTCGGCCAGCTGGCGGTGAAAAGCGAGCTCTTCGCGCGGGTTCTCTCCCGCCTCGTCAATCTCCTCACGCCAGACCGCGAGCGCGCACAGAACCTCGGTGTGCACCTCATCCTCCCACCAGCCGTCTTTCAAGGCGTCGAGCATGCGCGGGTAGCGACCGCGGAGCGCCACGATCGCACCCCACATGCGTTGGCGCCATGCGGGGTCGCCGCCGTAGGGCTCGAACCATCGCGGCCGGGTGGCGGACGGACTCGAGCTGAGGGTCTCCGTTCGGCGCAGCCGCCTCACCCTCCCCTCCCTCGCCGCCTCGCCGACACCCCTGCGGACGAGCTGCGCCGCCACGGTCGATGGCGGTTCCCCGCGGAGCTGCGCCAACTCGCGTAGCTGGGTCGCCACGGGGTCGGAAAGCACGACCTGGAAACGGTGGGTCATCGGGCGCGATCTAGCGACCGCTCTCGGTCGGCAAGCTCGGTGATCGCGCGCCCGACGTCAAGGACGCGGTGAGGCGCAAGCTCACGATCCAGAACGAGCTCCGAGGTCGGGTCGGGTAGCTCGCGGTGCTCAAGCGAGGGGGTCTGCCGGCGGCTGCGGCGCATCCCCTCGGCCAAGCGCTCGATCCGCTCGCTGTCGTGGCCCTCGACACCCAGCTCCTCACGATTCACATACCAATCCGTGCCGTTCCGCGCACGGGAGGCCTCGACGTAGGTCGACTCCTTGCTCGTCTGCCAGCCGCCCGTCACGATCAGCGCGCGCGTCACCGTCGCGCCCTGTGCGCGGTGAATGTGCTGCGCGTAGCCGAGCCGCAGCCGCGCGAGATCCTCCCCCACGAGCGTCCGCTGCTGTCCCGTCACGTCAAACTCGACGCGCACCTCGCCGGACTCGTTGACATCGAGGACCACACCCTGGCTGCCGTTCTCGATCCGCTGCCGGCCAGGTTCGTGGTGCTGGTCGATCAGCGCCACACGGTCGCCGCTGCGCACACCGTAGTGCGTGCCGGGTACGTCCACCTCCAGGTCGCCCAGTTCGCCGCGCTCTGCCCGATAGTGCTGGGCGCGCGCGTTCAGGCGTGCGATCTCCTTGTTCGACGCGTCCGAGATCAACGCGACGTCGCGAATCGAGTGGCTCTCGGTCAGGCGCGCCCAGTCACGGACCGCGAGCTCGACCGCCTCATCACGCGACTCGCCGATATGAAGCCGGCCTTTGGCGAGATAGTGCGCAAGCGCACGGTCGCTGCGGCCAGCACGCAAGTCACCCCAAGCACATTGCTCACGGAGATCCTTGGTGCGATGCACGCTCGCAAGCTCGGCGCACGGCGCAAGCATCGAAAGCCGGTCGAACATGCCGCCGGCACCGATCGAAGGTAGCTGCGCGCCGTCGCCGATCGCCACCAGCTTCGCACCCGTGCGCGTGACCACGTCAGTCAGGCGCTCGAGCCTCGCGGTGTCCGCCATCCCCGCCTCGTCGAAGTAGATCGTCGTGCGCTCACCGACATCCAGCCGGCCACTATCGACACGCGCGATCAGGGCATCGACGGTCAGCGTGCGATCGAGCAACGCCGGGCTGTCACGACCCAGCCGCTGCGCCGTCGAGCCAGACACCGCGATCCCCAGGATCTCGTGCCCATTGAGCTGCTCCGCCCGAGCAGCCGCGTCGATCACCACACCCTTGCCGGCGCCCGCGGGGCCGATCATCACCGCCGCGCGCTCAGGACCCGTGATCACACGCAGCGCCACGTCCTGCTCGGCGCTCAGGCGGGCGCCGATCCGCTCAGCCACACGGTCGCGCGCCTCAGCGCGCGCCCTCTCCCCGACGTCACGACCAGATGCACGAGCGAGCAGACGGACGCGATCCTCCACTCTCTCCTCACGTGCACGCAGGCTGCGCGTCGTCAGCAGGCCGCCGTCGAGGCGCAGCACCCGACGCTCGGCGAGCATGCGATCAGAGAACGCCAGCGCGTTAGCGGCTGAGAGCTCGCCGACACCCTGCTCGAACAGCACCGCGCGAAACTCACCCGGCTCGAACGTCGCGGCACGCTCGGTCAGGCGCTGCTCGACACGACCGGGCAGGTCGCCCTCGCAGTGTGATCCCTTCGCCAGCGCAAGCCGCTCCTGCAGCGCGCCACGAGAGACCTCGAAGCTCTCAGCGAGCTGCTCCCACGCACGCTGCAGATCACTCCGTGTGCGGAGCCGCTTGGCGCGACGGTTCTCGAGCTTCAGCCGCCGCAACTCACCGCGCTTCGGCTCACGGCCCCACTTCGCGCGGAAACGCTCGGCTGCCCGCGCCACCTCGCGGCTTCGTGCCGAGAAGGCGGACGCCAGCCCCGGAGGGACACCCGCCATCTCGAAATAACGCCCGTCCCTGCCGGTCCCCGCGTCAATCGCATACCCACGGCGAGAAAGCTCATCGGCCAACGCGAGCCGGTAGTAGGCGCCCAGCTCGCGCGCCGCGCGGAACACCGGACGAGAGGCGACCGCCACGATACGGCCGTCGCAGCGAACCGCGCACGTCACCACCACATGGCTATGCAGCTGCGGATCGGGCGCATCGCCCGCGAGCACGCCGCGCGCGGTCGTGTGGGGGTACTCGGCCGCGACCAGGTCAGCGGCACACTCCTCCACCAACACACCATCCACCCGCCGGCGCACCGTTGGGACCGTGCGCGCAAGGTACACAACAGCCTCGTGCACGGCCGCAGCGTGCGCCTCCTCCATGTCATGGCGGTGGCCCGGATCGCCCAATGCCCACACGACCGACACCGACTTCGGTGCGCTGAACGTCAGGTCGATTCCGCCACCGCGGGCGCCCCTGACACCGGCCGCGCGGACCCAGCCCCCGCTCCGCGGGTGACGGCCCTCCATCAACGCGACGAAATCCGGGCCGTGCACCGGGCCATCGGGAAGACCCAGGCGGGCGAGCGTCGCCGGCGCAACCAGCCAGCGGCCAGGCGCCTGCGTCGGCTCACCGTCCGCATTCAGGTAATAGTCGCCGCGGTCCGGCTCGACCGTCTTCGACTCCAGGTAGCGAGCGTAGCCGGCGCCCTTCAACGCACCGATGCTCGAGGCGGTCAGCACGTGACATATCGACCCCCACTCCACCGAGGCGGCCCCCAAAGCGTTGGAGCGATCGCGGCGCCTTGCCCAGCAATGGGACGCCCCAGTTCAAGTCCGGGCGCCCCGATTAGAGGGTTGTTGGTTGCTGGAGGGGGCGGGGGAGGGCCCAGGCGCGGAGATTGGCTCTGGGATCAGGATTTCGGCGGCGGTTGCGGCCGGGTCGTAGTTCGCGGAGACCGATTCCGGAACGGACCGCCCACGAAACCGCCCACGCGGGTGAGCGTGGGCGGTCGGACGCGCGTTCGGACAGTCTGTGTGGGTCTAGGTGGGCCTGGGGTCACGCCTCTAGGCGTTGTCGCGCCTTCTGAAGAAGAGCGAGCACTTCGACCGCGACGTCCGGCTTGAGTTGCTGAGCTGCGTCTCTCACGGCCTGCTCTGCTGCGGTGAGAGTCTTGATCGCGACGCCCCGCGACGGGACCAGCGGTCTTGCAGGACGGCGCGGAGGTTCATCTGGGGTCGACCCCAGGGCTTTGAGTACTTTCCGTACGCCGAGCGCGAGGGGCGTGTGGGGGCATACCGGCAACCAAGTCCCGACAGGCGTTGGTGCGCTTTCAAGAAGCCCGAGCCGGACCAGTCCGGCCAAGTGCTCATCGACGCCCCCGTTTGCGACCACTCCCGCCATGTGTGCGAGCTGCGGTCGTGTCCATCCGTCCCGCGATGTTCGGCCCAGAAGCACACCTTCGAGAAGCCGTCGCCGGGGCCTCGACCCGAACACCCAGTCGCGCTCGCTGAGCGCCTTAGCTCCGCGCCGTGTCGTCCTGTCCGACATACGAAATAAATTCTTACGCATGACGAGACACGCCGCGCACCTGAAGCTCGTCCACGACCCAAGGCCAGCGTGTCGCGAGGGCGGGCAAACTTGTCGTCTCGGACCTGCCGTCGGCGTTGCACGCGCGGACGCCCCGCGCCGGCGGGCTGCTGCGGGCCGCCCGTGGGACGACCTCGCGCCATGGTGGCTGCCCGAGGTTCCGGCAGCCACAGGCCTAGCGGCCAGCGCGCGAGCGGTCGGGGTGAGCTTCGACCTCGCCGTCGCGGTGATGATCGAGCGCTCACTCGCGGTGCGCAGCCTGGGCGGCCACGCCGACGGCCTCGTCGAGCGACTTGATCAGCGAGCGATCACGTTTCGGCTGAGCGCCCCGCTCGCCGGGAGCGTCGCCGTCTACGTGCGTCAGCTAGCTGGTGGCGATGCCGCTGTGACCTCCGCTTCATCGTCTCGACCGGTCAACCTGCCTGCGCGTCTCGCCGCACGTCTTGCTCGCGAGAGCTCGTCCGCACTGCGCGATCTGCTTACAGGTCGCCTCCCCATGGCGCTCGCGTGGGAGCGCGTCGCCGTCTCACATGCCCAGACGATCAGTGAGTGGGCGGCCTGGGAAGCCGTGGCGCTCTTGAGCGTTTCAGGCGGCGCGCCCGGCCGCCGCGCCCCATCCGACCGGTAGCTGATCCCACTCTTCTACTGAGCGCCGCCAGCCGGGGCGGAGCCCAGTCTTGAGGCCAACATCCCTCCGCTCCGTCTCCGCGGTTGGAATGCGCTCCCGCAGTTCTGTTGATGCCTCCTCGGCGCTACCCACGCAGACGCGGCGTGCCTCTTTCAATCGCCACCACTGGTTATGAGCGACAGTCTGGCGGCGTCCCCGCGGTGGAATATCCGCTGGGTGATGTCCGCAGCCGCAAACGTTCCGAACGAAGGTCTTCGCTAGCGCCTTGTCGCCATCCTCGCCAAAGGGAAGCATCCCGAGAATGGCGCCGTGATAGGTGTGGATCCGCCGCCCGTCCTGGTCCTCTTCGTCACTCGGATCGCGCGGTTCGGGGGGCGCCTGCTCAGGGCTGAACTCGACGGCTCCGCGGTCCGGGCCGTTGATGGCGCCGGCGGCGCCACGCGCGAGCCCGGCTTGCCACAGGTTGCCGAGGCCGCCAGGACATGCCGGCAGACCCGACGCTTCCTGCAATGCAAGTACAAGCCGAAGCATCATTTCCGCTCGGACGCCGTATGGCTCGAAGTTGACCGCCCACACCCAGTAGCCATCGACATCGAGCATGGAATATCGACCCGTGATCTCCCGGATTCGTTCGAGGCCCAGCTCCTCAGCAGTCACGCAAATGGACGCAAAAAGGGACCTCGGGCGCTCGTGCGGGTCGCCCGCTGCGGGCTCGCGAAGTGCTCGTCGGTTGACGAGTTCGATCGTTGCTTCTGCGAGGCGGACGTCGTTGTCCAACGCCGCTCTTGTCGGCGAAACGTGCCCGGGCGTCTGAAAGATGGTTGGATCGATCGCGACTTGGGCTCTCAGGTGGGCGTCGGCGTACGTAGCCACCAGGCTGTCGCTCAGAGCTGTCTCAATGTCGATCCGTTCAGTTCCGAAGACGTCGCGACTGTCATACCCGAGGCTCTGGAACGCCTCGCGTCGATACACATGGTCTTGTCGGCACTGATTGCGCCACGCCTCGGTATCAAACGCGACCCCGAATCCGAGCTCACGCCTCGCCTTCCGCAGAGCACCGATGTTGCGGGCTGCATTCGGTAGGCGCATCGCTACCGTGCCGACAACGTCCGGACCAGGTTCGTCGAGAATCGCGGACGTGTGGTCGCCGATCCACAGCACGAGGCTCCGCGCATGCATCGATGGCCGCGTAGGCGCCTGCCCGTCGATTGGCTGGTTACCTTCCACAGCCACAGGATCGCTCCTCGTCCGGACGCGTCGGCATCCCTGATGACAGCGGACGCCTCGACTAGGCTCAGCCGGTGTCTTTGCCGGGACGTCGCGGCGCCCGCTCGCCGGATCAGGTGCCAGCCCATGTTCGTGCCGCGCTAGCAATCGGCGAGCCATCTGCGAACCACATGGAGCAGATCGCCTTCGACATGGGGGCGTTGCTGGCGCACGAATTTCCGGATCTCGCTGATCACGCGACGACGCTGCGCACCGGCGGTCTCGTCACGAAGATGCGCCTGGGGGGAGGAGTCCTCTTCTCCGCGCTCGGGGAGCAGGCTTGGCGCGTGTCGCTGGAGGCCGCTAGCGACACCGTCCGCGGGTGGGGTGCTATGGCAGTTGGGTCGGCCCCAGAACTCCCGCTCGAACGCCGCGTGAGCTTGCTTCGACCATTCGCGAGCGACCCGCATTTCGCGGTGCGCGAGTGGGCGTGGCTCGCACTCCGCCCACACGTGGCAGCGAACCCAATCGGTGCGCTGGTAGTACTCCAGCCTCTAACACGCGATCCGTCACCGTTTATTCGCCGCTTTGCGAGTGAGGCCACGCGTCCGAGAGGAGTCTGGAGTGTTCACCTCCCTCTGCTGAAGCGGGAACCTCAGCACGGCATGCCGCTGTTGGAACCACTGAGTGCTGATTCTTCGCGCTATGTACAAGACAGCGTGGCGAACTGGCTCAACGACGCATCAAAGACGGCGCCAGAATGGGTGCGCACGGTCTGCGAGCGGTGGCTTGCCGATAGGCATCTGACGCCTGCCACGTTGCGGATTTGCAGACGTGCGATGCGGACTCTAGAACCTACACGCCGCGGATTTTCTCCCGCTGCGCTTCGATCTGCTCCTTCCAGGTGAGGTTCGGCGCGTCGTCCTCCTTCGGGGGAAGCATATCCTGGCGAAGGGTGCATCGATCAGCTGCCTCGGTGAACGCCGCTCTGAGTTCCTCTGGGTCTGTCAAGCCCTCAACGGTCTTCGCGAGCTCTTTGCTCTCGAGGAACGTAAGATCCGTTAGCTGCTTCCGCGCCTTGGTTCCGGCGCTCGACTTCTCCCCTTTGATCTGCGCGATCGCCGCGTCCAACACCGGCCACTTCTTCAACTTGGCTTTTAGAGTCGGCGGCATGACTGGCAGAATCAGATCGAAACGGCCGGGACGCCGAATCGCGGCGTCGAACTGCTCTAGATGGTTCGTTGCCACGAGGTAGACAATCCGCCGACGACGGCTGAGTGCCTGCAACTTCGGCAGCATTGCAGTGGTGAGGAAGCGCGACTCCAGCTCTCCTGGTTTGTCGCGATCTCTGACAAGCTCGTCAAACTCGTCTAGCAGCACCACGATTCGCTCGCACTGCTCCAGCATGCCAAAAACCGTGTTCGCCTCCGCGTGGACGTTATCGAGGCCGTGTCGAGTGAGATTTGCAGGGTCGAGTGCGAGCAGTGGCCAGCCCAACGCATCGGCGATCAACTTCGAAAGCTCGGTCTTTGAGGTTCCCGGCGGACCGTAAAGGATCGCGGACGTTGGAACATCCTCCGGAAGCGCACGTCCACGGTCCAGCGCCGATTGCGATTCGATCAACGGCTGAACGAGACGCTCCGTCATCACGGCGGTCAGCGACTCTGAGCGGCTCTCAAGGTTGACGTCTGAGTCGAGAAATCGGGACGGAGGGAAGAAGGGCTCGCTAGCGGGATGTGCGCGGGGCGGAGAGTACGGAATCGCGACATACTCGAAGGTCCTGCGCCGTATCGCCTCAGCGATGAGCTCGTTGAGACCAAAACAGAAGTGCAGCGCGGAGGCGGTTGACCACGACTCTGGCTCTGGATCAGCACCATGATGGCCCGACGACCATCCATAGGCGGTCTCACCTTGATCGCCCGCTCTTTCGAGCGGGTACTTCTTCGCGTCGAGAGCGCGGGCGGCTCGCCGAAGGGATGAGAGATGCTCTTGGAGACTTTGGCGCAGTTGCCGGCTGCTTAGGATCGCGGCTAGAAGCTCATATTCAAAGCAGTAAGCATGACCCAGCTTTGGGTATACAAACAATGGGCGGCTTCGCGGCCAAGTGCCATCTTGGCGTTGCGCGTCGAAGAATTGGACAAGGCCGAACCCAAGCAGGTGGCGCTGCTGAGGAGTCATCGCGTCGAGCGGCTTTATTGCGTTCGCAATGAGCACTGAGTACGCGATCTCGAACACGTCGGCGTCTGGACTTCCAGCCGCGACCAGTGCGCTCTCCTTGTATAGGTGCGTCCAGTTCCACCTGTCGACGTTCTCATGATGACTCGTGACCCCCCAGCGTGCGAGCGCCGAAACCGCCTTATACGTCAAGAACGCCGTAGGAGGGTAGTCGAGTAGGCGGGGAATATCTTCGCTGACTTCTGCAGTCAGCTGCTGGATTCGCTCATGAACGCGCGCGAGTTTGGAGGGAGGGAGGCCGGCGTCTCCTCCCAGATCGGCAAGCGCCTCGAGCAGGAACGAGGTCGTAAAGGGGTTGCCAGGACCGAGGTCAGCGCTGTTCCAGTCGGAAGCAGCGATTTCCTTAGCGAGCGACTGTGCGGTACCCGCCCACGGCCCTTCGTCGAGGCGACCGGTTGCCGCGAGAAATGCCACACAGGTCGCGGTGCTCGCCTTCGACCAGTCCGCAGGTGCTGCTGCGCTCTCAGGCTGGATGCGGTGTGCGAAACCTCCAGTCGACGGGACGTGGTACGGCGTGAGCGAGCTAACCGCCGCGTCGAGCAGCTCCTCGAGGTATACACGAAGACCTGCGAGATCCTCGAAGCTGGAAGTAGCGTCGTTCGAGCTGCCGCCTGGCACCCTCGATCCTCAGGGGAGTAGCAGCCGCTCGCGCACGCGCAGCATTGCCGCTTCCGCTGCGCGCGTGTGTTGCGGGTCGGGTGATCCCGCCAGACCTCGTCGCACGACTTCGAGGTCGACATGCGACGCTTCGATCGAAGGGAGGGGGTCAAGCAGAAGGGAGACCTCGGGGCCCGCGGGTCGCGAAGTTGTCTGGCGGACGCGGCGCACCGCGTCTGCCTCAGACGGCACGGAGACAACCCACTGGCGCAGGGTGAGGTCGGTCGGCACGCTTGCGCAGAAGATCGGGACCTTGTGGGCCACTGCGAAGCCGATCTCCATCGCTGCGGACTGACCAACGTAACCGTCTGGAGCGACCAACCAGAGCAGGTCAGATGCTGCGATCGCCGCAAGGTGCCGCGCTTGTACCGTGCGGAGCCTGCGTACCTGGTCGCTAGCGACGAATACGAAGTCGCCGAAGCTGTCCACGACTCGCGGGTCAGAAGGCGAGAGGACGAGCACGCCAGAGTCGGTGAAGCGTTCCACTACCGACTGAACGTCCGGCATAGCCCTCCGGAAGCTTCCGGACACCGTCACGTGGGTGGCTGAGGAGTCGATCGCGAATCGTCTGTCC
>Ga0335083_10000382_pt1 | contig 68463 bp, 55 predicted proteins | sample Lox_Sample_42_FD_206716 | JGI IMG/M metagenome (GOLD analysis project Ga0335083, IMG submission 206716) | Soil microbial communities from Loxahatchee National Wildlife Refuge, Florida, United States - Lox_Sample_4.2 | ecosystem: Environmental > Terrestrial > Soil > Wetlands | place: USA...
CGTCGGCCGGCTCGAGTCCGAGCAGCTCCGCGGGGATGACGCGCTCCGGCAGGTCATAGATCCGCCGCCAGCCGGTGCGCCGCACGCAGACCGCCCGCCCGGTGTCGAGCAGCCACTCGGCGGCGATCTTCACCTCCGACCAGTCCCACCACGGCCCGCCTGCCTTCGCGCCGCCGAGCTGCGTCGCGGTCAGCGGCCCCTCGTCCCGCAGCCGGCCGAGAACCTGCTCACAGGTGTCCTCAGACACCTTGTGCCAGCGCTGGCCGCGCGCGGCGATCGCCCGCCGCCGCCAGGCGTAGTACGGCCAGTCCGCGATCGGCAGGATGCAGGCCGCGTGCGCCCAGTACTCGAACGTGGCCGGATTCCGCGCAGGCCAGTACGCCTTCTCGACCGCGTCCCGGCCGACAGGTCCGAGCCGCGCGTACGCCACGAGCTCGTGAGACCGAGCAAGCACGCTGATCGTGTCGAGCTGCACCGCGCTCACCCGGCGCAGCATCCCGGTCACGCCCCCGCGCCGTGCGGCCGCACCGAGAAAGCCCTGCGCATAAAGGGTGATCCGCCGCAGCTCATCGGCGCTCAGCTGAAGCTCAGCCCCGGCAGCTCTCGCATCATCATCCAGAACGGGTGCGGCTGTCTCTCCCACGCCCATGACTCTAACGGCGGGGTCGGACATTCTGGGTGCCGAGCGGCAACCTGCCCAGCTTCGCTCTTTGGCATGTTTCTGTCATCGCAATATGTCGTGACGAGAACGGCAATATATACCTGCCGGATCGAGTCGTGACATGCGTCACCTGGGCGTATAGGTTGACTCCCACATCGGGTGAAAGTCGGCAGGACCTGCTGGGGGACGTCCGAATCTGTACTGCACAAAAGGCACTGGCCTGGTCACTTGCCTACCTCAAGCGGCGAATTTGCTTCGGAAAACAAAATAGATGCTTCACAAAGCGAATCACTTGTGCTAGCGTCGCGCCCAGCCGGCATCACCCCGGCCGGCGGCGACGGAACGCAGATGTGTGATGGAGGAAGATCGTTGAGCACAGAACCTGAGTACGAACTTGTGACCAGGCGCCGCGAGCTGAGCGCCGCGGAGCGGGAACTGCCGCTCGCGAAGTACTGGGATCTCCCGTTGCACCGCATCGGGCCGATGCAGCGACAGCTCATCGAGGCGATGCCGATGGACCCGGCGCGCGCGACGAAGCCGGAGAACTGGATCGACGTCCTGCACCCAAAGGGATATCAGGACGTCGAATACGGCTACTGCATGCGCGAGGACGGGACGGGTTACCTGGCGGTCTACACGACCTATCCGGGATGCACCCCGCAGATGCTCGGCTGGTACTTCCACTGGATCAACGTCAGGTCCAAGAGCACCCCGCCTGAGCGCGGCAACATCCGGTACAAAATCTGGAACCAGGCCGACCACTGGGACCACGGGTACATCAACGGCAAGGACAAGACCGACGGCATCTACACCGTCGAGTCCCTGGACCTGGGCGAGGGCGAAGAAATGCTGCTCTCGGTCAGGCATCCGCTCAACCCCCGTGACTTCGGGCTGAGCGAGGAGACAGAGCAGGCGCTCAAGGACGCGGGCTGCTTCGTGGACTGCTGCACCGAGTCATTCCACCCTGTCGGTCATCCCGAGATCCGGCTTCCAGGGACGCACCTGTTCCTGACACTCTCGCGGATCAATCCGTGGGGGGTCCTGGAGAAGGTCACCCGTGAATGGATCGGCTGGGGGACCGAGGACGGACACATTGTCCGTGACGAGAGCACGCCGGACTGGATGCTCAACGAGGACTACCTCAAGAAGGTCATCATCCACGGATCCACCGAGGCGGCGCAGCTCAGCAAGTTCCTGCCGCAGCTCTACGCGGAGTACAAGGACCTGCCGGACGACGCGGACTGAGCCGATCAACCGAGCGGACCGGAGCCCGGATCGCTCACCACTGGCCCCGGCCTCGCGCTGGCTGCGCGGGGCCTGCCACTCACCACAGACAACTGAACATCGATGTCAATGATGACTAAGGAGTGAGCGTGATGAGACGTCCTAAGCGTAGCCGTGCGATGGCGGCTGCCGCTATCACAGGGATTGTGGGCCTTGCGGCCTGCTCAACCGGAGGCTCTGGCGCTGGCGATACAGCCAGCAGCATCGCGACCGCGGCGGGCAGGGCCCCGACCGGGGTGACACTGACGATCTGGCACAGCGAAGCCGATTCGCCAGCGATCACGGCCCTCTATCAGAGGTACGAAAAGGAGTCGGGCAACAAGCTCAGCTTCGTCAATATCCCCGCCGCGACCTTCGGGATGGTGATCCAGACTAAGTGGGCGACGGGCGCACGCCCCGACATCCTTGAATGGCAGGGCAACGACGCGGACACGCTCTCGATGAACATGGCGCAGAACGCGATCGCGCTCACCAGCCTCCCGTTCGTGAAGCAGGAGGGCGCGCTTGCGAAGATGTCCGGCTACGCGAACGGGCAGGTCTACGCGGCGACGCTCGGCCCGAACCTGATCTACGGGATCTACTACAACAAGGCGGTGTTCGCGAAGGCCGGACTCGCGGCACCGAAGACGTACGCGGACCTGGCCAGCGACTGCACCGTGCTCAAGGCGAAGGATCCGGGCGTCACGCCGATCTTCGAGGCAGCGGGCAGCAGTTTCCCGCCGCAGGCGCTGGCCAGCTTCCTCTACACCAGCCAGTACAACATCGGCGGGTCGTACGCCAGTCAGGTGGTCAAGGGGACGGCCAAACTGAACGATCCGAACGGGCCGTTCCTCGCCGGCCTGAAGGCGTACCAGGCACTGAAGAGCGCGGGCTGCTTCAACAGCGACGCGGCGACCGCGACGTGGGCGCAGCAGACCCAGGCGGTGCTGAACGGCCAGGCGGCGATGATGGCCGAGGACAGCAACAGCATCAACCAGCTCGTCAGCCAGGCCAACGGCGACGCGAGCGCCGCGGCGTCCAAGGTCGGGTTCGTGCCGGTGTCGGCCACCGAACCGATCGCGAACACCTCGCCCGACCCGATTGGCACCTATTACATCCCGAAGACCGGTGACACCACCAAAGAGCAGGCGGCGATCGGGTTCATCAAGTTCATCACCAGCAACAGCCAGTACCAGGCGTACGTCAACCAGGCACAGAGCATCCCGACCCTGAGCGGAATCAAGACCCCGAACCTGACGGGCCTGTGGGCGGAAGCCGCCGGCATGGTGAACGGTGCCGGCCTGACGCTCAACTCCGCGATTCCCGGATTCGGTAACCAGTTCGGCACCCAGTCCGACGAGCTGATCGCGGGCCAGGAAACGCCGCAGCAGGTCGCGGACAAGATGCAGGCCTACGTGGAGCAGGCGCTCGCCGCGGTGGGCGGCTGAGCCCTGGCCAGGCGGAGGTGGTCGCCTGCGGCAGTCAGCGGGCCGCGGGCGACCACCGCTTCTGATGGTGATTCCCGTGCTGGCGACGTGCGGGAGCACGGAGTCGGGATGGATACGAGTGGAAGTGGTTCAGGTGCGGCAATGAGCAGCGCGGTGCTAGGCAGCGGACGGACGGGCCTCCGGCCGGACCGGCTGAGAACGTGGGTCAGGCGCCAGTCCAGGTCCTGGTTCGCGTTGCCCTCGATCCTGCTGATCGCGATCTTCTTCGGCGCGCCGTTCCTGGCGAACGTCATCTTCGCCTTCCTGCGCTGGACGAGCTACAGTTCGACGCTGAGCTGGACGGGACTTGGCAACTTCACCGAGGCACTCCGCCTCGGGATCCTGCTGCAGGCCATCCGGGTCACCGTCATCTACGCGCTGATCTCGATGCTTGTGCAGAATGCCGCCGGGCTGGGATTCGCCAAGGCCCTGCAGACCGGCAACCGGGCCGACCAGGTCTTCCGGTCGGTGTTCTTCATCCCGGTGCTGTTCTCGCCTCTCGCGGCGGGTTATATCTGGGCGGCGGCACTGCAGCCGCACGGGCCCGTCAACAGCATCATCGGGGCGGTGGCCCCTGGGTTCGAGTACGACTGGCTCGGGCATCCCACCTCGGCGCTCGTCGCGGTCGCCGTGATCGACGGGTGGAAGTGGAGCGGCCTGGCCACGACCGTCTATGTGGCCGGCCTGAACCGCATTCCACGGCAGATGATTGAGGCCGCCCGGCTAGACGGGGCGGGGGCCTGGCGGCGGTTCTGGGGCGTGGAGTTCCCGCTGCTCGCGCCGGCCTTCACGTTCAACCTCGTGGTCACTCTTGTCGGCTCGTTCAGCGCGATCGACATCGTCTTCTCGATGACCGGAGGCGGCCCGGGGACGGCGACGTCGGTGCTCAACGTCGAGCTCTATTCGCAGTACTCGGGCGGCCTGTTCGGCATGGCGAGCGCGCTCGGCTTCGTCATCACGCTGATGGTGATCATCGTCGCGGTGCCGCTCATCGCCGCGCTACGCCGTCGAGAGGTGGAGATGTGAGCGTGACGGTCCGTACCCTGACCGCGCCGCGGCGGCCGGAGACGCCGCGCGCGTCCGTGTCTGCCCGCCGGCCAGCCAGGGCCAGAGGCTGGGTGCGCTACGGGGTCATGGCGGTCATCGCTCTGCCGTGGGTGGCGCTGCCGCTCTGGCTGCTGACCGTCAACTCACTGAAGACGCAGGGTGATGCCAGCGTTCCGTCGCTGTCCTGGCCGTCGCACTGGGGAGCGGAGGCGAACTACCGGACGGTCATCGACCAGGGCTCGTACCTCACCGGCCTATTGAACAGCGTGCTGACAGTGATCCCGACGATCATCGCGGTCGTGCTGTTCGGCTCGATGGCTGCCTGGAGCTATGCGAGGTCCCGGTCGCGCGGCATGCGGTTCGCCTACTACGCGTCCTCGGTGTCCATGATCTTGCCGCCGGCGATCATCCCGACCGTCTACATCCTCATGCAGCTAGGCATCAATGGCACGCGCGGCGCGTACTTCCTGACCCTTACCGGGACCAGGCTCGGCATGGTGGTCTTCCTGGTAACCGGTTTCGCGAAGACGCTGCCGATGTCGCTTGAGGAGGCGGCGGAGGTCGACGGCGCGAATAGGTGGCAGATCTACTGGCACGTGATCCTGCCGCTTCTTAAGCCGGCCCTGTGCACGTCGGCGATCCTGCTGTGCATCTCGGTGTGGAACGACTTCTTCTTCGCGCTCTTCCTGCTGCCAGGCAACAATCAGGCCACCCTCCCGCTGACGCTGTACCGCTTCGCGTCGACGTCGACGACCGGTGTCGCCTGGAACCTCGTGTTCGCGGATGTCGTCTTGACGAACCTGCCGATCCTGATCGTTTACCTGCTCTTGCAGCGACGGGTGCTGTCCGGCCTCACCGAGGGGGCGGTCACCGGGTGAACCGGGGGGCGGACGTCTGCTCACCGATCTGGACGGTTCGCCTGTATGCCATTCCATTCGAACCCGCCGATCAGGAAGGATCCCTTTTGTCCGCCGTCTCCGCAGCGACTCTTGCCGCCGCGCTGCTCTTTATCAGCTTCCACATCGAGGTGTGGCCGATCACGACCGGAAAGATGGCCAGGGTCATCGGCGTCGGGTACCACCTGCTGATGCTGCCTTCCGTCGCGGCGCTCCCGGCTCCGCAGTGGGCCAGGGCGGCGGGTTTCGGATGGATGCTCATGGATGCCGCACTCAACGGAGCCGCTTACGCGGGACTCGACACCGCCACGGGGGACGCCTTCCGGCAGGGAGTGCACATCCTCTCCGCGGTCTGGGTCATCGCCGCGGGCTGGACCGGCGGCGGGTGGCTCGCGGCGGCCGGAACCCTGCTTGGTGTCGTCTTCCTGGTCCGGACAGCGCTAGCCGGGACGAACGTCACGCCCCGGACGTGGGTGCGATACCTGAACGCCGTACTGAACGTCAGCTGGATGGTCTCGGTCGCCGTCACCCTATGGCGGGCGTGACCACCCGTGTCAACGAGAGGAAACAGAGACTTGACCGATCCTCGCCCCGCATCCGGGTTCTCGGCGGGCGCCGCGAAGATCAGCATCACCCCGGCCGACCTGACGGGCCTGAATCCCATGGGACGCTCGTTCCGGTCGGTTCGCGATTCGATTTTCGTACGCGCACTGTTCGTCACCGACGGCGATGAGAGCTGCGTCCTTGTCGCCGCGGATCTTATTGAGGTCGGCGACACCAAGGACATCAGGGCACGCATCGGCGCCGAACTTGACGTGCCGCCCGCCAACATCCTGATCGCGCCGTCACACACGCACAACGCGCCGCGGATCGGCCTTGTGCCGCCGGGTGGCAAGGCGCGCGTGCCATCGTCCGAGTCCCTCGTGTACACGGAGTCCGTCTATGACGCGATGGTCGCGGCCGTACGCGAGGCGCGAGCTGCGGCACGGCCTGCCATGGTCGGCGTCGGGCGCGGCGTGGTCGATGTAAACATCAACAGGGAACAGTACGTGGACGGGCGGTGGGTGCACGGATACAACCCGGCCGGACCGACGGACAAGACATTGGCAGTGGTGAGGTTCGCATCCGCATCGGATGAGACGATCGCCGTCCTGATGAACTACGCGGTGCACTCGACCGTGACGCTCGGTACCGACGAGCTCAGCGGGGACCTCGCCGGAGCAGCGGCGGACTACGCGGAGACCGTGCTCGGCGGCGCCGCGGTGGCGGTGTGGACCAGCGGCGCCCTCGGTGACCAGGGGCCGCGGGTATCGCTTGACGAGCTCCCCGATCCAAGCGAGCGAGACCGCGATATGGCACACGAGGCGGCGCGGGCCCAGGGCATGCTGGTCGGGGCCACGGCGCTGCGCACCGCAGCGCTCATCGAGCGGTACACCCGGTCCGCGGTCGTTTCCGGCGCGGAGCGTGTCCTCGCATGCCCGGTACGACGCCTGGAGGTGCCCCCAGGGATGGAACAGGCCGAGGTCGACATGGTAGAGCTGACTCTTTCCTGCATCATGATCGGGACCATCGCCATCATGGGCGTCTCTGGCGAAGTGACCATACCGAACTACCGGGCTCTGCTTGAGGCCTCTCCGCTGGCCGACACGCTGCTGATCTCGAATGCGAACGCGCGGATCGGCTATCTTCCCGCGGACGAGGACTTCGACAGGCAGACCCCGGCTGTCCAGGGGTGCCCCATCGTCCAGGGTCACGTACGGTCGTCGATCGTCGATGGTCTCACCGAGATGATCACGGCCGCGGTGACCCGCTGAGCCAGCCCCGGATAGATTGATGGCCGGATCAGCCGCCCCGCCTGCCGTGCGGGAGGCAGCGGAGGCAGGTCATGGGTCGCAGGTACGGCTACGCCCGTGCGCTGAGCACCGATCAGCGCGCGCAGTCACAGGTCGACGCGCTGAAGAAGGCCGGCTGCGCCCGGGTTTTCGTGGACGGACTGAGCCGTTCCATCGACCGTCGTCCAGAATTTGAACGGCTGCTCTCCCGGCTCCGGCCGGGAGACACCGTAGTCGTCTTGCGCCTCGACCGCCTCGCGCTCTCGGTGCGGGCGCTTGCCGAACGGCTGCAGGAGCTGGACGCGCACGGAATCGGCTTCCGGTCGCTCACCGAACCCCTGAACATGACAGGTGCGGACCGGACGACGGTGCTTGGCGTCGTGGCGGCACTCGCCAGCTTCGAACGTGACCTGATGCAGCGGACGGATGGCGTGCCCACGGCGGGCCGGACGCCGGGCGAGCCGGGGACTGGCGCCGACGGTGGCGGCGGCCCCAGGCAGCGGCCCGCGGCGCCGTCCCCGCCCGATCCGCAGGCTCGCGCGGCTGAGCGCTGGCAGATCTTGCGCTACCACGTGGAAGAGGGCGTGACGCTCGCCGCTCTCGCGCGGGAAACCGGTCTCGCCTACCGGACCCTGCAGCGCTGGGACGCGCGGTACCGGTCCGGGGGAGTGGCGGCGCTTGACGACAGGCAGCGCGCCGACGCCGGTACCAGGCGGCTGCCCGCGACGCTCGTCGCGGCCATCGAGGCGCTCGCTTCCTCGCATCTAGGGCCGACGGTGACGTCGATCCACCGGCGGATCGTCGCCCGCTGCGTGGCTGAGGGGATGCCGCCGCCGTCCTACTCGGCCGTTCGGTCGATCGCCCGGGCGGCCGGCCGCTCTCCGCGTCAGCCGCCAGGCCGCGGGAAGCCGGTCGGCCACGACAGCACAACTGCTTCGGTCTCCGAATGATATCGTTCCGCTGACCGGCCACGAGCAGAGGAACAGCATGCCAGAAACGAACGGAAGCCCGCTCACGGCGGACGCTGAGACGGAGTTTGCGGAACTCCTGCGGGATCTCTGGCGCGCGGTGACCAGGGCGGTCCGGTCGAAGGAGCACCTGCCGACGCTGCCGAAGAATCAGGCAGACGCCCTCCGCGAGATCGTGACCTCGGACGGGATGACCCCTACTCAGCTCTCCACGGCGCTTGGCCTGTCTCGCCCGACGATCAGCGAGCTGGTCCAGAAACTTGAGGATGACCAGTTCATCGTGCGCCGCGCGTCCAGGATCGACAGGCGCTCGACCGTCCTCATGCCGACCGACCGGGCCCGCCATGTGCATCTGGCGTTCCGGACTAGCCGGGTGACCGTCGTCTCCGAGGCGATGCGAGGTCTCTCGCCCCGGGACTCGCGTCGCCTGCTCGCCAACGTTCCCGCGCTGTCCCAGCTGCTTTCCGAGTTGGAAAAGATCGCTGACCGGGCCGACATGGAGGCGAAGCGCCGGATGGCCTGAGGTCCGCCGCCCGGGCCACTCGTGCCGGAAATGTGACGATTCGCGGTTCTGCGGGAACGGACTAGTACCCGTCGGTGTTCATCGACGCACGTCGTCGGGACCTAGCCGAGTCTCCCCGGCGAAGGTCCGCGCCGGCAGCGCTCGCATCATCATCCGGAACGGGTGCGGCTGTCTCTCCCACGCCAATGACTCTAGACACGGGTGCCGACATTGGCGTCTGTCCCCGGCGTACCGGAGCCTCCGCCAGTACGCCAGGGACGTCAGCCACGTCCTAGACGACCCGCTCCTTGGCCCGCCGGAACTCCTCGTCGTTGAGGACGCCCCGCTGGTGCAGGCCGGCGAGCTTGGCCAACTCGTCGGATGACGAGTCCGCCTTGCCGTCGTCCTCCGCCGCGGCCTGGCGCGCGTACTGGCGGAACGCCGCGTCCTGGGTCCGTGCCCGGCTTTCCTGCCGCTCGCGCATCGAACCGCCGCGCGCGATCAGGTAGATCAGGATGCCGACGAGAGGCAGGATGATGATGCCGATCAGCCATGCGGCCTTGGCCCAGCCGCTGAGGTCGTCGCTGCGGAAGATGTCCGTGATGATCCAGAACATCAGCATGAACCACAGGACCCAGGCGAAGAAGTACAGCATCGACAGGAATATGTCCATAAGCGGATATCCGCTCATCGCACGTGCCCCCTTAGTGACGGTCGCCCGACCCTCCCGCGTGATCGCCGCGGGGCAGGTTAAGCCTTCACTAAGGAATGCGCCGCAGGCTCACCCTGTTCGGGTGAACCTGGACCGGAAGGTCCTAGTACCAGTCGGTGTGCATCGCCTTGGAGAACAGGAGGATCAGGCAGCCGACGATCGCGACGGCCGTACCGACCCAGAACAGGATCCAGTTGGGGCCGGGGACGAACGCGATGCCGCCGATGATGAACCCGATGATGACAACGGTGGTGCCGACCCAAGAGATGGGCCTGCCCGAGTTGTGCGGCATGTGCCCGGCGCTATGCGCAACCGCGCCCGTGGTGCCCGTGCCCGCCACGGTGCCTGCTGTCGCCTGCTCGGCCACGACTCCTCCTACCCGACGCCCTGCCTATGCTGGGGTTGTCACGAAAATACCCCAACGGGTCGCTGGACTCGGTAGCCGGCCCCCATCTCGCCTACGATGGCAGGCGGGGACTTGTCGCGCCCCGGGAACGGCGGGCACGCGCCCGCCCGTTGTCCAAGTGTCCGTCTACGTCCAGTGAGTACTGCCGCAAGGAGCACGAACCGAAGTGCCTTCGATCCTAGACAGCATCCTCCGCGCCGGCGAGGGCAAGACCCTGCGTCAGCTGAAGCGGATCAGCGAGCAGATCAACTCCGTTGAGGACGACTTCGTCGCGATGAGCGATGCCGACCTGCGCGGGATGACGGACGAGTTCAAGCAGCGGCTCGCCGACGGCGAGACGCTGGACGACATCCTGCCCGAGGCGTTCGCCACGGTGCGCGAGGCGGCCCGCAGGACGCTGGGCCAGCGCGCGTTCGACGTGCAGCTGATGGGCGGCGCGGCGCTGCACCTCGGCAACATCGCCGAGATGCGCACTGGTGAGGGCAAGACCCTCACCGGCGTGTTCCCCGCGTACCTGAACGCCCTTGCGGGCAAGGGCGTGCACGTCGTGACGACCAACGACTACCTGGCCAAGCGCGACTCCGAGTGGATGGGCCGGGTGCACCGTTTCCTCGGCCTCGAGGTCGGGGTGATCCTCGCCGACATGACGCCCGCCGACCGGGTCAAGGCGTACGCCGCCGACGTCACGTACGGCACGAACAACGAGTTCGGCTTCGACTACCTGCGCGACAACATGTCCTGGTCGCTCGAGGAGTGCGTGCAGCGCGGGCACAACTTCGCCATCGTCGACGAGGTGGACTCGATCCTGGTCGACGAGGCCCGGACACCGCTGATCATCTCCGGTCCCGCCGAGCAGAACTCCCGCTGGTACACGGAGTTCGCCAAGATCGCGCCCCGGCTGCGCCGCGGCGAGGACGGCGAGGGCGACTACGAGGTCGACGAGAAGAAGCGCACCGTCGGCATCCTTGAGTCAGGCGTGGAGAGGGTCGAGGACTGGCTCGGCATCGACAACCTGTACGACCCGGTCAACACGCCGCTCGTGTCCTTCCTGAACAACGCGCTCAAGGCCAAGGAACTGTTCAAGAAGGACAAGGACTACGTCGTGATGAACGGCGAGGTCCTGATCGTGGACGAGTTCACCGGCCGCATCCTGCACGGCCGCCGGTACAACGAGGGCATGCACCAGGCCATCGAGGCCAAGGAGAGCGTGCAGATCAAGGACGAGAACCAGACGTTCGCGACGATCACGCTGCAGAACTACTTCCGGCTCTACAGCAAGCTCGCGGGCATGACCGGTACGGCCATGACCGAGGCGAACGAGTTCATGCAGATCTACAAGCTCGGTGTCGTGCCGATCCCGACCAACCGGCCGATGGTCCGCGCCGACGAGACCGACGTGATCTACCAGACCCAGCAGGCCAAGTTCGACGCGGTGGTCGAGGACATCGCGGAGCGGCACGCGGAGGGGCAGCCGGTCCTCGTCGGCACCACGAGCGTGGAGAAGTCCGAGATCCTCTCGGTGATGCTCAAGCGGCGCGGCATCCAGCACCACGTGCTCAATGCCAAGTACCACGAGCAGGAGGCGATGATCGTCGCCCAGTCCGGGCGGCTCGGCGCCGTCACGGTCGCGACGAACATGGCCGGCCGCGGCACCGACATCATGCTCGGCGGCAACCCCGAGTTCATCGCCGACCTGGAACTGCACCAGCGCGGCCTGTCGCCGGTCGACACGCCGGAAGACTACGAGGCCGCATGGCCCGAGGCGGTCGCCAAGTCGAAGGCCGCCGTGGTCGCCGAGCACGAGCAGGTGGTTGAGGCCGGCGGACTCTACGTCCTCGGCACCGAGCGGCACGAGTCGCGCCGGATCGACAACCAGCTCCGCGGCCGGTCCGGCCGGCAGGGCGACCCGGGCAAGTCCCGGTTCTACCTGTCGCTCGAGGACGACCTGATGCGGATGTTCAACTCCGACCGGGTCGGCGCGATCATGGACCGGCTGAACATCCCGGCCGATGTCCCGGTGGAGAACTCGGTGGTCTCCCGCGCGATCAGGTCCGCGCAGAGCCAGGTCGAGTCGCAGAACTTCGAGATCCGCAAGGACGTCCTGAAGTACGACGACGTGCTCAACAGGCAGCGTCAGGTCATCTACGGCGAGCGGCGTCAGGTCCTCGAGGGCGCTGACCTGCACGAGCAGGTCCGGTCGATGATCGACGAGGTCATCGCCTCCTACACGGCCGTGGCCACTGCCGACGGGTACCCGGAGGAGTGGGACCTGGAGAAGATGTGGCGCGCGTTCAAGCAGCTCTTCCCGATCACGCTGAAGATCGACACGCTGATCGAGGAGGCAGGCGGCGACAAGTCGGGCCTGAACACGGCCCTCATCACCGACATGGTGCAGGAGAACGCACAGGAGGCCTACGACCGCCGCGAGGCCGAGCTCACGCCCGACCTGATGCGCGAGATCGAGCGGCGTGTCGTGCTCTCGGTGCTTGACCGCAAGTGGCGCGAGCACCTGTACGAGATGGACTATCTCCGCGAGGGCATCGGCCTGCGCGCGATGGCGCAGCGCGACCCGCTGGTCGAGTACCAGCGGGAGGGCTTCGACATGTTCAACGCGATGATGGACGGCATCAGGGAAGAGTCGGTCGGCAACCTCTTCAACCTTCAGTTCGAGATTCAGGAGAACCCGATCGTCGAGGAGGTCGGCGCGGGCGCGCAGCTCGCGTTCGGCGGCGCGCTCCCCGGCGTGACCGCCGCTGCCCCGGCGCCCGCCGCGCCGGCTCCGGTGGCCCAGACGCCGGCGGTGCAGTCCCGTCCCGCTCCCGCGATTCCGCCCGCGCCGCCCGAGCCGGCCGCGCCGCCCGCGGCGTTCGGCCGCAGCAGGGGCAAGCACGCCGCAGACGGCCGCGGTCACGCCACCGCGGCCGGCCGAGGCGAGGCCGCGGCCAAGAGCGGCGGCGGCGCGCATGCCGTACCGGGCGAGGTCGTGGCGGCGGAGGAGGAGGAGACCGAGGCGGCGGAAGTGACGGACAGCCGGCCGCAGCCCGTGCTCCCCGCGGGTCTTGCCCCGCGGCGCCCGCGCAACCTTCAGTACTCGGCGCCGTCGGAGGCTGGCGGGGTGGAGCGGCACGGTGACGCAGCCGCCGACCCGTATGCCAGTGTGGGCCGCAACGACCTGTGCCCGTGCGGTTCCGGCCGCAAGTACAAGCGCTGCCACGGCGGCCGTCAGGGCTAGGTTAGGCCGCCTCGATGGCGGTGCACAGCCACCGCACGGCGGGCTCGTCCCGCCATGCGGTGCGAGTGCGGGCGGTCCGCTCGAGGCGGACGGCAAGCGCCCGGGTGCGCGGGCCAAACGCCACGATCAGCGTCATCTCGATGACGCCGGAGGCGGGCGCGGCGGTGAGCACCCGCAGCACCCGCGGCCGCAGGCCGCCGCCGAACAGCGGCAGCAGCCGGTGCAGGTGGACGCTACCCCGCCTGGACAGCAGCGGCGTGAGCTGGCTCACGGGCCTGACCCCGGCCAGCGTCTCCGCGATGAGCACCGCGAACCTCCGCGGCGTGGACTGTCCGGGGTGCGGCTCACCCGAGTCGTCGTCCGGAACTCCGAGGGCCGGCCGGGGTGACGGAACCGCGGCGGGGAGGCCGTCCGGCGCCCAGTCCGCGGGCACCGGTGCCTCCCGGATCGCGAGCACCTCATCGAGCAGTACTTGATCGAGAGCGCCGGCCGGCGCGAGGGCTGGCTCTGCGGTCATGGTTCCCCCGAAGCTGAACAGACAGCGGCAACTGGTTGCGTCCACTTTTACTCGCCGCCACCGACATTCCGCGGCCGGCGGATGGCGGGCTCGCGTCGCCTGGTACCCAATCGCCCCCTTATGCCAATCGCAACGGTGTGCCGGTCGCTAGGCTTTGCCCGTGGACGCGGCAAAGACATATCCGTTCCCGGCTAACGCGGGCCGGTCCGCGAACATGAAGGCGAACCGCCGCACCGACACCAAGCCCGAGCTGGCGCTGCGCGCGGCGCTTCATGCGAAGGGCTATCGCTATCGCAAGGACTTCCGGCTCGATTTGCCGCTGCGCCGGGTCCGCCCGGACATCGCGTTCACCCGCCGCAAGGTCGCCGTGTTCGTGGACGGCTGCTTCTGGCACGCGTGCCCCGACCACGGCAGCAAGCCGAAGAACAACGACTGGTACTGGTCACCGAAGCTGGCGAGGAACGTGGAACGCGACCGCGCCGCGGACGACGCCCTTGCCCACGCCGGCTGGACGGTGGTCCGGCTGTGGGAACACGTGCCACTCGAGGACGCCGTGGCCGCCGTGATCGCCGCCGTCGGCACGCCACGGGACGCGCCCTCTTTGCCGTGCCCGCCCGCGGCGGGGACCGCTAGCTAGATAGCATTCCGCCATGCGGGTCTACCTGCCCTCCACCCTGCCGGGGCTGGCCGTGATCCTCGCCAAGGGCGAGGCGGGGCCGGGAGCGCTGCGCGCGTTCGCGGTGACGCCCGCGCTGCGCGAGTCCTACGCGAGCGGCGACGAAGAGGAACTTGAGTACGTGGCGATGGCGGCCGCCGCCAGGGAATCGCTGCGGATGCTCAACGCCGACCAGACGGCGCCGCGCCGCCGGGTGGTCCTCGCCGCCGATGTCCCCGATGTTCACGTCAGCTGGCAGCCCTACGATGACGAGGCCGCCGCGGTGCTTGTCGGCGCGGCCATCCCGCTCGCGGACATCGCCTCGGGCCACGTGGACGAGCTTGAGGCCGTTCCCGATGTGGCCGCGGCGGCCGACGCGATCAGCGCCGCCGACGTCGGCGACGACGACGCCTCCTTCACGGTCGACTCCGCGGAGGCCCACGAGCTCGCCTGGTACGCCACTCAGGAACTCGAGTATCTGACCTAGCAGACCCTGATTCGACATCCCCCCGCGGGGAAAGTGCCGGACATGGATGCTGTGACTCGGGTTCCGCTGCCGGTCAACGAGCCGGTGCGGCAGTACCAGCCGGGCAGTGCGGACCGCTCCGCGCTCGAGGCGCGAATCAAGGATCTGGCCGGGCAGCGTGCCGAGCTGACGATGACCATCGGCGGCCGCACCGTGATGGGTTCCGGTGAGCGGATCGCGGTGGTCCAGCCGCACAATCACCGCCGCGTGCTTGGCGACCTCGGCAACGCGACCGATGCGGAGGTGGCGGAGGCGATCGCGGCCGCGGCCGCCGCCGCGAAGCAGTGGCGGGCGCTGTCGTTCGACGACCGCGCGGCCGTCTTCCTGCGCGCTGCCGACCTGCTCGCCGGGCCGTGGCGCGCCACGCTGAACGCGGCGACGGTCCTCGGCCAGTCCAAGTCGGTCTTCCAGGCCGAGATCGACGCCGCCTGCGAGCTGATCGACTTCCTGCGGTACAACGTCGCCTTCGCCAGGCAGCTGCTCGCCGAGCAGCCCGCATCGAGTCCGGGTACCTGGAACCGGATGGAGTACCGGCCGCTCGAGGGGTTCGTGCTCGCGATCACGCCGTTCAACTTCACCGCGATCGCCGGGAACCTGCCGACCGCGCCTGCCCTGCTCGGCAACGTGGTGGTGTGGAAGCCGTCGCCGGCGCAGCAACTCGCGGCGCACTACACCATGGCCCTGCTGACGGCGGCCGGGCTGCCGCCCGGCGTGATCAACATGGTGACCGGGGACGGCCAGGCGGTCTCCAGGGTCGCGCTATCGCATCCGAGCCTGGCCGGGATTCACTTCACCGGTTCGACGGGCACCTTTCAGCACCTGTGGCGCACGGTAGGGGAGAACATCGCCAGCTTCCGCGACTATCCGCGGCTCGTGGGCGAGACGGGCGGCAAGGACTTCGTGATCGTGCACCCCTCGGCCGATCCAGCCTCGATCGTGACCGCGCTGGCTCGCGGCGCCTTCGAGTACCAGGGCCAGAAGTGCTCCGCCGCTTCCCGCGCCTACCTGCCGCGGTCGCTGTGGGACGGGGTCAGGGACGAGCTCGTCGACACCGCCCAGGCGATCCGCTACGGCGACGTGGCCGAGGACCTGTCGCTGTTCGGCGGCGCGGTGATCGACGCACGCGCGTTCGGCAAGCACCGCGACGCGTTCGACCGGGCCCGCTCCCGCCCCTCGGTCTCCTTCCTCACCGGCGGCCAGTCCAGCGACGAGACCGGCTATTTCGTCGCCCCGACGGTGCTTGAGTGCTCCGATCCCGCCGACGAGGTGTTCACCACCGAGTACTTCGGCCCGATACTCGCGGTGCACGTCTACGACGACGCGAACTACCCGGCGATGCTCGCCCAGGCCGCGGACGTGGCGCAGTACGCGCTGACCGGCTCCATCCTCGCCACCGACCGCAGCGCGATCGCTGAGGCGGCGGAGGTGCTCAGGTTCAGCGCGGGCAACTTCTACATCAACGACAAGCCCACCGGCGCGGTGGTGGGCCAGCAGCCGTTCGGCGGCGCCAGGGCAAGCGGCACCGACGACAAGGCCGGCTCGGTGTTCAACCTCATCCGCTGGGTCTCCGCCAGGTCCATCAAGGAGACCTTCGTGCCGCCCACCGACTACCGGTACCCGCACATGGGCTGACCGAGGTCCCGCGCCGCAACGGCTAACGGATTCCGAACACGGCGGCGGCGCGACCCGTCCGCCGCTACCGTTGTCCTCATCTGCGCCTGAGACTCTGCACCTGAGACTCTGCACCTAAGACAGGGGACGACGATTCACCGGCTGGTTCTGTGGAACATCGACCTGACGCTGCTCGATGTCACCAAGGTCACCAGGGCGGCGTATGCGGAGGCGTTCGCCGCGATCACCGGCCGTCCGCTGGTGCAGTTGCCGCAGATGGTCGGGCAAACCGAGCCGGAGATTTTCTTCGACGCTCTCGGCCGTAACGGCGTCAGCCTCCGCGCCGACGGCGAGTCAGAACGGCTGCTCGCGCCGTTCGGCGCCGAGTTCGCCACCCGCCTGGCCGCGCGGAAGGCGGAACTGCCCGCGCAGGGCCACCTCATGCCAGGCGCCGCGGAGACCCTGGCCGCGGTGGCGGGCATCAGGGGCGTGGTCCAGTCGGTGCTCACCGGCTCCAGCCGCCCGAACGCCGCGCTCAAGCTGCGCGCCTTCCGCCTGGACAGGCACCTGGACCTGGCGATCGGCGGGTTCGCGGGCTCCGAGCCCTACCCGAAGGGCGCACTGCTGCGCGCGACGCGGCTGCGCGCCGAGGAGAAGTACGGGGTCAGCTTCGCCGAGCGGGCGACGATCTACGTCGCTGACTCGCCGCGGGACGTCGAGGCGGCCAGGATCGGCGGCGCGACCGCGGTGGCCATCGCCAGCGGGCGCGCCTCCACCGCCGAGTTGCGCGATGCGGGCGCGGATCTCGTGCTCCCCGACCTCACCGGCCCCATGCAGCTCATCGCCCTCCTCAAGTCCCGCCCCTGAACCAAGAATCGCGCAATCTTTCCGCACGGTTGTGACAACCAGCCGCCTATGGCCGTATCGCTGCCACAACCATCCGCCTCGGGCTGGCGCGGTGCGCATGTTGGTCCGGTCACATTGCGCCCCCGGCGGCGATGGCGTGATGCTGGACCCATGACTGAGACCGACACCGATGGTGCCGCCGCAGGCCAGGGATACGGCGCGACGCTCTGGGTGCCCGACGCCCAGACGGTAGGGAACGCGAGGATCAGCCATTACCTGGGCTGGCTCGCCGGGCGCGGCGTGGACGTGGCCCGGCCGGCCGGCCCGGAGGGCGCCACCGCGGCCTACCAGCGGCTGTGGCAGTGGTCGGTCGGCAACCCGGGCGAGTTCTGGGCCTCGGTGTGGGACTACTTCGAGGTGCTCGGCGACCGCCCGCGCGGCGGCCCCGCCATCACCGGCACCACGATGCCCGACGTGCACTGGTTCCCCGGCGCCACGTTGAACTACGCGCGCAACGCGCTCCGCACCGCGGTCAGCAACCCGGATCAGGCGGCGATCATCTACTCCTCCGAACGGGGGCGCGATGGCTCTCTCAGCTACCGTGAACTCGCTGACGAGGTGGGCCGCGTCGCTGCGGGGCTGCGCGGTCTCGGCGTCGGCATGGGCGACCGGGTGGTCGCGCTGCTGCCCAACATTCCCGAGGCGGTCATCGGCCTGCTCGCGGCGGCGTCCATCGGCGCGATCTGGTCGTCCTGCTCACCGGACTTCGGCATCCGCAGCGTGGTCGACCGCTGGTCGCAGATCGAGCCCGCCGTGCTGATCGCCATGGACGGCTACGCCTACAACGGCAAGCAGTACCCGCGCGCGGACGTGGTGGCCGACATCGCGGCCCAGTTGCCGAGCCTGCGGGCGGTAGTCCTTGTTGACCTGCTGGGTACCGCCGAGGCGAACCCGCCCGCGCTGCCGCAGGGCGTCGCCCTCGTCGACTGGGCGGGCTTCGGCGAGCCCAGTCCAGTCGATAATGGTGAGCCGGAATTCGCGGAGGTGCCGTTCGAGCATCCGCTGTGGGTCGTCTACTCCTCGGGAACCACCGGCCTGCCCAAGCCCATCGTGCACGGCCAGGGCGGGATCGTGCTCGAGCACCTGAAGTCCCTTGCGTTCCACCTGAACCTGGGTCCGGGGATGCGCTTCTCCTGGTACACCACCACGGGCTGGATGATGTGGAACTTCCAGGCCGGCGGGCTGCTCGCGGGCACGACCATCGTGCTCTACGACGGTGCGGCCACCTACCCGGGCGCCGACCGGCTGTGGCGGCTCGCCGCGGACACCGGGCTCAGCTACCTCGGTGTCGGCGCCCCGTACCTGATGGCGGGCCTGAAGGCCGGGCTCGTGCCGCGGGACGACTGCGACCTGACCAGCCTGCGGGGCATCGGCTCAACCGGCTCGCCGCTGCCGCCGGAGGGCTTCGACTGGGTCTACCGGCAGGTCAAGCCGGACGTCCAGCTCGGCTCGCTGTCCGGGGGCACGGACGTGTGCACCGGGTTCGTCGGGCACGCGCCGCTGCTGCCGATCCGCACCGGGATCATCTCCGGGCCGGCCCTCGGCGCCAAGGTCGAGGCATTCGACGACCACGGCAAGCCGGTCATCGGCGAGGTCGGCGAACTGGTGATCACCGAGCCGATGCCGTCGATGCCGGTGTTCTTCTGGAACGACCCGGACGGCACGCGCTACCGGGAGAGCTATTTCGCCGACTACCCCGGCGTCTGGCGGCACGGCGACTGGATCGAGATGCGCGCCGACGGCTCGTGCGTGATCTACGGCCGGTCGGACGCCACGCTCAACCGGGGCGGCGTCCGCATGGGCACCAGCGAGTTCTACCGGGTCGTCGAGGCCTTCCCCGAGATCGCCGACTCCCTCGTGGTCGACACCGGGCGCCTGGGGGCCGACGGCAGGCTGGTCCTGTTCCTCCAGCTCGCCGAGGGCCAGGAGCTCACCGATGAACTCGCGGGCCGGATCAAGAGCGCGCTGCGCCAGCAGCTTTCGCCCCGGCACGTCCCGGATGAGCTGCACGTGGTCCCCGGGGTGCCGAGAACGCTGTCCGGCAAGAAGCTTGAGGTCCCGGTGCGGAAGATCCTGCTGGGCACTCCGGTGGAGCGGGCGGCCGATCCGAGCGCCCTGGCAAATCCGGATGTGCTCACTTCGTACCTTCCTGGGCCTAGGCTGTAAGCAAGGAGGGCATCGGGGCGCCTCGGGTCGCGCCCGGTCTTGAAGATGCGAATGTGATCCTCATCTCACACAGCGACTGTCACGGATGCGCGCCGGTTTCATCCCCATCACGCAGGCCTAGCGGTTTTTCAGGTCAACGGCGAGGATGAAAGAGGCTCGTAGCGGGCTTTCGCATGCCCGTGCACACGGCCGGCACAACGAGGTGCTGGCTGGCCATCACAAAGGAGTGAAAGGCAATGCCGGAACGCGCGGCCGAGGCCAGGCTGGCCTTGGACGACACCAGGGAGGAACTGATCGCCAAGGCGGTCGCGCTGTGGACCTCGGTGCACAGTACCGCCGAGAGCAGGGCCGCCGCGGATGGCGCAGCGGACGGGGACGCCGGCCCGCCCGGCGACCCGGGACTAGCGGTGGGCGGCGACCTTCCCGGCTTCCTTGCCGCGTATTACCGGCGTGTTCCCATAGAGGACCTGATCGTGGCCGGCCCGGCGCGGCTGGCCCTGACGGCGCACTGGCACGCGACGCTCGGCGCCAACCGGCCGCAGGGCCGCGCGGTCGTCAGAGTCCGCCCCGAGGCCGGCGCCTCGCTCACCGTGGCGGGCACCGTGGTCGACATCGTCACCGACGACATGCCGTACCTGGTCGACTCCGTGACGATGGAGCTCAACAGGCACGGCGTCGACATCCGGCTCATCGTGCACCCGCTGCTCACCGTGCACAGGGACGTGACCGGGGCGGCGCACGGGACGGCCGCGATGAACGCCGATGCCGACGCGGGCGCCGTTCCAGAGTCCTGGATCCACGTCGAGCTCGGCCCGGTCAGCGATCACGAGGTCCTCGGCGCCGACCTGCGCCGGGTCCTCGATGACCTGCGGGTCGCGATGGAGGACCAGCGCCGCATGCGGTCGGCCGCCCGCGACCTGGTGGAGATGCTCGCCGACGCGGGAGGCCAGGAGGAGGCGGAGGCAAGCGAACTGCTCGCCTGGCTGTCCGCGGGCCACTTCACCTTCCTCGGCTACCGCAAGTACGACCTGGTCGCCGGCGAGCAGCAGCCGGAGCTGAGGGCTGTGCCAGGCACCGGCCTCGGCATACTCCGGCATGACACCCTTGACCTCTTCGCGATCACCCCGCGGGCCGGCAGCCAGGGCAAGCGCCAGGAGCGGGTGCTCGTCCTCGCGAAGTCGTCGACCATGTCGACCGTCTACCGGCCCAGCTACCTGGACTACGTGGCGGTCCGCAGGTTCAGCCAGAGCGGCGTGGTCATCGGCGAATACCGGTTCCTCGGCCTCTACTCCCAGGCCGCCTACACCGAGTCGGTCACCCGCATCCCGGTGCTCAGGCACCGGGTCGACCGGATGCTCGACATCGCCGGGGTGCCCGCGGACAGCCATGACGGCAAGGCGCTGATCGAGATACTCGAGGGGTACCCGCGCGAGGAACTGTTCGAGATCAGCGCGGAGCAGCTCGCCCCCATTGCGCTCGCGGTACTCGGCCTCGGCGAGCGCAAGCAGGTTCGCCTGTTCGTACGCCCTGACCGGTACGGCCGCTACGTCTCCTGCCTGGTCTACCTGCCGCGTGACCGGTACACCACCCAGGTCCGGCTGCGCGCGCAGGAGATACTGCGCAGCGCCTTCGGCGGATCCTCCGTCGACTACAGCGCCATGGTGGGCAACTCCGCCCTCGCCCGGCTGCACGTCGTGGTGCACGCCGAGCCCGGGCGGCCGCTCGCCACCGTCGACGAGGCCGAGCTTCAGGCGAAGGTGGCCGCCGCGGTCCGCTCCTGGGACGAGGACCTCGCTGCCGAGGCGGAGCGCAGGCTGGGGCCGGAACGCGCCGCCACCATGCTGTGGACCTGCGCTGACGGCATCCCTGAGACCTACAAGGCGGACATCGCCCCCGCCCCGGCGGTGACGGACCTTGACGTGGTGCGGCAGCTGCGCGAGGAAGACGCACAGTTCGCGATCCGGCTGTCGGTCGGGCACGGCGGCGAGCCGGCCAGCGTCTCCGCCGACGACTGCTGGCGGCTGCGCGTCTTCCGGCTTTCCCCGATCACGCTGTCCGACGTGCTTCCGCAGTTGCAGCACATGGGGCTTGAGGTGCTCGACGAGCACCCGTACGAGTTCAGTGCCGACACGCACCCGTTCTGGATCTACGACTTCGGCCTCCGCCCGCGGGGACGTGTCGTGCGCACCGATACCGATGCCCTCCGACACGGCTTCGAGACGGCGCTGACCGCGCTGTGGCAGGGGCTGACGGAGGACGACGAGTTCAACGGCCTGGTCCTCGACGCCGAACTGAACTGGCGGCAGGTCATGGTGCTGCGCGCCTACGCACGGTACATGCGGCAGGCGGGCACCCAGTTCAGCCAGAACTACCTGCAGCGGGTGCTGCGCGCCAACCCGGGCATCACCAGGCTGCTCGTGCGGCTCTTCGAGTCCCGGTTCGACCCCGCGCTGCAGGAAGGCGCGGAGGAGCGGTGCACGGCGATCACCGAGGAGCTGCGCGGCGCGCTTGATGAGGTCGTCAGCCTCGACCACGACCGCATCCTCCGCTCCTACCTGGCCCTCATCGAGGCCACCCTGCGCACCAACTACTTCGCCGCCGACGGCAAGCCGTACCTGGTGTTCAAGCTCGCCTCGTCGCAGCTGACCCTGCTGCCGGTGCCGCGGCCGAGATTCGAGATCTTCGTGTACTCGCCGCGGCTCGAGGCCGTGCACCTGCGGTTCGGCGCGGTCGCGCGCGGCGGCCTGCGCTGGTCGGAGCGGCCCGAGGACTTCCGCACCGAGGTGCTCGGCCTGGTCAAGGCGCAGGAGGTGAAGAACTCGGTCATCGTGCCGTCCGGCGCGAAGGGCGGCTTCGTCTGCAAGCGGCTGCCCGATCCCGCCGACAGGGAGGCCTTCCAGGCCGAGGTGCTCGGCTGCTACCGGGCGTTCATCAGCGCGATGCTCGACATCACCGACAACATCGCGGGCGACGCCGTCGCGGCCCCGCCGCGCGTGGTCCGCCTCGACGGCGACGACCCCTACCTCGTGGTCGCCGCCGACAAGGGGACCGCGACGTTCTCCGACGAGGCGAACGAGATCGCGGCCCGGTACGGCTACTGGCTCGGCGACGCGTTCGCCTCCGGCGGTTCCGAGGGCTACGACCACAAGAAGATGGGCATCACCGCCCGCGGCGCCTGGGAGTCGGTCCGCTGGCACTTCGCCGCGCTGCACCTGGACCCGGATGCTGACGACTTCACGGCCGTCGGCGTGGGCGACATGTCTGGCGACGTGTTCGGCAACGGGATGCTGCTGTCACGGCACATGAAGCTGGTCGCGGCGTTCGATCACCGGCACCTGTTCCTCGACCCGGACCCGGACCCGGCGGTTGGCTTCGCCGAACGGCGGCGGCTCTTCGACCTGCCGCGCTCGTCGTGGGCGGACTACGACACGTCGCTGATCTCGGCCGGCGGCGGGGTCTGGCCCCGCTCGGCGAAGTCGGTGCCCGTCTCGCCGCAGGCGCGCGCGGCGCTCGGCCTCGACGGCTCGGTCATCGCGCTGTCACCGGACGAGCTGATCTCGGCGATCCTGCGCGCGCCCGTCGACCTGCTGTGGAACGGCGGCATCGGCACCTACGTGAAGGCGTCGCACGAGACGCACGCCGACGCGGGCGACCGGTCCAACGACGCCGTGCGCGTGGACGGAGCGGCCCTGCGCGCGCGCGTGGTGGCCGAGGGCGGCAACCTCGGGCTCACCCAGGCCGGGCGGATCGAGTACGCGCTCGGCGGCGGCCTGGTGAACACCGACTTCATCGACAATTCCGCGGGCGTGGACACCTCGGACCACGAGGTGAACATCAAGATCCTGCTCGCCGGCGCCATCGCGGCGGGGAAGATCCGCACCGACGAGCGCGGCGGGCTGCTGCACGGGATGACCGACGAGGTCGCCGCGCACGTGCTGCGGCACAACGACGGCCAGAACATGGCACTCGCCGTGGCCAGGCACCAGTCGCCGGAGATGCTCAACGTGCACGCCAGGTACCTCCGCGAGCTCGTCAGGCAGGGCCGGGTGTCGGTGGAGACCGACGGCCTGCCCAGTGAGAGGGAGGTCGCCACCAGGCGGTCCGCGGGCGGCGGGCTTACCGCGCCTGAGCTCGCGCTGCTGCTCGCCCAGACTAAGATCGCCGCGGGGCAGGAGGTTCTCGGCTCGGACCTGCCCGACGACCCGTCCCTCCAGTCCGCGCTGGCCGGCTACTTCCCCGTCCAGCTGCGCGAGCGGTTCTCCGGCCAGCTCGGCGGCCACCGGCTGCGCCGGGAGATCATCACGACCGAGGTGATCAACGAGATGGTCGACACCGGCGGTGCGACCTTCCTGTTCCGGCTGGGCGAGGAAACCGGGCTCCCGGTGCCGGACATCACCAGGGCCTGGCTGGTGGCCAGGGAGGTCTTCGGCATGCCGGCCTTCTGGCGGCAGGTGGAAGCGCTGGCAGGAACCGTGGACGTGGAGGCGCGGATCGCGGTCGTACTCGAGGCGCGCAAGCTGATGGAGCGGGCGTCCCGCTGGCTGCTTGTGAACAGGCGGCCGCCCTTCGGCATCGCCGAGACGGTGAGCTTCCTCGCCGCCGGGGTGGGCGCGGTCCGCTCCGCGATTCCCAAGCTGCTGTCGGGCCGTGACCTTGCCGGTTTCGAGGAGCGGCGCGCCTCGTTCGTCGACCGCGGCGTGCCGGCCGGGCTCGCGGACGAGGTCGCGGCCATGGTGCCGTCGTACTCCGCGTTCGACATCGTCACCGCGGCCGCCGCGACCTCGCACGGCATCGAGGAGACCGCGGCGGTGTACTTCCTGCTCGCCGACCGGCTCCAGCTCGTCAGGCTCCGCGACCTGGTCGTCGCGCTGCCGCGCGACGACCGCTGGACGACGGCCGCCCGCTCGGCGCTGCGCGACGAGCTTTACGCCGCGCACGCCGCGCTGACCAGGGACGTGCTGGCGGTTAGCGGCGTGTCCGCGGCGGAGCGCGTGGCGGCATGGGAGTCGCTCAACGCGGGTGCGGTGTCCCGGGCCGCGGCGACACTGGCCGAGATCTGGGAGAGCGACCGGTTCACCTTCGCCACCCTGTCGGTGGGCGTCCGGGTGATCCGCGGGCTGGTGGCGCCCGATTCCTGACAGGCAAGCCCGGATGGTTGCGGCAGCGAGCAGGTGACAGCCGGATCGCTGCCGCAACCAGCCGCCGAATGCGCCGGCCGGCGGGTATTCGCGTAGGCTTTCCGGCATGGCAGCTACCGATCCCACCGATGAGATATCGGAACTGTCGTCCAAGCTCGACACCATTGAGGCCGTGGTCGATCCTGAGGCGATGCGTACCGAGGCGGGCGACCTGCGCGAGCAGGCCGCCGACCCCTCGCTCTGGGAGGACCAGTCGCGCGCACAGGAGGTCACCAGGCGGCTCTCCTACCTGGAGGGGGAACTCGGCCGTCTCGAGACCCTGCGCCAGCGGCTCGAGGACACCCGTGTCCTGTTCGAGCTTGCCGACGACGAGCACGATCAGGACACCAGGGACGAGGCGACCGCCGAACTCGCCGCGGTGCGCAAGGACATCGACAACCTCGAGGTCCGCACCCTGCTGAACGGCGAGTACGACGCTCGCGAGGCGCTCATCACGATCAACTCCCAGGCGGGCGGCGCCGACGCGGAGGACTTCGCGGGCAACCTGCAGCGCATGTACCTGCGCTGGGCTGAGCGGCACAAGTACCCGACGGAGATCTACGACGTCTCCTACGGCGAGGCGGGCATCAAGTCCACCACGTTCGCGGTGAAGGCGCCCTACGCCTATGGAACGCTCCGCGGTGAGCAGGGCACGCACCGCATGGTCCGCATCTCCAAGTACGACAACCAGGGCCGCCGGCAGACCAGCTTCGCCGGGGTGGACGTGCTCCCCGTGGTCGGGCAGACCGACCACGTGGACATCCCGGATGACGAGATCCGGGTCGACGTCTTCCGTTCCTCAGGCCCAGGCGGCCAGGGCGTCAACACGACCGACTCGGCGGTGCGCATCACCCACCTGCCGAGCGGCATCGTCGTCTCCTGCCAGAACGAGCGGTCGCAGATTCAGAACAGGGCCTCCGCGATGGCCGTCCTGCAGTCAAAGCTGCTTGAGCGCCGCCGCGAGCAGGAGGCGCAGGAACTCGCCGCGCTGAAGGGCGACGGCGGCCGCGCCTGGGGTTCGCAGATCCGCAACTACGTCCTCTACCCGTACCAGATGGTCAAGGACCAGCGCACGGGCCAGGAGACCTCGCAGGCGGAGACCGTGCTCGACGGTGAGATCGACGACTTTATCGATGCGGAGATCCGCTGGCTGCGCAAGTCGGAGCGGGAATCCGACTGACGATATCCCGAACGGTTGGCTGTTCCACCTATTCCGCACGCGTTGGCACATTGATCAGCGAGTTTTAGGCATTGCCGTGTATCCCCAGCCGCGATGCTGCCTGGATTGTTAGCGGAACAGATTGTGACAACGGGCGGCTGCGGCAATCATAGACAAAAGGTGGCCAATCATCGCAAGGGGAGAGCGGTGAGAAGCGGTGGATGCTCTCGGGAACGAGTTGGTCCGGCTGCGCCGCGGACGCGGCGTCATGGCGGAGGATCTGCCCGGTCGGCTGGGGCCGGTCCTGTGCAGCATGGCCGGGCTTGAATCCGGCGGTAATGTCGAGGACATCAGGAAGCGGCTGATCCAGTTTCTCGAGGACTTGGCCGTGGCACTTCCGGAGGATCTGCGCATCGCATTCGCCGCTGCCTTGGCACTGCCCGAGGACGTGCGGGTGCTCTACGGCGGGTCGCTGATCAAGAGCACGTGGCCGACGGCCACCTACCTCCGTTACGCGATCCGGCTGCCCCAGTCGCTGCGCCACGGTCAGTCGCACGAGCTAGGCATCTCGATAACCATCCCGCGCGGTCAACCGTTCAACCCGCGCTACGCCATTCAGCCGTTGCGCCGCTGTGACGAGTTTGACCCGATAGGACAGCAGGCGCCAAACGGAGCGCCAAGGATTCTCGAAATGGCCGTACAAGGCCGTACGGATGAACTTGAATGACTTCCCCGTTCTCAGGAGAGCGGGGCGATGCGGTCACGGAGGCGTGAATGCCGGGTGAAGGCCAATCTCCTGGCGTGGTCGACCCGCGCGAGATCAGCACACGGCAGGAATTCGCGGACAAGCTGTCCCTGCTCAAAGACCAAGCTGGGCTGACTGTTCGCGAGATCGCCAGCAAGGCAGGTGTGCCGGCCAGTACGCTCGGCGGGTATTTCGCCGGGACTCACCTGCCGCCGGTCAAGATGTCCGACCTGCTGCCCAGGATCCTTTCTGTCTGCGGCGTGGACAATGCTGCGGAGGCAGAACGCTGGCTCGCGGCCCTGGCCCGGGTACGCCGGGCACCGGGCAGGCGGCCGGCCGACGCACTCGCTCCCTATCGCGGCCTGGAGGCCTTCCAGCCGCAGGACGCCGAGTGGTTTTTCGGCCGGCAGCGGCTGACCGGCGTCCTGGTCGACCAGCTCCGCGACCAGTACCGTCACGGCGGCCTGCTCGCGGTGGTGGGGTCCTCCGGATCGGGGAAGTCCTCGCTGCTGCGTGCCGGGCTCATCCCCGCGATTCGCAACGGCGACCTGGATGTCGGCGCTGTCGAGCACTGGCCGCTGGCACTCTTCACGCCGGGGACGCACCCGATGGCAGAACTCGCGCGCCACCAGGAGCTCATCGCGGGCGGAGCGCACGAACCCCGGGTGATCGTGGTGGACCAGTTTGAGGAGGTATTCACGCTCTGCGAAGCCGAACAGGAGCGTCGTGCCTTCATCGAGGGCCTGTGCGCGGCCGCCGCCGGCCTTGACGAGCGGAGCCCGGGGGCGCTTGTCGTCCTTGGCCTGCGTGCCGACTTCTACCCGCACGCGCTCCGCTATCCGGAACTGGTAGCTGAGCTGGAGCGCCGCCAGGTGCTCATCGGGCCGATGACAGAGGAAGAACTGCGTAGTGCGATCACGGGCCCGGCAAGGAAGGCGGGTCTCGACATCGAGGCGGGTCTCACCGAAATCCTGCTGCGCGACCTGACCCCGGTGGACCGGCCGGAGCAGCCGGCCGCGGCCCATGAGCCAGGTGCCTTGCCGCTCCTGTCCCATGCCCTGCTCGCCACCTGGGATCTCAGCCGGGGAGGGTGGCTAACGGTCGCGGACTACCGCGCGAGCGGCGGCATCCAAGGGGCCGTCGCGGCCAGCGCGGAGGAGGTGTACGTCGGCCTCACACCCGCACAACAGGACCTCACGCGCCGGATCTTCACCCGCCTTGTCCACGTCGCCGATGACACGACCGACACCAGGCGACGGGTCTCCAGAGCCGAACTGCAACTTGGCGGCATCGACGTCCAGTATGTGCTTGACGCCTTCATCGACCAGCGACTGATCACCGCGAACGTCGACACGGTTGAGATCGCCCACGAAGCCCTGCTCCATGCCTGGCCGCGGCTGCGCCACTGGATAGACGCAGACACCATCGGCGTCCGCATCCACCGTCAGCTCACCGCCGCCGCCGACGAATGGCGAGACTCCGGCAACGATCCTGGCGTACTGTACCGGGGCGGACGCTTGGCGGCTGCGGAGGAGTGGGCCGCCGCACCCGGGCACATCCACGACCTCAACCTGGTGGAACGCGCGTTTCTCACCGCCAGCGTCACGCAACGCCAGCAGGCGGAAGGGGTCGCGAGGCGGCAGGCGAGACGGCTCAGGGCCTTCACCGCTTCCCTCGTAGTGCTCCTGACTGTCGCGGCCGGCCTGGCAGTCCTGGCCTACCAGCAGCGCAGTTCCGCTATCACCCAGCGGGACGTCGCGATCTCACGCCAGGTTGCCGTGGAGGCCAACCAGTTGCGCGGCACGGACGTCGCCCTGGCAATGCAGCTGTCGCTTGCCGCCTACCGCATCTCGCCGACCGAGGAGGCGGCCTCCAGCCTGCTCAATTCCACGGCAACCGTGCCGGCCACCCGTCTGCTCGGCCCGCCGGGCACGGAGATGCATGCCGTGGTGTTCAACCCGGACGGTTCCGTACTTGCGACGGGAAGCGGCGACGGCACGGTGCGGTTGTGGAATGTCCGCGCGGCGGGGCAGCCCGCGCAATTCGGCACCGCCATCTCTGCACCCGGCTCTGTGATGTCTGTCGCGTTCAGCCCAGACGGGAAGACCCTGGTCGCGAGCTGCGGGACGGCCGGAGTCGCGGTGTGGGACGTCAGCGACCCGCGCCGTCCGGTGCTGCGCGGCAGGATCAAGGCCGGGAACGGGGACGGCGTGAACGCCATTGCCTTCAGCCCGGACGGCCGTACCCTGGCCACGGGCAGCGAGCACGGGCTAGTCCAGCTGTGGAACGTGGCCGGCCTGGCCCGCAGCGCGTCGCAGCTAACCGCTTCCGGCACGGGCACTGCCGAAGTCAATGCCGTCGCCTTCAGCCCCAACGGGCATGTTCTCGCTGCGGGCACGGCGGGCGGGAAGATCATCGCCTGGCCGCTGGCGGCGCCGGGCACGCCCGCTGCCCCTGGCATTGTCATCAACGCGGTCGCGCACGTCGTCAATGCGATCGCCTTCAGCCCGGATAGCCGGGTGCTGGCGTCGGCCGGCAACGACAGCATGGTCAGGCGGTGGGCGGTCGCGCCCGCGGGCTTGACGGTCAAGACACTCCCGCCCTTGTCCGGGCCCAAGAGCTGGGCCTACACGCTGGCCTTCAGCCCGGACGGACATGCGATCGCAGCAGGCAGCGCCGATGACAATGTCTACATCTGGGCGCTGGCCGATGGCGCACTGACAGCCACGCTGCCGCAGCCGGCGCCGGTCACGTCCCTTGCCTGGAACACCGGCGGTGACAGGCTGGCGACGGCCGACACCAACGACGTCGCGCGGATCTGGGCCCTGCCAGGGCCGGTCATCGCGATGTCGGCCGGTTCGGTATTCGCCGCTTCCTTCAGCCCGGGTGGCGGGGGAGCGGAGAGCGGAGTTGTCGCGATCGGGAGCGCGCCGCCGGACGGACGCGGGCAAGTCCAGCTATGGAACGTGGCGGACCCGAGCCGGCCCGTACTGCTCGGACAGCCGCTGACTGCCGCGGACGCGCTCGACGGAACGGTCGCGTACGGCCCAGGCGGGCGGCTGGCCGCGGGCGGCGCCGACGGTACCGTCCAGCTGTGGAACGTCCGCACGGCCGCCCGTCCCGTCCGCGTGCCAGCGCCTCCCACCGCGCTGAAGACCGCCATTCAGAACGTGGCTTTTGACAGCACCGGGCACCTCCTGGCAGCCGGCAGCACCGACGGAACCGTGGAGATCTGGAATACGGCCAGCCTGGGACATGCGGTTCCCCTTGCAGTGCTGGCGGACGCCAGTGGCGGCACGCGCGCGCAGGACGCGTTTGCTGTGGCGTTCAGCCCCGACGACCGCCTGCTCGCGGCGGCGAACGCCAATGGCACCGTCCGCCTCTGGGACATCACCGACCCCAGAGCGCCGGAGCCGGTTGGCGGACCGCTCATTGAGCTTGCCGACGCTATCTACCAGGTCAATTTCAGCCCGGATGGCCACCTGCTTGCCGCGTCGGGCGAAGACGGCAACGTGCGTCTGTGGGACGTCAGCGCCCCGGGCAGGCCCCGGCTGCTTTCCACGCTGAGCGGATCCGTCGGCATCGTCTACGACGTCACCTTCAGCCCAGACGGCCGCACCGTCGCCACCTCTGACGGCGACAACACGGTCACTCTGTGGAACATTGCGAATCCCGCCGCGCCGACCAGGTTCGCCTCGCTGACGGGCCCCGCCGGCACCGTGTTCGCCGCAGTCTTCAGCCCCGACGGCAGCACCCTCGCCGCAGGCAGCCAGGACGCCACTACCCGCTTGTGGCGTGCCACGCCGGCCGCAGCCGCGACGTACGTCTGCGACACCGCGGGCACCGCCATCACGCGGGCCGAGTGGGCCCAGTACGTCCAGGGTCTTCCGTACCAGCCGCCATGTGAATACGGATGACAGGCCATTACGCTACAAGCCAGCAGCCGTCGCGGACGCTACGGAAGTACGTGCGTCGCGATCAGCAGGCCGAGCAGGAGCAGCAGGGCCGCGGCGACGAGGAGCTGCGGTGTGAAGGCCGGCCCGTGGTGGTGGATTTCGGCGCGCGCCGCTCGGCAAACCGGACAGCGGCCCTCGACCACCGGGTTGGCGCAGTGAGCGCAGATCAGGTGCTCGCAGCTCATCTCAAACCCCTTCCGGAAGCGGTGCCCCGGGCGCACTTGGCGTGATCTGGAGCCTTAGCTGCCAGTTTCCCCCTAGACTGTTCCCTGGCTAAGCCAGGTTACCCGCAAGTTGCCCGGCTAAGCCGGAAATACCCGTGTGACGGTCGGACCGGCGTAAACGTGCCGCCTGACCAGGCATTGCCAGCCCCCCATAGAGGCAGGCATTAAGGCGTCGAGAGATCCTGTGATGGTCCCGTGATTGAGTTTCAAAACGTCACCAAGATCTACCCGAACCAGAATCGGGCCGCCCTGGAGAACGTCGACATGACGATCAACAAGGGAGAGTTCGTCTTCCTCGTTGGCCCGTCAGGGTCAGGCAAGTCGTCCTTCCTGCGGCTCATCCTCCGCGAGGAGCGGCCGAACGACGGGCGCATCCTCGTCGCCGGCAACGACCTGGCGAGACTGACCAACTGGAAGGTCCCCGCGCTGCGCCGCAAGATCGGCTGCGTCTTCCAGGACTTCCGGCTGCTGCCGGGCAAGACCGTCGAGCAGAATGTCGCGTTCGCGCTCGAGGTCATCGGCAAGCCGCGGCGGTTCATCAAGCGCGTGGTGCCCGAGGTGCTTGACCTCGTGGGCCTGGAGGGCAAGCACGACCGGCTGCCCGACGAACTCTCCGGCGGTGAGCAGCAGCGGGTCGCGATGGCCAGGGCGTTCGTCAACCGGCCGATGATCCTGCTGGCGGACGAGCCAACCGGAAACATCGACCCCGCGACCTCGATCGGCATCATGAAGGTGCTCGACCGGATCAACAGGACGGGCACGACGGTCGTCATGGCGACGCACGACGCCGCAATCGTCGACTCGATGCGCAAGCGCGTGATCGAGCTCGAGTACGGCAAGGTGGTCCGCGACCAGAACCGCGGTGTCTACGGGCAGAACTACTAGCGGCGCCGCAGCCGGCGTGTTCGGCCGGGTTCATTACCGCCTGCTTACCGAGTGCCTCGCCAGACGGCACATGACTTACCAGGGATGAGATAAGGCCAGTATGCGTTCAAACTTCGTGTTCCAGGAGATCTGGGTCGGGCTGCGCCGTAACCTCACCATGACCGTCGCGCTGATCGTGGTGGTGGCGATCAGCCTGTCGCTGCTCGGCACCGGCCTGCTGTTCGTCAAGCAGGTCGACAGCACGCGCACGTACTGGCAGAGCAAGGTCGAGATCTCGGTCTACCTGTGCTACGCGGACAGCGCCAACCCGAACTGCCACGGCGCGGTGACGGACGCCCAGACGACGGCGCTCCAGCAGCGGCTGAAGTCGATGCCGCAGGTGCAGAGCGTCACCTACGTGTCGCAGGCGCAGGCGTGGGCCCTGTACAAGCAGGCCTTCTCCAACGACCAGTCGTACGTGACCATGATCAAGGAGACGGACATGCCGCCGTCGCTTGAGGTCAAGCTGGTCAACCCGTCGGCGGACTACAACGTCGTGGCGAGCGCGGTCACCGGGGCGGCGGGCGTGGACTCCGTGATCGACGAGATGAACATCCTGGACAAGTTCTACCGGCTGCTCGACGGCCTGCGGAACGCGGTCGTCATCGTGGCGCTGATCCTGGTCGTCGCCGCCGTCCTGCTCGTCGCCAACACCATCCGGCTGTCGGCGTTCAACAGACGGCGCGAGACCGGCATCATGCGGCTGGTCGGCGCGTCCAACTTCTACATCCAGCTGCCGTTCCTGCTCGAGGGCGTGATCGCCGGCCTGCTCGGCTGGGTGCTCGCGGCCGCCCTGCTCGTCGGGGTCAAGTCGCTGCTACTCAACAACCTCCAGCAGTACTTCAACTACAACGTCGGCCTCTCGGCCGCCGACCTGGTCGAGGTCATCGTGCTCGCGATGGTCGTCGGGATCCTGCTCTGCGGCGTGACGTCGTTCGTTACGCTCCGCCGCTATCTGCGGGTCTAGCCGTGGCCGCCCTGGCGGCCCGGCGGAGGCGCACCCAGCGCTCCCGCCGGGCCGCCAGCGGCGTACCGTAGCCGCAGGAAGTCCGACAGGAGAGACGTGGCACGCGAGCACGGAAACAAGATCATCGCCTCGAACCGGCGGGCCAGGCACGACTACGCCATCGAGGACACACTGGAGGCCGGCGTCGCGCTCACCGGCACCGAGGTCAAATCTCTGCGCGCCGGCCGGGCTTCACTGGCCGATGGGTTCGCACTGGTCTCAGACGGGGAAGTCTGGCTGCATAACGTTCACATCCCTGAGTACACCCAGGGCACGTGGACGAATCATTTGCCCAGGCGGACCAGGAAGCTGTTGCTTCACCGGGGGGAGATCGAGCGGCTGGTCCGTAAGACGTCAGAGCAGGGCCTGACGCTGGTCCCGCTGTCGCTTTACTTCAAGGACGGCAAAGTCAAGGTGGAGCTCGCACTTGCCCGCGGTAAACGGACATACGATAAGAGACAAGACCTGGCAAAGCGTGACGCGGCCAGGGAGGTTGAGCGTGCCTGGCGGCGACGACGGTGACTCCGGAGGCGGACGGTGACTGCGCGCTCTCGTGAGCAAGGGAGCCGCCCCGGCCGTCCCCACGGTAACCGCTTCCCCTTTACCGTCCCCGGCCTTTCCGGCCTGCCGGGCCTTTCCGGACATGGCAGCAGGCCCGCCGACGCCGCGGAGACCCGCACCTGGCCCGACGACGCCGCGGGTTTCGCGCCGGCGCCGGGCCAGGTGCCGGCGCCGGGCCAGGCGCCTGCGCTGGGTCAGGTGCCAGCGCCGGGCCAGGCGCCTGCGCTGGGTCAGGACACGGCGCCAGGCCAGGGCACGCTGCCGGGCAGGGGCGCACTCCCGGGTCAGGGCACGGTGCCAGGCCAGGCGGCCGCGCCCCGTCCTGCCGTCGCGCCACCGTCGGGCGGCGCATCCCGCGGCAGCGGCGGCCGCCGTGGGCACCGGCATCGCAAGCCGGCCAGCCGGGGATCGTTCCTGTCGCGCAAGCAGCGGCTCGCGGCGATCTCCTTGCTTGTCATCGCCACGTTCTGCGTCGGTTTCACCAATGGCTTCGGCAGCGAGGCGTCCGCGGAGCCGACCGTGCAGGCGTTCCTGTACGACTGGCAGTCGGGGCATTACGCGGAGGCCGCCGCCCTCACCACCGGGGGCGCCGCGCAGGTGACCACCCAGCTCGCCGCGGCGTACAACAACCTCGACGCGAGCAACGCGTTCTTCGCGATGGGCAAGGTCACGCAGCACGGCGACACCGCGATCGCCACCTTCCGCGCCACGGTGGACCTCGCGCAGGCCGGGCAGCAGTGGGCCTACACCGGGCAGTTCAAGCTGGTCTCCAAGCATGGCCACTGGGTCGTTCACTGGGCGCCGTCGGTGATCAACCCAGGGCTCGGCGCCGGTGACCGGCTCGCCGTGCTGACCGCATACCCGCAGCGTGCCGGGATCGAGGACATGAGCGGCCGGCCGCTGGTCGTCAAGTCGGCCGACTTCCGGATCGGTGTCCACCCCGGCCAGCTGAGAGACGTTACCGCGACGGCAGACGGGTTCAGCGACGTCACCGGGCTCAGCGCGGAGCAGGTGCTCGGCCACATCGAGGCCGCGCCGCCAAACGATTTCCTTTCCCTGCTCACGCTGAGCCAGGCCGATTTCACCGCGCTGTGGCCCAGGTTGTCCAAGGTGCCCGGCCTCAGCTACCAGCAGCGGACCGAGCGGCTGTTCTCCTCGGCCGCACCGGAGGTTGTCGGACAGGTCGAGACGGAAGACTCCACCGAGCTGCGAGCCGAGGGCGCGGCCTACCAGCCGGGCACCACAGTGGGCCTGACCGGCCTGCAGCAGATCTACCAGGATGAGCTGACCGGCACGCCGACGACCTCCGTCGTGGTGGTGAACGCGGCGGGTGCCGTGGTCGGCACGCTGTGGAATTCGCCTGGCGGCCACGCGGGCACGGCGGTGCGGACCACGCTCGACAGCAAGCAGCAGTCCGCCGCCCTGACGGCGCTCGCCGGGCAGTCGGATTCGGCCGAGATCGTGGCGCTCGACGCGCGCACCGGGGCCATCAGGGTCCTCGCCTCCCGCGAGGGGAGCCAGGGGACGCTGCCGTTGGGCGGGACGCTTGACGCGAAGGTCGAGCCGGGGATGGCGTTCAGCATCGTGTCCGCGGCGGCGCTGCTGTCCAAGGGCATCGGCATGAAGCACCCGCTGCCTTGCGAGCCGGTTGCAAACGTTGGCGGTGAGACCTTCACCTATCAGCCGGCGCCGCCGACCACCGCGACCCTCGCCTCGGACTTCGCCGACGGCTGCGGCACCGCCTTCGCGAACATGTCGCGGACACTGACCCCGCAGCAGCTCACGGCCGCAGAACGGGCCTTCGGCATCGGCGCCAAGTGGCAGCTGCCGCTGTCGGCCTTCTCCGGGTCCGCCCCCACGGTATCGGGCGAAGCGGACGTGGCGGCGCAGGCGACGGGATCCGGTGGCGTGCTGATGAGCCCGCTCGGCATGGCCACCGTGGCGGCCGAGGTCGCGGCGGGCACCGGGCACTCACCGGTGCTGCTGTCCACCGACAGCTCCACGACCTGGCAGGCGCCGCTGGCCGGCAAGCAGCTCACCGAGCTCAGGGAGCTGATGCGGCTGGCTGTCACCAAGGGCTCGGCGCACGCCGCCGACCTGAAGGGCGCACCCGTGTACGGGCAGGCCGGGGTCGTCAAGGCGGGCAAGCACTCCTACCTGAGCTGGTTCGTCGGCTACCGGGGCAGCCTGGCCATCTCCGTGCTCGAGACAGGCAGCACCCCGCACCAGGCGGCGGCCGCCCTGGCGGGCGCCTTCCTCAAGGCAATCGGCTGAATCACACGCTGAATCACACGCGATGCCACACCCGGATTGGCGGACAGCCACCCGGGTGTGGCACACTAGCTCCCGTGACGTCCGCCCTGATTATTATCGGCAGGCGCGTCGGTACCGAGTCCTGCTCATCGGCTTACGGCCGATTTCGCAGCGGCTCGTAGTGCTTGTCCCGGGGGACGACCCCCCGGACCCCCCGATGCCGGGCTCCGCCCGGCGGATCGCGGGGCTGCGGGCAAGCGCTATGCCGACGCGCAGACCTCTCGCGTATTCGCGAGGGGTCTTTTTGTTTTCCTGACCCGACCCGGACGCCAGCCAAACAGACACGGAAGAAACGGACAGAGACGATGCTCGACGACCAGTTTCACGTCTACGACACCACCCTGCGCGACGGCGCGCAGCAGGAGGGCCTGAACCTCACTGTCGCCGACAAACTGGTGATCGCACGGCACCTGGACCGTCTCGGCGTCGGGTTCATCGAGGGCGGGTGGCCGGGCGCGATCCCGAAGGACACCGAGTTCTTCCGCCGCGCGCAGACCGAGCTTGACCTCACGCACGCCACGCTCGCCGCGTTCGGCGCCACCCGCAAGGCCGGCGTCGCCGCCGCGGACGACCCCCAGGTGGCCGCGCTCCGCGACTCCCGGGCTCCCGTCGTGACCCTGGTCGCCAAGAGCCACGACCGCCACGTGGAGCTCGCCCTCCGCACCACGCTCGACGAGAACCTGAAGATGATCGCGGATACGGTCGCCCACCTCAGGCGAGAGGGCCAGCGTGTCTTCCTCGATGCCGAGCACTTCTTCGACGGCTACCGGTCCAACCCGGCCTACGCGATCGAGTGCCTCAGAGCCGCCGCCGAGGCGGGGGCGGACGTCATCGCCCTGTGCGACACCAACGGCGGCATGATGCCGACCGAGCTAGGCGACATCGTGCACGCGGTCGCCGAACAGAGCGGCGCGCGCCTCGGCATCCACTGCCACGACGACACCGGCTGCGGCGTCGCCAACACCCTGGTCGCGGTCGAGGCCGGCGTCACGCACGTGCAGGGCACAGCGAACGGCTACGGCGAGCGGTCAGGCAACGCGAACCTGTTCAGCGTGGTCGCCGGCCTCCAGCTCAAGAAGGGCAAGCGGGTGCTGGACGGCGAGGGCATCGCGGAGATGACCAGGATCGCGCACGCGATCAGCGAGGTCACCAACGTCGCGCCGCACACCCACCAGCCCTACGTGGGCCTTTCGGCGTTCGCGCACAAGGCGGGGCTGCACGCCAGCGCGATCCGCGTCGACCCCAACCTCTACCAGCACATCGACCCCGCCCTTGTCGGCAACGACATGCGGATGCTGGTCTCGGACATGGCAGGCCGTGCCTCCGTCGAGCTGAAGGGCCGCGAGCTGGGCTTCGACCTGTCAGGCGACAAGGAGGTCATCGGCCGGGTCACCGACAAGGTCAAGGAGATGGAGGCGCGCGGCTACTCCTTCGAGGCCGCGGACGCCAGCTTCGAGCTGCTGCTCCGCGACGAGCTCGCCGGGGAGCGCAAGCGGCACTTCACCGTCGAATCCTGGCGGGTCATCGTGGAGCGCCGCGAGGACGGCGCGGTGACCAGCGAGGCCACGGTCCGGCTGATCGCCAAGGGCGAGCGCGTCGTCGCCGTCGGCGAGGGCAACGGCCCGGTGAATGCCCTCGACCGGGCGCTGCGCGCCGCCCTTGAGCAGACTTTCCCCGAGCTGGCCACGCTCGAGCTGACCGACTTCAAGGTCCGCATACTCGAGGGCTCGTCCGGCACCGGCGCGATCACCCGGGTGCTGATCGAGTCGAGCAACGCCGAGGGCGAGACCTGGTCCACGGTCGGCGTCGACGAGAACGTCATCTCCGCCTCCTGGCACGCCCTGGAGGAGGCCGTCAGTTACGGCCTGCTCCGCGCGGGCCGCGTGCCCGATTAAGAGCCCTGAGGCGCGCCCGGAGCGGCACCCACCAGTGCATTCTCCGGGCCGTCCCGCCCAGGCTGGCTCACGAGGCACGTCCGGGCGGCGACGGTCGCCGACGTCGTGACTGACCCACAAGACACACACGACACGGCATCAGTCGCGCGTCTCAGCAAAACCAACAAAACCCGTCATCCCGAACGGTTGCGTGGCTCCGCCCACCCCGCAGCCACGCACCCGTCGGGGGGCTCCGGCGGTCCCGCCAGAGCCCCCCGGTGCAGGAGGGCCGGACCGACCGCCGCTTCGCGCGGATAGTGGATAGTTCTGTACACCCGGATGTGCAGAACTATCCACTATCTTTCGCTGGCTCGTGCCGAGGGCGGGCAGACAAGATTCCTGCGTCCTCGGACCGCCGCTAAACCGCTTTGGCCGCGTGCGAAGCTCGCGACTATTGTTACTAAGTGCGTATTTCGGGGCGGCGCGGGGCGGTAGCGCTCGCGCGATGGGGAGTATCGGCGCACTTCCTGATCATGGGCTGGTGTTCCGGCGTGTGGCTGGCCCGCATCCCGGCCGCCAAGACGCAGGCGCACCTGTCGGACGGCAGCCTGGGCATCGCGCTGTTCGCCGTTCCAGTCGGCCTCGTGCTCGGCGCGGCGCTCGCCGAGCGGCTCGTCGACCGGGCAGGCAGCGCCCTCCTGGTCCGCATCACCGGCCTGGCAAGCTGCGTGGCGACCACGCTGCCCGGCTTCGCGCATGAGCTGCCCGTGCTGATGGCAAGCCTTTTCGTCATCGGCACGGTCAGCGGGACACTCGATGTCTCGCAGAACGCCCAGGGCGTCCGGGTCGAGGCCGCCTACGGCCGTCCGGTGATGACGTCGATGCACGCCTTCTACAGTCTCGGTGCGATACTCGGCTCGCTGGCCGGCGGCGGCTTCGCCCTGGCTGGCATCGGCCTGCTGCCCTCGCTTGCCGCGGCCGGGATCACCGGGCTGATCGTCGACGGCATCGCCGGCTTCTGGCTGCTCCCCGAGGCGCCGGAGCCGGCCGGCCCGGATCCCGCCGCCCTTCCCGTCGACGCGATCTCAGGTCCCGCCCTGGCGGGCGCCGTACCAACCGAGGCGGCGGCCATGCCAGCCGAGCCGGCGGCTGTCCCGTCCGCCGCAACGGCGGCCCCGGCCACCGCCGTGGACCGCAGGCGCGTCCGCCGGCTGGTGCTCGCGCTCGGCGTGCTCGGCATCTGCGGCCTGGTCTGCGAGGGCGCGGCGGGCGACTGGTCGGCTGTCTACCTCAGGGACAACCTGGGCACCAGCGCCGGCCTCGCGGCCTTCGGCTTCGCCGCCTTCTCCGTCACCATGACGGTCGGCCGGGCGGTCGGCGACCAGCTCATCCACCGCTTCGGCGTGGTCACGGTGATCAGGGCGAGCGGCGTGATCGCCACCGCGGGCATCGCCCTGGCGATCTCGACCCCGGTTCCCGCCGTGACCATCGCCGGGTTCACCGCGTTCGGCGCGGGCCTGTCCATCGTTGTCCCGCAGGTATTCGCGGCAGGCGGCCGCGCCGACCCGGAGCGTCCAGGTGCCGGCCTGGCCCGGGTGGTCGGCCTCGGCTACACCGGCATGGCCGCGGGCCCCGCCATCATCGGCCTGGTCGCGAACCAGATCGGCCTGCACCTGGCGCTTGTCATCCTGGTCGTGCTCGCCGCCTGGATCGCGGTCGCCGCGTCCGCCCTAGGGGAACCACGGAACCGTTTCGGAAAACTGACATCCCCGATCGCGGACCAGGAGGCCGCGGGCATACCTTAAGCACATGGATGACAGGGAGATCATGGCGCGGATCGGTGAGCTGATCACCACGGAGCATGACCTGCGCGAACAGCTCGCGCGGGGCGAGCTGAGCTCGGAACAGGAGCGGGAGCGGCTTCGTTCTGCTGAGGAGGCGCTTGATCAGTGCTGGGATCTGCTGCGCCAGCGACGGGCGAAGCGTGAGTTCGGGGAGAGCCCGGAGGGTGCGGCGGTCCGGCCGGTGTCCGAGGTGGAGGGATATCAGCAGTAACAGCCCTCGGTCACGATCGGCGCTCCCCGCGAGAGCCACAGGCAAGTAGGCTCGAAGCGACAAGCGAAGCGAAGGAGCATCGTGCGTATCGCGAGGTTCGCCAAGGGCGACGGCGTCGCCTACGGCGTCGTTGAGGGTGAGTCCGGCCAGCCGCAGACGATCGCGGAGCTGTACGGCCACCCGTTCGGGGTCGATCCGGCAGGCGTGCGGCTCACGGGTGAGCGTTACCCGCTGGCCGAGGTGCGGCTGCTCGCCCCTGTCCTGCCGTCCAAGGTGGTGGCCGTCGGCAAGAACTACGCCGAGCACGTCAAGGAAATGGGAGGCGGCGAACTCCCCGCCGAGCCGGTCCTGTTCCTCAAGCCGTCCACGTCGGTCACCGGACCCGGTGACCGGATCGCCTATCCGGTCAAGATCACCGAGCGGGTGGACTACGAGGGCGAGCTCGCCGTGATCATCGGCAGGCTCTGCCGGGACGTGCCGCGGGAGCGGGCCGCCGAGGTCATCTTCGGCTACACCTGCGCGAACGACGTGACCGCCAGGGACCTGCAGGCCAAGGACGGCCAGTGGACCAGGGCGAAGGGCTTCGACACGTTCTGCCCGCTCGGGCCGTGGATGGAGACCGGGGCGGACCCCGCGGACCTCGGCATCACCACGACGGTCAACGGCGCGGTCAAGCAGCACGCCCGGACATCCGAGCTGCTGTGGGACGTGCCGTCGCTCATCCAGTTCGTGTCGTCGGTGATGACGCTGCTGCCCGGCGACGTGCTGCTGACCGGCACGCCGGAGGGCGTCGGCCCGCTGGTCGACGGCGACGAGGTGTCGGTGACGATCGAGTCGGTCGGCACCCTGACCAACCGCGTGGTCATCCGCGACTGAGCCCGGCACTTCAGCCCGGCGACGGGACCCGCCTGCCTGCCGTGCCGGCGGTTAGCTGGCCGGCAGGTGCCGGCTGAGATGCGCGAGCTGACGCTCGGCGTGCCCCCTGGGGCAGCTGTGATCGCTGTACGGGTACACCGCGATCTCCTTGTCCGCGGTGATCTCGTTGTACGCCGCGAACACGGTCGACGGCGGGCAGATGTCGTCCATCAGCCCCACGCTCACCAGCGTCGTCGCGGTGATCCTGCGCGCGAGCAGCGCGCAGTCCACGTACCGCAGCGTGTTCAGCGCCGGCTCGATGAGCTCGGTGTTCTCGGCGAGGAACTCGGGGATCTCGGTGTACGGCGCGCGCGGCGCGAGCGTGATCGCCCGCTGGATGTCGCAGAGGAACGGCACGTCGGCGTGGCAGACCCGGACCACATCCGGGCGCAGCGCCGCCGCCGCGAGCGCGAGCGCGCCGCCCTGGCTGCCGCCGGTCACTGCGACCCCGGCGCTTGCGCCGGTCAGCTCGATTGCGGTGTCGATCGCGCGCACCGCGTCGGTGAACAGCCGGGTGTAGTAGTAGTCCTCGGGGCGGGCAATGCCCCTGGTCATGACCAGCGAGTTCTCCGGGCCGGTACCGGTGGCGCCGTCCGGCGTCGCGCCGGTCGTCCACCGGCCGCCCTGGCCGCGGGTGTCCATGACGAGCAGCGCGTAGCCGAGCGCGGGCAGCAGCACGTGCTCAGCCGGCACGCCGCGCCCGCCGCCGTACCCGATGAACTTGACGACAACGGGCGCGCCGGGCGTGTCGCGCGGCCGCAGGTACCAGGCCCTGATCCGGTCGCCCGCGCCGCCGGAGAACTCGACGTCGTCCACGTCGACCGGGCCGTAAAGGCCCGGCCGGTACGGCGTGCGGGTGAGCGGACTGGCGAGCTCGCGCGCCTGAGCGGCGCGCGACGCCCACCAGTCGTCGAGCCCGTCCGGCTCCTGCGTGCTCGTGCGGTACTCGCGCAGCCGCTCGAGCGGCATGTCATACCAGGGCATGACTGAACCCTAGTTCTCGGCGATCTTGAGCACCTTGATCCCGAACGGTTGCAGCGTGACCCTGTTCACGATCTCAGTCTCGCCGAGCGCGGTCAGCCCCGCGGGGAGCACCCTGTCGCCGGTCGTGCCGAGCACCGGCTTGACCGTCAGCTCCTCGTCGGCGTGGCTGGAGATGACCGCGAACCGCGTGCCGTCGCGGTGCACGAGCACGTCGCAGGCGACGTCCGGGTCCTCCACGGTCACCGGCCTGCGGACACCCGCGTGCGTGGCGAGCGCGCCGTACAGCGCGACCGTGGCGTCCGGGTTGACCCGGGCGACGGCGGCGGCCATGTACTCGAGCGGATAGGTGCACAGGATCAGCGAGCCGCGGCCGACCTGCCGCCGCAGCAGCGCGGGGCGGCCGTGCGCGTCGGTGGCGATGACCTCCGCCGTGGTGGGCGTGACGGGCAGGAAGGCGCGGACGTGCTCGTTGCCGCCGACGGGGAAGGTGAGCGAGGTGCCCCTGGTCAGGCCGCCGAAGTCCCTGGTGAATGTCAGCTCGACGAACTCGTCGGCGATCGGGTCCACCATGCCCACGTCAAGCTGGTGCTTCACGCCGAACAGGTCGTTCATCGACCCGTAGGACGGGCCGCGGTGCCACGACACGTCGCCTGCGCTGTAGGAGACGTAGACCGTCGCGCCGTCGTTCGCCAGCTTCTCGAGCGCCGCCGCGGTGGGGGCGAGGATCTGCTTGGCGGACGGCACGAGGTACAGCCGTGCTCCCGGCTCGATGCCTCTCGTCTCGCGGGTCAGCCGTGGCGGCAGGTCGGCGAGCCGGGCGGAGATGTACGCCTGGTGCAGCGACTTGGCGACCGCGACGTGGCTGTCCGGCGAGGTGAACGGGTACTGGTTGTCCAGGTAGCTGGACACGACGAGCGCGGTGTCGGTGTCGGCGCGCTCGCAGCTCGCGAAGTCGATGGCGTCGAGCGTCCGCGCGAAGGCCTTCATCTCGGTGAGCGTGGCCTTGGGCGTGCCGAGGGCGTCGGTGAGCCCGAAGTTCTGCTCGAACGCGTGGTGCCGGTAGGGGTCCTGGTGCGGGAGCGCGAAGTCGGTGTTGTTCCAGGCGATCCAGCCGGTGGCGCCGGCCAGCAGCGTGCTGTGCATCAGGTGCCTGTAGTACACGGCGGCGTTGGCGTCGGAGGCGAAGTCGGAGCTGACGCCGAACTCCTCCATGATCACCGGCTTGCCGAAGGTGCCGGCCAGTTCGCAGGCGACGGCGGCGGCGTAGCGCTGCCGTACCGGGTCGTCGCCGACCGGGTAGATGTGCGGCCCGAGGAAGTCGACGAGCTGTGACACCTCGGCGAGCCTGAAGCCGTTGTCGTTGCCGGTGACCTCGATGCCCCAGGCGCCGTCGCCGAGCGAGAAGGGCTGGTGGCCGCCGGCCGCGCGCACCGCGTCCTTGATGATCCGCGCCCAGGTGCCGACGATCTTGTGATCGGTGCTCGCACCGCCGTACAGCGGCATCTCGTTGGACACCAGCCAGCCCGCGATGGCCGGGTGATCCGCGAAGCGGCGCACCATCTCCGCGGCGAACCAGGCCTGCCGGCCAACCAGCCACACGTCGTCGTACAGGTCCTTGCCGCCGCGCCAGGCGGGGTCCCAGTTCTCGCCGGACATGTGGCCCACGATGAAGGTGGGGATGGTCTGCAGGCCCTGGTCGCTGTGCCTGTCAAGAAAGTCGGCGTAGCGCGCCGTCATCGTCTCGTCGATCTCGTACGGGCCTGGCATGAAGTCGGGCCAGTAGAAGAACGACCTGGTCATGGTCAGGCCGTGGCGCCTGAGCACGGCAAGCTCCGCGCCGATGACCGACGGGTCGTAGCTGCGCCACATCAGCGGACCGCCGGTCCGCGACCAGAAGTTCGCGCCAAGCCAGTTCACGGGCGTATCGCCCGTGGTGACCTTCGAGGTGTTCCTGCGCACGTTCGGCCTCCTCGCCGGGTCGTAGCCGTCATGTTCCGCCGGGTAGGCACGGTCCTGTCGGCGTGGACTATACCGGTTTAGCGAGCTAGCGTCCACGGTAGGCACTTCCGTGGGACGCGTCCCGGACTTGCCCTGGATTTTCCGCGGACTTTCCGGGACGCGTCCCGGACGTATCCCGGTTATGCTTAACCGGGATAGTGTGCGCGAGGGGACCGGATGAAACGGCCGACGATTACCGACATCGCCCAGCGGGCCGGCGTGACCAAGGCCGCGGTTTCTTTCGCGCTCAATGGCCAGCCGGGAGTCTCCGCTGCGACCAGGGAGCGCATCCTCGCGATCGCCGAGGAGATCGGCTTCCAGCCGAGCAGCGCCGCCCGTGCGCTGACCGTGGGCAAGGCCGGGGTGCTCGGCCTGGTGATCGACCGGCCGGCGCGGACGCTCGGCATCGAGCCGTTCTTCATGCAGCTGATCTCCGGCATCCAGGCCGATCTCGCCGCGCACCAGGTCACCCTCCAGTTCACGATGAGCGAGGACGTCGAGGCGGAGATCGAGCTCTACCGGCAGTGGTGGGCGCAGCGCCGGGTGGACGGCGTGTTCATCGTCGACCTCCAGGTCGATGACCGCAGGATCCCGGTCATCGAGAAGATGCGCATGCCCGCCGTCGTCGTCGGCACGCCGCGCGGCGCGGGCTCGCTGCCCGCGATCTGGCAGGACGACCGCGCCGCGGTGGAGGTCGTGGTCCGCTACCTCGCCGAGCAGGGGCACCGGCGCATCGCCCGGGTGGGTGGCAGGTCCATGTACTGGCACTCGGTGCTCCGCCGCGACGCGTTCGAGGCGGCCGCCGCCATCGCCGGGCTCACCGCCTTTTCCGTCGAGGCGGACTACACCGCGGAGCACGCCGCGCGTGCCACGGTCAGCCTGCTCGGCAGCGCCGAGCCGCCGACCGCGATCCTGTACGACAGCGACGTGATGGCCGCCGCCGGGCTTGGCATGGCACAGCGGATGGGCGTGAGCGTGCCAGACGGTGTTTCGATTATCTCATGGGATGACTCCGCTCTGTGCGAGCTCATGCACCCGGCGCTTACCGCGCTGCACCGGGACATTGCCGGTACCGGTGCGACCGCGGCACGGGTGCTGCGCGAGATGGTGGCGGGCGGTCACCCGGAGAGCGTGGCCGAGTCGCTTCCGGTACTGCAGGCAAGGGCGAGTTCTGGACCGGCGGTGCCGTCGGAGCTCCCGCTGCCCGGCCGCACCCGCAGGACCGCGTAGCCCGCACGCCGTTAACGCAGGCTTTCCTCCACTGTCGTTACGGCTTGTCCTGACTTGGACACGCTGGTCGTGGCCTGCGGGTATCCCCGGCCCAGCCTCGCCGGAACGCTGCCGACATCTGATTGCGATACGAGCGATACAAAGACGGCCCTTTACGTGGATGCCACTTTGGGTTAACACTTAACCGGTATAGCCCACCTGTTCAACGGCGACACCGAGGCAGACGGGGCGGATCGATCTCCGGCCCGCCGCGGCGCCGTCGCACCTAGAACGGACAACAGCCCCCGGATCGGGGAGCCGTCCCGGCAGCGGATGGTGCCCGTCGTGCTTCGCACGCGAGTTCCCTTCGCACCGAGAGGACTGCCCGCGCCTGGGTCAAAGCAGGACTTGCTAGTGAGGAGGAATGAGCAGGTGACACCTACAACAAGTAGGACGGCCAAGCGGGTGCGTTACGGGTCCGCCGCCATCGCCGTGCTCGCGCTGGGAACGGCCAGCGCATGCAGCAGCAGCACTTCAACGAACAGCACCGCCCCGTCGGCCTCGACCTCGACCTCGGCGTCGTCGTCGGCGAGCGCTTCCGCGTCGGCGTCAACCGGCGGGACCCTCAGCTTCCCGAGGAACGAGACCCTCTACACCAGCGGCACCGCCTACGGGCCGCCGGTGAACTGGAACCCGCTCGACACAGGTGCGTTCGCGACCGGTACGCAGGGGCTCATCTACGAGCCGCTGTACCTGTACGACCCGGTCAAGGGCAAGTATGACCCGTGGCTAGCCACCGGCGACGAGGCGTCCGGCTGGAAGGGCAACACGTACGTCATCAACGTGCGCTCCGGCGTCAAGTGGAGCGACGGTCAGGACATGACCGCCGCGGACGTTGCCTACTCCATCAACCTGGCCGTCTCGAACACGGCCGACCCGTACTCGGCCAACGTCGCCACGGTCAAGACCGCGACCGCCAGCGGCAACACGGTCACCGTGACCTTCAAGGGCACGCCCGGCTACACCGAGTTCACGGACTACCTGTGGAAGGCTCCCGTCCTCCCGCAGCACATCTGGTCCAAGCTCGCCGCGGACAAGATCGCGACCGACCCTAACACCAGCCCCGTTGGCACCGGCCCGATGACCCTGGACACCGCCAACACCCAGGAAGTCGCCTATCAGACCAAGACGGACTGGTGGGGCACCGCCGCGCTCGGCTACTCGTTCAAGTTCAAGTACCTGGTCGACATGGTCAACAGCTCCAACAGCCAGGAGCTCGGCCAGCTCACCGCGGGCAACATCGACTGGTCGAACAACTACCTGCCGGGCATCAACATGCTCACCCAGGCGCAGGGCGGCAACGGCGGCTACACGCTCAAGTTCTACGGAAACGCCGCGTCGCATTACATGCTGTCCGGCAACACGGTGTGGCTCGAGCCGAACACCAGCAAGGCCCCGTTCAACAACGTCAACTTCCGCCGGGCGATGGCCTACGCGCTGAACCCGTCCGCGATCGCCCAGGCGGTCTACGGCGGCATCGCGACCGCTTCCACCCCGACGGGCCTGCTGCCCACGCTGGCGAGCGCCGGTTTCGTCGACAAGTCGGTGGAGAGCCAGTACGGCGCCACCTACGACCCGGCGAAGGCAAAGTCGCTGCTCGCCTCCTCGGGCTACAACGGCCGCACCCTCACCCTCGAGGCACCGCAGGGCTGGTCCGACTGGAACAGCGCGCAGACGGTCATCGCGCAGGAGCTGAACGCGGTCGGCATCAAGGTGCAGGTCACCGAGCCTTCGTTCAACCAGCGCACGGCTGACATCACCAACGGCACCTACGACCTGGCGCTGGACAACAACGCTGGACTGGACTCCTCACCGTGGTCCTACTTCCAGCGCGTCTACCAGCTTCCGATCCAGAAGGAGCAGTCCGCCCAGCTCAACTGGGAGCGGATCAACTCGCCGGCCGACTGGAACCTGGTGCAGCAGGCGGCCTCCACCTCGCCGTCCGACACCGCCAAGCTGAACCAGATCTACTCCACGCTGGAGAAGGACTTCCTGCAGCAGCAGCCGGAGATCCCGCTCTGGTACAACGGCATCTGGTTCCAGGGCAACACCCAGTACTGGTCCAACTTCCCGTCGAGCACGAGCAGTGACAACCAGAACATCCCGGCCATGTGGAACGGCTACATCGGTGCCATGACCACGGTCATCGGCCTCGCTCAGCTCAAGCCGACGCCGCAGACGGCGAGCTGACACCGGCAATAGATCGCGATAATCACTAGCGGTCCGCTCGGCGACCCGTTCGCCGGCCCTCCGGGTTCCCCCACCCGGGCACCAGGGCCGGCGAGCGGGTCGCAGGGCCGTTGATTCGTAACCCCGGGAGACTGCCAGTGCGGCGCTATCTCAGCAGGAAAATCATTACGTACGTGGTGGCGTTTTTCATCGGCGTCACCGTTGACTGGGCGCTACCGCACTTCATGCCGGGCGACCCGATCCAGGGCATGCTCGCCAAGTACAACGTGGCGAACACCGCCGGATACCAGGCGCTCTACGCGCAGTTCCAGGCGTCCTACGGCCTCAACGTGTCCCTCTGGCAGCAGTACCTGAACTTCTGGCACGGCGTGCTGTCCGGCGACTTCGGGCAGAGCATCTTCGCTCAGGGGGCCACGGTCAGCTCGCTCATCTTCTCGGCGATGCCGTACACGGTCGCCCTGCTCGTCCCGGCAGTGCTGCTGTCTTATGTCCTGGGGAACCGGCTGGGCGCCGCGGCCGCACGCCGCAAGGTGCTCGACAACTCCGTCCTGCCGCTGGGCTACGTCCTGCAGGCGATCCCCTACCCGTGGCTCGCCCTGGTGGTCGTCTACCTGTTCGGCCCGCTGTGGCACCTGTTCCCGACGTCTCTCGGCTACGACCAGGGACTCGTACCGCACTTCGACTGGAGGTTCATCTCCTCCGCGATCGACCACTGGTTCCTGCCGTTCCTCACCGTGTTCCTGGTGAGCCTCGGCGGCTGGGCGATCGGCATGCGGAACCTCGTCATCTACGAGCTTGAGAACGACTCCTCCCGCTACCTGCGCGCCCTTGGCTCAAGCGAGCGGGTGGTCCGCAGGTACGCGTACCGCAACGCGTCGCTGCCGCAGCTCTCCGGGCTCGCGCTCCAGCTCGGCGTGGTCATCGGCGGCAACATCGTCACCGAGGTCGCCTTCCAGTACCCCGGCCTCGGCAACCTGATCTTCAAGGCGATCGGTGCCCAGGACTACTTCCTGCTGCAGGGCATCTTCATCTTCATCGTCATCGGCGTCCTGCTGGCGAACTTCATCATTGACCTGGTGTTCGTCTCGGTCGACCCGAGGACGCGGCTGAGCATGCAGGGAGCGGCGGCGTGAGCGCCCTGTATCGAGCGGGAGGTGCGGCATGAGCGAGTCCATCAGCCAGGCGCCGGCCCCGGAGGTCGCCGCCACCGGCCTGCCGGGCGGGGCGGCCGAGGCGCCCGCGCCCCGCAAGCGCAACGAGTTCGTCTACTACGGGCTGCGCAACCCGAAGCTGCTCTTCGGCCTCACCGTGGAGACCCTCCTCGTCCTGGCGGCGATCATCGCACCGTTCTTCGCCAAGTACGCGCCGCTGACGACCACCAACATTCCCATCCAGCACCCGGGCGGCACCTTCTGGCTGGGCACCGACCTCAACGGCTACGACATGTACTCGCAGCTCAGCAATGGCCTGCGTGAGTCCTATCTGATCGGCGCGCTCGGTGCGGCGTTCGCCACGGCTGTCGGCCTGGTGATCGGCTTCCTCGCCGGGTGGCGCGGCGGCTGGCTGGACGAGATCCTGCAGCTGATCACCAACGTCCTGGTGATGATCCCCAGCCTCGTGCTGCTCATCGTGATCGGTTCCTACCTGACCTCGCGGAGCATCCTGTTCGAGGGCGCGTTCATCGGCCTGACGACCTGGCCGTGGGTGGCCAGGGCGGTGAGGGCGCAGACCTTCTCGCTGCGCAGCCGCGAGTACGTCGACCTGGCCCGGCTGTCGGGTAAGCGGCCGGTGTCGATCATCGTCAAGGAAATCGCGCCGAACATGGCGTCCTACCTGTTCCTCGTCGTCATCCTGCTATTCGGCAGCTCAATGCTGATCGCGGCCAGCTACGACTTCCTCGGGCTGGGCCCGAGCCAGACCGTCTCGCTCGGCTACATGATGAACCAGGCAGCGAACAACTCCGCGCTCTTCTATCACATGTGGTGGGTGTTCATCCCGCCGGGCGCGGTGCTTGCCTTGATGGTCGTCGCGCTGCTGATCGCGAACGTCGGCCTCGACGAGGTCTTCAACCCGAAGCTGAGGGAGTCGTGAGCGAGCGTTGGGGCCCGAGCGAGCCTTGGTTTGCAGGCGAGCGGGCCAACACAGGGGTTCTCGAGCGGGAGGCACAGCATGAGCGTTAACGTTGAGAACCTCTCCGTGGCCTACCGCAGCCGCCGGGGCGACGTGACCGCTGTCGACAACGTCAGCTTCTCCCTGGCCGACGGGGAGATCATGGGCCTGGCGGGCGAGTCGGGCAGTGGTAAGTCCACCCTGGGGAACGCCCTGGTCTACCTGGACCCGCGGATGAAGGCGACCGGCGGCAGGGTCACCGTTGACGGCAGGGAACTGCCGATCGCGAACAACAACGCCATGCGCCCTCGCCGGATGACCGAGGTCTCCCTCGTCCCGCAGTACGCGATGTCCGCGCTCACCCCGACGCGGAAGATCGGCAAGCTGATCAACGACTTGCTCAAGTCGCACCACGTCAAGGACAGGGACGAGGTCTACACCGAGCTGAGGCGCCGCCTGGCGCTGATCGGCCTCAAGGAGGACGTGCTCAGCAAGTACTCCTTCGAGCTGTCGGGCGGCATGCGGCAGCGGGTGACCATCATCATGTCCACCCTGCTGAACCCGTCGCTGCTGGTCGCCGACGAGGTGACGTCCGCGCTGGACGTGTCCAGCCAGCGCGCGGTGGGCGAGATGCTGATCGAGTTCCGCGATCGCGGGTACATCAAGTCGGCCATCACCATCACGCACGACCTGTCGATCCTGGCGCAGATCGCCGACTCCATCGCGATCATGTACGCCGGCCGGCTGGCCGAGCGGGCACCGACCTCGGTGCTCGTGGACAGCCCGCTGCACCCCTACACCCAGGCGCTGCTCAACTCGCTGCCCGAGGTGGGAGTGCGGCACGACCAGGTGACGCTGACCGGCATCCCCGGCCGCCCGCCGTCGCTGGTGAACCCGCCGGCCGGGTGCCGCTTCCGTGAGCGCTGCCCGTTCGCGTTCGCCAAGTGCGTGGAGACTCCGCCATTCGAGGAGATCAAGCCGGGTCACCTGGTCGCATGCTGGAAGGTCAGCCAGGAGCACGCGGACATGGCCGGTACGGGCCAGGGACTGCCCGTGAGGGAGAAGGTATGACCACGCTCAAGCTCGACCAGGTTTCCAAGCTCTACCGGTCGACTTCCAGGGACGGCGGGCTCACCCCGGCGCTGCGCAAGGTCAGCTTCGAGATGAAGCCGGGCGAGGTCATCTCGCTGATCGGCGAGTCGGGCAGCGGCAAGACCACGATCGGCAAGGTCCTGCTCCGCCTGACCAAGCCCACCTCGGGCACGGTGACCTTCGACGGCAAGGACATCCAGTCCTACTCCGGGCGCGGCCTGAAGGACTACTACCGGCAGGTGCAGGGAGTCTTCCAGGACCCGTTCAGCTCCTACAACCCGATCTACCGGGCGGACCGGGTCTACGACCTGGTGCGCGGGTCGTACTTCCCGAATGTCGGCGACAAGGAATGGTCGGCCAAGGTGGAGGCCGCGCTCGATGCGGTCGCGCTGAACCCCGGCGACGTGCTCGGCAAGTACCCGCACCAGCTCTCCGGCGGGCAGCAGCAGCGGCTGCTTATCGCCCGCGCGCTGCTGCTCGACGTCAAGGTGCTTGTCGCCGACGAGATCATCTCGATGCTCGACGCGTCGACCCGGGTGGACGTGCTGAACCTGCTGGTCAAGCTCAAGCGGCAGGGCCTGGCGATCCTCTTCATCACGCACGACCTGTCGCTCGGCAACTATGTGTCGGACCGCACGATCATCCTGCGGCACGGGGCGATCGCGGAGATGGGCGCGACGGAGAAGATCTTCGGCAACCCGCAGCACGAGTACACGAAGATGCTGCTGACGGCGGTCCCCGAGCTGCACAAGAAGTGGCAGCACGCGCCGCTCGAGGAGGTCGCTGTCTCGGCAAGCGGTAACGGGCTGAACGGGAGCGGAGCGGACGTCATCGCGACCGATGCCCCGGCGAGCCGCCTGGCTCAGGCCAGCATTCTCGATGAGATCACCCACGCCGAGCAGGTGGTCAAGCGCGACCTGCGCGCGATCTTCGGCGGCAACCGCGCCGCGGCCAGCGGGAAGTCCCAGGTGGCGGTGGCTCTCGAGCCCCCGGCGCTGCACGAATTCGAGCCCGACCACCTTGTGGCGGAACCCGAGTAACCCGTACCGGGGCCGGGTGCCTCGGTGACAGTCACCTGGGGTCGGCGTGGGCGGGACGGCTGAGCCCGGCGGGACATCCCGCCGGGCTCAGCCGTTTGCACGCGAATCTGCTGGCTATTCGTCCCACGGGTGCCGTCCCGCATGCCCGCATGCCCTCATGTTGCGATCGCTAGCCGTATGGGTGCGGCATCCATAGGGCTACAGGCGTATCGGTGCCGCACCCATACGTCTCACCGAGGGCTTCTTGGCCGGGAAAACGCGAGACGGCCCTCGTGCTTTCAGAGCACGCGGGCCGTCTTGTCTCGCTGGGGTACCAGGACTCGAACCTAGACTAACAGAGCCAGAATCTGTCGGGCTGCCAATTACCCTATACCCCATAGGCAACGCGGCCGGGCTTCCGTACCGCGCCGCTGTAGTGTATCGAATCCCGGCGCACATCGCCAAAGCGAAGCCGGCGGCCCGGTCAGGCCGGCGTTCCGGCAGCGGTCGGCCGGGTTGGTCAGGTCTCGGGAGGAATGCGTGCTCATCCAGGCGGCGCTGAATGGCGGTACGACGCGGCGGACGCACCCCGGGGTGCCACTCACCCCAGCGGAGCTCGGCGCCGAGGCGGAGGCCGCGATGCGGGCCGGAGCGGGCGCGTTCCACCTGCACCCGCGCGATGCCGCGGGGGAGCAGACGCTTGAGCCGGAACACGTGCTGGCCGCGGTCGCCGCGGTGCGCGCGGCGACCGGGCTGCCGGTGGGGGTCACCACGGGAATCTGGACCGTCCACGGCGACGTCAGGCGCCGGCTCGACCTGGTAGCAGGCTGGACCGGTGACGGCCGCCCCGACTACGCCTCGATCAACATGAACGAACCCGGCATCGAGGATCTCGCCGACCTGCTCACCAGCCTCGGCATCGGCATCGAGGCGGGTGTCTGGACAGCCGAGGACGCCCGGGTGCTCGCCGCGAGCGGATTCCGTGACAGGCTCCGCTGGGTGCTGATGGAGCCAGAGGAGACGGAACCGGCCGCCGCCGTCGCCGCGGCCGCCGCGGCCGCCGCCGAACTGGCCGCCCAGGGCATCACCGCCCGCCAGGTCCGCCACGGCTACGGGATGGCCACCTGGGACGTGCTGCGCGCCTCGCTCGCGGCCGGCCAGGACATCCGGATCGGCCTCGAAGACACCACCCTCCTCCCCGACGGCTCAACCGCCCCAGGCAACGCCGCCCTGGTAGCCGCCGCCGCCCGCCTGGCCGGCTGACTCCGCCCGCCCGCCGGCTGACTCCGCCCGCCCGCCGGCTGACCCCGGCCTGCCCGCCGGCTGACCCCGCCCGCCCGCCGGCTGACCCCGGCCCGTCGCGGCGCGCCGATGCGCTTAAGCCCCCGTTCCGTCAAGTTCAGTCGCTCACTCGCTCCATCGGCAACAGCACTCCCACCCGTCTCATCGAATCGAACATGATCACGGAAATTTTGAGTACAACGGAAACTTAGTGCGTGCGCGGCGCACTTTGTTTCCGTCAGGATCGGAGTTTCCGTGATCATGTCCCGCCGCCGGCCTCCTCGGCAGCACCGGCCCCGTACGCCACATGCACCCGTCGCCGCCGGGAAGTCAGCCGTGCGTCACCAGCCTCGCCGCCACCTGCCGGCACTGCGACATCGAAAGACACTGGAAGACCGCCAACCTTGAGGTTTCAGGCAGTTTGCGCGCTCGGATGACTCGTTTTGGCTCTCGTCGCCAGAGGCGGTATGGTGTACCTCGCCGGGGATGCGGAACCCCCGGCGACTATCTCGGCCCCGTCGTCTAGAGGCCTAGGACGTCGCCCTCTCAAGGCGGTAACGCCGGTTCGAATCCGGTCGGGGCTACTCGGTACGAGGCCCCTCGCACGCAGAAAGCGCGTGCGAGGGGCCTCGTAGCTTATTACACCGGGGGGACGACCCCCCGGACGCCCCGAGGCGGGGCTCCGCCCCGCGATGGCGGTGTTACGCGTAGCGTGCGGGTTATCTGCCCCGGCTTCCCGTGCCTCAGGTCCCAGGCCCAGGCCCAGGCCCAGGCCCAGGCCCAGGCCCAGGCCCCAGGCCCAGGCCCCAGACCTCCCAGCCCTCGGCTCCCTCGCCCCCTCAGGCCCCTCACGCCTCCAGGCCCCCTCAAGCCCCTTACTTCCGCAGGCCTCCGGGGCGGTCTCAGGCCACTGAGGCCCCTCAGGCCCCGTGAGGTTTCCTGCTGGTGCAGGGTCGTCTGGCTCAGTGGGTGTTGGCGTGCAGCAGGCCGAGGGTGGTTAGGCCGTCGAGGAAGAGTTGCACGCCGACGGCGGCTAGCAGGACGGCGAGCAGCCGGGAGAGGGCATCGAGGACGACCTCGTGGGCTCGGCCGAGCATCGGGGCGAACAGCAGCGCGCAGCTGGCGTCGATGATCGCCACCAGGGTGAACGCGCCGGCGACCAGCCAGCGGCCGCTCCAGTCGGGGGAGGACAGCGAGATCTCGAGCGCGGCGGCGACGGCGAGCGGGCTCACCACGAACGGCAGCAGCATGGCGCGGAACCCGCTGGTGATCGGGTGCGTGGGGTCTGCCTCCGCGCCGCCGGAGCCGTTGGTATCGCCGGAACCAGCTCCGTGGCCAGGCTTGGCGAAGTCGATGTCGAAGTGGATGCCGAGCACCATGCACAGGGCGTACACGAAGAAGACCAGGCCGCCCGCCAGCTGGACGCTGGCGTCGCTGATGTGGAAGAACGTCGCCAGCCAGGGGGCGGACAGGTCGCACATGACGCCGATACAGATGGTCGCGGCGGCGGTCGTCACGATGACCACGTGCAGGGAGTGGAGGTCGAGCGTCCTGGCGACCCGCCCGAACGCGAGCAGCACCTTCTGCGGCCCGAGCAGCGCCAGGAAGGTGACCACCATGTCCGCGAAATTGAGGCTGCTCATGGCCACGATCATGACAGAGTGCCGCGAAGCAGCCGCCGATGCGTGTCTGGTGGTCCGTGTCCAGGAGTGTGCCTGGCATCAAGGGCCGTGTATGATCGACACCGTGTCACGGTGGTATTGGCGCTTTACGACGGCTCCGGGTGGAGCCGTGCGTAGTCACGCGCGCTAATAGACACCCGGAGCCAGCCGAGGGCGGGGCGCTTGCCTCGTCCGAATCAATGGGCGTAGCTGGCTCGCGGAAGGCCCCGGGCACGGCGCGCCCGGGAGGAGAAGAGCCCGATGCCACGCGTCAGCGATACCAGGATCACCGGCTACGAGCCGTTGTTGTCGCCTGCTGCCCTGCATGATGAGCTGCCGCTCACCGATGCGCAGCAGGAGACGGTTGAACGAACGAGAACCGAGGTTCGCGCGGTGCTTGACGGCACCGACGACCGGCTGCTCGTGGTCACCGGACCATGCTCGGTCCATGATCCGAAGGCCGCGCTCGATTACGCCGGGCGCCTTGCGGAGCTGCGCGAGCAGCACTCCGACGACCTGCTGATCGTGATGCGGGTCTACTTCGAGAAGCCGCGCACCGTGACCGGCTGGAAGGGCCTCATTAACGACCCGGCCATGGACGGCTCCTTCGACGTGCACCGCGGCCTGCGGACCGCACGCCGACTGCTGCTGGACATTGTCGGCTCCGGGATGCCCGTTGGCTGCGAATGGCTTGACCCGATCACCCCGCAGTACATCGCCGACACCGTGACGTGGGGCGCGATCGGCGCCCGCACCACCGAGAGCCAGGTGCACCGCCAGCTCGCCTCCGGCCTGTCGATGCCGGTGGGCTTCAAGAACGGTACCGACGGCGACGTTCAGGTCGCGGTTGACGCGTGCCGCGCCTCGGCGGCCAGCCACACTTTCTTCGGTGTCACCCGCGCCGGCGCGGCCGCCGTGGTGACGACGACGGGCAACGCCGACACGCACGTGATCCTGCGCGGTGGCCGCAGCGGCCCCAACTACTCCTCCTCCCACGTGACCAAGGCGCTCGATCTGATCTCGGCGGCGAAGCTGCCCCGGCGCATCATGATCGACGCCAGCCACGGCAACAGCGGCAAGGACCACACGAAGCAGCTTGGCGTCGCCGAGTCGCTCGCGGAGCAGCTGGCCGACGGCCAGCGCGGCATCACCGGCGTGATGCTCGAGTCCTTCCTGGTGGCGGGCAACCAGAAGCCCGGCGCCCCGGCGACCCTGACCTACGGCCAGTCGGTCACCGACGCCTGCATGGACATTCAGATGACGTCCGATGCGCTGGACACGCTCGCCTCGTCGGTGCGGGCCCGCCGCACTGTCGAGGAGTGATCAGAACGGATGTCGCTGACTGTGGACCGCAAACGGCCCGCCGCTCAGGCGCGGCGGGCCTTGGCGGACTGCAGCAGGTAGCGGCCCGCGATCTCGTAGTTCTCCTCGGACAGCGCTAGGTGCTGGCGTGCCGCGAGCACGTTGCGCAGATGGCGCTGCATCGGGTTGGTGAGCGCAAGGACGCGGCCGCCCCCGTACCTGAACAGGCCGGAAACCACCTCGGCGCAGGTCTCGACCGCGTAGACCGAGGCGGTCGTGACCGCGAGCTGCAGTTCTTCGCCGGGTACCGTGCCGGCGACGGCGGCCTCCCAGGCCGCGGAGATCGCCTCGCGGTGCACCGCCCTTGCCGCACGGATCCTGGTCTCCGCGCGGCCGAGTTCCTTGTGGAAGACGGCCCGCTCGCTGACCGTGGGGCCGCCGGGGAAGCGGGCCGTGTGCGTGGCGATGTCGGTCATGTCGTCGAGTGCACGCCTGGCAAGACCGATCGTCAACGGCGGCACCTCGTTGGAGACGAAGGCCGGCATGCCGAGCCGGAACAGGTCACCGCCCCGTTCCGCGGGGATGCCCAGGTCGTAGGTGAGCTCCTCGGGCACGAAGATCCCGTCGACGGAGAAGTCGAGGCTGCCCGTGCCCTGCAGCCCCGCCACGTGCCAGTTGTCGATGACCTCGGCCTGAGTCTTGGGGACAAGGAAGACGACCATCCGGCCGAACCCGGTTTCCGCCGCGCCGCTCTCGCCCGAGTCGCCGGCAGCAGTGCCGCCGGAAGCTGTGCCGCCGGAAGCAGGGCCATCCGGCTTGAACGCGCCGATCAGCCAGTCCGCGTGCACGATGCCGCTTGAGAAGCCCCAGCGCCCGGTGACCAGATAGCCGCCGGCCACCCGGTGCCCAGTGCCGCGCGGGGCGAGCTGCCCGGCGATCACCGGACGCGCCGCGCCCGCGACGCCCGGCGCCGCGTTCCCGTCGGCCTCGCCAGGCCCGAATATCCGCTGCGCGCCGGCCTCGGGCAGCCAGCCGCCGGCGAGCCCGTTGCAGCCTGCCCCGATCATCGCCGCCCACGCTGTGGAGGTGTCGACGTAGGCGAGTTCCTCGATCACGTCGCAGAACTCGACAGGCGGCAGCGGCGTCCCGCCCAGCTCTGCCGGGGTCTTCAGCCAGAACAGCCCGAGCGACCTAAGGGTCCCCACCGCGTCATGCGGCAGCGTGCGCAGCTCCTCGGCGCGGTCGCCCGCGGACTCGAACCGTTCCCTGCTCGCCCGGATTCCGGTGATCAGCTCGTCGCGCAGCGGGCTCATGCGGCCTCCTCGCTGACGCTCGTCGGTCGCATTCGCGGACGCACAGTGCTTGCCGATTCGCTCGCAAGCTCGCTCATACGGCCACCTCGCTGGCGCTCGGAGTCCGCATTCGCGGACGCACAGTACTTGCCGATTCGCTCGCAAGCTCGCTCATGTGCTAGCCCCCGGGGAGACTTCGGCCTTCGTGCCTAGGGGACGGAGCACTGGCATCACCTCGGTAGCGAACAGTTCGGTGCTCCGCATGACCTGTTCATGCGTGCTCGGGCCGATCGCGAACAACCCGATCAGCTGCCCGAAACCGCCTAGCTCAGCGTAGAGCGTGCCGAGCCGCTCGGCGACTGAGGCAGGCGAGCCAACCACCGCCTGCCCCGAGGCGAGCAGGTCCTCGTAGGAGGACACGCCGAGCCCGCGCATCCCTGACGAGAGCACGCCGCGCAGCGACCCAGGCGACATGTATCCGGGCGGTGTCACCATCTCCGGTGTCTGCCTCAGTCCCTTGTGGTACAGCCACTCGATGACCGGCCGTCCCTCCGCGTGCGCCCGCTCGTCCGTGTCGGCGACGTAGATGGGCACGGAGAACGCGATCCGCTCCGGGTCTGGCACATAGCCGAGGTCGGCGGCCGCCTGCCGGTACCCGTCGAACCAGCGCCGCACGATCCTGGTCGGCGCGTACACCGACATGTAGGTGTACTTGCGCTCGGCGCAGAACTTCATCGTCTCTGCCGACCCCGCGCCCGGGATGTAGATCGGGGGGTGCGGCTGCTGCAGCGGCCGCGGCCAGAGGTTGACGTACCGGTACTCGTAGCTCTCCCCGTACCAGGAGAACAGCTCGGGCGACGTCCACGCCTTGATGATCAGGTCGTGCGCCTCGTTGAATCGCGACCTGGACTTGACCGGGTTGATCGAATGGCCGAAGTACTCCCAGCCGATGCCGCGGACGAACCCGGAGTCGATCCGCCCGCCGGACATCAGGTCGAGCATCGCGATCTCTTCCGCCACCCGCAGTGGGTTGCCGCGGATGCCGATCGCATTGCCGAGCACCATGATCCGCGCCCGCGAGGTCCGCCTGGTGAGCGCGGCCGCCATCAGGTTGGGCGACGGCATCAGCCCGTATGCCGACTGGTGGTGCTCGTTGACCGCGATCCCGTCGAAGCCGAGCTGGTCCGCGTACTCAAGCTCGTCCAGGTACCGCGCGTACAGCGCGGACCCGAGCGCTGGGTCGAAGTTCGCGTTCGGGTACGTCAGCGCGCACGAGTCATATGCGGTGTCGAAGTCGTCCGGCAGGTAGGGGTAGGGCATCAGGTGGAAGAAGCTGAACTTCACCGGCTCGCTCCGCTCTCGGCCGCGGCAAGGGGATGGGCGCTCAGGCTGTGCTTGCTGAGATGGCCAGTGACCTTGGCCGCGAACTCGGCCGGCCGCTCGAAGTACATCGCGTGCCCGCAGTCCGGCACCTCGGCGTACGCCGCGCCGGGGATCCGCGCCGCGTACCGCCTGGCGTGCTCGACGGGGATCAGCCGGTCGTCCGACGGCGCGACGACCAGGGCGGGCGCGCTGATCCTGCCGAGCCGGCGCTCCAGTTTCGGGTCGGACAGGTACGGCACCCAGGAGAACCGGGCAAGCGAGGTCGCCTCGCGATAGGCGGCGATCACCGCGTCCAGGTCAGGCGGTGCGTCCGGGGACGGGGTGAGCGGCGCGGCAGGCGGGTCGTGGTAGAGCGTCGCGACCAGCTTGGCGGGCGGCAGCAGGAAGATGTCGGTGACCGGATGCTCGGGTATCCGCAGCCCCGCCGCGGACAACAGGGTCAGTGACCCGATCCGGTGCGGCGAGTGCACGGCGAGTTCCGCCGCGATCCAGCCGCCGAACGATGCGCCGACGACGTGCGGGCGTGCCAGGCCGAGCGCGTCCATGACGTCGAGGTAGTGGTAGACGAGATCGTCGATCGCCTCGACCTCGGGGAACTCGTCGGATTTGCCGAAGCCGGGATGGTCTGGCGCGAGCACCTCGAACCCGGCGTCCGCTATGGCCTGATGAAACGGGTGCCAGACGCCGGCTCCGCCCGCCGCGTGCAGGAACAGCACCGGTTCTCCGGTGCCTGCGCGCAGCAGGTGCACCCTCCCTCCGGTCAGCTCAAGGAACTCCTCGGTCGGTGCGCCGTCTGCCACGCTGCCTCCTCGCCTTGCGCGTGACGCCAGAATCCTTTCCTCGCCTTGCTTGCGTCAAGGCGTCTCAGTAGCTGCCTGTGGATCGCAACGATCTTTGCCTCGGGGCTTGGTTCCCGTAAGTCAAAAGCCTCAAGTCAAAAGCTGGGGGACTGGCTTGGGGCGCCCCTTGCGCGGCCGGCGACCGAAAAGTCAAAGTCCCACCCGCGACTTTGCTTAACCGGCGACCATTCTTTGCTTGCTAGGCGACCACACTTCTCCACTTTGCTTAACTGGCGACCATGACCACGTCCGATTTGCGGCAAATGTCCCACCCTCGGCTAAGCAATGTCGCAAATGTCCCGTCGCCAGCTAAGCAAAGTGAGTGGGCTACTGCTCTGGGCGGTCGGCGAGCCAGCGGGCTATGGCCGTGTGGTGGGCGCCATCGGGGAGTTCGGATAGGGCGGACTCCCAGGTGGCTACCACTGCCTCTGAGGCGGCGGCGGGGACTCCGGTGGCGTGCTCTATGGCTAGGGCTAGCTTGATGTCCTTGACCATGAGCCGCATCGCGAAGCCGTCGTCGTACTTGCCGGTGAGGATGTAGTTGGGCCACTTGTTTTCTGTATTGGCGGAGCGGCCGCTTGAGCCGTTGATGATTTCCAGCATGACCGCGGGGTCCAGGCCGAAGCGCTGGCCGGCGATGAGGGCCTCGGCGGAGGCGAGCAGGTTGGCGGCGGACATCAGGTTGTTGAGTGCCTTGACGGCGTGGCCGGCGCCGACGGGGCCGGCGTGCACGACGCGTGAGCCGATGGCCGAGAGCATGGGCTTGAAGCGCTCGAATGACTCGGCGGGGCCGCCGACCATGACGGTGAGCGTTCCCGCTTTGGCGCCGGCGACGCCGCCGGAGACGGGGGCGTCGATCAGGGTCACGCCGGCTTCCGCCGTCACTGACGCGAGGATCTTGGTGCGGGCCGGGTCGGAGGATGACATGTCGATGATCGTGATGCCTGGGGGCAGGCTGGCTAGCAGGCCGCCGGGCGCCGTGGCCGGAGAACTGGCGAGGCGGCCGAGCATGACGCGCTCGACGATGTCGGAGTCGGGCAGCATCACGATGACCGCGTCCGCGCCCTCAACGACGGCGTCGAGCGAGGCGGCTGGGACCGCCGCGCCGCCCGACTCGGACGAGCCGATCGCGGTGAAGTTCTCCATGGCCAGCGGGGACGTGTCGAAGCCGTGTACCCGGTAGCCCGCCGCGATCAGGCGCGCGGTCATCGGGATGCCCATGTTGCCCAGGCCGACGAAGCCGACGACCTTCCCGGTTCCCGTCGTCATGAGGTGTCTCCGATCTCCGAAGTGCCGTCGGCGTCGAAGAGCCGGATTCCGCCGGCTAGGTCGCCGATGGCGTCGACGACCCGGTTGCTGATCTGCTCCCCGTAGCCCAGGTTGGCCGCCGCCCCGAACGAGGCGAGGGGGCCTGCCGCGTTCAGGCAGGGTACTCCTAGTTCCCGCACGTGGTCGACGTAGGCGACCACGTCCTTGGTCATCAGGTTGCTGGTGAGCCCGCCCTCCAGGTAGTCGCCCCTGATGATGTGCGGGAAACGGTTCAGCGACGCGAAGCTCACGCCGCTTGATGAGTTGATCACGTCGAGCACCGCGGCCAGGTCGAGGCCCGCGGCACGCGCGGCCACCATCACCTCGGCGGTCGCGGCGAGCGTCACCGCGTTCAGGAAGTTATTGAGCAGCTTCGTGGAGTGCCCGGCACCGCTTCCGCCCATGAGGACCACCTTGGCGGCGATCGGCTCGAACACCCAGCGCACCGAGTCGAGCACCGCCGCGGAGCCGCCGGCCATGATCGTCAGCGTGCCCTTGTCGGCCGCCGCGGCCCCGCCGGATATCCCCGCGTCCAGGTACCCGATGCCGCGCGCGGCGAGCAGGTCGTACAGCCGCCGGGTGGAGGACGGCGCGGACGTGGACAGGTCGATGAGCACCTGGTCCGGCCGCGCGAACTCGATCAGCCCGTCGGCAGACGGCCGCGAACCCAGCACCACCGCCTCGACGGCCCTGCTGTCCGGCAGCGAAAGCAGCACGGCCGACGTCCCGTCGCACACGTCGCCGAGCGACACCGCGGAGGAAGCACCGACCGACTCCGCCTGCCCGGGCCGCAGGTCGTAGCCGGTGACATGGAAGCCGGCGGCAACGAGGCGCCGGGTCATCCGGCCGCCCATGTTGCCGAGCCCGACAAACCCCACGCTCCGCCCGGCGGTATTCCCGCTCACCCCTGCTCCTCTCGCCGCAGGTAGGTCCGCTCGTCGAGCGCCCCGAAGTCCCACGCGCCCGCCCCGCCGGAGTCCCGCACCGTGGACACCACGGACGACCCGCCGTCCACCGGCACTGTCTCGCCCGTCATGTAGGAGGCCTCGTCGGATAGCAGGAACGCGACGACCGACGCGATCTCGTCCGGCGTCCCCGCCCGGCGCAGCGACGCGATCGACGCGGTGAGCACCACGCTGCCCGCGGCGCCCGCGGCGCGGTAGCGGCGGAACGCGCCGCGCAGCCCGGGGAAGATCCCGCGCACGTTCACGGCCATGACCCGGTCGAACTCCGCGGCGGAAAGATCGGGGAAGCCGCCGGCTGAGCCGGGAATCCCCGCGTTGAGATGATGAAAATCAATGATCCCGAACGAGTTCGTGGCTTCGTCCAGATACCGCTCGACGTCTTCTTCGATGGCGACATCCGCCGTGATGGCGACGGCCTCGCCCGGCAGTGGGTCCGCCACCTTCGGTGCCGCGTCCCCGTCGATGTCCACGACGGCGACCCGGCAGCCTTCCCGCGACAGCCGGAGCGCCGAGGCGGCCCCAAGTCCGCCCCCGCCTCCGGTCACGACGGCGACCCGTCCCGCCAACCCCTGCACGAGATGATCGTCCCTCTTGCTTGAACAGGCTGTCCATTGTGGGCGGCCACAGGCCGGTATGGGCGCGCCTGCGGTAGCCCGCGGTGGCGGGCGGCGGTTATCGTCGAATCACGTGCGGTTCGCGGGATGGAGACGTGATGCAGGACGGCAGCACAGCAGGGGAGGGGAACGGGCGGCCGACCGGCGCGGGGTACGACCGCGTCGACGCCACCGTCTTCCGTGACACGCTCGCCCGGGTGCCCACCCCGGTGACCGTGGTCACCTCGCACATCGACCGCAAGCCGCACGGGACGACGGTGAGCGCCTTCACCTCGCTGTCGCTCGACCCGCCGATGATCCTGGTCTCCCTCGACCAGAGCTCGTCGCTGCTCAAGATCATCACCGAGTCCGGCCGGTTCGGCGTCAACGTCCTCGCGTCCGGCCAGGCGTCGCTCGCGACGACTTTCGCCAGGAAGGGCGACGACAAGTTCGACGGCGTCGCCTGGTACATGGACCACGACGCGCCCCGGCTGGCCGGCAAGGGCCAGTGGCTGGTCTGCCGCGCCGACCAGCAGATCACCGCGGGCGACCACGTGATCATCATCGGACTGGTGGTGCACGCCGACACGCACTCCTTCGAGCCGCTGCTGTACCGTCAGCGCGCCTTCGGCACCGTCACGCACATGCGCGGCTAGCGCCGCATCGCGGCTCGCTCCTAACGCCCGCTGGGAATACCTGGACGGCGGCTGCGTTAGAGATCCATGCAAACGCATACAACTGAGTGACGCCAACGCCACCGCTGCGGATGCCAGGGAGGCATTGAGATGCAGTTCGGTATCTTCTCGGTCAGCGACATCACGCGCGACCCGACCACCGACCACACGCCGAGTGAGGCGGAGCGGATCGACGCGATCGTCAAGATCGCGCAGAAGACCGAGGAAGTCGGCATGGACGTGTTCGCGATCGGCGAGCACCACAACCCGCCGTTCTTCTCCAGCGCGCCCACCACGCTGCTCGCCTACATCGCGGCGACAACCAAGCGGCTGGTCGTCACGACGTCCACGACGCTGATCACCACCAACGACCCGGTGCGGATCGCCGAGGAGTACGCGATGCTCCAGCACCTGTCCAAGGGCCGGATGGACCTGATGCTCGGCCGCGGCAACACCGCTCCGGTGTACCCGTGGTTCGGCCAGGACATCCGCCAGAGCCTGCCGCTCGCGCTGGAGAACTACAACCTGCTGCACAAGCTGTGGCGGGAGGACGTGGTCGACTGGAAGGGCAAGTTCCGCTCGCCGCTGCAGGGCTTCACCTCGATACCGCGCCCGCTCGACGACGTGCCGCCGTTCGTCTGGCACGGCTCGATCCGCACGCCGGAGATCGCCGAGCAGGCCGCGTACTACGGTGACGGCTTCTTCGCCAACAACATCTTCTGGCCGAAGGAGCACTACATGCGGCTGATCAGCTTCTACCGGAAGCGGTTCGCCCACTACGGCCACGGCACGGAGCAGCAGGCCATCGTCGGCCTCGGCGGCCAGGCGTACCTGGCGCTGAACTCCCAGGACGCCAAGAAGGAGTTCCGCCCGTACTTCAACGAGGCGCCCGTCTACGGCCACGGCCCGTCCATGGAGGACTTCATGGAGATGACCCCGCTGTCCGTCGGCTCGCCGCAGGAGGTCATCGACAAGACGCTGACCTTCCGCGAGCACTTCGGCGACTACCAGCGCCAGCTCTTCCTGATGGACCATTCCGGCCTGCCGCTGAAGACCGTGCTCAACCAGCTCGAACTGCTCGGCGGTGAGGTCATCCCCGTGCTGCGCAAGGAGATCGCGGCCAGGCAGGACCCGCAGACCCCGGCCGCGCCGACCCACGAGTCCCTGGTCAAGGCCAAGTACGGCGACCAGCCGCCACGCCAGCCGCGCCCGAACGCGAACCGCGGCGACAACGTGACCGGCGCCTCCCCGTACCAGGACACGGAGGACAAGTTCTCGGCCGAGTACCCGTCGATGTTCTAAGGCGGCCGCGATGAATCACGCACTGCAAGTTTCTCCCGGGGGGACGGCTGCTTCCCGGCATGGGGGGCAGCTGCCCCCCATCCCCCCTGGCCGCACCCCCCGGGAGGCGCGAGTCGCGCATCCCGCCAACGACGCGTGGGAGGCGCTGCTGTCCGCCCACGCGTCGCTGATGCGGCACTTCGGCGCCCAGGACGTGTGGGAGGACCTGTCGGTCAAGGAGTACGACGTCCTCTACACGCTGTCCAAGTGCCCGGAGCCGATCCGCCTCACCGAGCTCAACCGGCACGTGCTGCTCAGCCAGCCGGCCCTGTCCCGGATGGTCGACAGGCTCGCGGAGCGCGGCCTGGTCAGCCGGACCACCGACCCTAGTGACGGCCGCGGCGTCCGCCTGGCGCTGACCGGGCAGGGCAGCGCGGTGCAGCGCAGGATAGGCCGCAGGCACGGCCGCTCGGTGGCGCGTGCGATGCTCGCGGAGCTCACCCCGGCGGAACTCCGCCAGCTCGAGGAGCTGTGCGGGCGGCTGGCGAAGGCCGGAACCGTTCGGAATAAGGATCTTGAATTTAAGGAAGTGCGAAGTCAATGAGCGAGACGTTCAACCTCGTCGTGGTCAGCGCGGGCACATCGGACCCGTCGTCCACCAGGATGCTCGCGGACCGGACGGCGCAGCGCGTCGCTGCGGTGGCCGCGGAGCGCGGCGGTGCGGTGCGCACCAGGGTGATCGACCTGCGCGAGCTCGCCACCGACATCACGACCGCGCTGACCAGCCAGCTGATCACGCCGCGGCTGCAGCAGGCGGTGGACGCGCTCGGCGATGCCGACGGCCTCATCGCCGCCGCTCCCGTCTACAAGGCGGGCGCGAGCGGGCTGTTCACCTCGTTCTTCCACGTGCTCGACAATGACCTGCTGATCGGCAAGCCCGCGGTGCTCGCCGCGACGGCGGGCACGTCGCGGCACGCGCTGGTGGTCGATGACCAGATGCGCTCGCTGTTCGCCTACCTGCGCACGCTGGTTGTGCCGACGTCCCTGTTCGCGGCGCCTGAGGACTGGGGCGCCAGTGCTGGCGAACACGGGGCTGGCGAACACGGGGCTGGCGAACACGGGGCTGGCGAACACGGGGCGCTCAACAAGCGGATTGAGCGCGCCGCCTTCGAGCTTGTGCTGCTGATGGAGTCGGGCTTCGCGCGCCAGGTGCGCGACCAGACGTGGCAGAGCTACCAGCACGAACTCGGCTCTGACGGGGGCAGGGAACTCGACATCGACCTCGACAGCGACCTGATGCGCCTGGCGACGGGCGGCAGCGCCTTCTGACGCTGACGGGGGAGCTGCTCATCGCGCTCTGATCGGCACGCTCAGGGGAGCAGGATGATCTTTCCGCGGTTGCGGCCGGCCTCTAGGTCGGCGTGCGCCGTGGCGGCCTCCGCCAGCGGGTAGCTGCGCCACACCGGGAGGGTCATCTCGCCATTGGCCAGCAGCGCGGCCAGCTCGGGCAGCGCTTCGGGCGCCCGGTCGGCCGGGTCCTGGCCGGTGAACCGCACGCCGTGCTCGGCAGCGCTCGGATCGGCGATCGTGATGACTCGTGACGCGTCGCCGGCCAGCGCGATCGCGTCGCCGAGCAGGCCGGCTCCCGAGGTGTCGAATACGGCGTCAACTCCGGCGGCGGCTGCATCGCGGACCCGTTCGGCCCAGCCGTCGCCGTACCTGACCGCGGTGACGCCGAGCGCGGTCAGCCGGGCGAGGTCGCCCTCGCCCGCGGTCCCGATGACGGTGATGCCGCGGGCGACGGCGAGCTGGGCGGCGATGGTGCCGACGCTGCCGCCGGCGCCGAGGATCAGCAGCGTCTGGCCGGCCTTGAGGCCGAGGTGCTTCAGCCCGCGGAAGGCCGTTTCGCCGACGGTGACGACCGCGGCCGCGATCTCGAATGACAGCCCGGCGGGCTTGGCCACCGGGCGGTCGAGCAACGCGTACTGGCTGTAGCCCCCGACGGCTGCGACGCCGAAGACCTCGTCGCCGGCCGAAGCGCTCGCGCCGTCGTCCGCGGCGTCAACCACGCCTGCCACGTCCCAGCCGGGCAGGACGGGGAACGTGACGGGGATGACGCCGTCGAGGCGGCCGCCGCGGATCTTGGCGTCGATCAGGTTGACGGCGACCGCCTTGACCCTGATCCGGACCTGGCCGGGTCCCGGCTGCGGTATCGCCGCCTCGGAAGGGACGAGGACTTCCGGGCCGCCGTAGCGGGAGTAGGTGATCACGGTGTTCATCGGATGCTCCTTGGCTGGGGTTCTGCACTCCCGGACGCCGTGAATAACACACTATGGATGATGCATGTTCCAGCCAATCATCCAATCTGAATGACTCTGCCCTGTGAGCTGTATCACACAAGCTGTATGATCAAGTCATGCCTTACCGTGCACCGGACAGCGAGAACCCGCGGGTCAGGCGGACGCGTGACCGCATGCTCGCCGCCGCGCGGGAGTTGCTCGCGGAAACCGGTCCGGCCGGGCTGACCTACTCGGTGCTCGCCGAGCGGGCAGGGGTCACCAGGCAGACCCTCTACCGGCACTGGCCGACCCGCTCCGGCCTGCTTGTCGACATGATCCTTGTCGGCAACGACAGCTACCCGGAAGCGGGCTCCGACCCCGCCGCGGTGGCCACGGCCTGGCTTGCCAGCCTCCGCGAGGGGCTCAGCGACCAGCCACGGCGCGCCGCGGTGCTCGCCGTCGCGGCCCAGGCCGACACCGACCCTGACAGTGCTCAGGCACTCGCCGATCTCACCGCGGACCGCCTCGCCGCACTCAACGAACTGCTGCTCCCGTCGGGTGTCCAGGTCAGCCAAGACGAGTACCCGCTGCTTTACGGCCCGGTCCTGGTCAGGGTCGTCTTCGAGCGCGCCGAGGTAACCGACGACTTCATCGCCGGTGTCGTAGCACGCTGGCTCAGTTGGAGAAGTCCTGGGTGAGCCAGACGGTGCCCGAGCTGTCGCGGTAGACCGCGATGCCGATGTGGGTGAAGGTGCTGCTCAGGATGTTCTGCCGGTGCCCGTCGTTGGGCGGCTTCTCGTCGAGCATGGACTGAGTGAGGCCGACCGCCATCTGCGCGATGGCCGCAGACGTGTCGGCCACCGGGCCGCCCTCGCCGATGTTCTCTCCGGCGGCGGTCCAGTGGACGCCTGCGGCGGTCTCCCGGTCGCCGAGCGCGGGCTCACCGGGACACTGGTGGGACAGCCCGCAGCCGCCGGCCATCGTCATGTTGTGCGCGGACGAACTGGTCTCCAGGCCCGAGAGGATCGTCAGCGCGGGCAGCCCCGCCGATGCGCGGGCCTGGTTGATCAGCGTGAGCACCTGCGCGGCGGCGGCGCTGTCCTGGGACGCGGTCTGGCTGGCTGAAGCCGACGCGGTGGGCTGCGCGGCGGCCGTGCCCGTCGCGGACGCGGACGCGGTCGGCTGCGCCGACGGCGAGGTTCCCGGCACCGATCCCGATGCGGACGGCGACGGCGACGGCGCGGACTTGGCCTTGTGCCCGCCGCTCGCGGCCTTGTGCGGCAGGATCGTCACCACGACAGGCGACGCGGCGATGGCGATTTCTGACTGGCTCACGCACGAAGCCGCGCCCGCGCTGCAGCTGGCCGAAGGGGCAGCCGAGCCCGCCGCATGCCCGCCCGCCGAGGCGGAAGACGCCGCCGACCCGGAAGACGCCGACCCGGAAGAAAGGGTCCCGCGAGTCAGGTAGAAGCTCCCGCCGGCCAGCAGGCCGACGGCGATAACACCAGGCACCAGAAACCCGACCCCGCGGGCACTCGCGCCCCACTTCCGCACCACGCGATTCATCTCATCACCGCCTACAGGGGCTGACCCTAGACCAGCGGTGCCACCTTCGTAACGGTATGGACAAATATCAACACTGCGACGGCGGTCGCAGGCGATCGCCCGCCGTGTGAGTACCGGCAGGCCGGCCGGAGCCGGCCCAACGGCACCCACATGCGACTGCCGGGCCAGAAAGGCCGGCTACCACCAGGTTCTTTCCAGCGCGCGGTCGGTGCCGTGCGTCTTGTCGAGTGCATCGAGGGCGGCCATGTCGTCCTCGGCCAGGGTGAAGTCGAAAAGCTGGCTGTTCTCCTCGATCCGCTCGCGGCGGGTGGACTTGGGAATGACAGGGACGCCGTGCTGGAGGCACCAGCGCAGCAGGACCTGTGCCGGGGTGCGGCCGGCCCGTTCCGCGATCTCGGCCACCCGCGGGTTGTCCAGGTGGCGGCCGGTGCCGAGCGGGCTGTAGGCCTCGAGCACGATGTCGTGGCGCAGGCAGGCGTCGAGCAGCCGGCGCCGGTACTCGACCGCGCTGAAGTTGATCTGGTTGACGGCGGGCGTGACGCTGCCCGCCGCGATCACCTGATCGAGGTCATGCGCGCCGAAGTTGGATACGCCGATCGACCTGGCGAGCCCGCGCTCCCGCGCTCGCTCCATGCCGGGCCACGCCCACACCGGGCCGCGCTGCGGCCAGTGGACCAGGTACAGGTCGACCTGGTCGACGCCGAGCTTGCGCAGGCTCTGCTCCGCCTCGGCGACCGGGTCCTTGCGGCCTGGATAGAACTTGGTGGTGATGAACACCTCGTCGCGTGGCACTCCGCTGTCCCGCAGCGCCTTGCCCACGCTGGCCTCGTTGCCGTAGGCCTGCGCGGTGTCGATGTGCCGGTAGCCGAGTTCGAGCGCCATGCGCACCGCGTCGACGCAGGCCCGGCCGTCGGGGACCTGCCACACGCCAAGTCCGAGCAGCGGAAGCTGATTGCCGTCGGCGAGCTTCACGGACTCCACTGTCATGCTCAGGCCAGCGTCGCTTCGAGGGTGATCTCCGGGACGGCGGCGAGCGCGCGGCTCACCGGGCAGCCGGCCTTGGCGGTCAGGGCGTGCTCGGT
>Ga0335083_10000383_pt1 | contig 68437 bp, 60 predicted proteins | sample Lox_Sample_42_FD_206716 | JGI IMG/M metagenome (GOLD analysis project Ga0335083, IMG submission 206716) | Soil microbial communities from Loxahatchee National Wildlife Refuge, Florida, United States - Lox_Sample_4.2 | ecosystem: Environmental > Terrestrial > Soil > Wetlands | place: USA...
TCGCGCACGACCGTCGAGCTAACTGTCCCTTTTCTCATATAGTTAACCCTCCGTCACATGACTCACTCTTCGTCTCGGGACAGTCAACTACTGGCGGTGGCGGCTCTGGGAATCGAAGCCGTAGGTATGCGGTGGCGAGGACGGTGGCGATTTCGCGGACGGCCTCGGCGCGATCTAGATCGCGGTCGTTCATGAGCGGTCTCCTTGGAGGCCACCCACGACGATGTCCGCTATGCGGTCGAGCGCCGTCTGGTGGGATTATCGACGCGATCTGCGAATTCAGGACCTCCTTCCGATCGTTCCAGAGTGCCTTGGAGCGCTCGCGACTATCGAGCCTCGTCAAGTCGTCCGCGTAGGTTCGTGGCCGTCGCGCTAGCCGACGCCAGCGTGGATTCGAACTGATAAGTCACATGCAATCAACGGTTTCGAAGCTGGCTATCCATTAAGCCCCTCGTTCTCAATACGGGCAGAACTGGCTCCCCACACTGGACACGTTTCGAACTTTCGCGGCCTAAAATGCGATCCGCTCGAACCAGTCCAGTTCCTTTCAGGCCAATGGCATGCGAGCACAACTGGCACGCCCATCCAAACTGGGCGCCCAGGCTGGACACGTCTCGAACTCGTCCAGGGAACCCAGGATAAGTTCCGGATGAGCCGTAACCCGGGTGCAATCGCCCGACCAGGAAGAGATCTTAGCGGCAGCGCCAACCTACTCGCATCGCAACGCCGCCATCGGATCGAGTTTTGTTGCGCGCCGGGCGGGCAAATAGCACGCCAACAGACCCGTGGCCGCCACCAGGACCATTACAACGCCATAAGCGGCCGGATCCGCCGGACTCGTTTCGTAAAGCACCGAAGACATCACACGGCACAAGATCAGGGCGGCCACAAGGCCCACGACCGATCCGACGCCAACCATGGTCATCCCCTCGCACAGCACCATTCGGAGAATGTCAGACCGCTCGGCCCCAAAGGCCATGCGGATCCCGACTTCGCGCGTCTGCCGGTGCACGGCGTACGCCATAACCCCGTAGATAGCCAGGAGGGTAAGGACCAAAGCCGCGGCTGCGAATAGACCCGTGATGATTGTGATGAGCCGGGGCATGGACAGACGGTCCTGTACGAGATTCTGCATGGGCTGGATGCTCGAGATCGGCTGGTTCCGGTTCACGGCCCAAACCGCCTGACGCATAGCCGCAGCCAGGGCCAAGGGATCGCCCGTCGTCCTGACCATCAACGCGATATCGGGCAGACAGAAATTGTCAATGGGTATGTAGACGTGCGCGCTGCGGAGTTTATCCGCGAGTTTGGGTGGTTGGATGCTCCCCACGACGCCAACGATCCTCAAGGCCATCCCCCCAGGTGGAGAGATCTCCCGTCCGAGGGGGTTCTCATCGGGAAAGTACATCCGGGCGAATTCCTTGTCTACAATCACCACGCCCTTATCCACTCGGGTGAAGGCGCGTCCCTGAAGCAAGGGAATGCTCATGGTTTGAAAGTAGTTCATGCTGATGGTGCGCGCCTCGGCGATGGGACGATCGCCAAGTGCGGTCATGCCTCTTCCCGCGATCTCGAACGGCACAGGATTGTTGCCTCCGTCCGAAAGGGGATGCTGATTGACGGATGCGGCACTCAACACGCCAGGGATGGCCTGGATGCGGTCCAGGACATTATGACAGAAGGCCGCGCGACGCCAGTTCTCGTGGTATTCCGGTGTGGAAGGCAAGCTGAGCTCAAGGGTCATCAACTGGGATGAGCTATACCCGAGGGACGTATGGGTGAGATGGTCCAGGTTCCGAAATAAGAGATAGAAACCCGCCAGCAGGACAAAGGACAGCGCGATCTCCCCCACTACCAGGAGCTTGGACAAACGGTGGCGGCTACGGTCTTCACCGGCGCCGTGGCCGCCAACGCTCAAGCCATCTGCCGGCCGCGTCCGGGAGGCCTGCCAGGAGGGGAACAGGCCAAACAACAACGTCGTCGCAAAAGAGAGAGCCATGGTGAGGGCCAGGGCCCAGGGACTCAAGGTGATGTGTGCCGTTCCCACGATCCCAGTGGATCTCTGGAAGACGGAGATCATCCCACGCATCAGATCCACGCCCCACCAGGACAGCAGGAGACCCAGCGCTCCGCCCAACAGGGACAAGAGCAGGCTCTCCGTGAGCATTTGACGGCAGAGGCGAAGCCTCCCCGCTCCAAGGGCGGACCGGATGGCCATCTCGGGAGAGCGGGCCATGCCGCACGCCATTAGCAGGTTCGCCAGGTTGGCGCAGGCGATTAGGATCAACAGGGCCGCCGCGACGTAGAGGACGACGACGGGCCTCTGGAGATCCCCGAACAAGAACTCCCGCAGCGGGATGAGCCTCACCGACCACCCCCTGTTGGTATCGGGATACCGCTCCGCGAGCCGCGCGGCGATGGTCCTCATCTCCGCCGATGCCTGCGCCGCGGTGATGTCCGGTTTCAGGCGACCGATCACCCAAAGGCTGCGCCCGCCTCGGCCCTGCACCGGATCGAGGTCAAGCGGCACATAGAACTCCACGCGGAAATTCTGCATGAATTCCGCATCCGGATGGGCCACTCCCACAACCGTATAGGCTCGGTTATCCAGCGTGATCGAACGCCCCAGGATGTCCGGCCGGCCTCCGAAGGCCCGCTGCCAGAGGGAATGGCTCAGGACCACGACGTCGCTCTTGGCCGTGCCGATTTCTCCGGGCAGAAAACCGCGGCCCAGGGCCGGGGGCCTTCCCAGCACGTCGAAGAAGTTCGCCGTCACGGCCCAGCCGGACAGCGCCAGAGGTTCATCCGTGCCCGTCAGGTTGTACCCCTGGTCTTCCATGGCGCCGAGTTCTTGGAACGTTGTGTTTTGTCTGACCCAATCGCAGTAATCCGGTGCCGAGGATCTAACCGACGGGAAACGCTTGAGCTGCGGGCTCGAGTTCATGCTCCAGACGGAAACAAGGCGCTCAGAGTGCGCGAACGGCAGGGACTGAAACAGAAGTCCGTACAGCGCGCTGAAGAACGTCGTGTTCGCGCCTATGGCGAGGGCCAAGATCAACACTGCGGTGATGACAAATCCTGGATTCTTGCGCAGGATACGGAGGCTATAGCGGATGTCCTGCGCCAGAGTCTCCAGCAAGTACGTTCCGCGGGCTTCGCGGCATTCCTCTTTGACTTGCTCGAATCCGCCAAATTCCAGGCGAGCACTGCGGCGGGCCTCCGCAGCGGGCAAGCCCGACTGCACAAACTTCTCTACCAGTTGGTCGAAGTGAAAGCGCATTTCGTCGTCGAGTTCGCTCTCGACTTCACCGCGGCGAAACAGCGCGCGCAGGCGAATCAAAACATCGCTGAGCATCTTCCACTCCCTAAGCCGTCTCCAGCACCTGAGCCACGGCGGTGGCGAGTTTCTTCCATTCGCCCGATTCGGTTTCAAGCTGTTTCTGCCCGCTCTTGGTGAGTTCGTAGTATTTCGCACGGCGGTTGTTCTCGGACGCTCCCCAACGCGCCTTGATCCAGCCGCGGCGTTCGAGGCGATGCAGCGCTGGATACAGCGACCCTTGCGGGACCTGCAGAACCTTGCTGGAGATCTGGTGGATGCGCTCGGAAATGGCCCAGCCGTGGTTGGGTCCAAGCGCCAGAGTCCGGAGGATCAAGAGATCGAGCGTACCCTGAGGAAAATCAACGCGTTGTTCTGGCATATACACCCCTTGTCCTTCTACAGGAAACAACAGTAACACTTCTCCTGTAGAAGCGCAAGAGGAAAGTGTTGATCCCGCGGCGCGCGATACGTCGTGGATCGTCGGACATCCGGAAGTTGGCACGGATAGTGGGCCAGCGTAGATTCGTTTTGGGGATGCTGGTCGGATTAGAGAGTTTCGAGTCCACGCCGGGGTCACTCTAAAGTGGGGTCAATCCAGAAGGAAATTCTGAAATTCCCGTAATGAAATCAATCAGATAGCGTGCAGTCGAGAAAGCTTCAATTGGCTCCCCAGGCAGGATTCGAACGTTAGTTCGTCGGAACCAAGCCGGGAGTAGGTGCCTTTGACGGGGCTGTCGCGCCAGAGATCAGCCGGGCTGATTTTCTCCGACGGGCCCCTCCGCCCATCGGGGCGAGGCCCGTGCTACAGTACCATTTTGAAAGCCACCTGCCTTAACGCCGTGCATCGTGCAACCGGCGCCAAAATGGTTGATTTTGGCGGCTGGGATATGCCCGTACAGTACTCGTCGCTGGTGGAGGAACACCTGGCGGTGAGACGCAGCGTGGGGGTGTTCGATGTCAGCCACATGGGCGAGATCGACATCACCGGTCCGGAGGCGATGCGGCTCACCGACTACGTCACCACCAATGCCGCCAGCCGGCTGAAGACCGGCCAGATCCAATACTCGGGCCTGCTGTACGAGCACGGCGGATTCGTGGACGACGTGCTGGTGCACAAGGTGGCCGACGATCACTACTTCCTGTGCGTGAACGCGTCCAACCAGGAGAAGGATTTCGCGCACATCTGCGCGCACAACCGCTTCGACGCGCAGGTCCGTTTTGCCAGCGACGACTACGCGCAGATCGCGGTGCAGGGTCCGAATGCGCGGGCCACGCTGCAGAAGCTGACGGGCGTCGACCTGGGCGCGATCCGCTATTACTGGTTCGCGGACGGGCCGGTTTCGGGCACGCCGGCGCGCATCGCCTGTACGGGTTACACCGGCGAGACGGGTTATGAAGTGTACGCGACGCCGGCGGAAGGTCCGCGGCTGTGGCGCGAGATTCTGGAAGCCGGGCAGGAATTCGGCATCCGGCCCTGTGGCCTGGGAGCGCGCAACACGCTGCGCCTGGAGGCCAAGATGGCGCTGTACGGCCACGAAATCGACGCTTCCATCACGCCGTGGGAAGCGGACTTGGCCTGGATGGTGAAGCTCGACAAGGGCGATTTCGTCGGCCGCGCCGCGCTGGTGAAGCAGAAAGAGCAGGGGATCCGGCGCAAGCTGGCCGGATTCGAGATGCGGGGGCGGGGGATCGGGCGCGACGGCTACGAAGTGTGGTTGGACGGGCAGCCGGCCGGCTGGGTGACCAGCGGATCGCCCGCGCCGGCGCTCAACAAGAATATCGGCCTGTGCTATTTGCCGGTGGCGGAGAGCAGACCCGGCCGCGCCATCGAAGTCGTGATTCGCAGCCAGCCGGTGGCTGCGGTGACGGTGGAGACACCATTCTACAAACGAGCCAAATAATGTATCCCGACGACTACCGCTACACCAAAGAACACGAGTGGGTGCACGTGACAGGCGACACGGGCACCATCGGCATCACCGATCATGCGCAGCACGAGCTCGGCGACATCGTCTACGTGGATTTCAAGTACGGCCGCGAAACCCTGAAGCCCGGCACGCGGGTCGAGCAGGGAAAGACCATCGGTTCGGTGGAGTCGGTGAAGGCCGTGTCGGACATCTATTCGCCGGTATCGGGCGAAGTGACTGAAACCAACCAGGCGCTGGCCGAGACGCCGGAGAAGCTGAATGCGGACCCGCACGGCGAAGCGTGGCTGGTAAAGATCCGGCTGAGCGATCCCGGCGAGATGGCGAATCTGCTCTCGGCCGCCGATTATCAAAGTTATATAGGAGCCGAAAAATAAGGTATCTTCCGAAGTCCGACAGCGAGCGCCACGAGATGCTGGCGGCTTGCGGCGTGGAAAGCCCCGAAGAACTGTTCGCCCACCTTCCGGAGGCGGTGCGGCTGCAGAGGCCGCTCCAGCTTCCCGACGGCGTATCCGAATACGAGATCGTGGATTATTTCCGGCGCCGCGGGGAGGCCAATGCCAACGGCTACGCCTCGTTCCTGGGCGCGGGCGTCTACGCGCACTACCGTCCGGTGCTGGTGGACACGGTGGTTTCGCGCGGCGAGTTTCTGACGTCGTACACGCCGTACCAGGCGGAGATCTCGCAGGGCACGCTCACCACTATCTTCGAATTCCAGACCATGATCTGCCAGCTCACGGGCATGGACCTGGCGAACGCGTCGATGTACGACGGCTCGACGGCGCTGGCGGAGGCGGCCCTGATGGCGGCAAGGCTGACCAGCCGGGGCGGGCTGCTGGTGTCGCGCGCGGTGCATCCCGAATATCGCGCGGTGCTGCGGACCTATGCCAAGAACCAGGGCATGCCGGTAACCGAATTCGGCTACGATCCGGAGACCGGCGGCGCGGACCTGGCCGACCTGGAGCGCAAGCTGAACGATCTGACCGCGGCGGTGATCGTGCAGTCGCCCAACTTCTTCGGCGTGGTGGAGAACGTCGATCGGGCGGCGGCGCTGGCGCGGGCGCGCGGGGCGCTGCTGGTGATGGGCTTCACGGAAGCCGTGTCGCTGGGGATCCTGGCGCCGCCGGACGCTGACATCATCGCCGGAGAGCTGCAATCGTTCGCCATCTCGCCGAGTTACGGCGGGCCTTACGCGGGGATCATCGCCACGCGCGACCGTTTCGCCCGCCAGATGCCCGGGCGGCTGGTGGGCGAGACGACGGACACGCACGGCAATCGCGCGTTCTGCCTGACGCTGGCCACGCGCGAGCAGCACATCCGGCGCGAGAAGGCGACTTCGAATATCTGCACGAACCAGGCGCTGATCGCGCTGATGGCCACCGTGTTCATGAGCGTCTACGGGAAACAGGGCCTGCGAGAGCTCGCCGAACAGAACCTGGCCAAGGCGCATTACCTGGCTGGCAAGCTCCAGCCGCGGTTTGCGGGGCCCTTCTTCAACGAATTCGTAGTGCGGGCGCCGGAGGACCTCAACCGGGCGCTGCTGGAAAGGAAGATCATCGGCGGGCTGCCGCTGGGCCGGTTCTATCCGGAACTGGCGGATACGATGCTGTTGTGCGCCACCGAAATGTCGCGGCGGGCGGACATGGACAGACTGGCGGAGGTGGCATCCAGCCATGTCCATTAAAAAGGTACGCTCGCATCTCTCGGTCAACGAAGCGCTGCTGTTCGAGCGCAGCTCGCCGGGCAAGAAGGCCTATCAACTGCCGGCGCTGGACGTGCCGCCGGTGGATGCCGGCGCGGCCCTGGGCGCGGAGAACGTGCGCGCGGAGATTCCGGGCTTTCCGGAGGTCAGCGAAGTGGAAGCCATCCGGCATTTCACGCGGCTTTCCACGTGGAACTACGCCATCGACCACGGCATGTATCCGCTGGGCTCGTGCACCATGAAGTACAATCCGCGGGTGAACGAACTGGTGGCGCGCACGGAAGGCCTGGCCTGGGCGCATCCGTACCAGCCGGAATCGCTGTCGCAGGGCGCGCTGGGGGTGATGGCGGACCTCGAATCCGCGCTGCTGGAGATCACCGGCATGGACGCGGTCACCCTGCAGCCGGCGGCGGGGGCGCACGGCGAATTGACGGGCATTCTGCTGATCCGGGCGCTGCTCGAACGGCAAGGCAATCCGCGGAAGAAGATTCTGATTCCCGATTCGGCGCACGGCACCAATCCCGCGACCGCGGCGATTGCCGGGTACGTAGTCGAGAACATACGCTCGGATGAGCACGGGCTTTTGGACCTGTGCGCGCTCGAAAGGTGCGTCAGCGAAGATGTGGCCGGATTGATGGTGACCAATCCCAACACACTGGGCGTTTTCGAATCGCGCATCATGGAGGCGGCGGAGATCCTGCACCGCAAAGGCGCGCTGTTGTACATGGACGGCGCCAACATGAACGCGCTGGTGGGCATCGCGCGGCCGGGCGATTTCGGCGTGGACGTGATGCACCTGAACCTGCACAAGACGTTCTCGACACCGCACGGCGGAGGCGGACCGGGCGGCGGTCCGGTGGCGGTGAAGGCGCACCTGGAGCCGTTCCTGCCGGTGCCGCGGCTGAAACGCGCGGGCGGGCAATGGACGCTCGATTACGACCGCCCGCAATCGATCGGCAAGGTGAAAGCGTTCTACGGCAACTTCGGCGTGCTGGTGCGGGCGCTGGCTTACATCCTGGCACACGGCGGCAACGGACTGCGGGCCGCCACCATGGACGCGGTGCTCAACGCCAACTATATCCGCAGGAAGCTGGAACCGTACTTCGATCTGCCGTACGCGCTGCCCAACATGCACGAAGTGGTGTTCAGCGACGAGCGGCAGGCGCGCGCCGGGGTGCGCACGGGGGATATCGCCAAGCGGCTGATCGATTACGGATTCCATCCCTACACGGTCAGCTTTCCGCTGATCGTGCGCGGCGCGCTGATGATCGAGCCGACGGAGACGGAAGGCAAGCGCGAGCTGGACCTGTTCATCGACGCCATGATCTCGATCGCCAAGGAGGTCGAGAGCGAGCCGGAAACGGTCAAAAGCGCGCCGCACGCCACGCGCACCAGCCGGGTGGATGAAGTGAAAGCCGCGCGCAAGCCGGTGCTGAAATGGACACCCGCCTAGCGTTCCTGCTGGCCCTGGTCCTGCTGCTGCGGCTCCCTTTTTTAAACCAGGCGATCCAAGGCGATGACGTTTATTACCTGGCCGCCGCGGAACATGCGCAGATCGATCCACTGCATCCCAACCACGTCGCGTATGTGTTTCTGGGCGACCGGGTGGATCTGCGCGGCTTTCCGCATCCGCCGCTGAACGCCTGGTTTCTGGCGCTGCTGCTGGCGGCCCTGGGCGACATACACGAAGTGCCGTTCCACGCCGCGTACATGCTGTTCTCGCTGGTAGCGGTGTGGGCCATGTGGTCGCTGGCCAAGCGATATTCGCCGCATCCGGTGTGGGCGACGCTGCTGTTTCTGGCGGTGCCGGCATTCGTGATCAACGGCAATTCGCTGGAGTCCGACCTGCCGTTTTTGGCCTGCTGGATGGCGGCGGTTGCCTGTTTTGTGGCGGGGCGCTGGATTCCGGCGGCGATCGCGATGGTGCTGGCGGCGCTCAGCGCCTTTCAGGCGGTATTTCTGACGCCCATCCTGGCGGTGTACGTGTGGATCTATCGGCGTCGGGACCGCACGACATGGCTGCTGACGCTGGTTGCGCCGGTGACCATCGTCATCTTCGAGCTGTTCGAACGCTGGTCGTCGGGGACCCTGCCGGTAGCTGTATCGGCAGGGTATATGAGCAGCTACGGGTTGCAGACGCTGGCGAACAAGGCGCGCAACGTGGCGGCGCTGGCGGTGCACGCTTGTTTCATGGTTTTTCCCGCGCTGCTGCCGGGCGCGGTGCTGGCGGCCTGGCGGAAGCGCGACCGCGACACCGCATTCCTGGCTGCGTGGATCGCGCTGTTTTTCGGCGGGGCGGCGATTCTATTCTTCGCCGGATCGGCGCGCTATTTGCTGCCGATGGCGGCTCCGCTGGCGTTGCTGGTCTCGCGCCTGCGGCCGCGCTGGCTGGCGGCCGGGTTCGCCGCCCAGATGGCGCTGAGCCTGGCGCTGGCCACCGTGAATTACCAGCATTGGGACGCGTATCGCCGCTTCGCGCGTCAGATTCGCCGGCTCACCGCGGGCCATCGCGTGTACATCGACGGCGAGTGGGGGCTGCGGTATTATCTCGAAGCCGATGGCGGCGTGCCGTTGGAACGCACGCAGGTGCTGCGGGCCGGCGATATCGTGGTCACCAGCCGGCTGGCGTATCCGGTGCCGTTGAACGCGCCTACGGCGACCATCGCGCAGCGCACCGTGCGCGCCTGGCTGCCGCTGCAACTGATCGGCCTGGAGGCGCACTCGGGGTATTCGACCGCTTCCAAGGGGCTGCGTCCGTTCGACGTTACCAGCGCGCCGATCGACATCATACAGGCGGCGGTGGTGCTGGACAGGCAACCGACGCTGGCGTACCTGCCGATGGGCGCGCCGGAAGCGCCGGCGCAGATCGTCAGCGGGCTTTACGACGTCGAAAACGGGGCGTGGCGGTGGATGTCGGGAACCGCGGTGGTGCTGCTGAAGAGCCCGGTACAGGCCATGCCGGTGGAAGCGGCTTTCACGATTCCGGACGCGGCGCCGGCGCGGCACGTCGCGCTGCTGCTGGACGGGCGCAGCATTGCGGAAGCGACCTATATGGGGCCCGGCTCATACGTTCTGAAGTCGCCGCCCGAATCGCCGGCGGGCGCGTCGGCTACGGTGACGGTGACCCTGGACCGGACGTTCTCGGTGCCGGGGGATCATCGGGAACTGGGGGTGGTGGTGTCGGCGATCGGGTTTAAGGAATAATGAACGGATATGACCAAACTGCATAAGACCGCGCTGTTGGCCGCGGCCGTCCTCCTCCTGGCGGCCGGCGTGCTCATCGGCGCCAACGCTTTCGGCACACCGCACACGGTTCTGCACATCATCACGGTCCAGTGGAAGCCGGACGCCACGGCCGCACAGAAGGAAGCCGCCATCGAAGGCGTCAAAAAGATGGCCGGTGAGGTTCCGGGCGTCAAGAACGTGTGGCTGAAGACGCTCAAGGTACAGCCAGCCGGTTATAGCAATGTCCTGGTGATGGAGTTTGCGGACGAAGCCGCGTTCAAGAGTTACACAGACAGTCCGGCGCACCGGGAGTGGGAGAAGCTCTACCTGCCGGTGCGCGCGGAGAGCCGCACGCACGACGTGACCAACTGAGGAGGCGGTCGATGTACCGGACGGCGGCCCTGGCGCTGGTTTGGGCGGCGTGCGCCGCTTCCTGCGGGGCGCAGAGCGCGGAGATCGGCATCGCCGCCGGATACGGCGATTATCGGAACGGCAGCGTGCTGTCGGCCGACGGCACGGCCAAGGCGGGATTCAAGAACCGGTTCGTGGTCAGCGCGGCGATCACCGAGGATCAGAGCGACCACATTTCGGGCGAGTTCCGCTATCTTTACCAGGACGGCGATCCGTTCCTGCGCGCCGGCGGCGTCGAGACGCGGCTGCAGGGGCAGTCGCACGCCTTTTCCTACGACGTGCTGGTGCATTTCAAGCCGCGGCGGAGCCGGATTCGTCCGTATGTGACGGCGGGGGTGGGAGCCAAACTGTACATCATTCGCGGCCCCGGCAACCCGGACCAGCCGCTGACGGATATCGCCACCCTGACCACCAGGGACGATCCGAAGCTGCTGGTGGTGGGAGGAGCGGGGGTGAAGATACGGGTCCAGCCGCACACCACCGTGCGCGTCGATTTCCTGGATTATATGACGCCGTTTCCCAAGACGCAGATACAACCGGCACCGGGGGCGACGCCGCGCGGTATTTTCCACCAGTTCACGCCCATGGTGGGGATCAGCTACGTATTCTGAGGCACAATTCCGCCTGGCGCTTTCTCGCCGCGCCCGCGTTTCTACATCCCATCCGCTGGCTGCAAGAGGTCCATGCCGCCTGGCCGCCGTCCATCGGCCGGCGCGGAACATTTTCGCGAGCCATTAAGGCCCAAACGGGTGCGAGGGCGGGAAATTCAGGCGGCGCAGGAGGTCCTGAAAGCGCGGGTCCGCGCGAACCGGGTCCCACGAGCGCGTTGCATTCAACTGGACCATCCGCCAGTCGTGCTGCTGGTAGGATTTCTCCAGCCAGGCACAGGCCTGGCCGGCATCGCCGAGACGGGCATATGCCCGCGCGATCTGGAAGGGAGCGTTGCGGCGTGTTGCCTCCGACAGGCGTGACTCCCAGTAACCTCGCGCGCCCGATTGCCGGTAAGCGCGTTCCAGCCCAGCTAGTTTCTCGGGAGGCGCTCCTGCTTTTTGCGCCTCTCGGATGGCTTCTACGTACATCTCCTTTTCTTCGTAGATCCCGCTCAGGAACTCGTGTGCTCTCGGATCGTTGGGCTCCAGTTCGGTGGTGCGCCGGAATTGGCTGATGGCCCGTTCGTCCTGGCGCGCCTGAAAACAGATGTCGCCCAACGCGAGATTGGCGGAAACAGAGAGGGGGTCCCGATCGACCGCGAGTTGCGCCTGCATAAGCGCCTCGGGGAAGCGGCCCATGCCGCCCAAGAACCAGGCATACTCGAAGCGGGCCTCATTGAGACTTGGATCGAGCGCGATGGCCTTCTGAAATTCCCGATCCGCCTGCGGCCAATCCCAACGGTAGTAGAACGCGCTCGCGGCTAGAGCGTAACGCACCTCGGCAACCCCGTCATCGACCGAGAGCGCTGTGTTGAGTGCGGCGCTGAACCGGGGGAGCGCCTCCTGGGGCGCTAAACCGCCCTGGATCCAAAGCCAGCCGTACGAGGTGGCGAGCCCCGCATAAGCCGGAGCCCAATCGGGAGCGGCCTCGGCCGCCTTCTGAAAGTACTCAATTGCCTTTCGAAAGTCGTCGGGCGTCCACTTGTAATAATGATATCGGCCCTTCAGGTACAGCGCGTATGCCTCAGGATTGACCGATCGCGCCGTGGCCAAGCGGCGGGACTCGCCCGGGGAAAGCGCCACTTTGATCTCCCGCGCCACGTCCTGGGATACCTCGCTTTGCAGGCTAAGCACGTCTCGGGAATCCCGCTCGTAGCTCTCCGCCCACAGGTGACGGTCGGTTTTCCCCTGCAACAGTTGTACGGTGATGCGAACGCGGCCGCCGGAATGCTGCACCGTGCCTTCGACAACGGCATCCACGTTCAACTCGCGGGCAATCTCCGGCAGCGGCTTCCTGGATCCTTTGAAGCGCATGACGGACTGCCGCGAGATGACGCGCAGGGCGCCGATCTTGCCCAAGTCCGTGATCAACGCGTCGGTCATGCCGTCGGCGAAGTATTCCTGCTCGGGATCGCGGGAGAGATTCGCCAGAGGCAGCACGGCAATGGATTCGATCTTGGGAACAGGCAACGCGCGCCGCAGAATGCGGTCGCGCAGGCCGCCGGCGTTCACGGCGAACAGGATCGCCAAGGCGCCCACCATGGCTGCCGCCACCATTGCCAGCCGCTTCCGCAGCGCTGCCCCGCGAGCCTCGCCTTCGCCTCGCCGGTCAAGGACGGGCGCAACTTCAACCGCCGAGGACACCGGCTCGACTAAGCTTTCCACCGGCGCGGCAAAACGGTAACCCCGGCGGGGCAGCGTCTCGATATAGCCCGCCGATTCGGAACCGTCCTCCAGAACCTCACGGAGTTTCCTGACCGCGTGGTTCAGACTGTCGTCGAACTCAACAAAGGTGCCCGTCGACCAAAGCCTGGCTCGCAACTCTTCGCGCGTGACGATTTCGCCGGGCCGTTCCAGCAAGGCCTTGAGCACTTCAAAAGCCTTCGGCGGGAGGGTAACCTTCTGCCCGTCTTCGTAGAGTTCGCCCGAGGTCAAGTCCAACTCGAAGCTGCCAAAGCGCATTCGAGGGCTCGGCGGTGCAGGGGCGGGCACTGTCAGTCTTGCACCTCGTACCGAGTATAACTCTGTGAGCAGATTGCGACGTCCTGGCTGCCCGCCGCGCTGGGCATTTCTCTTCCCGCGGGCCGTTCATAGACAATTCATGCAATGATCAGGCGCCCTTCATTGCCGGCAGGGGCCAATATCCCGACGCTGGCGAATGGAGGCAAGTATGAAGCGGATCAGCATTCTGGCATTGATTCTTGGCGCGTGTTTCGCGTCGGCATGGGCGCAGCAAGATGCGGGGAAGCCGCGTTCCGGCAAGCACCCGCTCCTCCGGCATCGGATTGTGAACGGGATGGCGAAGGCTCCCGGGGCGGCAGCGGCTGCGAACTTGAAAACCTGGGACCTCGGCCACTACCCTGGCGGAACTTGGGCACAATTGGGGGACATCAACGATTTTGGCGTCGCGGTGGGCATAGGCGATGTCCTCGACGGCTTCACACACACTCTGTCGGTTCCCGTGTTTGGGCCACACGCCGGCAAGTGGACTGACCTTGGAACCTTGGGTGGAACCAGCAGCGGGGGGGAGGATGGCGAGCCGGTCAACCGCATCTCAAACACCGGGCTAATCGTGGGTCACTCCGCCACTGCGGAGGGCCATGTGCACGCCTTCGCATGGACCGAAAAGTCCGGAATGGTCGATCTGGGGACGCTCGTGGACATCGGCTATCCGGACTATAACTCCAGCTATGCTGTCGGAACGAACAAACTGGGAACGCTGATCGTGGGATGGAGCGGTGTTGAGGTGAGTTGTCGCGCGTCGAATTGTCGGTCTGTACGTCATGGACGCGACCAAAAGCGATTTGGCGATGAGCGTGTGTAGGCGACCGGAAACATTTCGCCGTGCGTGACGGCAGGGGAGTGTCAGCGGATCGCACCCAGTTTTGTCCGGGAGATAGGGTCCTATGTAACGTTCGGCTCATTCACTTCACTATACAAGCGACGAAGTCGTCCGAGCGCCGCGGCGTAGGATACTCCGGGCATTTTCGGGCATTTGGGGGGACCATGGATGCTCGTATAGAGTTGGTGCTCAAAGCATTGTCCCCGGACAGCCGTTACAAGGTGCGACCGGCCCAGCAAGCGGCAATGGCCGGGCTATCGGTTTCCCGGTTTTATGATCTGTTTCGTGAAGCGACGGGTACGGCACCGGCCCGATATCTTCGCAGGTGCCGCTTTGAGAAAGCCGAGGAGTTGCTTCGGACCACCAATATGAGCATCAAAGAGATCGCCAACCACACGGGGATTCTCGATTGCAGCCATTTTGTCCGTGATTTCGCCAAGTCTTATGGGATGTCACCGAGGGCTTATCGGCGCGCACTTCGGGGGCGGCGGAATACCATCGAATGTCGCCAGTCTTAACAGATTTGTAATGTTCCGATTAATCGGAAGTTTCGCCAATAAATAATCAATGGACATGATGCTCGATAGTGTAGACTACCAGGGAAGAGGGTTATGCGCCAGGCAAAGATTGCAGGGCATTCTGGAACGAGAGACGTCTACCGCATCATGGCCTACAGGTACGTGAGTGGGATGTTTCGCTGGGTTATAGTCGCTCGATTCATGACGAATGCGACATCCCATTCGCCGTCACGCCTCAAATCGCGTACGGTCTGATTCGATTCGCCGCTGCTCAAGACGAAGAAAGGACATACTCGCAATGCATGGATTCGACACACGTGGCAGTGCTGTTCCAGATGGGATTCTGGCTCCTGAAGGACGCTTCGGGCGCTTATTGCCCGCGCTGGACGCGCGGCAACCTACCGGTGAGGCGCTCGCTGACACTATGGGGGCCGCAGGCGGGCCGATGGATTTGGGATCCGCCACACACGACAGCCTTCTTCCGGCCGGATTTACCTTCTTGGCCCAGTTCTTAGACCACGACCTCGATTTCGACCCGACTTCGAGCCTGGAGCGCCAGGCCGATCCGAACGCCATCAGCAATTTCCGTACTCCGGCGCTGGATCTCGACAATGTGTACGCTTCCGGTCCCTCGGCCACGCCGCACATTTACGACAGCATGTCCGGCGGCGAAAAACTGTTGGTCAATGGCAGCGACCTGGCCCGGAACTCCCAGGGAACGGCGCTCATCGGTGATCCGCGCAACGACGAAAACATGATCCTGTCGCAGCTCGAGCTCGCATTCATGAAGTGCCACAACGCCATCGTCGATGGGCTCAAGGCTGGAACGTTCCAAGACGCCTTTGGCGCTCCCGCCGCGACGAACGAGGATACGAGCGGGGGCGAAAGCACCGTTTTCCTCGCGGCCCAGCAGTTGCTGCGCTGGCACTATCAGTGGATGGTCATCCACGAGTTTTTGCCGCTGATGTGCGGACCGGCTGTTGTCAACGATATTCTGACCAACGGGCCTTCCTTCTTTGAGCCCTCCAAGAAGCATGAACCTTATATCCCAGTCGAGTTCAGTGTCGCCGCCTACCGTTTCGGTCACGCCACCATTCGCGCAAACTATAACGTAAACGCCGCGCACCCGTCGGTGCCCTTGTTCCCGACCAATCCTGCGGCGCCCACGACGCCTCGAACCGATTTGCGCGGCGGCCCGGTCGACCCATCGTTCGCGGTCCATTGGGCCAACTTCTTCGATCGCGACCCGACCAGCCCGGCGCAGAAGGCCAAGCGCATCGAACCGTTATTGAACACCTTGCTGCTCGATCTGCCGAATAGCGTCATACCGGCAAGCGTCGTCGTACCGCTTCGCTCGCTCGCTAGCCGAAATCTGCTACGGAGTGAGGCCTTGATGGTCCCGTCGGGTCAGGACGTGGCCCGCGCGCTTGGCGTCGCACACCCCCTTGACGCAGCCGGCCTCCGCGCCGTGGCCTCCACCTGCGGCGGTAAGACCCTGCCGCTGACCGACGAACAGCTACGCGACTGTTACTTGTGGTATTACTTGCTTGCCGAGTCCTTCCAGGAGTATTCCGGCAACCGTTTGGGGACCGCTGGTGCGCGGATCGTCGCTGAAGTCTTCCTGGGGGTGATCGATGCGGACAGCCTCTCCTACCGGAACATGTTTCCCAAATGGACGCCGACATTGCCGGCGGTCGTTCCAGGGACCTTTACCATTGTTGACATCTTGAATCTGGCAGGCGTGTAATCTGCGGGCCTAAGGTTTTCGGTGCGGCCAGCCAAACCGCCATTGCGATGTATGCCGAAGCGCCGCGTGCATGGATGAGGCGTCAACGCCTGGAGACTGCTCCCCAGCCCGTGCACTGCCTCCGGGAGGCCGACCCGCCGCGGCAACGTAGCGGCGATTCTTGATGAAATTCTTGTACAGCTCCCGCTCCCGGAATATCTGAGACATGGGGACCAGGGCGATTACCCCCTTAACTTCGTGTCTCACGCCAGGGGTTCGCTTCCCGCCGCCTCGGATTACCCATACACTCTCCCCTTTAGCATCAACGACCGGGGGTGAAATCACAGGTGCAGTTGAGTCGGAGGACTACGCCACCTGGCTTCCACCGTACTGGAAACCACTCGACCCGACAAGACAAACCTATTCCCGGCCGATTCGGCTTGCGCTTCCGGAGGGCTATTCCGGCGGCTACGCGGACGGCATCAACGAATTAGGCGACATGACCGGCGAATGTTGGGGCGACGCCGGCGATCAGGCTCTACAATGGACGACCAAGAATCCGGCTTTCTCACAGGTGATCGGTTCTCCCACGGATGCCTGGAGCTGGTCTTTCAGCGTGAACAACTTCAGAATCGCCGTGCTCTCGTACGGGGACGAAAATTGCGGCTCCTGCGGAAGGGCGGTACAACTTCGCTGACGGGAGAGGGGCCGTTCATAAACAATTCATGCAATGATCAGACGCCCTTCATTGCAAGTATGAAGCGGATCAGCATTCTGGCATTGATTCTTGGCGCGTGTTTCGCGTCGGCATGGGCGCAGCAAAATGCGGGCACACCGCGTTCCGGCAAGCACCCGCTCCTCCGGCATCGGATTGTGAACGGGATGGCGGAGGCGCCCGGGGCGGCAGCGGCTGCTAAGTTGAAAACCTGGGACCTCGGCCACTACTCTGGCGGCACCTGGGCCGACTTGGGGGACATCAACGATTTTGGTGTCGCGGTCGGCATGGGCGACTTGCCGGATGGCTCCACTCACACTCTGGCCGTTCCTCTGTTTGGGCCAAACGCTCTCAAGTGGATCGACCTTGGCACGTTGGGCGGGACGCAGCCCACGGGTTGGGAAGAGTCGATCGCCGGCATATCAGACACCGGAGTCGTCGTGGGCCATTCCACCACCGCGGAGGGCCATGTACACGGCTTCGTATGGACTGAAAAGACCGGGATGATCGATTTGGGAACCCTCGCGGATACCGGCAATATGGCCTACAACTCCAGCTACGCCTCGCGGATTAACAAATCGGGAACTCTCATCACAGGCTGGAGCGGAGTCGAGCAGAGTTGCATCAACTGTGCTCCTACTCTACCCGTGGTCTGGACAGCCTCCGTCGGGTGGAAGAACGGAGCGCCTGTCACCAAATGGAGAATCCAGCAACTCGACACCGCGGATCTCGATAAGATCACCAACTGGTTCGCCTGGAGCGTCAACGATTTCGGACAGATCGTGGGCGAGGGCAACGGCCCTCAGGGGGATTATGTCGGTGTGCTCTGGACCCCTGCTTCGACGGGAAAGGGCTGGAAGGTGAGTCAGCTTCCGGCAACCTCCGAGTACCCTCTCCCCGAACCCTTCAATATCAACGACCGGGGAGAGATCGCAGGCGACATTGAACCAGCCGACTTCAGCGTCTGGATCCCGGCGTATTGGAAACCGCTCGATCCTCTCAGGCAGACTTATAGCGCTCCCATCGTGCTAAGGCTTCCGAAGGGATTCTCGAGCGGCTACGCCGACGGCATCAATGAATTAGGCGATATGACCGGCGAATGCTGGGGCGCCGCCGGCGATCAGGCGGTGCAATGGACTACCCAGAATCCGACTTTCTCACAAGTTATCGGCTCTCCCGCGGATGCCTGGAGTTGGTCTTTTGGGGTGAGCAACTTCAGAATCGCCGTGCTCTCTTACGGGGACGCGAGTTGCGACTCCTGTGGAAGGGCGGTGCAACTCCGCTGACGAAGAGCAGCAACGCCGTTTCCCAAAACGCAGATCCAACCGGCGCTAGGGGCCACGCCACGCGGTATTTTCCACTCACGCCTATGGCAGGGATCAGCTACGTATTCTGAGGCGCGATTCCGCCGCTTGGCCCCGCTTTACTACAGATCGGCGAACCCAATCTTGACACTTTAGTACAGATTTCGCATCCTATAGATGAGACTATCCGTCAGGAGAATCCATGGGTACGCCTGCAAGTACGATCGAAACCTTTGCGAATCAGGAATATAAGTGGGGTTTCGTCACTCAGATCGACGCCGATACGGTGCCGCCGGGGCTGAACGAAGATGTCGTCCGGCTGATTTCTCAGAAAAAAAACGAGCCGGAGTTCCTGCTCGAGTGGCGCCTGAAGGCTTATCGCCACTGGCTAACCATGGAAGAGCCGAAATGGGCCAACATCCACTATCCGCCGATTGATTACCAGGCGATCAGCTATTACGCCGCTCCCAAGACCAACATCAGTAAGCCAAAGAGCCTCGACGAGGTGGATCCGGAGCTGCTGCGCACCTATGAAAAGCTGGGGATTCCGCTGCAGGAGCGGGAACTGCTGGCGGGCGTGGCGGTGGACGCGGTGTTCGACAGCGTTTCGGTGGCCACCACATTCAAGGAGAAGCTGGGCGAACTGGGAATCATCTTCTGTTCGTTTTCCGAAGCCGTGCACGAGCACCCGGAGCTGGTGAAGAAGTACCTGGGCACGGTGGTGCCGTCGTCGGACAACTTCTTCGCGGCGCTGAATTCGGCGGTGTTCAGCGATGGATCCTTCTGTTACGTCCCCAAAGGGGTGCGCTGCCCGATGGAGCTGTCCACCTATTTCCGCATCAACGCCAAGAACACCGGCCAATTCGAGCGGACGCTGATTATCGCCGACGAAGGCGCATACGTATCGTATCTGGAAGGCTGCACGGCGCCCATGCGGGACACCAACCAACTGCATGCGGCGGTGGTGGAACTGATCGCGCTGGACAACGCGCAGATCAAATACTCGACGGTGCAGAACTGGTATCCGGGCGATAAAGAGGGCAAGGGCGGCATCTACAATTTCGTGACCAAGCGGGGCGCCTGCCGGGGCGTCAATTCCAAGATCTCGTGGACCCAGGTCGAAACCGGCTCGGCCATCACCTGGAAATATCCGAGCTGCCTCCTGATCGGCGATAATTCGGTCGGCGAATTCTATTCCGTGGCGCTCACCAATCATTTCCAGCAGGCCGATACGGGGACCAAGATGATCCACATCGGCAAGAACACCACCAGCACGATCGTGTCGAAGGGCATCTCGGCGGGACGGGGACAGAATACGTATCGCGGCGCGGTCCGGATTCTGCGGGGCGCCCAGAACGCCCGCAACTACTCGCAATGCGACTCCATGCTGCTGGGCGACAAGTGCGGCGCGCACACGTTTCCGTACCTGGAAGTGAAGAATACTTCGTCGCAGGTGGAGCACGAGGCTTCCACCTCCAAGATCGGCGAAGACCAGATTTTCTACTGCCGGCAGCGGGGGATCTCGACCGAAGACGCGGTGTCGATGATCGTGCACGGCTTCTGCAAGGAAGTGTTCCGGGAGCTGCCCATGGAGTTCGCCGTGGAAGCCCAGAAGCTGCTGGGAGTCAGTCTCGAAGGAAGTGTCGGATAAGTTCACCATGTCATTACTCGAAATCAAGAATCTGCACGCTACGGTTGCCGGGCGGGAAATCCTGAAAGGCATCGATCTGACGATCGGGGCCGGTGAAGTCCACGCCATCATGGGACCCAACGGTTCTGGTAAGAGCACGCTGGCCCAGGTGCTCTCGGGCCGGGACCTTTACCAGGTGACCGGAGGCCAGGTCACATACGACGGGAAGGACCTGCTCGAAATGTCGCCGGAAGATCGCGCGCGGGAAGGCATATTCATGGCGTTTCAATACCCGGTGGAGATTCCGGGGGTCAGCAATCTTTACTTCCTGAAAGCGGCGCTGAACACCGTCCGCAAGCACCAGGGGCTGGCCGATCTGGACGCCATGGATTTCCTGGCGCTGGTGCGGGAGAAGATGGCGCTGATGGAGATGGACGAAAGCCTGCTGAACCGCGCGGTGAACACGGGCTTCTCGGGCGGGGAAAAGAAGCGCAACGAGATCTTTCAGATGGCGGTGCTGGAGCCCAGGCTGGCGATCCTCGACGAGACGGATTCGGGGCTGGACATCGACGCCCTGAAGATCGTGGCCAACGGCGTGAATTCGCTACGCAGCCCGCAGCGCGCCATGATCGTGGTGACGCACTACCAGCGGCTGTTGAACTACATCGTGCCGGACTTCGTCCACGTGCTGGCGGAGGGCCGCATCGTGAAATCGGGCGGCAAGGAACTGGCGCTGGAGCTGGAAGAGTCCGGTTACGCGGAGATGGTGGAAGCATGATTGAGCGCATCCGCGAGGAAGCCCGCCAGCGATTCAGCGAGCTGGGCTTTCCCACCACGCACAACGAGGACTGGCGATTCACGAGCGTGGCGCCGATCGCGCGCACCACGTTCGAGCCTGGCGGATCGCTGCCCACGGCGGCGGCGCCGGCAGCCGGAGTGCGGATCGCAAAGCTTTCCGAAGCGTCCGTGGAGCCGTACCTGGCGCGCTACGCCAGCTTCCAGGACAACGCCTTCGTGGCGCTGAACACGGCCAATTTCGCAGACGGCCTGTTCATCCACATTGCCAAAGACGCCATCGTGGACGAGCCGATTCGCATCGCGGTGCGCTCGTCCGCCAACGGACATCCGACGGTTTCCCATCCGCGCATTTTGATCGTGGCGGAGGCGGGTAGCCAGGCCACGATTCTCGAAACCTACGAGGGCCAGGGCGGCACCTACTTCACCAACCCGGTAACGGAGCTGATAGCGGGGGACAACGCGGTGATCGATCACTACAAGGTCCAGACCGAAAGCGATCGCGCATATCACGTCTCCACGCTGCAGGTGCAACTGGGCCGGGACACGAACTTCCGTTCGCACTCGATCTCTCTGGGCGGAGCACTGGTCCGCAACGACGTCAACGCGGTGCTCTCCAAGGGATCGGAATGCACGCTGAACGGCCTGTACCTGGTGGGCGGCGAGCAGCATATCGACAACCACACGGCCATCGACCACGCGCAGCCGAACGCGGCCAGCCACGAGCTGTACAAGGGCATCCTGGAGGGCAAATCGCGGGCGGTGTTTAACGGCAAGATCCTGGTCCGCAAAGACGCGCAGAAGACCGACGCCAAGCAGACCAACAAGAACCTGGTCCTTTCCGAAGATGCCGTCATCAACACCAAGCCGGAGTTGCAGATCCTGGCCGACGACGTGCGGTGCACACATGGCGCGACGATCGGCCAGTTGGACCCGGAAGGAATCTTCTATCTGCAATCGCGGGGGATCGGACGGGCGGAGGCCCGCGATCTGCTGATCTACGCGTTTGCACGAGACATCGTGGACCGCGTGAAAGTCGCGCCGCTGCGCGATCGGCTGGAGAAGCTGTTGCTGGAGAAACTCCATGGCAGTCGCCACTAAGGCATGGCCCGACCAAACCACCATTGAAGCCTTCCCGGTTCTGAACCAGCGGGTGCACGGCAAGCGGCTGGTCTACCTGGATAACGCCGCCACGACGCAAAAGCCGCAGCGCGTCATCGACGCCATGAACCAGTTCTACCAGGCGGACAATTCCAACATCCACCGCGGGGTGCACGAGCTGAGCGAGCGCTCCACGCGCCATTACGAAGAGGCGCGGGTGAAGGCGCAGCGGTTCATCAACGCTCCGGACTGGCGGGAGATCGTGTTCGTGCGGGGGGTCACGGAAGGGATCAACCTGGTGGCTTACACGTTCGGACGGCGGCACGTGCAGGCGGGCGACGAGATCGTGATCTCGGCCATGGAACACCACTCCAATATTGTGCCGTGGCAGATCCTGTGCGAGGAGAAGCAGGCGGTCCTGCGCGTGGCGCCGATCAACCAGCGGGGCGAGCTGCTGCTGGACGAATTCGAGAAGCTGCTCAATCCGCGCACGAAACTGGTCTCGGTGGTGCATGTGTCGAACGCCCTGGGAACGGTCAATCCGGTGGCGGAGATCACCGGCATCGCGCACCGGCACGGCGTGCCGGTGTTTATCGACGGCGCCCAGGCGGTGGCGCACATGCAGGTGGACGTGCAGGCGCTCGATTGCGATTTCTATTCGCTTTCCGGCCACAAGATGTTCGGACCCACGGGGATCGGGGTGCTGTACGGCAAGACCGAGTGGCTGAACAAGATGCCGCCTTACCAGGGCGGCGGCGACATGATCCGCTCGGTGACTTTCGCCAAGACCACTTACAACGACCTGCCGTACAAGTTCGAGGCCGGCACGCCCAACATCGCGGGCACCATCGGATTGGGCGCGGCCATCGACTACATCAACGAGATCGGACTGGATCACATCGCGGCGTACGAACACGGGCTGCTGGCCTACGCCACGGAGCAACTGGAGCGGATTCCGGGCCTCCGCATCATCGGCACGGCGCGGGAAAAGGCCGGCGTGCTGTCGTTCGTGCTGGAGGGCGTCCACCCGCACGACGTGGGCACGATTCTGGACCGGGAAGGCGTGGCGGTGCGCACGGGCCACCACTGCGCGCAGCCGGTGCTGGAGTGGTTCGGCGTCCCGGCCACCACGCGGGCGTCGCTGGCCTTCTATAACACGCGCGAAGATATCGACGCGCTGATCGCGGGCCTGGGCAAGGTAAAGGAGATTTTCGGCTGATGCTCGAGGAATTTTATAACGAGCTCATCATGGATCACAACCGGAGTCCGCACAACTTCCATGAGATGCCCGACGCCACTCGAAATATAGAAGGCTACAACCCGCTTTGCGGCGACAAGTTGAAACTCTTCGTAAAACTCGATGGCGAGAAGATAGCCGATATCAGTTTTGTGGGACAGGGCTGCGCCTACTCCCAGGCGTCGGCATCGCTGATGACCGATGCCGTCAAGGGCAAAACCCGGGAAGAAGCGCTGAAACTGATGACCCGGTTTCACGACCTCATGACAACCGACCAGGCGAACGTAGCCGGCCTTGGCAAGTTGGAGGCCCTGGTCAGCGTCCGCAAGATACCGGTGCGGGTGAAGTGCGCCACGCTGGCCTGGCACACGCTCAAATCCGCGCTGACCGGCGCGAGCGAGGTGGTCTCGACGGAATGAGAGAGAAGATCATCGCCGCGCTGGGGACCGTCTTCGATCCCGAGATTCCCATGGACATCTGGAATCTGGGCCTGATCTACGAGGTGACGGTGAATGCCGCCGGCGAGGCGCGCATCAAGATGACGCTGACCGCGCCGAATTGTCCGGTAGCCGGCAGCCTGCCGGCGGAGGTGGAGCGGAAGGCGCGCGCGGTGCCGGGAGTGAAGGACGTCAAGCTGGAAGTAGTGTTCGATCCGCCGTGGGACAAGAGCCGCATGTCGAAGGAGGCCCGGATGCTGCTGGGTCTGGATGACGTGATCCCCCTGGATCGCCTGTCGCGTACACGCCCATGAAACTGAGCGCTCACGAGGAATACGGATTACGCTGCCTGTTGCGGATCGGGCTGGCCGGCCCGGAAGAGAGCCTGACGATTCCGGAGATCAGCCAGGCGGAAGCGCTCTCGCCCTCGTACGCCGCCAAGCTGCTGCGCATGCTGCGCCGCGGCGGTTTCATCAAGAGCGCGCGCGGCAAGGCCGGCGGCTATACGCTGGCGCGGCCCGCGGCGCAGATCGTGATCGGCGACGTGATCGACGGACTGGGCGGGCGCCTGTTCGAATCCAAAGACTTCTGCCACGAGCACGCGGGCCAGATCCAGGTCTGCACGCGTTCGGTGGATTGCTCGGTACGCTCGCTGTGGCACGCGGTGCAGTCGGTAGTGGACGAGGTACTGAGCAAGACAACCTTGCAGGACCTGCTGCGTACCGAAGGCGAAATGAACTCCTGGGTGAAGACGATCCCGACCCATACGCAACTTACGTTTCTGCAGTAAGTCATTCGGCCCGCAGTGCCGCCATCGGATCGATCTTGGCTGCCCGCCGCACGGGCCACACGACCGCGGCCAGGGATGCGATCGTGAGCGCGACCGCTACTCCCGCGAAGGTCACCGGATCGTGTGGGCGAACCTCAAAAAGCAAGCTTGCCATTCCCCGCGACAGCCACCACGCCGCGGCCAGGCCGGCCGCCATGCCCGCAAGCGAGCGCAGCACGGCCTGCCGCAGCAGAAGCCACGACATTCGCGCCGGCGAGGCCCCCAGCGCCAAACGAATGCCGAGTTCCGGAGTGCGCTGCGCAACCGTGTAGGTGAGCAGGCCGTAAACTCCCATCAGAGCGATGAGCAGAGCCAGGCCGGACACGGCGCCGGTCACGGCGGCGGTAAAGCGTGGCACAGCGGTCGATCGCTTGAGCGTCTGGTCCAGCGTCCCGATCGCGCCGATTGGCTGGTTGCGGTCCAGACTGCGAATCATGGCCCGTGCGGCGGGGACCAGGTCCAGCGGTTCACCCGTGGTTCGCAGCAGCAGGGTCGTCCAGGCCAGCCAGTCCTGGGTCTTCTGCGCATAGGGAATGTAAACTACAGGCCCTTCCTGCGCTTTGAGTCCCAGATGCTTGACGTCAGGAACGACGCCCGCAACGGTGATCCAGCGCGGCTCGTCTTTGAACCGCAACGTTCGTCCCAGCGGATCCGCCCCGGGCCAGTAGCGGCGGGCCATAGTTTCGTTGACGATGGCGAACGGCTGGGTACCCGCGCGATCGCCGGATGTGAACGCGCGGCCCCGGATCAGCGGGATGCCGGCAGCCCGCAGGTACCCGGCACTGATCACATGCAGTCCCGCCTGGACTGGCGGAGCCGACGGACCGCGAACCGCGCCCCCGATCACAAACTCGAAAGTGGGGTTGTTGCCTTCAAGCGGCGTGTCGCTGATCTCGGCCGCCGCGGTGATACCCGGCAGCGTCTTCGCGCGATCGAGCACCTGCTGCAAGAACGCGGTCTGCGCAGCACTGGACGGGTACCGGGCACGCGGCAAGGTCAGCGTCATGGTCAGCATATGATCGGTCCGCAACCCGGGTGCGACAGCCAACAGCCGGTTCAAGCTCCGCACCAGCAGACCGGTGCCCACCAGCAGCACCGCCGACAACGCGATCTCGACCGCTACCAACAGGCTCCGCTTTCGCTCCATGTTCCGCAGCGTGCCGCGCACGCCAGAACCGATCTGCGCGCGGAGATCGGCGCGTGAGACATGCAACGCGGGCGCCAGCCCGAAGATCAGCACCGTGGCGGCGGTCGCGGCCAGTGCGAACCAGACTACGGGCGCGCGCAAGCCGATGTCTCCGGCCCGCGGAATCAGCCCTTCGCCGGCGGTCCTTACCAGTGCGATAGCGCGCGCCGCCAGCGCCAGGCCAAGGCCGCCGCCCAACGCCGCCAGGACCGCGCTTTCCACCATCAACTGGCGTAGCACGCGCGCGCGGCCCGCGCCCAGAGCGGTCCGCATCCCGATCTCGCGGCCCCGCGCCGCTCCCCGAGCGAGCAGCAGACTCGCCAGATTGGCGCAGGCGATCAGGAGCAGCAGGAGACCGCCGGCCTGCAACATCAGCAGGATCGGGCGCGTCTTCCCCACCAGTTCCTCCTGCAGCGGCACCAGGGCCACGTTCCATCCGGCGTTGGTTGCCGGATAAGCCGCGGCCAAGCGCGCCGCGATCACATCCATCTCCGCCGCCGCATCGCGCGCACGGGCTCCGCTTCGAAGGCGGCCGATTGCCTGGAGCCAGCGTCCCTCGCGGCTCGCGCGGTTCTTTGCGTCCAGAGAAAGCGGCACCCACGCATCGGTAGCGCGCGACGGGAACGCGAAGGCGGCAGGCATCACGCCGATCACCGTGTAGAGCGAGCCGTTCAACGTTAACTGCCGGCCGGCGACGGGCGGCGCCCCCAGCGCCCGCCACAGATGGTGGCTGATCACCACGACCGGGGCGCTCTGTTCCTGATCCTCGTCCGGCGCGAATGTCCGGCCGATCTGCGCACGCACGCCCAACACCTGGAACAGGGTCGCCGAGACGAGCTCCGTTGCCAGACGCCGCGGTTCGTCCACGTTCGTCAGGTTCATCGGCCAGCTTGCGTACGCGGCGAGCGATTCGAAGGCATTCGACTGCGCCCGCCAGTCGTAGAAATCGGCAGGCGACACGTGCATGTTTTCGGCGCCGTGCGACGGCGACCGGCTCCATATCGCAAACAACCGGCTCGCGTGCGGATATGGCAGCGACCGCAACAGAACACCGTCGACAGTGCTGAAGATCAACGAGTTGGCGCCGATCCCCAGCGCCAGAGACAGAGCCGCCACTGCGCCGAACGCCGGATTCCGGCGCAGCATGCGGATCGCGTAGCGCAGGTCTTGCATCAACTCATCGACCAGCGCGAACGACCATGTCTGGCGGGACCGTTCCTGCAGCCAGGTCTGGTTGCCGAACCTGCGCCGGGCGGCCGCGCGGGCATCGCCGGGAGGTGCGCCCCCGGCCATCAATTCATCGGCCTTCTCGTCGAGATGCGCCCGCATCTCAGCGCGCAAGTCTTCGTCGAAGCGCCTGGCGCGGAAATACCGCAGGATGCGTTTCATGCGCTGGCAAGCCTCATCACGCGGGTGATGCCGTCAATCGCGCGGCTCACGCGCCTGGTCTCGGCTTCAAGCTGTTTCCGGCCGGCCGTGGTCAGGGTATAGATGCGCACCCTCCGGTTGCGCGCGGACATCCCCCACTTCGCCGTGACCCAACCCTCGATCAGCAGGCGTTGCAAAGCGGGATAGAGCGAGCCTTCTTCGACGCGAAGCAGATCCTCGGAGGCCTGCTGAATGCGCTGGGCGATCAAATAGCCGTGCAGCGGCTCCTGGCGGAGAGTCACCAGGATCAGCATCTCGAGCGTGCCCGGGAGCAGATCGTTCTTGGGATTCATTGCTTTTACCTATGCAAAGATTGTCTATGCATAGATACCATGAAACGGCGGCGGTGTCAAGCTGTCCGTTCCCGCGCCGCGATATCCCACAACCGCACACCGGGGCGTGGTAACCGCTTGCATCCCCCGGGGGCAATCTGGCACGCCGCCTGCTTGAGCGGAGTCTATGCACTCGCTTACCCAGGATCTTCGCTACGCCTTCCGGAACCTGCTGCGCAACCGCACGTTCACCGCGGTGGCGCTGGCGGCCCTGGCCATCGGGATCGGCGCCAACACGGCGGTGTTCACGGTTGTGGATTCGGTGCTTCTGCGGCCCCTGCCCTATCGCGACCCGGCGCGCCTGTACACGGTCCGCCCGATGCCGAAGAAGCCCAGTCCGTTCCTCATCGGCACGATGTCCGATCCGCAGTTCCTGGCGCTGCGGTCGGCCGGCAAGAGCTTCATGCAGTTGGCGGCTTTCGACTTCTGGAACTGGAACGGGACCGGCGTCGGCGATCCGCTGCCCATTCACGGGGAGCAGGTCACCGCCAATTACTTCGCCACGCTGGGCATACAGCCACAACTCGGGCGCGATTTCCGGCTGGACGAAGAATCGCCGGCCCACGCGCACGTGACCATCCTGGGCAACGCGCTGTGGCGGAGCCGGTTCAACGCGGATGCTGCCGCTCTGGGCAAAACCATCGTGCTGGACGGTGAACCGCACACGGTGATTGGCGTAATGGCGGCGGGCGTCGATCCCCAGACCGAGTTGTGGGTTCCCGCGGTGCTGGACCCGACCAACGATCACATTGCGTTTCGCAATGCCATCGGGCGGCTGGCGGCGGGCGCCACGATTGCCCGGGCGAAGGCGGAACTGGACGCCGCCACGGCGCACCTGGCGCGCGCCGCGCACCGGCACGACGACGACACGGAGATCGTGATTCGGCCGCTGGCGGACGCGGTGGTGGGAAGCGCGCGCCCCGCGCTGCTGGTATTCCTGGGCGCGGTGGGATGCGTGCTGCTGATCGCCTGCGTCAACGTGGCCAGCCTGCTGCTGTCCCGGGCGTCGGCGCGGGAGCGGGAGATGGCCATCCGGGTATCGCTGGGAGCGGGCCGCTGGCGCCTGGCGCGGCAACTGTTGACCGAGAGCGCGGTGCTGGGGATACTCGGTGGCTTCCTGGGCCTGCTGGTGGCCGAGTGGGGCGTGGCGGCGCTCCTGCAACTGGCGCCTCCGGAGCGTATCCCGCGGCTGAACGAGATCCGTTTCGACGGCTGGGTGCTGGCGTTCAACATGGGTGTCTCGCTGGTGACCAGCGTGCTTTTCGGCCTGGCGCCGGCTATGCAGTTGTCCCGCACGCGCGCGGCCCGCCACATCAAGGACGCGGCGGCCCGCGGCAGCTCGCGCTCCGGCGCTTTGCGGTCGGCCATGGTGGTGGCGGAAGTGGCGCTGGCGGTGATCCTGCTGACCGGCGCGGGCCTGCTGGTCCGCAGCTTCGAGAAGCTGCGGTCCGCGAATCTGGGGTTCCGGCCGGAGAACGTCATCGCGGCCACCGTGGAACTCAACGGTAAGCGTTACGAATCGGCGGAGCAGATCCGGCAATTCGATGATGGGGTGCTGGCACGGATCGCGCGTCTCAACGGCGTGACCGGGGCCGCGGCCGTCAACTGGCTGCCCATGTCGAACGCGCTGATCCAGGGTGATTTCAAACTCGCGGACCAGCGGGTGCCGCCAGATGTGGTAGTGGCGAAGCCGACAGTCAGTCCCGGTTATTTTCGGACCATGGGCATCGCGGTGATGCGCGGCCGGGCGTTCGACGGCCACGACACGCTGACGTCCGCGCCGGTGGCCCTGGTGGACGAGACTTTCGCGCGCACGTTCTGGCCGCATCATGATCCGATCGGGAAGCAGATCAGCTTCGCGGACGTGCCAGGGGCCGGCGACTGGATGACGGTAGTGGGCGTGGTGGGGGCAATTCGGCAGGAGAGCCCGGCGGCCGTGCACATGACCGTTTATCAACCGATCGCGCAGGTGCGGAGTCCGTTCTTCCTGCAAACGGTCAGCTTCGTGGTGCGCGCGCAGACTCCCGTGGCGGGCCTGGCGCCGGCGTTGCGCTCACAGATCTGGCGCGTGGATCGGGATCTGCCGATCCGCGCCCTGAGCGGCATGCCGGAGATGCTGGACACCGCCACGGCCGAGCCGCGCTTCCAGACGCGCGTGCTGGCGTCGTTTTCGTCGATCGCCCTCCTGCTCGCTATCGTAGGCATTTACGGGGTGATGGCATACGCGGTGACGCAGCGGACGCAGGAGATCGGCATCCGCATGGCGATCGGCGCGGAGCGGGGGCACATCCTGCGGATGATACTGGCGCGCAGCGCGCGGCTGATCGCGGGCGGGATGGCGGTCGGGCTGGCGGGCGCGTGGGCCGTCACGCCGGTGCTGAAGAGTTTCCTGTTCGAGGTGACACCGGGCGATCCGCTAACGTTTGCCGCGGTTTCGCTGCTGTTGGCCGCGGCGGGGCTGGCGGCGTGCTACGTTCCGGCGCGGCGGGCGGCGGCGGTGGACCCGCTGGTGGCGCTGCGGTATGAATGAGCCATGGCGCTTTGAGCGCCGCTGCATTCTATACCGCAGGAGCCATGCAAGCCGGCCATGATAACCATGGATAGCATTCCCCTGTTTTAGCTGCATCGAATAACCTGGAAACAATCGATCCGAGCAGGCTATGTGGAAATACGATCGCATTAGGCGGAACCGGCGCGATGCGGCTTTGGTTGCGGTAATGCTGCTGGGTGTCTTGGCTCCCGTAGCGTTGGGGGGCGGCTTCCTGGTCTCAACCTCCGTATTGGGAGCTATGAGCAGCCAGACGCGCCACCTGAAGGCCGACGCGCATGCTCTCGAAGAGGCCCTGGACGGGGAGCGCGCTCACGGGCAGTCGCCCGCATGGCTGGAACAGAGTCTGGCCCGGCAACGGGCTGCGCTGGCGCGCAGCACCGCACGCGACCGGGCGGTGATCCTGCTGGTATCAGCCATGCTGGGCGCTGGATTGATAGCCGTTCTGATGTTCGCCTTGCTAACCGCCAACTGGTCGCCTACCACGCGGTTACTTACACATCTCGGCGCTCTGCCCAGCGGCAACGGCCACCCAGGCGTCACGCTTTTGCTGCAAGACCTTGCCACGCAAGCCGGTCTTCCTGTTCCCAAGCTGTATATCATCAATGTGGGCGTTCCATCCATGTTCGCCGATGGCACGGACCCGCACAACGCAGCGATCGCCATCACGCGCGGCACCCTGAACCTGCTCGACCAACGCGAGCTGGCGGGCCTTCTGGCGCACCAACTTTCACACATCGCCAATCACGACATCGAGCTGAACGCGCTGCTGGCCCCCGTGACGCTGTTCGTGAGTTTTCCGTATTTGCTTTTGCGCGGGCAACTGTTTCCGGAAGGCCGGCTGGCCAAGACGAGAGCGATCTTCGCCCTGGCGCAATTTCTGCTGTCGCCGCTGGCGCTCTACGTGTTTCTCGTGGCGCCGTTGTTAATCCGGTTGATTCGCATCATGGTCACCCGCGATCGGGAATTCCAGGCGGACGCGGATGCCGTCTCGCTTACCAATGATCCCGCGGGACTGCTATCCGCGCTCGCCAAAGTCCAAGGGGCGAACGCGGCCGCGGCTCACATGACCACGCCGTTTGCGCACTCGTGCCTGTCGGATCCCAGGGCGACGGGCGGCCGAGTGGACGCCGGTCTTGGGGCTACGCATCCTCCGCTGACGAAGCGCATAGACCGCCTGGCCGAGCGCCATGGCTTCTCGGATGTCGAAGCCTTACAGTCGTCCGTGGACCGCGGCCGGGAATACGCCGCCCAGCACCAGGATTCGGTCGATGACTTGCTGCTTTCGCCGCATGACCCGCTGGCGGCGCTCAACCAAGGCAATGTGATGGGCAAAGTCTATCGCGTGGTCTCGAATGAAGCCGTCCCGGTGTTAGAATCCGACGAACCGGAGGCCCGTCCGGTGGCGCGCGTGCAGCCGGGCGAGTTGCTCGTGGCATTCGGCGGCATGGGCAGAATGCGGGAGGTGAACACCGCCGGCGAGGTATTCGGTTACATCGACCGCAAGGTGAAACTGAAAGCTGTGGCCGGCGTGGTACCCCAGGAGATTTACCAATCCACTTTGCGGGCGGCCGCGGAGATAACCCCGGAGCGGCGCGGCGGCGGACGCATGGAGGTGACGCTGGGGGTTGTGGCCGCGGTCATGATCGGCGTCACCGTGGTTCTGGTAGCGCTGTGGCGCTGAGACACTACCGCGTCAGTTACCGCATGGCGGCGATGCGCGCGGCGGCATCCGGGCCGGCAGATTTCTTGCTGCCGCGATCCTTGGCACCGCTCCGGATCGCCAGCGGGAGACGACCCGGGAAGCGCTGAAACGGCCCCGAGACTTCGTAGTACACTCGTTATGGCACACGTTGTTGACGCGATTGGGCGAAGCCGGGGCGGGCGCTTTCACCATCATGCGAATCACGGGGCATTCGAGCGCGACTGTATCGCGGCGGTCTGCAAGGGCCCCTGCAGTCGAAAGCGCGCACACCCGGAGATCTTCGCAATTGGTTGAACTTAAAAGGACGGGCCCTTAGCTCAGCGGTTAGAGCAGCGGACTCATAATGCGACCATAGCGATTATGCACAGACACGCATTTACGTGCGAAGGTCCGCATTTTCATCGGATTGCAGCTGCGTTCTGTCTGCACAGTTGCGCACGAAACTGCCGGATTCTGCTAGATTAACTGGCACCAAAACTAGCACTCGCACCGGATCATGGAAAGACGACGTCACAGGAGCCGAGCGACTGCATTGCTTGCGTAGAGAAGAATATCCAAACGGCGGACGTGGTTGCTGGCGGGCCTGATGGCCGTTCATGTGGCCCTAATAAGTGATGGGACTTTGACCGGAGCCTCGGTTCCGCGCGGCACTCGGGGACCAGATCGTGGATTCTTCATCCAGCGTTCGTCGAAGGACTACAGATCGGCGCCGGGGCTGGACAGTGTGGCTCGGTATAACGGCAGCAAACTCTACGACTGGCGGGAACACTGCGGCCATGTCAACGAGCGCAAGGGCTGGGGTCACACGATTTTTCCAGATTGAGGAACAGGAAGAACCTCAAGGGTAGACTCAGGAGTGGGGGTTTTTTGTGCTTATTGGGACCGATTCGATAATCCCTAGCATATGTCACGGGCAGGTACTTTCACGAGTCACCAAGCCTTAGTTGCGCAGCGCCGTGCGCCACCGTATTTGACAAATGGAGGATGTCAGAATAACACGCTGTGGGCATCAGACACGTCACAGTCCTGGGACCGATTTGTGGGCTGCACGTACATCCACTTAGCCAACACCTTGACAACGGCCATAGCTCTTGCTATACTAGTTCATGGTGGGGAAGTATGTTAACAGCCGTCTCCTTCCTAGAGCAGCCCAAGCGCCCCGGGACCACTAGACTCGCAGAACAACTATAAAATCTCAGAGGTTGAGAGTCTATTTGGACCGCGCTGGAATCGGTTCCGGCTAGGTAAGCATCAGCGAACATCGCCATAACAGGTATCGCGCGGCGCCTAAAATCGCCGATACTCGACATCGCTCGACACACATTAATCTTATCGTATAGATGCTTATGGCACCTCCTGCGGCCAGTGCGTAAGCTACTGTAGCTGAGGTGGTTAGGCCGACCGAAACAGAACAGATGGCAGAGATGCGATCTGTACTTTTTTAACGATAGGTTCCAACAATATGACTAAACAAACATTGAAGGGCCGGATTGCCCTCAACTGTCGATTAGCGAGTCTCTTATACCGCTACCCAAAGTTCCGCTGTCATGCGGAGCGAATATGGGCCTGCCGCAGCTATGGCCGCCATGCCATGTTATGCCACGATCCCTACTGTTTGGTCTGTCAGGGGCGCAAGGCTTACCTCAAGGAGCAGGCGCTTCAACAACAGCTCCTGAGCCTTACGCGCTACGAAGACTTTCTCCCCGTGACTCTAACCATGTGTGACTGTAGAACGTCGCAAATCCGAAACACGGCAAGCCTCCTCACACGCGCCTTTAAGCGACTGCGCAGAATGCCGGCAGTAAGGCGAATGTGTACGCCAGACTTTTTCCGATGCGTCGAGGTGGCGCGCAATCCTGCCCGCGAGGGTATGGAGAACGTGCATAGCCACGGACTGATCGGTCTGAAAGGTAGTCATCGCGGAACGAGCCATCTTACGGCCGAGAGGTGGTCAGATTTGTTCAACACAGCTACGGAGGGGCGTGGGCGAAGCATTTTTGTGGACACCCCCATCCGTAAAGACGCTGCCGATAGGCTTCTGGCTACAGCAGCATACATTTGTAAGGGGACCGCAGAGGAGGCTTTTGAATACCGGCTGCAAGACGAGGAGAGCCTGCTCGAATACCTCCAACAAATGGAGGGCCTGCACAGGTTTCCAAAGGGCGGAGGAGCGCTGAATCTCGCGGAACCAATCGACGAATATGACTTCAACTTTCGGATGGCCGCGTAGGTCGCGTATTCCGATAAATTCTGAGCCCGTGGAGCATTCGCCTCGGGCTCAGGTGTCCTCATTTTCGGTAGGCTCAGACTGCCTACGGTTAAGCGCCGGCTTTCCGCTGCTGTAGGACCTTCGGCCTCCAGGGTACTGCCCGAACCTCCGCTTCGCCTTGCGCTCCGCCGGCTTGCGTAAAGCCGGTAGCGCCCAACGATGGCTCAGGCACGCGGCCGTGATTATTGCCGGTCAGACATTGTGGTCTTTTTCCGGGAACCTGGCCATAGGTGCGAGGTGGCGTTTGGGTCAAGACTCTATGCCGTGACGCGATACCAAGCTCCTCCAGGGCTCCACCGTGACTGTCAGCCGGGCGGGTCGTATTGGCGGGAGACCTCCGCACCTCGATTGCACACTGTGCAAAGAACCCCGGATTTCAAGGTACTTCGGTGGGCCCGTAGACTCTAAGGAACCGAGCTTTGCCCGGCAATAACGCCCGCCCTACGCCCCATGTAATGCCAACCGTTGTAGGGACACCTGCATTCGGTGCTTGCACACCGGCTCGAAGGCGGAGAGTGCATCGGCATAAGGCTCCTGTGGTGGCCCCTCGCAGCAACGAACGGCAGTTTCCGTTGTGTAATGCTTTTAGTGCAGTGAAGGTGGCGCCATTCATTCAACCGATGCTGTTGTTGCGAACCGGCAAACTGCCGGACGGCGCCGGCTGGCAGTACGAGGTGAAGTTCGACGGGCTACCGCGCTTTAGCGATCAAGACCGGTGGGCAGGTCCAACTCCGGTCGCACAACGACAAGGATTTCGCCGGGCGGTATCCCGGCGTCGTGGCCGCTCTCGCCGGCCTACCAGATGAAACCGTTATCGACGGTGACGTCGTCGCGCTGGATTCAGGTGGGAAGCCGGTGTTCAGCCTGCTTCAGAACGGCGGCACCAATGTTCACTTCTACGTCTTCGACGTATTGATGCTGGCCGGCAGAGATGTGACCGGCGAGCCATTGGTCAAGCGCCGGGAACTGTTGGAGCATAGTGTCCTGCCCACGCTGCGAGAGCCCGGTGCTCGCCCGTGCTGGAGGCAAGCCTGTCCGACCTGATCCAGTCAATACGTGCGCAGGGCCTGGAAGGGCTGGTCGCCAAGCGCGCCAACAGCAAATACGAACCGGGACAACGCTCTGGCGCCTGGATGAAGATGCGCCTGAACCAGGCGGAGAATTTCGTCATTGGCGGCTATACCGTCGGCGGAAGCACCTTCGATGCCGTCGTAGTCGGACATTTTGTGGACTAAGATGCTGTACGTGTCGCGAACACGTAGCGGATTCACTCCTTCATTGCGTGCGGAACTGCTGCGGAGGATGAAGACATTGGAAGTCACGGAGTACCCGTTCGTCAACTTGCCGGAACCAAGGCCAAGGCGATGGGGTGAGGGCCTGACCGCAGACAAGATGAAGGACTGCCGGTGGCTCGCGCCGACGCTAGTTGCCCGTTTCGAGTTCCTGGATGGACCGCAGACCGTCATCTCAGGCACAGCCGCTTCATTGCGCTCCTTTAAGGTCATACCACTCAAAGGACAAGACCCTACAGCACAACGGCCACGCACTGGTTGCGGCAAGACCATCAGGCAATCCGCCTTTTGTAGCATCTGTTCGACAAACGTTAAAATATATTCAGGAAGATCTCTTCGAGGAAGGTTGCAAAATCTATGGCCAAACAGAACATACGTGTATACTTGGCGGGGCCGATCTCGAACTGCAATAAGAAACAACGGACCGAATGGCGAAAGAGCTTAAGGCTTCTGCTCGAACGCCAAGGATACTGCTGCATTGACCCAGCACAGCACACGACTGATGTCGGCGACAACTGGACGCCACTACGTGAAATGGTGGACATCGACAGCTCGGACGTCGTCATCGCAAATCTATGGCGTGAATCCATAGGAACTGTCGTGGGCATCGTGCAGGCCCGGCGGAAAGGGAAACCTGTCATTCTGATCGACCAAAACTACCTGGATAGTCTCGTCCTGAAGACGATGGTCGGAGAATCGTACATCGTTCACAGTCCTGAGGCGGCGGTGAGCAAGCTTCGGGAGATCGAATCTCAGCTCGTGCGCGGGGTCCGTGTCCACAAGCGGAGGGGTACCGTCGAAGTATTCGAATTGGCGAAGCTCCATAATTCGCTCAACGCTCTTTGCGCCAAGGCGGGAATCGAGGACGCTGTTCTGCCGGAGCTTGTAGGGCAGGGAGTGTCTGCCGCCGTGCGAAGCGCTGCTGCTAAAACTGGCAGCGTTAAGTCTGAAGAGATTGAGCATTTCGTGTTTGACCAGCTGGACCAGCTGTCCCGCGAGACGGACAAGCTATATGAGGAGGAACTCAAAAGCGCCGCGCGCAGGCTCAAGGACGCTTGGGAAAAATACCAACGAGTCAAGGATGACAATCGTGCACTGGAGGAACTTGCGCGACAAGAGAGTCTCCAGGGCCAGAACATCAGAAGGCTCGAAGCCGAGAATGTCTATCTGAAGAGTACGTTGCGCGATTATGAGCTGCAGCTAGAGGCTTTATACGCTGAAGAGAATCGGTTTGAAGACGTGCTGTCTGCGGTTACGACTGCTAAGCAGAAGTTCGATCAGGACTTAGTGTTCCACAAGCGAGCGATGCAATCTGCCAGGGACACACCATACAGGGACCCTGACAAAGTGTATTATGCACTCAGCCTCCTGGCGGCATATGCGAGAGAGAGACGCGAGCGCCTCCTTGCACTCCACCCCGAAGACGTACGCTTGCCATTGGATGTTTGGCTCAAAGAAAAGAACTGCCCCTTCGAGTATGCGCCGAACGAATCGGAGATGACGCGGAACAACGCGTCGGCACGGAAAGAACGGACACTGAACCACGAAGGTGCGGCGGTGCTGCTGATGAAACATCTCAAGGTCGGCAAAGGAGATCCGAACGTGTGCTGCAGGATTTACTTCGAGATAATGGAGGCCGATGGTGGGAGGATCCTCGTCGGGCACGTTGGCCGCCATCTTGGCACCGTCACGTCGCGCTAGAAAAGTCTTATGGTGACTATCTACGCAGTTTCCGAGGTGTCACGCGCAGTCCAGCAAACAAGGCCCGTTACCTTGGTGAACTCTCGACTGGCGGTGATCTTAAGGCTAACGCCCGAAATGTGAAGCAGACGAGTTTGCCACCAGCGCGGGCGCCATCGCTGCAGCGCGGCCTCTGGCTCATTGCTGGCCTTCGATCGCCTCGGCATCGCGCCGGTAAGCGGCGATCAATCGCTCGAGAGGGCCGGCTGCACGATGCTGCTCGCTACGATTCGGCGGAGACTGAATCACGACGCCTGCCTATTGCAGCCGCCCGACCGGGCAAGTTCTGCACAACCGGCATTTTGGGTGAGCGGCGGATCTAAAAGCAGCTCCGCACGCACGAAAAACGGGGCGGTCGCCGAGTCCTCAGTCCTTTATGCCCAACGCGGTTTTCCAAACGAAGCCAGGCACCACTCTGGCGTCAGTTGTGCACTGAGCCAAATCGAATTGATATTTGGTTGTCCTGAAATCCGGTGCGACCGGCTACGTGGGCCCTGGCGCGGGCTGGCCAGAGATTCATCAAATGAGTGGCGAATTGGACGGTCTCGCGCTCCAACCTGTTTGTTGACTCGGTCGCGCCACCGTTAACATCGCTGATGCCCCCGCCGAGTTAGCAGCCTGAAATGCCATCATCGACTCGCCACTCATCAGAGAACCGCGCAAACCAATAGCCATCTGCGTCTGTTTCGGCGCTTGCCGCACGGGTGAATACTGTTGATTCGGAATACACAAAACTCTGGATCCTAACGATGCTGTTCTCATCGCGGCCGACCCAGCCTATCAAGACGAATGGTCGGTCATCTCGTCTATCGCCGATTGCCCTTCGGACCGTGGCCAGGCCCGGCTCCGTTAACCACCCGAAGATACCAACAAGATACCTTGCCCGATGGGACTCGTCGCTATCGAGCAATTTTGAAACGGTGTCTCTGCCAGCTTTGTCCGAAAGCCGTTCGCGCTCAAGGTACAGTTCAAGACTTCCGCTGTCGGGATCCCACCACGACAGGTCCATTCTGTCTTTGTCTAACCTCGCTGTATATCCAAGAGCCTCGCCTATTCGTGCAAAAAAAGCAAGCTCACGCTGCGTGTGATCGGGCCATGTTGCGGTCCCCGAGTGTAGGTTTAGGGTTCGGAATGACCGGATATAACCCTCGCAGAGACGCTTGAGAAAATCGCCGGTTGTCATGGTTAAGATTGTAACACCTAAGCCATGTGTCGAATAGTTCAGAAATGCCCCCCCACTCCGTTGTGCAGCCTGCTTAGGATGCCTCGAAAATCGCGTCAGGGAGACCGTGGTGCGGCTGGAAGGCACCGAGCGGTAACCCGGGAATTCGGATCGTGTTTTCTATTTTACTTGCCAGCAGTCGGCCAACCGTAGAGCCTAACGGATCAGGAGAGATGCTCGACGATCCAACAAACGATAATAGAGGGTATGGTTAGATTGACTCCATTGTAGAGAGAGCACTGAAACCTTACTTGCCGGACCGACGGCTATGAGCGCCTGCGTATTAGGGCTCCGAATCGCCGGCTAGCGGTACGCAGTGTGGAACCCGTCATGGTAACGCCGTTTGGAAAGGCGTTCGACGACCGTTGCAACAGACGTTAAGCGAATAAGAGGCAGACTAAGAGTCACAACGAGAGCAATAACAGGATGGACCAAAATAGGGCCACGGCATGTCGAGTATTGCAACACCTGACTTATACTGGGCTGAGCACAGGGTTGTATGTAGCGTAGAGCCTAGAGCATAAGGTCGCGAATGCTACGGTCCGGGTGCGATGCACCACGCGAAATCGAACAGCTTACAAATTACCCGGATTATTGCTCAATCCAGATCAGGCCGATCCCGGCTCTCAGGTAGTTCCGTCCGTGTGCTACGATGGCTAATAATCGTGCTAGGAGGCCCGTGGTACGATTCCCGAGGCCCCGGAAGTACTTGGGGCTGTCAGCTTCTCCCTAGCATTTCTACAGGACTTTTTGTTATCATTTCGCAGCAGGTCGCATCGTAGAACCTAATAGCGATGATGGCCGGGGCGAGATCCGTGTAGCATAAGGCTCGCGCGCTCGAGACTGTTAGCCTCCATCGGCGCCCGCACACTGTGCAGTTGCGGGTTCCACCCGCCATCTGCAAACGTCCATCACTTATTTCAGGGTGTGGCCTTCTGAGGAGTGTAATGTGGGCGCCCCGCGCCGTTCGGGAGTTGCTAGGATGCCTCACGAATCGCGTTACGGACCTCGCGTCGCTGAAGTAGGGCGAGAAAAGACGTCAGTAGTCGATCATCCATTCCATTTGAACTTTCCGTTCAACGGTGACTGCAGCAATTCGGACGGGACGTTCCCGGCTCTGGTCAACGGGAATCTGCAGACTCTGGGTGCTGTTCGAGCAACCTTAAGGCACTCAGGAGATGGGACCCATCGGGCGTGCCCCATCCGCAGCAAGGATTCCACCCAGGCCCGGCCTCGTAGCCGGGTGCCGAGCCTACGGTATTGTTGCCTTCGCTGACTTCACGGAAGAACCCGGCGGGGCCGATCCGAGTATATAGCAGTGGATTGATGAAACCGATACGGTGGCCCAAACCCTCGTTGATGCGGGCGATCAGTCCGGCCCAGAGGGAGGCGGCTGCTCCAGTTCCGCTGAGGACGGTCCACATGCCATTGAAGAATAGCCGGTAGCCGGATTTTGGACTGGCATGTGCCGCAACATCCGGCAGTCCTCTCCCCGCGAATGCCTCCGGGTTTGCGGAGGGAGGAACTTTGATGTCCGCCTGCCAGGAAGGTTTCGCAAAGTGTTCGCTGATGCCGCCGCCGGAACCGAACTGACCGTCATTCCAGACAACCTCGCGAGGAATGGCGGCGCCCGATGCGAACAGGTCGGTTCCGCCGCAGGCGAGCACGTGCGGGCTCGACGCCGGAAAATCGACGTGCGCCCTGCCATCCTGAACCCCGTCGGTGGAACCATTGTCACCGGCAGCGCAACAGACTGTGATTTTGGCGGCAGCGGCGGCCTGGAAGGCATCATCCATGGCTTTCATCACTTCGGCGGAAAATGCAGACTCGGGGCCGCCCCAACAGATGAGCATTACGGATGGTTGGTGCGTGCGGTCTCGGACCGCGGTTACGATGGCGTTGACGAAACCGGCTTCAGTGTTGGGCGCAAAATAGACAACGATAGAAGCTCCAGGTGCGACAGCCCCAACGATCTCGATGTTCATCATGACCTGACCGCTCACTCCGAATTTATCGTTCGCGTAGCTGTTCTTGGCGCCATCCACGGATACGGAAGAGATGCGAGGCCGCTTGAGACCGAGGGCACCAAAGTAGGTGTCGAGATCTCGGAGATTGTAGCCCCCTGCTAGTTCAATGAGGGCGACGGTTTGGTCTGCGCCTGTCAGTGAACGAGGAGCGTTATAAAGTTGGGCCAGTTCCAACGGCGTGTGGCTTACATCGCGCTTCGCTTTTTTGGCCGAATCGTGGGCCGGCGCGCGCTTTACAATCTTCGGTCGGCTCTCGGAAGCGCCGTTCTCGACAAGGTAGGCAAGAATCTTTTCGATCCATTCGTGCTTCCCGTTGGGATACCAGATAGGCCGGATGTTGTGATCCGAGACGAATTGTGCACGTTTGAGGAACTGATCGCGCGCGGCGGGCTGTTCGAGGATGGCGTAGTGAACGAGCGAGCGAATGTTCCGCACTACGCTTCCGAGAACATCGACGGTACGGTCCTGATTCAAGCTGCAACCGATAAACAGCAACGGGCGGCTAAGCAGCATCTGGTTCAGAAGTGTGGGGAGCGGCCGTGACAGATCGACTGGGGAGCCGTAGCGATCTTCGTAATCCTTGCGGGTGAGAATACGCTCGCTGGACTCCTCGGAATCCCCGTGGATTTTGAGCAAGAACCGCCTATTCTGATAAAGCGCTCCGGCTGCGAGATCCGGCTTCACACCCGTGACGATCTTCTGAAACTCCCTGCCGCATTGTTTGAACGCTTCTTCCAGGACATGATCGAAGTTGGTTGTGATGACGGGCCCAGGCGCAATTTGTGGCAGGCTGGTAACGGCTCCGTGAAGGCGCACTCTGCCGAGCCGGCGGGTCCCAAAGGTATTGTCGATAGCGTCGTGGAAGGCGAGATAACCGCGCGCGCTCAACAGCACCTCAGCGGCCTTCTCGTATTCACCCGCCGAGAGAAGGGCTTCGATTTGGTCTTGCACACCAGCTCTGGCTGCCTGATCGACGAGAAATCCGCTCCAGGATGGGAAGCCGAACGGAATGGAGATGCCGGCGCCGACGAATGGTATAACGCCAATTCCCGACTTCATCTGCTCCACAAGGTAACGAAGGTTGTCTTCGTTTTCTTCTATGCGGAGGACTTGTGTGAGTTGAGGACGACTAGCCATTGTCTTGAGACTACCAAAGAATGGGACCGGCGGGCCCCTCGGCACTCCCGAGTCAACTACGGTCGCCTTGGATGGCTGCGAGTCGTTCCAAAACCGGGACGCATGCCAGGCTTGCCGGTCCGCCCGGGACGACGCGCTTTGGCGACCGGATGGGCTTAAGCATTTGATGGTTGTCGCCGCTTTTGAGAACGATGGGTATCTCGGACAGGGAGTCGGCTGGCATCCGGCGATCCGCTCGATGCGACCAGAATAGAGATGAACCTCGGTAGCCGCAAGCCTGCCAAGATCAAACGAGCTAGTGATCAGCCTGTTGTGTTTCTGTCCGCAGCCGGAGGAGTGCTGTAGAGCTTAATGGTACGCGATCTGCCTCTGAATTCGTATCGCCACCCCCACAACAGGGGCTCAGTGGCGTTTGGGTGTTGAGAATAGGGAATGGGAATAGAATTATTCCAATAAGTTGCAGGATTCGGGGGGCCGGCCTTAACTATACGGCGCTGGTTTGTAGTAGACGTCACCTGAGCGACCTGTTAAGCTCGGACCTGGAGAGTGCCGGATGAAACGTCGAGCTATCGTTTTTCATAGTAGCCCGCTGTGGCTCGCATGTGCCTTCGCAGTTATCGCGAACGCATCCACCGAAGTGGTATTGCACAACTTTGGAACTCCGCCGCGCGGCGGAACTCCTTATTCGAATGTAATCCGCGACGCCAAGGGCAACCTATATGGGACCACTTATTACGGCGGCAACGCGGGCGTGGGCGTGATATATAAGGTCAGTCCTCAGGGTCAACAGACTATACTGCACAGTTTTTCCGGCCCTGACGGCGCTTACCCGCTGGCAGGCGTAATCCGCGATTCGGCTGGTAACCTGTATGGGACGACCGGTGGCGGTGGAACTGCGAACGCGGGCGTGGTGTACAAACTCGATGCGTCCGGCCACGAGACTGTGCTCCATAACTTCACGGGAGGCGCCGACGGAGCAAACCCCTCTGCGGGTGTCATCCGCGACTCCGTGAGTAATCTTTACGGAACCACCGCATACGGCGGCACTGTCGGGGGAGGGGTAGTTTACAAGCTGGATCCGGGCCGTCATCTGACAGTGCTGCACAATTTCACAGACGCCCCGGATGGCTATACGCCCTACGCTGGAGTCGTGATGGACCCGGGCGGAAACCTGTATGGCACGACCTACGCAGGCGGATCGCATTATGCCGGCACTGTATACAAGGTCGATCCCAGCGGACAGGAGACTATCCTCTACAATTGCGGGTGGCCAAACGTAGCTAACCCGGACGCCGGCGTCGTACTGGACTCAGCCGGCAACACTTATGGTACCGGACTTAACGTCGTGTTTAAGATCGATCAAAGCGGAGGGTATTCGGCCCTGTATACTTTTACGGGGGGAGCGGACGGATCGTGGCCTTACGCTTCTGTTGCCCTGGACTCTGCCGGCAATCTGTACGGCACAACGGTTTCCGGCGGGCCGGCGGCTGCGGGCGTGATATTCAAATTGGATTCCACGGGGCATGAGACTGTGCTTTACGGATTCGCGGGAGGCGGGGACGGCAAGTCCCCCTATGCGGGCGTGACACTGGATTCATCGGGGAACGTATACGGTACGACGACTTGGGGCGGTGCTGGGAATCAGGGGACGGTGTTTAAGTTGGATTCGACCGGCAACAAGACTACGCTTTACAGTTTTCCGTCAATGACAGACGGGGCCAACCCACACGCCGGACTGGTACGCGATTCCAAACACAACTTTTACGGAACTACCGAATACGGCGGACAATTTAACTCAGGCATTGTTTTCAAAATGGACACGAAAGGCGACGAGACGGTGCTGTACAGCTTCACTGGCGGCGCTGATGGCTCTAACCCGGTGGCTGGTCTGACCCTCGACTTGGCTGGCAATCTATATGGAACTACCCTCGACGGGGGCCCATCCGGCGCCGGCGTCGTGTTTAGATTGGATCCGGCCGGCCATGAAACTGTCCTGTATGGATTCTCGGGCGGTGCCGACGGATCCAATCCGAAGGCGGGGGTGATCCGCGACGCGTCCGGCAATCTATACGGCACGACTTACAACGGCGGCTACGGTCTAGGGACGGTTTTCAAGCTGGATACCAGCGGTCATGAAACTGTGCTGTGGACCTTTAGGGGATCGACCGACGGAGCCTTTCCCGCCGGCGGCCTGGTTTCCGATTCGGCCGGCAATCTGTACGGCACCACCGAAACGGGAAACGATTTCAGTAACGGCGGTGTCGTCTTCAAGGTGAGTCCGCAGGGCGCCGAGACCGTGCTGCACATTTTCTCGGTTGCAATGGATGGCGCAATGCCCGAAGCGACGCTTATGCTGGACCCGGCGGGGAACCTCTATGGCACGACCGCGGACGGCGGCGCAGAGGGTCTCGGCGTCGTATTCAAGATTGACCCAAACGGTAATGAGACCGTCCTGTACACGTTTGCGGCTGTAGCGGATGGCTTCTCGCCGTATGCGGGGGTTATTCAAGACTCGGCCGGCAACTTTTATGGGACCACCACCAGCGGCGGTTCGGCGTCGTGGCCGGGAGTGGTGTACAAACTGGATCCCAGCGGGAACGAAACCGTGCTGTACAGCTTTACCGGCGGTCACGACGGGGGCTACCCGTATGCCGGACTCGTCTTCGACGCCGCGGGCAACCTCTACGGTACAACTGCCAATGGCGGGTTGCGGAGCACGGGCGTCATATACCAGATTCGACCATAGCTCTTGCGGCGGCGTGACACGACACTGGTCAGCGCACCGGGCGGAACCTCGGTGGCAGGGTTTTCCAGAAGCTTTTGAGACGTTTCGAATTTGATATCCAGGCCGGGGCCGGATCTGCTGCCGCCCGGGACGATGTCTGAAACGGCGGGGGTAAGAGGCCGTTCGGGCGACGGGCGTTGCTCGTGACTGGCGTTGTGGAATTGTGCCGGACGTAGGGCCGCATCCGCGGGTATCCAGGGCCTTGTTTCGGATATTCTGGTTATTCTCTTCCCATTCCTGAAGTGAACTCCTGGCGTGAGACACGAAGTTCAGGGGGTAATCGCTCACAGTGACCTGCCCCGGAAAAATGAGACAGGGTTAAGTTGAGACTCCGCCCGCGGACTCTATGTAATTCTCTTCCTATTCCGTCTTACACGCGCCGTCCTGTTCCCTACCCCATATCCGTAAAACTGGAATCTACCCTGCAGCGACATGTCCGGCATAGGATAAGGCTCACCGCTGGAGTCTATGTATTTGGGGATCGATACTCAGATACCCAACAATCGCGTCAGGAGGCCCGTGGTGCTGCTGACGTACGCCACAGGTATGAATCCCCGGCAGCCGGGGTTCGATCGACTACAGGGCACATTTTCGTTAGCCTTCGCAGCCGGTGGACCGTAGAACCTACAGGATGCCGTAAAAATAGGTCTTTTCGGTACCCGTAGATCCCACGATTTCAATTTGACCGTGTGCACACTGTGCAAACCAGATAGCTTATTGCGTAGGAATCAAATAGATGAGAGAGGCGAGCACGACCCGCCGCCGTGTCAAGGAGCAGCGGCGATTTGCAACGCAGCGCACCGAACTGGCCTGGCGGCTTCCTCGCTGGGCAAAAGTGAACCGGCAGGAATCGCTGAACTGGCAAGCTACTTATCCTGCAATCGTATGAGTGGGAATGCAGCGCACCAGACGTAATGCTCCGGATTGCCAGGGCCCAGATATGGCAATACTGCGGCGGTGGGTAAGCGATTTGAAGTTGTGATCGGTCCCTTGCCGAATCGCGCCGTAGTGGGCTCAGATTTCCCGTTACCGACCGCGAGTTCTTCCAAGCCGAATGACGAAGCCTATCGGCAGATCGCCAGCGACTATTCCACGATCAAACCGTGAGTTGGGGCAATCCGCAGCGACTTTCGGCGAGAACTTCGCAAGTGGGATCTCTTCGAGACGGGTACTTCCCCGGAACAGAGCTCGGGGACAGCGGCGTCCGGGAATCATTTGGGTGACATGCGCGTGATACGTCAAGTTGAGCGCTTCTGGCCGAGTTCCGAGTGGCGTCATCCAGGAGCGAGTCCTCCGGGAGGCCGCAGCTCCTGGATTCTGCGGCCTCATCTTTTCCTTGACAACTTAGGAGAGGAGTGATACCTAATTTAGTTAGGAGTGGATCTGAATGTCTGAAAGAGCGGATCTTCTTCCCGGCACGCTCGACATGCTCATCCTGAAAGCGGTGTCTCTCGGCGAACTGCACGGATATGCAGTCCTGCGGCGAATCGGCCAGATCACCGGAGGCGCGCTTCAGATCGAGCAGGGCGCCCTCTATCCGGCGCTCTACCGCCTGGAACAAAAGGGCTTACTCGATACGCGCTGGGGGATTTCCGAAAACAATCGGCGGGCCAAGTACTACCGCCTCACCGTCGTCGGACGGAAGCGCTTGAAAGAAGAACGGGATAGCTGGACCCGGTTGGCCACGGCGATACAGACAATGCTGGAGGCATAAGCCATGCGGCGGCAATTCTGGAGAATCCTGAAGCCCGCGCGGTTCGAGCGGGACCTGGCAGACGAGATCGCTTTTCACCTTCAACGGCGCGCAGAAGAGCTGATCGCCGGCGGGATGCCGCCCAAGCAGGCGCTCCGCCAGGCTCGCGTCGAGTTCGGCGCGACGGAGCGCGTCAAAGACGAGTGTCGAGAGGCTCACGGCTTTCCTCTTCTGGAAACGATTGCGCAGGATGTGCGCTACGCACTGCGAGGGTTCCGGAGAAGCCCCGGTTTCGTTGCCGTCGCCGTTCTGTCGCTCGCGATGGCGATCGGGGCTAATACAGCGATTTTCAGCCTGCTCTATGACGCACTCTACGACCGGCTGCCGGTGAAGCAGCCAGGGGAACTCGTCCAGGTGCTGATGTCTTCTCCGCGCGGCAGCCGGTGGAGCAACCTCGACTACCCTGAGGCGCTGCCCTTGGCGGAGCCGATGACCGCTTTTTCCGGGACCGTGTGCTGGAGCCCGTCTGAAATGAACCTCCACTTCGCGAGGCGGGCAGCCGAGCGGGTCAAAGTCCAGTCCGTCTCGGGAAATTATTACGCGACGCTCGGGGTCACCGTTTACGCCGGACGCCCCATTCAAAGCACAGACGATCGCAAGGGTGCACCGCCTGTTGCCGTGCTCAGCTACCAGTACTGGCAAAACAAGCTGGGCAAGGATTCTTCGATCCTGGGCCAGACCGTGAGCCTGAATGGAGTACCACATACGGTGGTTGGCGTCGCACTACCATTCTTTTTTGGGCTTGACCGGACCGAAGCTCCCGAGGTGACTGTGCCCCTCAATGCCGAGCCTTCGCCTCCGGGCATGTTCTATCTCGTGGGCCGTCTGAAGCCGGGCGTGAGCTTGGACCAGGCTCGCAGCGAATTGAACGGCCAGTTGGGGCGCATGCTCGAAAATCAAAAAGACCTTCTCGCTACGCTTTCGCCCGATGACAAGGACCGGCTGCTTCGCACCCGTGTCGATGTGATTCCCGCGGGCTCCGGTAACTGGGGTCTCCAGATCATGTTCGAGCGGCCAATTCGTCTGCTATTCCTAATGGTGGCCGTCATTCTGGCGGTCGCCTGCGTGAACATCGCAGACCTGATGTTGGGCCGCGCCGGCGCGCGGGCGCGCGAGATGGGGCTGCGCCGCGCTCTTGGTGCGGGCCGCCGCAGGTTGGTCCGGCAGTCACTGACCGAGAGCGTGCTACTGAGTGCCATGGGAGGAGGGCTGGGTCTTCTTTTCGCTATGTGGCTGCATCGGGTGCTGCTCGCCGGGATACCGTGGATTAAATCCAGCGCGATGGCGTTTCGGCTGAACGAAGGCGTGCTGGGATTCACCGCAGCGGCCTCAGTGCTCTGCGGTATTCTCTTCGGCCTTGCTCCGGCTTTGCATGGCGCCGGCACAGAATTGAGCAGCACTTCTCTCAGCGGAGGATCGGCAGGGCGTCCCGGCCGGACCCGCGCCGGACGTGCGCTGATCGCGGTGCAAGTGACAGCTTCCCTGGTGCTGGTTACCGGGGCCACTTTGCTCGTTCGCTCGCTCCATAATCTTCAGACCGCCGATGCGGGATTCGACCGCGATCACCTGCTCGTGATGAACGTCGATTTGCGCCAATCGCGGTTCCAGGGCCCCACGGCCGAACGTGTGATCGGCGAATTAACGGATCGGGTTATGGAGATCCCTGGCGTCCGCTCGGCGGCCGTGGCAGACGGGAAGGCATTTCCGCTCGGGGGTTACACCAAGGCGATCTGGGTGGAAGGGTTCGGCCGGGATGTAAGCCAGAGCTACTACATGAACTTCAACACAATCGGACCCAATTTCTTCGCGACCATTGGTGTTCCGATGTTATTGGGGCGCGACTTCGAACCGCGGGACGCGTCCAGAACGCCTGAACCGGTGGTCGTGAATGATGCTATGGCGCGGAAGTTCTACCCCAATCAGAACCCGCTCGGGCGTCGCATCGGAGACGGCTTGAACCGTCGCGGCAAGTATGAGATTGTCGGGGTCGTCCGGGATTGGCGGCATGCCGGCCTGCGCAAATCGGATGCGCCGGCAATCTTCCACTCGCTTTGGCAATCCATCGATGGCAAGTCGCGGTTCGACGCGAAGAGGCCGCTTGTGCTGCACGCCCGCGCGTTCGGCGATCCGGCAGGAGTGGCGAGCGCCATGCGGAAGGAAATTCAGGCTCTCGACCCGAACCTTGTGGTCTATGATGTCCGCACGATGAACGAGACGGTGGCGGAAAGCTTGGCCTCGGAGCGCACCCTTGCCTTGTTGGCCACCCTTTTTGGCGGGCTGGCGCTAGGTCTGGCCTGCATCGGTCTGTACGGTGTGACGTCGTATGCGGTAAGCCGCCGGACCTCCGAGATCGCAGTCCGGCTGGCTATGGGAGCCACCCGCGAGCGCGTCGTCCGGCAGATCCTTACGCAAAACCTGGCCCCGGTTCTAGTCGGGCTCGCAGCCGGCGTGCCGCTAGCTTTATGGGCGGTCCGGCTTGCCCGCGGAATCGTGTTCGGTGTGGGCATTGCCGATCCGATATCTTTCCTGACCGCCTGCCTGGTGCTCGCGGCCACGACGGCGGTTGCAGGACTGATTCCGGCGCTCCGATCCGCCCGCATCGATCCGGCACGCGCGTTGAAGTACGAGTAAGTCCATTAGTTTCGACCTGTCGTCGATTCAAGCACAAGGCACACAGCCCCGACGGGCCAGCGGGATATCCGTCGCCACAGCGCTGACACTATCCTCCTTCGCGCGTGGCCGGGCGCGGGATGCGGTTCACATGAGCGTGTTGTCGTCGATGGTTCCGGGTGCCGGCCAGGGAGGCGTTCAGACCCAAATGGTGGATCGGGCGTGATACGGCCATGTGGACTGCTGCATGGCGCAAGCCGACTTATAGGGAGAAATCTCCAGAACGTTTCTTTGACGCCCTATCCCGAGCGGGGGGGACAGATGCGTCGCATCCCGCCCAATGCCGTAGCGCTTTAATAAGCCGTCAGGCGAGAATGACATCATGGCGGCAACCGTCGAGACTGAGAAGACGCGCGCCGAAATCGTCTTCGAGCAATACCTTTCACAGCGCGCGCTGAGATTTGAACACGAGGCCGTATCCGGCCGGAAGAAGCCGGACTACCTCATCCACGGCCCTTCGGGCGACTGCATCGTCGAAGTGAAGCAAATCGAGGACCCAGACTCGCGGCCTTCGAAAGGGTTTAACCCTGACCGTCCGGTCCGCGCCAAGATCAAAAGTGCCCGCCGCCAACTCGGCGAGTACAAGCAGACTGCCTTGCAGCCTAGCCGTATACAGCGAATCCATGTTCGGTCCCTACGACCCTGCCATCATGCTCTCTGCGGCCTTCGGCCCCGGTTATCAGCAGGCCGGGCGCGATTACAGGAAGATCGACCCGAACCCATCGTTTTCGAAGACCGGATCCCCCAAGCCGACGCGAATCCGCATCACGTCACCCGATGGGAAGGATCCGGTCGAACCGGTGCCCCTTCGCAGGTGGCAAGGTGCGCCTCAATGGACCTCGGACCGCGAACTGGTCTTCGGTGACAATGGCCCGACGTTCCCTATCCCACCGACATGTTCACTTCACGCTTTCGATCTGAAGACAGCCAAAGTCACCGACTTGCCCGGCACAAACGGCCTCTGGACGGCGCGGCCTTGTCCCACCGGACGATATATTGCGGCGCAGACCAACGACAACACCAGGCTGATGCTCTACGACCGCCGGACGGCGGCCGTGACAGAACCGTTCCGTTCTCCCGAAGGACGTTTGGGGGACAATCCAACCTGGTCGAGGGACGGAGCCTACATATACATGGACACGCCCTACGCGCGCGATCCGGCCGTCTACCGAATACGCATCGCTGACCGTAAGGTCGAGCGGATCGCCAGCCTCGGCGGAATCCAACGCGTGGAGGCCATTGGCCTTTGGTTGGGACTCGCGCCCGACAACTCCCTCTTGATCCTACGCCAGGTCCAGGGTTCGGAAATTGACTCGTGGGATTGGGTGACCCCCTAGGGGTCGGGTTAGACGGTATGAGGTGACATATGGCCGGCACGCTTGCGCATGCCAGGGCCTTCGCCCAATTGATAAAAGACACGGTGGGAATATCAGAAACGTGGGATTCTCGCGTGGCAATAACAATTCGAAACCATTCACTGCTGACACGATTGGTTGATACAATGCTGTTAAGTTCCACAGATTGTGTTGGTTGCGCAGTATTCTAAACCCGGCATCGGCATTCGAGATCTGCGATTTCCGTACTTCCCCATAGCTAGACTATGGGAAAACGGCTGGGTCGCTGGAACCCTGGTTGGGTCGATAGGTCTTCCGGGTTGAATCCGGCGACTAAAAACCGCGAATATTCGGATATCTTTTGGACATCTTAGAACCTACGGAATCGTAGAGCCTACGACCGGCGCGTGCGCATACTCTGCAGACGGATGGCAGGCGCCTAGCCGGCGGTCAGCGGTCTGTTCGATCAGGTTTTCGGGCTGCTTGTCAACTATTACGGAAGCCGGCTCTACCGGTAAAATCCCAGCTCATCACCCGTGTAACATCCGCTGAAGCTCCTCTCGGCTCTTGGCCAGTACTTCCTTGATTCTTTCATGGCACCAGACCCAATTAGCGTCAGGTGGTACTTGTATGTTCCGCCTGCGAAGAATCGTCAACTGCAGCGGTGTCGGGGGCTGTTCGCCCCTTGAAGACCAGCCTGGCTTCCGGGCGCCACGAAGGCGAATCTGGGTATCGGCATCGTTTATCGCTGTCCCGAGATCATGATAGACCTCCTTGATCTCGTTGCCCCGAATCTGGGCCCTGAAGTGCCAGTTGCCCATCCGATCCATCACTACAGCGGCTTGGTCGTTCGCGCCCAGTAGGGCCCCGAAGGCTTCGTCGTTGAGTTTCACCCATTTGTAGTCGGAGATTTGGAAGAACTTGGGGCCCTCCTTCATCCAAAACAGGTCTACTTGCTGGGAGTACGCCTCCAGAGCGCTGAAATTCAGGATTCTAGATAGATCTACGTACGGCCGCTTGGTCCTAAGCTCATCGAGTTGACGCACAATCCCGCTGATCGGTTGGCCACCAAGGTCCGCGGTGGCGCTCAGTCCGAACAAAGTGGACAGGGTGACCAGGCTGTGCCTAGCCGAGTTGTCCACCAGATCAATCACGATGCAATCTTCCTTCAGGACCTTAGCGCCTAGCTGCCTTGCCGCGAGCAGGTTCTCGACTCCATCGGGCAGGCGCGTGCCGCGGCCGACGATTTGGCAATACAGCGTCTCACTCTGCGTGGGCCGCGCCATCAGCACACAGCCAATGTTGGGATCATCGTACCCCTCGGTGAGCAGAGCACAGTTCGCCAGCACCTTCAGTTCGCCGCTCCTGTGCCGCTTTAACCTGTCGCCGCGGCCGGGATCTCCACCCCAGATCGCCTCGGCCCGGATACCATACCGCCTAAACGCTTCGGCCATCTGCTTGGCGTGCTCAATATCGACGCAGTAGGCGACGGTTTGCCGGCCCTCGCCCTTCTCAATCCATGCGCGGACTGCCAGATCGTTGCGCGCCGGTGTGTTCACCTGGCGTCGGAGTTCCCCCACCTCGAAATCGCCCGCTAAAGTGCGAACCGCGTACAGATCCGTGGCCGTACGAATGCGGTAGCCCCTAAGGTCCACCAGGTAACCTTCCCGTATTGCCGCCAAGATGGCGTAGTCGTAGGAGATCTTCTGGAAAATCTCATCGAGACCCGTGCCATCAGTGCGATTTGGCGTCGCCGTCAAGCCCAGAACAAGAATATCGTTGCGGTCCCATACCTGAAAGTGCGACAGGATCGCCTTGTAGGTAGTGCTTACACTATGCTGGCACTCATCGATCACCAAATAGCTGAAATCCGCCGGCTCGAGCTGTCCGATGCGTCGGCTATTCCGCCGGCCGATTGTTTGAACACTCGAGACCACATACTCGTCGCCCGGGGAACAGTGCTGTCGTGCCATCTCGATACCCACCGAGGCGCCAGGATTCCATCTCCGCAGAGTCCTGGCAGCCTGCTCGATCAGTTCCTCGCGATGGGCAAGAAACAGCTTCCTTTTTGGCAGGCCTATCCTCCGCGGAATGGCCGATGCAATGGCGGTCTTGCCGCCCCCGGTGCAGATTCTCAATAGCAGCCGATTATGGCCAGCTTGAAAGTCCTGCTCGATGGCTTGGGCAGCCCGTTCCTGTGGCGGGCGTAGCTTCATTTCCATGTTCTTCCCCAAAATGACCGCAGGCTCTGCAGCGGAGCTTACAGCCCGAGCCTGCCCGCACTGTTCTCCCGAAATAGATTGCCCTCGCGGATATACCGGCGGACCATCTGCACCGAGCGGTGGCCGGTCTGGTTCATGATGGATCGCTCCGAAGCTCCTGCTATGGCTGCGCTGGTGGCATGCCCCGCTCGTAACGAGTGGCCGGCGTACCGGGCTGGATCCAAGTCGGCGCGCTGCGCCAGCTTCTTTACGACTCGTGCAACATCGATGCTCGACAGGGGATTTGGCTGTACTTGCCCGTACCTGGTAATGGAACGGAACAGCGGACCGTCGGCGATGCCCGACTGCTCCAGCCACAATTGAACCGTGCGCACCGGACAGGTTTCCGGGTTGGCGCCGTAGGGGATGCCGACCTTGCGCCCGGCGCCGTCTTGGTCCGTCTTGGAGCGGCGCAGGGTGACAACCAAGCCGTCCCGGCTGAAGGTGCTATCCGCGCACTCCAGGGCGACCAGCTCAGCGCGCCGAAAGGCGCCGGCAAAGCCCAGCAGGATTAGCGCACGATCACGAAGACCGATGATGCCGGCATCCGTGGCCGCCACCATCGCGCAGATATCCGCGGTCAATGCCGGCGCCTTCTGCGCAGGTGCTGTTCCCAGCGTGCGGCGGATTCCTTTCATGGTGCTGGCCACAATGGGATCCCGGGTTGGGACCTCCAAGCCGGCCGCTTTGTGGGCCTCCGCTATGGCGTTCAACCGGCGCTGTATACTGCCCGCTTTCAGCCGTTCCGCGCACTCGGCGATATAGGCAGCCACAGCCTCAGGAGGCGCCGGCAAAGGCGCCAGGGCCCTACCCTCAGCCCATGCGCAGAAGTCACGCCAATCGGCCGTATAGCCCCGTAGCGTGCTTTCTGCTTTCGATGCCCGAACGAACCGCCGAACCGCTTCGAGGGCTGCCGGCAGAGCAACGTCTGCCGGAGTCGGCACAGCCGAACACACTACTTCAGAGCAATGCATATCTTCGTTCATGGTGAGATTCCTGTTAGTGTCTTCGATACGATACGGGCGTGTCCTTGGCATCCCAGCACAGCCGGCAGTTACCACACTGGCCACCCTGTGCATATGCGGGACACTGGCGCGCGCGGAACATATCGGGCATGTCCGCGGTAGACCCAGCATTCAAACCGGTCACGACCGGCGCATAATCGCCGAAATTGAGGGCAGACGGCCGAACCGTAACGTTAGGACACTGAGCCAGTATCCTCAACGTGTTTAGCAATGGATCCAATACAGGCAATGGACCGGATGGTTGCTGCCATGCCCGCGTTGGTATCCAGAACCTGACTTCAGGCAATTGCCGGCAGACCTCAAGCCAGCATTCTGCATAGGCAACGTTAAACATGTCGCCGGAATCATGAATACGGAAATACCGGCAGCCGGTCTGTCGAATCGCGGCAGCCATGTACGCTATCCACTGCCGGCGGCCGTCCGTGGTTCGCATAGACTCGACCGTCCATTCGAACCGGGCAGCTTGCGCGTTGCGTACGCAATGGCAGCCATAACGGCCGCCATGGTTTGGGTCAGCATAACAGTGACCACAGATAGTCCCGCAAGCCCGCGGGCATGCCCTTCGTGCTGGCAGACTCCAGCTAGGACCGGGCATCTTTTGTGTTTTCGTTAGCAGCCGAACCGTTGTTCCCGGTACGGTTGCGCGTCTAGACTGAGGACCTTCTGCATTGTGCAGGCAATTCTGCGACAATGCCAGTAGACCTGACATGTGCTTATCCCACTTGTCGGGTTTAGGGACTGGGGAACGTTCGCAGCGTTTCTCAGTCCCGCTTCTAACCCGGAGTCACTCCAATGTTCGATTCCTTTTACTAATCGAACACCAAAGCCACTTACAGACTACCTCACCTAAATCTTTGTGTCAATAGATTACTAACCCTATGTTACTTAATACAAGAATGCTTACTATTGGCTCTAATGCCCGTCACTAGCGTAACCATGCGTGGGTGGGTCACGGCCGCGGCGGGCTGCGCAGGTTGCTCATAAGTTTTGGGCGGTGAAGATCAGACTTTTCAACCAATGGCAACAAAGACGGCGACTACCCTATTCAGCGTGGTCTGTGTTAGAACGATTAATCTACCGTTGGAGCGCTCCATGCTGATCTAATAGCTCACAGAACTTGCACATCGCCTCAATCTTTGGAAAACGCTCGTCGAGGGCAATGAGCCAGACTCCGCAGAGCCGCAACGTTTGCGACACCTCGGGATTTCGACGGCGGTGCCCAAGGAATATGGTCGGACTCTAAGCGGACATCCAAAATCAACCCGAGCGGCACCGCCAGTTGCGGTCGGCTTGTTGCACACCGGCAAGTCGTACCCATATGATCTCGCCACGGATGGGGCTTTATACCATAATCCTAGATACCGGGCGGGGCGCCGGCCGTGATGTTTCAGAGATCAATGCCACAAAAGCGGCATCCAACCTCAGCTTGCCGGTTTTTGTGATTGCACCCTCCGTTTTGTCTTTCAAAGAGGAGAGTGCATCTGGGATGGGTCGAGAACTGGGATGATAATTCGCGCGTATTCTTAATTTCATTCGGTCTCGGTTCAGCCCCGGCATCGAAATCTGAATCTGAGGCTGAGCCTCTATTCATCCTGACTGGCACTTCCACAACAAAACTCAGCCAGGCTAATCTTCGTCCTGGGCAGCCTCGCTTCAAGTTCGATTCCCTGAAACGGTACGGCCCGAAATGCGCTGTATGCGACATCAGTGTCATCGCAGTATTAGATGCTGCCCATCTGTGCCCGAAGGAGAAACAGGGTGCGGATGACGCTCGCAATGGGCTGGTTCTCTGCGCGGTACACCATAGGGCATTTGATGCCGGTCTCTTCGCGATACATCCCGACACGACCAGGATTGTTTACCCTTCCACCGGTCCTGACGGCACGGAGCTTCGCATTACTCGCACCTCCCTAACGCACCTGCCAAAGCAACCACACAAGGATGCGCTCGCGTGGTGTTGGGATCGGTGGAAAGTTCCGCTCTAACGATGTGGCATTGACCGCCAGGCGAAGCCTGTATGGCAAGTATTCGCACTTTGTCTGGTACGATCTGGTATCGTGAGTATTTCTTATCCTTAACTTCGTCAGCACCGTTAATCAAATGATTAGGCTGAAGGCACTCTGAGTGAGCAATCAGTGAAACCCAGGTAATGGGGTGTTTCTGGCGGTGGTACGATATCACCAATGCGCTGTCGGGGCTGTGCGACGCGTCAGAGGACTTTCAGCTTGAGCCGAACGCCGGCCGATGGTCGGTCAACTCGATGGGGTGGCGGCCCGCCTCGGCCGCAGTCGCTAATGCGGCGGTCCCACAGCACCACGTGGCTTTCGACCTGCTTTTGCCGACGGGCCGGAACTGGCCGGGCGGCCGTGGACTACTTTGATTTTCTCAATAAGCCCGTCCCTTACAACTCCCATTTTCCCGGTTCCCGCATGGCCATCTCGTCCAGTTCGCATGCCGCCGCACGAATGGCGTCCACATATTCCGCGATTTCCTCCGCACGGCGTGCGCAGTGGTCGCAGGACAGATAATGCTCTTCGACAGGCGCGAGTTCGCTCTCGTCTACCACCATACCCAGGTGCTAACGCTAGAGAAATCGTGTTGCGAAAGATGCTTCCGGCTCATATCTGATAGTGCAGCAAAAACCGGTCTTGTATCAAGATCTCGAAAAGAAACGCCCTAAAGTCATCCTGCGTGATGTTCCCAAGGTTACTGGGATGAAAGAACTTGCCATAATGTTCAAGAGCGGCGTTCTGTGCACCCACTTCAGCCGGTCTCTGCTTGAGCCAGTCGGAAAGCAGCAGAGATCCTTCTTCGAATGTCATGGCGAATTTCTACGCCTCCGAAGCCGTAGTTTACTCCACGACGGGCTGTGATGCGAAACGATGCAGATCCCGCTACAATTTCTATCGGGCCGGCAAAATGCAATCGCCGACCTACGGCGACATCGCCAGGGAAGTCCAGCGGCTCGGCGGCTTCGTGCCGAAGACCTGCTGGATTGCCCATGTGAAATCGGAATTCGGCCTGACCGGACGAGTAGCGCAAAACCGAATCGACACCAAGAGCAGGAAGTATCCTTGCACACCGGAGAAGCGCCCGGTAATTGTGGAAGCGATGCGGCGGTTGGGAATGATATAGGACAGGCATCAGTATGTTCTCGAAGCTATGCCACGAACGGTTCGGCGGATGCACTTGCTGACTGGCTATGTCTGCGCGGCGGCGAGGACGGCCCGTTGTTCTACGCCGTGAACAAGGGCGGGGAGATTTTGATGCATCGCATGACCGATCAGGCCGTGCTGTACATTCTTCGCAAGCGCGCCGCGGAAGCCGGAGTCGCACAGTTTTCACCACACGATTTGGGGCGCAGTTTTATCAGCGATTTGCTGGACGCCGGGGCAGACATTTCAACCGTGCAGCAGTTGGCTAACCATGCCAACGTCCAGACCACGGTGCGATATGACCGGCGCGGCGAAGTAGCAAAGCAGAAAGCAGCACGCCTGTTGCACGTCCCCCATGTGAGACGAAGGCCCTGACCGCAGGAAAACCTCTCACAGCCTCGATTTAGCGGCGGGTCCATTCCGTAGACGCTCCCCTTGCCACAGCCCATGCGGTTATCATATGTAGTTCTGCGATGCATCTTCACCAACCCGGAGGCCGCGCCCAGATTCCGCTCCCGTACGGGGCGAATGATGAACGTAGGGTGATACCCTTTTTGAAGTGGCCCGGCGGCAAGCGGTGGATCGTTCCACAGCTTCAAGACATCCTTGGCTCGTTTCGCTTCGACCGCTACTTCGAACCGTTTCTGGGCGGGGCTGCCCTGTTCTTTGCTTTGCGCCCCAGTAAAGCAATCCTGTCCGACTTAAACCCTGATCTCATCAACACGTACGTCCAGGTGAAGCGCCACGCAGCCCTCATCACTAGGGCGCTGCGGCGTCTACCCGTCAACGCCAAGACGTATGAACGTGTTCGGTCGAACATGCCCGCGTCGCGATTGGAGCGAGCAGTTCGATTCCTGTATCTGAACCGGACAGCATTCGGCGGAATCTACCGCTTGAACCAGAATGGTGCCTTCAATGTTCCCTTCGGTGGCGGGCAGCGAACTCCGGAAGCATTGTGGCGTGACCACCTCCTTTCCAGCGCATCGAGCGCACTGAAAAACGCGACACTTCTCTCCTGCGATTTCGAGAAAGCAACCGAAGATGCTACCGAAAATGATCTAGTCTATTTCGATCCGACCTACACCGTCGCGCACAGCAATAACGGCTTCGTCCGGTACAACGAAAGAAACTTCGCGTGGGCAGACCAGAAGCGCCTTGCTTCGTGCTGCAAGCGTCTGGCTTGCCGCGGGGCAGTCGTCCTCGTCACCAATGCCGCGCACCAAGAGATCATTGATCTCTTCAGAGCGGACGCCATCCACACCGTGCAGCGCCCAAGTCTCCTGTGCCCTGACGTCACAAAGCGTCGGTTGGTTAAGGAATGCATTTTTGTGTTTGGTGCACGAAAGATCCGCGTCAGTGCGGGCCTCGGGCGTAGGCCATGAAAAGCGAATTTCTGATCGTCGCACAGAAGATACTGGAGTCCGAACGGCGGGCCATGCGGCCCAAAGACATCGTGGATATGGCGTTTGAGCGCGGTCTTTTCTCGAAAAACATCGCCGGTCGAACGCCTCATCAGACCATGAAGGCCAAGCTGAGTGTCCACGTTCGGCGACATGGGGAACGCTCGCCTTTCATCAGAATGGGTCCGGGACGCTTCTATTTGAGCCACCTACTTGAAAGTAGCGACCAACCTTACTCCGCGCCGCCGTTGGTGCCTCCAAAAGCCAGCGAGCGGGTCCTAGTGTTTCCAACCGCCAAACTCGACCGGCTGATGGATTTCCAGGGGATCACACGCCGATGGAAACCGCTCTTCGATGACTTGAAGAACCTGCCGTACCAATATCAGCCCCGTTTGAAAGTCGAGGAGGACCCGGCGCACACTCAGATTCTCACCTACGTCATGGTAGCAAGGCATGGCCATCTGCTCGCGTTTCGCAGAGGAACCTACAATCGTGTAGAGAGCTTTTTGCGGGGTTCATACTGCGTTGGCTTCGGTGGCCACGTCACTGAAGGTGATCTCAGCCTTTTCAATGCTGCGGATCTCGGCATATGGGACAGCGCGGCCCGCGAGCTTTCGGAAGAGTTGACGCTGCCAGATGAAGACACCCGACGCTTGGAGCAGCGAAAGGGCCTTTCGATTGTTGGCGTTCTAAATGATGATTCGTCCGCTGTTGGTCGTAGACATTTGGCGTTCGTGATGAGGTATGAAGTCAGCGACGATAAGAGGTGGTCGAAGCCGGAGCGCGGAGAAAAGTCGATCACACAGTTGCGCTGGTTGCCGCCAGATCTGGCGTCCCGTGCATTGCTCTGGAACTTTGAGTATTGGTCACAGTTATGTCTCCGGGAATTCGCGCCTCGGCTCGTCCGGACACAGCCCGCTTACCGGCTCATCCATAAAGCCTCGTTGAAGCCGCCGCATCTTCTTTGCGTGATTGGCCATGTTGGAAGCGGAAAGTCCGAAGCAACGCGTGTTCTGGTACAAGACTTCGGCTATCGCGAAGTCAACACCGGCACGATTATGGCAGAACTGCTGCGAGTGCCGCCCATCCCGCAAACGAATCGCGAGGAATTTCAAGCGAGGGCAGCCGCCTTCGTCGAAACACGCGACGGTGCAAAGCAACTTGCTGGTGCAATCTGGGAACGAGCACTAGAAATCGCCGCTCCACGCATCCTCATTGACGGTATCCGGCACAGTTCCACGCTCGATGCGTTACGGTTGCTGACCGTGGGCAGGAGGCTTGGCGTCGTCTTCGTTCAAACATCACCTGACGTTGCTTTTGAATTCTATCGCGCGCGATCCGATGCGAGGTGCTCTATTAATGATTATCTGCGGGTACGTGAAGGCCCCGGTGAACTGGAGGTATCCAATCTGATCACTGCGGCGGACGCAGTTCTATACAACTGGACGGGCAGAGTTGAATATCGGGGTGCAATTCACGGGTTAATGCGTGAATTGGGAATCACACAATGAGTGAGCGAAGTGGCGGTTACGACGACGGCTATCGCGAGTGCTACTGTTTCTGGGGTCGCGAGCGGTCCAGTCTTGTGGGAGAACTTGAAAAGATCGTGCCGTCTTTTGCTGGGTATTCGATCCTGGACGTAGGCTGCGGCGAAGGCAAGAATGCTGCGTACTTTGCGCATCGGGGTGCCAACGTGCTGGCTGTCGATGTTTCTCCGTTGGCTATCTCTAACGCACGGCGCGCATGGCCCGATGTGGCTGGTATCGAATGGGAGTGTTCGGATGCAACCGCCCTGAGTTTTGGAGTCGAGCGATTCGATATCGTAGTAGCTTACGGCCTGTACCATTGTCTGCAAGGGCAGGACGAGATACGAACACTTCAAAGGCGGTTCGCCCGCGCAACGAAGCTCGGAGGGTATCACGTTATTTGCGCTTTCAATTCCCGACAACAAGATTTGCGTGCGCATCCTGGATTCCAGCCCTGCCTCTGTCAGCATCGTTTCTACCTGGACCTCTATAGTGATTGGGAACTTCTGTCGGCCACTGATTCCGATTTGGTGGAGGTCCACCCTAATAACGGCATTCTCCACAGCCATTCCATGACGCGGCTGTTGGCGCGAAAGACGAACAATCATGATCTCGATTGACGATCTTCGACGGCTTTATGATAGCTCCCGTTTGATTCCTTTCATCGGTGCCGGTGTCTCTGCATCCGTACGTTGGGGTGGCGGTGCCCACCAAGGACCGTCGTGGAAGGAAATAGTAGATCAGGCGTGCCGAATCATGGGATTTGAAGATCCGGAACTTCTTCGTATTCGGGGTACGGATCTCCAGATCCTGGAATACTTCAAATTGCAGCATCACGGTCAACTCGCCCGCCTCACGAACTGGCTGGTGACCTACATGCAGCCACCCGATGACGGCTTGCGGGAGTCTGCCATCCATCGAGAATTGGCCCTGATGGACAGATGTGCGTTGTTCTACACCACGAATTTCGACGCGTTCATCGAGCGGGCTTTCCAGTTGCACGGAAGACCGTGCAAGGCCGTTGCAGTCGAGGCGCACATGACGCCACAGGAAGGATGTGCGGAAATTGTCAAGTTCCACGGCGACTTTGACAACCCGGATCGGATGGTTCTCACTGAATCTGATTACGAACGGCGTCTTGCTTTCACGGCGGCGATGGATTTGAGGTTTTGGAGTGATCTTCTGAATCGGACGGTGCTCTTTCTCGGCTATAGCTTTCGCGACCCCAACGTCTCGTATCTTTTCAGGCAAGTAAACGAGCGATTCCGGGACTTGCCAGACTCGCGGACAGGTCGCCGGGCCTATATCGTGTTAGCCAATCCGTCCGAATTTGAGCGCCGGTTGTTTCAAGTTCGCAATATCGAGGTGATTCCAGTTGGGCAGAACCTCACAGATGAGATCGCAGGGCTACTAAAGGCGATCAGAGGATGAATATGGCAGCGCCGGGCCGAACAATCAGAATCGTGTACGTCACGTCGAGCGATTACAAACGTGCTGAGAATGAGGCATTCCGAACGGTGCAGCGGCTGGCCGACGGTGCTTTGGTCGGGGATGGCTTTGATTTCGATCTTCGGACTGTCCGCGTCCAGGAAATCCTGCACGTCGATATAGAAGCGATGGTCCGCGAGGAAGTGAAGAGTGCCTACCGCAACGTTCGGGTTCCTTGCATTGTGGAACATGCGGGCTTGATATTTCCAGAATATGGCGATAAGTCTTTTCCGGGTGGTCTGACGAAGCCTATGTGGGACGTTTTGGGGGAGAAGTTCCTGGAAGAAACGCACTCGGCGAGGCGTGCAGCCATCGCGCGAGCGGTAGTGGCATACACGGACGGCATGACGGTCAAGACGTTCATCGGCGAGCGGAAGGGAACGCTCGCTGACACCCCGCGTGGATCAAGATCCTTCTATTGGGATACAGTGTTTATTCCCGACGATCCGAAAAGGCGGGCCGTCAATATGACGTATGCGGAAATTGTCGATGATCCCAACCTGGGTCTAAAATACAAGATGGACGGCCTCTCGCAGTCCGCTATTGCAATGGTCGGGTTCCTCGAATACCGACGCGTTAATCCTCCGCCTCTGTGGTGGGAGTGAGTCTGTTGACACAGTAATTCTCAATGCGTCCCATCCGGCCAACCTGTTCTGAAAGGACGGCGGGGTGGCTCACTTCGGGAATGGTTCCATCCGTCAAGATTTCAAGTTTGGACTCCGGCCCGGAATCATAGAGATGTGTAAGGAGTGAAACAAAAATGGACATCTCATTCGGACAATGGGGCCGATTGTGGGGATTCCGGTGAAGCTGAACGCTTGTTCCGGAGGGAAGCCGAACGGCATTCCGGGATGATCCCGAACACCATCGGAGCGTAGCGACGCTGGCAACTCAATTTTGCAGCAAGTGTTCGCCTTCGTCAAGAGAAACCTGTCCGGAGCGGAGCGGAGGGAGGATGCCGATAGCGGAGAAAGGGGTGCGGGGAAAGGGGCGGCAGCCCTTGTCCCCGCCTCAGCACACAGAAAGCGTGCGAAGCTGCCAGGCTTCGCACGCATCGAGAGCCTCAAGCAGTAGAACGCGCTCTAGCTGCTAGGGAAGTTTACGGCCGTTCACAGTGATCGTCCCACCGATCTTACGCAGATAACTTCTGAGGAGAGGCACTTCGTCGTTGCCTCCAACGGTGAAGTATTCGTTTGAAATCTCTGTGATCTGTTGACCATCCGCATGTGCGTGGACGAATGGGTAACCCGGATATTCCAGGCCGTCCTCGGCCGATTTATGCCAGATTCGCCGTTGGTATATTAATTCATCGCGATGGGGTCCAGTTTCGATGACGTAGACCATGTTTACGCCAGGAACATAACCGATCGATCCTCGTGCCAAGTTGACGATCGCCAGACTACCGGACGTTGCATACACGGGACTGACTAGATACAGCACCGATCCATCGTACGAGAGTTGCATTTGCTCAAACACGCAGAATTTCCATTTACCGCCATCGAACGGGACGGCTCGATCGAACAAAATCCTCTCCGTCTTGGTCGCTGGGTTGTAGATTGATACCCAGTTTTTTGTTTCGCGCTTGTCGCAGTCGAACTCTTCTCCGTAACCGAAGCTGCGGCCTCGCAATAGCGCCACGCGGCCGTCATGCATTAATACTGGGTTGAATCCGACCCCAAGGTTCGTTCGGCTCCCCCGTGCGTCCTCATAGATGACTTCGCCGCTTGTCTCGAATGCTCGTTGAGCGATCAGATCCGAGGCCATCAACAAAGCGAGAACCGTGATGCACACCCTAGCCATATATGGGATCTTACCGCCGGGCGCTGCTCACGTAGGAACGGTGTCCTAAAGCCGGCTTCACTCGATCAGCTAGCTGGTCGCCTTTCCTTTGCTCTTCCGCATCGAATCGCCTCGCATCTCGATGCGGTGCGCGTTGTGAACCAACCGATCAAGGATGCCGTCCGCCAGCGTGGGATCGCCGATCTGCTCGTGCCAGCGCGAGACCGGCAGTTGGGAAGTCAGAATGGTCGAGCGCACTTGGTAGCGGTCTTCGCAGATCTCCCAGAAGTCGCGGCGCTCAGGTTCCGACAGTGGGGCCATAGCCCAGTCGTCAATGACCAGGACATCGATGCGGCTGAGCCGCGCCAGCAGACCGCGCAGACTGCCATCGGCACGCGCCATCGCGAGATCACGGAACAGTGACTGGGCGCGGGTGTAGAGCGCCGAGTACCCATCGCGGCAGGCTTTTTGTGCCAGGGCACAGGCCACGAAGCTCTTGCCAACGCCGGTCGGTCCGAGCACGAACACATTTTCGTGTGTTCCGACCCAGGCTGACTCTTGCACCAGCGCACGGATTACGCTCTTGTCCAGCCCGCGCGGGCCGTGGTAGTCGATCTCCTCGATACAGGCGTTGGTGCGGAGCCTGGCGTTCTTCAGCCGCCGCCCCAGTGCCTGATTCTCACGCCAGTTCCACTGTTGATCGACCAGCAAGCCCAGGCGCTCCAAAAAGCTCAGTTCGCGGGCCGCCGGATCTTGTTCCTGCGCCTTCAGTGCCTCGGCCATACCCTGGAGCCGCATGGCTAGTAGTTTTTCCATCATCGGTTGTTTGAGCATCATCGTTTGTCCTCAGCCGAAGTACTCCGCGCCACGGATGTTGTCGTGGGGTGGTGGTGATGACGATGCAGGAGGCGTTGCAGGGGGAATGGTATCGAGAGAGTTCTTCAGAATCGATTTCACGCTCTGATAGCGGCAGGCTCCCACAATAAGCGCTCGTTCGGCGGCAGCCTCCATACGAGCTGGCGAATACTGGCCGGCTAGGCGAATGATTCCCAGGCAGGAACGGTAACCCATTTCTGGATGCGGCTTGCCGGCGAGAATGCGCTCGAACAGGCGCGCTGTATGCGGGCCGATGGACTGCGCCCAGTGCACCATGCGCGAGGGAGTCCATACCAGGTGCTCGATCAGCGCGTCCAGCGGTGCTGCGGCATTTGCGAACCGTTTCCCGCCCCGCCTCGCTCACCAACGGCGCCCGTTGCCGCGCTTGTCTCAGGGGTGTCGTAGCGGCCGGCACGCGGCTCAAACCCGCGGCGTAGTGGCCGACGCGAAGCCCCACGCCGCGCGGCTTGCCGTGCGCCGCCTCCCCAGCGTACTCGGCATCGCCCGCGCCCTTCGGTAACCGTCGAGTCACCTTTCCGAAGACAGCATTCCAGCGGTGCTGCGAGAGTTCGAGCGCGCGCTGAATCCGGGGGGCCATCTCGTGGTGGTGACGATGGGGCCTCAATCGCCCATCGTTCATCGGGTTTGGATGGCGCTGTTTCGCCGCCTTCCGTTGCTGGTGGGGGGATGCCGACCGATTGACGCTGAGCGCCACTTGCTGGCATCAGGATGGGTGATCGAGCGGCGGGAGCGGATCCATCAGATGGGCTTGTGCAGCGATCTGTTTCTAGCCCGACCGCCAGCAAAGACATCTTAGCGGGGGCACGGCCCTGATTGAGCCGCTGGCTCGCTCCGGCAGCAGTGAAGTCGTATTGAGCCATGCGGCCCAACGCGTCCCACTTGGAAGATCGAACGCTGGGCGTATATCGGGCATTGCACGGCTGCTGTTCGCTGTGAGTGCCAGCGTCTCGGCACGAAACGGCGCCGGGCTACTTCGGAACTGAGCATTCGCAGTTTCAGGCGTCGAGGTTTGAGGTATCACGGTCGTCATTGTGCAGGCAGGGCTTTTCCTCCTGCATGCAGCAGGGGAGCAGGAGGAAATTGGCAACCAGCGGACCTGCGTTCCTCCCCGACGGTCAGCACAGAGGATGGGATGTCCTGGTCGTCGGTGAGGCAATGCGCAAGACATAGCGTATCGCCTCCAAGGGTGCTCCGGGTGCCCAACCTGGCTCAATACGTCGGCACTTGGGCGAATCGTATGAACAACGTGCATTTCCCTCCTGCGTCCCTGCTGCATGCACGAGGCGAAGAGCGGGGGCGCCCCGCGTTAACCGAGTATTTGCTTTACTCGTGCTATCAAATCAGTTGGCGCAAATGGGCTTGGGAAAATTAGGAATCCTTCGTTTGTGATGCGCACGTCGATGCGTTGATCATCCGGCACGCCAGCAACCATCAGCACGCGTAGAGCGGGGCACTTCTGACGAAGATACAGAGCTGCATCGTGGCCGTTGATGTTGGCGACATAAACGTCGATGAGGAGCAGGTCCGGCGGGGTTTCGCGCACCATGTCCACGGCGATACCCAGATCCCCCGTTGCCCGCACCAGGTATCCTGCCTCTTCGAGGATTTCGCGGATAACCTGACGCACGAGGGGCGCCGAGTGAAACAGCAGGATGGTGGCGCTCTTGGTCATTGAGAATTCATTATGTCAGAGTAAACACCGCCGGCGAGACGCTCTGCCAGATGCGCTGTCTGTCGGTGATGGAATCGAGCCTGTCGGACCTGGTTCAGTCTATTACGACGCGCATCATCGCCGCGATCTTCCATCACTCATGATCTCCGCCAGTCTCCGCTTCAGCGCCTGCTCCGCCGGCGACCGGCCATGGCTCTCCAGCCATTTCCGAAAGTCCTTCACCAGTTCCTTGTGCTCGACCGCCGGCTGGCTCACCAGGACCCTCATCTCCGTCAGCCCCTCGCCGATCCCATCCACCCAGTCGTCCTGGCGCAAGATCGAGAGCGCCTTGCCTGCATGCAGCAGGCGAGCAGGAGGAAAATGCAGTTGGAACGATTTGATTTGGCACGGTAGCTGCTCTCTCACGGTGGGGCTGCACACCTTCACCGAAGAGCACGCAAATGGCGCCCTTGTCCCACCAGTGTCTTGGAGAAAGCGAAGCCTAAGCCTAGCTAGCGATAATCGAGGGTTAAGGCCGTGACAGCCGTTCTCCGCAATGGGAATCCGAGGTCAGTTAAACGCTACCCAGATCGTGGATGGTGTTTGATCGAAGACAAACCCATTACTGTTGGCTAGCGATACGGGAATAGCTTGGACTCCGGTGGGATACCCTCTTATCGAGTCCGGTAACATCATATTAATTTGCGTTGCCCCTGCTACCAATCCGGGCGCAGCCCCAGCCCAAAAAACAGTGGCCGGATAACCTCCGACCTGCGCTTGGGGCAGGATTACTAGTGGGAATAGGGCGAGAGGCGTGACTTCGCCAGCAACGCTGGCAGGGTTGGTCAAGCCGCCGCCAGTACCGAACAGGACCACGGCCGATCCGGGCAGAGCCGGATTGTTCGCTGAGTTGATGCTGCCATCCTGGTTCAGTGCGGCCACGGCGGCACCCACGCGATACAACGAAATGCCTTGGTCCATCACGAATGCTGAAAGCGAATTGGACGGCGCCCCGTTGTTGACTACCTGAAGGTTTATGGTCGAGCCGACGGCGAGCGTGTAGGGTAGTATGGCGTTCAACTGCCCAGAAGAAGAATAGAGAATAGGAACGGCTTCCCCGTTGACCAAGATTTGAGTACCGCCCAGAGAGCTTGGCACCTGTCCGTTCTGCCATTCGGACTCGACTCCCTGCGTGGGCCCCAGCCCGTTGCCAAAGATCGCAATTATGGCGCCTGGCGAGGTGGTACCGCTATTGTTGAAACCGGCCGAGTCCACCAAACACAAGGCGTAAGGCCCGGTCAATTGGGCTTGCACTACCTTGACCCGCCCGGATGGCGCGTCCAGATAGGGCGTTCCCTGGGCATTGGAGCCGTCGAAATTCATCACACCTGCGGGCAAATAGGTGGCAAGCAGTTGTTGCCCAGTGGGGCTTAGCTCGACGTAGGCATCCTCGGCGGCACCGCTGTAACATGCACCAACCGCGAACAGTTCCGGCTGGGACGCAAAACCGGATGACGCCAGCGCGAATAGGTTGCCCGCTTGATCCACCACCATCTGATCGGCGGACAAAGAAGCCTGCGCCAGAAGCTTCGCGCCCTTCGAATCGAGATGCAGCAGTTCGGTTGTAATACTGACGCAACACTCGACAAAGGAACTCACGTCCGCCCATACGGTGCCATCCGGAGCCACCGCGATCAGCAGGACCCAGTCGGTATTCGCGGTTCCAATATACGTGGCGAAGAGAAGTTTGGTTCCAGTCGGATCCAGCCGGGCGACAATTCCGTCGTAACCGCCGGCGTTCTGGGTCTGGTAGGCGCCTGGAGTGGTCGGAAATCCGCTGGTGGCGGTGCCGGCATAGTAGATGCTGCCGTCAGGCCCGAGCTGGGCCGTAGCTTGCGAAATACCGGGCATATAAGTGCCGAAGATCAGTTTGTCTAACTGTGGACTGAGCCGCGCCGCGAAGCCGTTCTGGCAAGGATTCGACTGACAGGCGGATAGTAGCGCTCCACCAGTCACCGGCATCCCTGGCGGAGAACTGAGACTGAACGTTGGCAGCAGGTACAGCGATCCGTCGGCCCCCAATGCCGCGCTACCGAGGAAGCCAGGGGACGGGCCGCCCAGGAAGGTGGAGGTAAGCAACTGGCCTGTGGTGGCATCCAAACGGGCCGCGAAAAAATTACCGCCGGAGACACCTTGGTTTACTGAGCCATTCGCGGGCTGCAGGGCGCCGGGAGTCACTGGAAAATCCGGGGAGGCAGTCTCTCCGGCTACTACCACCGCACCATCTGGCGCGACTCCAATGAAGCCGGCCGCCTCGTTGAGATTCCCGGCCAGATAAGTGACGAAGCTTAGCAAGCCCGCAGCCGAATACTTATATATGGCGACGTCCTGACAGGAAACTGGAACAAGGATTTGAACGCCGCAACCGCTGCCTCCGGCGGCGTCCATGATTTCGTTACCGAAGTATCCGTTGCCGGCGGCGTCGAAGAAGTGCGGGTTGCGTCCGTAGGATATAGACTGCCCATATTCGGCATTGAGCCGTAGGGAGATTTGCAAAGGCTGCGCAAGATCCACTCCCTGAACCGCCAGGCCGAACTGCTTGGCGGACTGAACGCTGTAGGTTGCTACAAGGTTCGCGGGGCCCTGAACTGCGAGCGGCGCCGGAAAGAGCAAACCGAACGAGACTTCGTAGCCTTGCGCCGTAGTCGCCTGCAATGCCCCGTCCGCATTTATCACGGTATTGATCGCCTGCGCAACTTGGAATTGAATTACGCTCGGGTCGACGCCGGCGGCCAATGTCAGATTCAGAGTAAGCGCGCCAAAACTGTCGATGATGTACTGCGCGTTTACACCGGGGTAAACCGCGGCTAGAGTCGCGGTGGCGTATCTCGGAATTCCGGTAATCCATTTCGTTGGATCCGCACCGGTGTAGGTATTCGCGAGGCCCGGTAGTGGGTCGGAAAGACCCACCATTGGGTTGGGATTACTCGCTACCAGGGCAAGCGTAATGCCGGATGACGAGTACAGAATTGCCTGGGACATCACGGCGAGGCTATTGGTGCCGCGGCTCAGGAATAGGACACCCGGCGGGGCTTGTCCTTTATTCAGTTCGAGGCCGGCGGCCGGAAGCATCGGCTGGAGGGTCGGCACAGGCACCAGCGTCACCGCGGCGATGGAGCCACACGGTAGCACCAGAGCCAGCAAAGTCACGAGTAGAGATCGCATCGCGCGGGACTGGCCGCAATCCGCGGGCCAGTTCGGACGGACGCGCAGGCAGGGCTTTTCCTCCTGCATGCAGCAGGGGAGCACGAGGAAATTGGCAACCAGCGGACGTGCGTTCCTCCCCGACGGTCAGCACGGCGGATATTGTGTCCTCGAAGAGCGGGGGCACTCCTCCTGCATGCAGCAGGCGAGCAGGAGGAAATGCGGGCTTGCTCGCAAGCGCGGGAGGCGACCGCTTT